>Ga0070734_10000185_pt1 | contig 168506 bp, 164 predicted proteins | sample Coa_R1_8_FD_66444 | JGI IMG/M metagenome (GOLD analysis project Ga0070734, IMG submission 66444) | Surface soil microbial communities from Centralia Pennsylvania, which are recovering from an underground coalmine fire - Coalmine... | ecosystem: Environmental > Terrestrial > Soil >... | reverse complement strand
GGTCGACATCTCCGGCGATTATCTCGCCGGACAGGCCGCCGAACTGCGGCGGGATTTCCCCAAGCTTTCCGTCCTGCCGGTGGTCGCCGATTTCACCAAATCATTCGAACTGCCGGCGAAGGTCCGCGCGCTGCCGCGCGTAGGTTTTTTCCCCGGCTCGACCATCGGCAATTTCGAGCCGCTCGCCGCCGTCGCGTTTCTGCGCAATGCCGCGCGCATTCTCGGGCGCGGCGCGCTCCTGATCATCGGCGTCGATCTCGTCAAGGACCCGAACGTTTTGCGCGCGGCCTATAATGACGCGGCCGGTGTGACCGCCGCCTTCAATCTCAATCTGTTGGCGCGCATGAACCGCGAACTCGGCGCCAATTTCGATCTCTCCGCCTTCGAGCACCGCGCCTATTACAATCGCCCGCGCGAGCGCATCGAAATGCACCTGAAGAGCAAGAAGCGGCAGAAGGTCTCGATGAACGGCGCGACCCTCGAGTTTGAACGCGGCGAAACCATCCATACGGAAAACAGCTACAAATACACGCCCGAAGGCTTCGCCTCGGTCGCCCGCCAGGGCGGCTGGATCGAACGGGCGCTGTGGACCGACAAGAACGGTTATTTCTCCGTCCGCCTGCTCGGCCTGAAGCGCGATATCTGACGCGCGCCGGAAGTCGCGTCAGCTTTTGCGGATATGGAAGACGAAACGGTCTTCCTTCCGCGTGCTTGCGAGCAATTGATCGCCGGTTTCACGCAGCAAATTCGGAATATCGATCGACGACAGCGGATCGGTGCATTCGATCTCGAGTTCGTCGCCGGCCGCGAGCCGGGTCAGCGCCTTGCGGGTCTTGAGCGCCGGCAACGGGCATTTCAGCCCGGACAAATCGAGACGGGTCGCGGCCATGCCAGCGATATAGCAGAAAGCCATTAGCCAAGAAGACGGTTGCTTTGGCGGAAATGGCCGGCATCGGCTAAATACCGTTCATGAACCCGACCGAGAAGGCCGCCCAGCGCATTTCGAAGTTCGCGCCGCTCGCCGAGGTCTGCGCGAAGGTCGATGATCTCGCGCCCGTTGAGGCGCGCGCCGTTGCCCTCGAGGCCGCGCTCGGCCGCGTGCTGGCGGCGGATGTTCCGGCGCCGGCGGCGCTGCCGCCGCAGGCGATCGCGCTCCGCGACGGCTGGGCGGTACGCGCGGATATGATCCTCGACGCCGGCCCCTATGCCCCGGTTTTGCTTGCGGAAAAGCCGCGCTGGGTCGAGGTAGGAGAAAATATTCCTACCGGCACGGACGCGGTCCTGCCGCCCGATGCCGTCGTCTTGAAGGGAGACGGCGCCGAAGCGCTCGCCAGCATAGCGCCCGGCGACGGCATCCTGCCGGCCGCCGCCGATGCTGCGAAGGGGTTTCCGCTCCGCGCTTCCGGCGAGCGCTTGCGGCTCGTCGATCTCGCGCTCCTCCGCGCCGCCGGGATCGAAAGCGTGAAAATCCGCGCGCCAAAAATAGGCCTGGTCTGCGCGAAAAAGGCCTCCCGTCGCGACGACTTTCTGACGCCCGCTCTCGCGAGGCTGATCGAAGCGAGCGGCGGCAGCGCGCAACTTCAGCCCGCTTCGTCGCTGGAAGAATCATTGACGGATAAAAGCGCCGATGCGGTTTTTGTGATCGGCGGCAGCGGCTGCGGCCGCAGCGACAAAAGCGTGCTCGCGCTTGCTCGTGTCGGCCGCGTTGAATTTCACGGGGTCGCCCTGCGGCCCGGAGAAACCGCCGTCTACGGAATCGCGGCAAAGCCCGTGCTGATTCTGCCGGGGCGCTTCGACGCAGCACTCGCGATATTTTTCACCCTCGGCCGCCGGCTGATCGCGCGGCTCGCGGGCGCGCGGGAAGATGAGCCGGCGGCGCGGGCGCCGCTTCTCCGCAAGATCGCCTCGCAAGCGGGCTTCGCCGAATTCGTCGCGGTGCGCCGGGAGAACGAAGGCCTCGTGCCGCTATCTTCCGGCCCTTCGACGCTCGCCACGCTTGCGCGCGCCGACGGCTGGGTGCTGGTGCCGCCCGAGAGCGAAGGCTATCCCGCGGGCTCGGTCGTCGAGATGAGGCTCTTTCCTTGAGCAAGCAAGAACGCACCGGGACGTCCGCTTTGCTCGACGCCGTGCGCCGCGCCGCGCGGCAGGAGCAATTCCTCGAAATTGTGTCGGCCGAGGAAGCGCGCACCCGTTTCACGCGCGCGCTCGATCTTTCGCCGCTCGCGGGAGAAAAAGTTCAGCTTGCCGCGGCACTCGGCCGCGTGCTCGCGGCTGATTTGATTTCCCCCGTCGATGTTCCGCCCTTCGATCGCTCTTCCGTCGACGGCTTTGCCCTGCGCGCCGCCGATACCGCGGGCGCGAGCGAAGCCTCGCCGCGCCATCTCGTCCTCAACGGCGAAGTGCTCGCCTGCGGCGTCGTGCCCGCGATCGCCGTCGCGCCGGGCACCGCCACCACGATCGCCACCGGCGGCGTGGTGCCGCGCGGCGCTGATGCGGTGGTGATGATCGAATGGACTGAACTTGCCGAGACGAAAGCGGGTCCCGCCATCGACGTGCGCCGCGCCGTCGCGCCCGGCCAGTTCGTTTCCTTTGCGGGTTCCGACATGGCGCGCGGCGAAACCGTGCTCCGCAAAGGCACGATCATCGGCTCGCGCGAGATCGGCATGTGCGCCGCCTGCGGCATTAGCGGGGTCGAGGTGATGCGACGCCCGCGCGTCGCCGTGCTTTCGACCGGCGACGAGTTGGTGACGCCCGGTGAAAAGCTGCGGCCCGGCGCCGTTTACGACAGCAACGGCGCGATCATCGTGGCGGCGGTCGCGGAAGCGGGCGGCGAGCCGGTTTTCCTCGGCGCCTTTCCCGACGATGTCGCGGTCCTCGAAGCCGCCATCCGCCGCGCGCTCGCCGATTGCGACATGGTGGTGCTGAGCGGCGGCACCTCGAAGGGCGCCGGCGATCTTTCCCACCGCGTGATCGAAAAGCTCGGCAAGCCCGGCATCCTCGTGCATGGCGTCGCGCTGAAACCGGGCAAGCCGCTTTGCCTCGCGGTCGCCGACGGAAAGCCGATCGCCGTGCTGCCGGGCTTTCCCACTTCGGCAATCTTCACCTTTCATGCTTTCGTGGCGCCCGTGATCCGCGCGCGCGCCGGGCTTTCGCCGGAGGCGGCGGACAAGCTCGCGGCGACGGTGCCGGTGCGTCTTCCGTCCGAACTCGGCCGCAAGGAATTCGTGCTGGTGTCGCTTGTCGCGGGCGAAGAGGGGACCGTCGCCTTTCCTTCCCACAAGGGTTCGGGCGCGGTCACGAGCTTTTCGGAAGCCGACGGCTTTGTCGAGATCGACGCGCTCGTTCCGGCACTCGATGCCGATACGCATGCCAAAGTGACGCTGATCGGCAAACAGACGCGGCCGCCCGATCTTGTCATCATGGGCAGTCATTGCGTCGCGCTCGATGTGGTGCTCGGCAAGCTTGCGGAGCAGGGTTTCACCGCGCGCAAGATCGCGATCGGCAGTCAGGGCGGCGTGATCGCCGCGCGCCGCGGCGAATGCGATCTTGCGCCGGTGCATCTCCTCGATCCCGCAAGCGGCGCCTATAACCGGCATCTCGTCTTGCCTGGCCTATCGCTTGTGCCCGGCTGGCAACGCATGCAGGGCTTCGTATTCCGGCCGGATGACACGCGCTTCAAGGGAAAGACCGCGCAGCAGGCGCTGCAAGCGGCGCTCGCCGATCCCGCGTGTCTCATGGTGAACCGCAATGCCGGCGCCGGCACGCGTATCCTGATTGATCAGCTGCTCGCGGGCCAACGCCCGCCTGGCTATGGCAACCAGCCGCGCTCGCACAACGCGGTGGCTGCGGCCGTCTCGCAGCGCCGGGCCGATTGGGGCATTGCGATCGAGCACGTGGCGCGCATGTACGGCCTCGATTTTCTGCCGCTGACGCCGGAGGAATACGATTTTCTCCTGGTGGAAAAGCGGCGCGACCGGCCGGCGGTGAAGGCGTTTCTCGCCGCCTTGCATGATCCCGCGACGCGCGCAGCGATCCGTGCGCTTGGCATGCGGCCCATGGGCGATTGAGCTAGGATCGTCCGCATGAAAACGATGCGCGTAATCGGGCTTGCCGGCTGGAGCGGCGCCGGCAAAACCACGCTGATGACCCGCGTGATCCCGGTGCTGGTCGGGCGGGGCTTGTGCGTCTCCACCATCAAGCACGCCCATCACGGCTTCGACGTCGATATCCCCGGCAAGGATTCCCACACCCACCGGCAGGCGGGCGCTTCGGAAGTGTTCGTGTCTTCGGCGCGGCGCTGGGCGCATATCCACGAATTGCGCGACGAGACGGAATTGAACCTCACGGATATTTTTCCGCGCCTGACGCCCGTCGATCTCGTGATTGTCGAAGGCTTCAAGCGGGAGCCGCATCCGAAACTCGAAATCTACCGCGCTGCCGTAGGCAAGCCGCTCCTGCATCCCGATGACGACTGGATCGTAGCGGTCACCTCCGACGGAGCGGTGCCGGACTCGCGTCTGCCGGTGATCCCGCTCGACGACATCGAAAAGATCGTTGACGTGTTGCTCATCGAATCGGTGCCCGTCGATCGTCTCGGCGAGCGCGTAGAGAAAGTGTGATGGCGCAGCTTTCCGACGATTGCTTCGCTCACGACCGCGCGCTGCTTCCGGTCGAAGAAGCCGCGCGGCTGATGATCGCGCATGTGCCGCCGGTCGAGGAGTCTGAAACCGTCGCGCTTGATGATTCACTCGGCCGCGTCGCCGCCGAGAATGTCATCGCGCCGATCGCGCTTCCTTCTTTCGATAATTCCGCGGTCGACGGCTTCGCCGTGCGCCATAGCGATGTCGGCGCGAGCGCCGAGACGCGATTCAAAATCGTCGAGCGTGTCCTCGCCGGCGCACGGCCCGCGCGCGCGCTTGCGGCCGGCGAAGCGGCGCGTGTCTTCACCGGCGCGCCGATGCCGGCAGGCGCCGACACCGTCTACATGCAGGAAGATTGCCGCATTGAGGGCGACGCCGTCATCGTGCCGCCCGGCTTGAAGCTTGGCGCCAATCGCCGGCTTGTCGGCGAGGATCTGCGCCCGGGCGCGGTAGCGATTCCGGCGGGCAGGCGGTTGAAGCCGCAGGATGTCGCGCTTGCCGCGGCGCTGGGTATCGATGCGATCAAGGTCCGGCGCCGGGTGCGCGTGGCGCTGTTTTCGACCGGCGACGAAATCGTCGAGCCCGGCAGGCCGCTGCCGCCGGCGGCGCTTTACGATGCGAACCGTCATCTCCTGCTCGGGCTGTTGCGGCGGCTTGGCGCCGAGGCCGACGATCTCGGCATCCTTGCCGACGATCCTGAAATTCTCGTTCGCGCCATCGATGGCGCCGCGCGCGGCCATGACCTCGTGCTCACCACGGGCGGCGTGTCGACCGGCGAAGCCGATCACGTAAAGACGGCGGTCGAGCAGCTCGGACGCCTCGTCTTTTGGCGAGTCGGCATCAAGCCAGGCCGGCCGGTCGCCATGGGCACGATTCGAGGCGCGGCCTTCGCGGGCCTGCCCGGCAATCCCGTGGCGGTGTTCGTCACCTTCGCCTATGTGGTGCGGCCGCTCCTGTTGCGGCTCGCGGGTGCCGTGCCCGAGCCGCTCACGGCGCTCCCCGTACGCACGGCCTTCGCCTACAAGAAGAAAAAGGCGCGCCGCGAATATGTGCGCGTCGCGCTGCGCCGCGCCGCCGACGGCGCGCTCGAGGCGGTCAAGCATCCGCAAGAAGGCGCGGGCGTGATCACCTCGCTCACCGAGACCGACGGCTTTCTCGAATTGCCGGAAGAGGTGACGGAAATCGCGCCGGGCACGATGGCCGGATTTCTGTCGTATCAGTCGCTGATCAACTGAAATCCGCTCAATCGCCGAGATGGCGGGCGGCGATCTCTTCCGCCCTGGCCAGATCCTCAGGCGTGTTGACGTTGAAGAACGGATCGACCGGCTGGTCCGGCCATTCGGCGAAGGCAACGCCATGGCGGCCGGTCCACGCTTCGATCTTGTGCAGTCCCTCGACCGTGAGCGCGCGGCGGAGATCGTCGCGGAGCGCGACCGGCCACAGGCCGACGACCGGATGCCGCCATTCCCCCGAACGCGCGCAGGCGAGCGGTTTCTTTTCCGCGATCCGCGCCGTATGCAGGCGCGGGACTAAATCCTTCGGCAAAAAAGGACAGTCGCCGGGAACGCTTGCGAGCCATTCGATCTTCGGCGCGTTTTGCGCGGCCCAATCGAGGCTGGCGAGAATGCCGGCAAGGGGTCCCGCGAAATCCGGAATGCTGTCGGCGACGACCGCGAGCCCATAGCGCGAAAAGCGCGCGGGATCGCCATTGGCGTTGAGAATGATCGGCTCGCAGTAAGGCGCAAGCCGCGCGAGCACCCGCTCCAGGATCGTTTGGCCACCGACTTTCAGCGACGCCTTGTCGCCGCCGCCCATTCGCCGCGCGAGCCCGCCCGCGAGCACGAGGCCGAGCGTCGGCGGAATTTCACTCGTCATGCACCGCGGCTTTCCGCCGGTGCTTCGTGCTTTCTTCCTCCACGTAGCGGAGGTCCTGATCGAACACAATGCGATCCTCGCCCGCAAGCGCGACGAAGCGTTTTCCCCGCGCCCGCCCGATCAAGGTGAGCCCCGCCTTCCGCGCGAGCTCCACGCCCCAGGCGGTGAAGCCCGAGCGCGAGACGAGAATCGGAATTCCCATCCGCACCGTCTTGATCACCATCTCCGAGGTGAGCCGTCCGGTGGTGTAGAAAATCTTGTCATCGGCATTGATCTTGTTCTGGAACATCCAGCCGGCGATTTTGTCGACGGCGTTGTGGCGGCCGACATCTTCCATGTAGACGAGCGGCCGGTCGCGCTCGCACAAGACGCAGCCGTGGATCGCGCCCGCCTCGAGATAAAGCGACGGCGTGATGTTGATCTTGTGCGTGATCGAATAGAGCCAGGACGTGCGCAATTCGGCGCGCGCGAGTTTGGCGTTGTCGATCACCTCCATGAGGTCGCCGAACACGGTGCCTTGCGCGCAGCCCGAGGTCTGCACCTTCTTCTTCATTTTTTGCTCGTAGTCGGTCGCGCGCTCCGTGCGCACCACCGCCACCGCGAGATCCTCGTCGTAATCGACGCCGGTGACCACGTCGTCGGGCCGCAGCATGTTCTGGTTCAGGAGAAAACCGAGCGCGAGATATTCGGGATAATCGCCGATCGTCATCGCGGTGACGATCTCCTGCGCGTTGAGGTAGATCGTCAGCGGCCGCTCGACCACGACTGTAGTCTCGATGCGCGCGCCGGTCTGATCGACGCCGGTGACGTGGACGCTCAACTTCGGATCGGATGGATCCGGCCGGATTGCGTATTCGTCTTCGGGCAAGGTCATAGCGGTCGCGCGGCTCGTCCAGCACCCTTTGGCTTCGGGTGCATTCTACCACGGACTATTTGGCGCCGATGATGGGCCCCATCAAGGTGTCGGGGAGCCAGGTCGCGATCTCGGGGAAGACGCAGAGAATCACGATTTGCAGCATCATGCAGATGACATAGGGGATGGTGCCCCACATCACCCGCTGCACCGGCACGTCGGGCGCGATCGCGTTGACGATGTAGATGTTGAGCCCGACCGGTGGATGGATGAGGCCGATCTCCATGTTGATCGTCATGATGACGCCGAACCACACCGGGTCGAAGCCAGCCGCCCTGATGATCGGATATAGGATAGGACTCGTCATCAGGATGATCGCGGCAGGTGGAATGAAGAAGCCGCTCACCAGCAGGAAAAGGTTGATCAATGCCATCAGCACCCACTTGTTGACGTGCGTGTCGGCGATCGCCTGCGCAAGCGTCTGGGTGAGATAGAGCGAGGTGAGCATGTAGCCGAACAAGACCGCGGCCGCGATGATCATCAGGATCATCACCGACTCTCGCGTCGTGTCGCGCAAAATTTTCCAAAGGTCGGCGGGGTTCCACAACCGGTAGATCACGACGGCGAGTGTGACGCAGAGTGCGGCCCCGACGCCCGCCGCTTCCGACGGCGTCGCGACGCCGCCATAGAGCACGTACATCACGCCCACGATGATCAGCACGAACGGCAGGATCTTCGGAATGGACTGAAATTTTTCCTTCCAGCTGTAGCGGAAGTCCGGCGCATGCGAGCGGAATCCGCGCTTCCAGATAATGAAGAGCGTCCACAGCATGAACAGGCCCGTGAGCATGACACCGGGCACGACGCCGGCGAGGAACAAGCGCCCGATCGAGGTTTCGGTCGCGATCCCGTAAAGGATGAAAGTGATCGAGGGCGGGATCAGGATGCCGAGCGTGCCGCCGGCACAGATCGAGCCGGTCGCCACATCGTCTGGATAGCCGCGGCGGCGCATTTCGGGAATGCCCATCTTGCCGATCGCCGCACAGCAGGCGGGCGAGGAACCGGTAAGCGCCGCGAAGATCGCGCAGGCACCGAGATTGGAGATCACGAGCCCGCCCGGCAGCCGGTAGAGCCAGCGGTCGAGCGCCTCGTAGAGATCCTTGCCGGCGGGCGAGGAGCCGATGGCGGCGCCCATCATCACGAACATCGGAATCGAGACGAGGGTGAAATCCTGCAGGCCGGCGTAGAAAGTCTCGGCCACGACCTGCAGTGAATCGACGCCGTGGAACAACAAAAGGAACGCGATCGAGATCGCCCCCAGCCCAAAGGCGACGGGCGCTCCTGACAACAGCACAATCAACGTGACAACGAGAACGATCGTGCCTTGGACTGCGGGGCTCATATGACCTCGGGGGAATCGAGGTCGACGACCTCGGCCGGTTTGATTCCGAACGGCGGTTCGCGGCCGGTGGCCAGGTTGATCAGGTCCGCGATGTATTGCAGCGAGAGAATACCGAGCCCCACCGGCATGGAGCTGTAGGGAATCCACAGCCGCGCGCGCCACATGCTTTCCGACAGCCACTTCTTCGTCCACGCCTCGTGCCAGAAGTTGAAGGTGAGCACGGTCATCAGCAGGCAAAAGGCGAGCGCGACGATCACCGAGGCGAGCGCGAGCCAATAGCGCGCGCCGCGGCCGAGATAGTGCGGCAGCACGTCGACGTTCACATGCCCGCGCGTGAGTAATACATAGGGGCTGCCGATGAAGGTCGCCGCCACCAGGCTGTAAGTGACGAAATCGGTCTGCCAGATGGTGTTCTGGTTCAGGACGTAGCGGATGAACACCATCTGACAGACGATGACGACCGCAGCGCCGATCAGCGCCGCGGCGAAAACCCCGCACAGCTGCGAGATGCGCTTCACGATCCAGATGAAGCCGTCGATCATGTCCCCGTCCCCGGCCAACCAAACAAGAATCGGCCGGCGATACAATCGCCGGCCGATGGCAGCAGTTCTTTATTTCACCGCGAGCGCTTCGTCGATGAGCTTCTTGCCGTCGGTCACTTCCTTTGCGAACTCGGCATAGGAGCTTTGCTGCGCCACCTTGATCCAGGCGTCGTACTCAGCGGACGTCAGCGTGACGACCTCAACGTTGTTCTTCTTGAAGACGTCGGTCATATCCCTGTCGAGGCCGGGCGCTTCCTTGGCGAAGTAGACCTGTGCCTTCTTGCCCGCGTCCATGAGCGCCGCCTGCTGCTCTTTGCTGAGCTTGTCGAAGCTTTTTTTCGACATCAGCACCGGCTCGTACATGAACCACAGCGCGTTGTCGCCGGGCGCGGTGATGCATTTCACCTGCTCGTAGATGCGGAAGGAGACGAAGCTTCCGGTGCTCGTGTCGGTCGCCTCGGCGACGCCGGTTTGCAGCGCGTTATAAACCTCATTGCTCGGGACAGAGACGATCGAGGCGCCCGCCTGCTGCCACATGGCGGCGAAAGTGGGACCCGCCGAGCGCACCTTCAGGCCCTTGATGTCATCGGGCTTGCGGATGCAGCCCTTCTTGGAGGCGACGGCGCCGGCAAGCCAGGCGTCGGCGAGCACGATCACACCGTTCTCCTCGATCTTGGCGCGGATGTCCTTCATGAAGGGCGAATCGTTGAGCCGCGCGGCGCGGTCGTGGCTTCGCACGAGGCCCGGCATCAGCGTGGCGCCGAATTCGCGCACCTTGCCGCTCGCGTAGTCGAGCGGGAAGGAGGAGATGTCGAGCTGGCCGTTGACCATCGCGTTCCACTGCTCGTTCGGCTTGAACAGCGACGCGCCCGGGTAGACCTGGACATAGAGGTTGACATTGGCGGCCTTCGCCTCGCGCGCGATGATCTGCACCATTTCGTCGCGCACGTCCCCCTTACCGCCGGGGAACTGGTGCGAGGCGCGCAAGATGATCTCCTCCGCCGCCGCGGTGCCGGCGAAGCCCACGAGCAGTGCTGCGCTCACCGCGCCAAGCGTAAAGAGTTTTCTCATCGATAATTCCTCCCCCATCTGCATTGCCCGTTCCGGTTATTTTTATTCAAACGCCGGAGCTCGTAGCGGCTCCAGTCGTTCAAGACAAGGTCAGTCTAGCCCCACCGGCACAAACGCGGGAAGTGGCGGGAATATTCCCTTATGCTGCACCGCGGGCGTAGGTTCGCGCATAAGTCTCGCGCAGCACGTTCTTCTGCACCTTGCCCATGGCGTTTCTAGGCAATTCGTCGACAAAAAACACGCGCTTGGGCTGCTTGAACTTGGCGAGCCGGTCGGCGAGCGCGGCGAGGATCTCCGACTCCGAGAGATTGGCCGCTTGTTCGCACACGACGACGGCGGTGACGCCCTCGCCGAAGTCGGGATGCGGCAGGCCGATCACGGCCGATTCGATCACGCCTTCGATCGCATCGATCTCGGTCTCGACCTCCTTCGGATAGACGTTATAGCCGCCGGTAATCACGAGATCCTTGGCGCGGCCGGCGATGTGCACATAGCCGCGCTTGTCGATCATGCCGATGTCGCCGGTGATGAAGAAGCCATTGTCGCGGAATTCGGCTTTGGTTTTTTCCGGCATCCGCCAATAACCCTTGAATACGTTGGGCCCGCGCACTTCGATGACGCCGATTTCGCCTGGCGCGAGCGCGCGCCCCGTTTCGGGATCGGCGACGTGCACCTCGACACCCGGGAGCGGAAAGCCCACGGTGCCGGGAATGCGATCGCCGTCGTAAGGGTTCGACGTGTTCATGTTGGTTTCGGTCATGCCGTAGCGCTCGAGGATGGCGTGGCCGGTGCGCTCGAAAAACGCGCGGTGCGTTTCGGCCAGCAGCGGCGCCGAGCCCGAGGTGAAGAGCCGCATGTGCCGCGTTGCTTCGCGCGTAAATGCGGATTCTTCCAGGAGGCGCACATAGAAGGTCGGCACCGCCATCATGCTGGTGGCCTTCGGCATCAGGCGCATCACTTCTCCCGCTTCGAACTTCGGCAGGAAGATCATCGCGCCGCCCGACAACAGCGAAACGTTGCAGGCGACGAACAGCCCGTGGGTGTGGAAGATGGGCAGCGCATGCAGGAGCACGTCCTTCGCGGTGAAACGCCAGTAGTCGACAAGCACGCGCGCATTCGAGAGCAAATTGTCGTGGGTAAGCATCGCGCCTTTCGAGCGGCCGGTGGTGCCCGATGTATAGAGAATGGCGGCGAGATCGTCGGGCTCGCGGGAAACCGCGGGAGCAGGCTGAGCGTCGGCGGCGGCTTTTAACAGCGAGCCTTCGCCGTTCGGCCCGAGGCTCTCCACTGTTGCCTTGCCGATCTTGAGGCAAAGCCTGGAAACGCTTTCCTCGCTCTCGGGCCGCACCACGACGAAGGAGGGCTGCGCGTCACCGAGGAAATATTCGAGCTCGGCGAGGAGATAGGCTGTATTCAGCGGCAGATACACGGCGCCGGCGCGGAGACACGCGAGATAGAGCGCCAGATTCTGCCACGACTTTTCCACCTGCACGGCAACGCGGTCGCCCGGCACGACGCCGCGGCGGATGAGATGGCCGGCGAGCTTGCCGGCAAGATCGAAGGCCTCGCCATAGGAGATGCGTTTGCCGTCCGGGAGTTCGATCAGCGTCTTCTTGCGGTCGGCGTTCGCCGCCTCGACCGCGTCATAGAGCCGGTTGCTCATGAGGCCGGAACCAGCGATGTCTGTTTGGCGTCCGTGCGCAGGAGCTTTCTCACCTGCGAGCTTACGACCACTTCGCCGGCGCCCGCGAAGGCCTCGTGGTTCTTCTCGATATCTTCCGGCACGTAGCGGTAGTTCACCATCAATCCGTAAGCCCGCTCCAGCGCTTTCTCGGAAAGATCGGCCATCGGATTGATGCGCTCGAGCCGTGCGCCGTTGCCGAGATGGAAGCGCGCGACCGGATCGATGGGCCGGCCGGCGCGCGTGCGCGCGATCATGAAAAAATGTGCCGCAAGCGCGCTCAGCACGGGCTTCACCTCGGCGACCTTCTCGGCGTGATTGAACCAGTTCGGATCATCGAGATGCGAAAGCGCATGCGCATCCGAAGGCAGGAGCGCGGTCGAAGATTCGCTGCGGCGCTCGCGCGTAAGCCATTCGCGGAAGCCCGATACCGGCGACAGCGTGACGAAGGTCGAAAGCTTCGGAAATTCGCGCGAGATTTCCTCGACCACCTGCTTGATCAGGAAATTTCCGAACGACACGCCGCCGAGGCCGCGCTGGCAATTCGAGATCGAATAGAAGGTGGCGGTCGTCGCCTCCTTGGGGTCGAGCGGCACGCGGTCGCGCTTCAGGATCGGTGCGATCGCCTCCGGAATGCCGCGCGTGAGCGCGACCTCGACGAAGATCAGCGGCTCGTCGACAAGCGCCGGATGAAAGAAGGCGTAGCAGCGCCGGTCCGGCGGATCGATGCGCGCGCGCAAATCGTCCCAGGATTGAATTTCATGCACCGCCTCGTAGCGGATGATTTTTTCGAGAACGATCGCGGGCATGGACCAGTCGATGCGCTTGAGCACGAGGAATCCCCGATTGAACCAGGAGCCGAGCAGATGAACGAAATCGCGATCGACCGGCGCGAGATCCTCGCGCCGCGAAAGCGCGTCGAGAAGGTGTCCGCGCATTTGCACGAGTTCGCCGGTGGCGCTGGGCGCGAGGTTAATGCGGCGGATCAGCTCCTGCCGCCGCGGCTCGGCCGCTTTCAGCACTTCGTTGGCCGTATCATCGGATGGCGTTTTTCCGTAGGCGGCGCAGGCGTCGGCAAGCCGCGCGCGGTCGGGGCCGAAACTTTCCGCGAGCGCCTCGAAGAAGGCGATACGTTCGCCGGTCTTCAGCTTGGAATAGGCGGTGAGAATCTCGCGCGCGAGCGCGACACCTGAAGCCTCGCCGCGGCCCGAAAGAAGCGCTTCGCAGAGCTCAACGAAGGTCGCGGCGCGCGCTTCGCCGGCCGGCCGGCGGTCGCGCGTGCGCTCGATCAGCGCCCGCCCGCGTTCGGAGATCGATTGCAATAATTCGCCGAAAAAGCTCGTATTCATTGCGGCCAATGTGAGGGTGCGTCGATGGGGCTGTCAACCTATGCGTTGGATCGGCTCATCACATAGTGAAGTTTTCGTCGCGCGCCACTCGCCCACGATCGCGGAAAGCGCATCCAGCCCGTCGGTGAGCGCGGCCGGGCCGGGCTGCAGAATGATCGTCGACTTGATCTCGCGCACGAAGCCGTCGCGTACGGCGGCGAGACCGGAAAACCCCGCGCGGGCGGCAACGCGCTCCGGGCGGAATTTCTTGCCGCACCAGGAGCCGATGATGATGTCGGGCGCGGCGGCGATGACTGCTTCTGGCGCGATGATGCGCTCGCGTGCGGATTTTTTGCCCGCGAGCTCGGGGAAAACATCATCGCCGCCGGCAATCGAAATCAGTTCCGACACCCAGCCGATACCTGAAATCATCGGCTCGTCCCATTCCTCGAAATAGACGCGCGGGCGCGGAAGATTTTTTGATTGCAGGGCGGTCGCGTTGAGCCGCGCGCGTAACTCCGCCGCCAACCGTGTGCCTTTCTCCGGTGCGCCGACAAGCGCGGCAAGCGTTTCAATCATCGCGAAGATGCCGGCAATGTCGCGCTGGTTGAAGGCGTGGACCGCCACACCGCGCCGCACGAGCTCGGCGGCAATATCGGCCTGCAGATCGGAGAAGGTGAGAACGAGGTCGGGCTCGAGCGCGAGAATCTTGTCGATATCCGCCGAAATGAACGCGGACACGCGCGGCTTTTCGCGCCGGACGCGCGGCGGCCGTACCGCATAGCCCGAGACGCCAACAATCTTCGCTTCTTCGCCGAGAAGATAAAGCGTCTCGAGGGTTTCCTCGGTCAGGCAAACGATGCGGCGGGGCGGGAATCCATGCATGGCTGAACGATTCTAGACGATCGGGGTTGCTTCCTCTATGCCGCCTGCGCGAAGTTGCCATGCCGGAGGCGAGGATGAGCGGCAGCGAGGAATTCGACTATATCATCGTCGGCGCCGGCTCCGCGGGTTGCGTGCTCGCCAACCGGCTGTCCGCCGATCCCGCCAGGCGCGTGCTTTTGCTCGAAGCAGGCGGCCGCGACAACTGGATCTGGTTCCATATTCCCGTCGGCTATCTCTTCGCCATCGGCAATCCGCGCTCCGACTGGATGTTCAAGACCGAACCTGAGCCCGGTCTCAACGGCCGCGCCATCAATTATCCGCGCGGCAAGGCAATCGGCGGCTCGTCGGCGATCAACGCCATGATCTACATGCGCGGCCAGACCGCGGATTACGATCACTGGCGCCAGCTTGGGCTCACCGGCTGGGGCTGGGACGACGTGCTGCCGATCTTCAAGCAACACGAGGATCATTTTCTCGGCGCCGGCGAGCATCACTCGACCGGCGGCGAATGGCGGATCGAATTCCCGCGCGCCAAATACGAGATCATCGAAACGATCCGCGACGCCGCCGAGGAAACCGGCATTCCCAAGGTCAACGACTTCAACCGCGGCGACAACGAAGGCAACTGCTACTTCCACGTCAATCAGAAGCGCGGCCGCCGCTGGAGCGCGGCGCGCGGATTTCTGAAGCCGGTCCTGCACCGGAAAAATCTGCGGCTCCAAACCGGTGTACTGGCCGAGCGGATTTTGTTCGACGGCAGGCGCGCGACCGGTGTCGCCTACCGGCAAAACGGCGAGAGCAAGATCGCCAAAGCGCGCGCCGAAGTTATGCTCGCCGCCGGCGCCATCGGCTCGCCGCAGCTGTTGATGCTCTCGGGCGTCGGTCCGGCGGCGCATCTCGCGGAGCGTGGAATTCCCGTCGTGCTCGACAAACCCGGCGTCGGCGGCAATCTGCAGGACCATCTGCAATTGCGGCTGATCTTCAAGGTGACGGGCGTGCCGACGCTGAACGAGCGCTATCATTCGCTCTTTAACCGCGCCGGAATGGCGCTCGAATATCTTTTCTTTCGCACGGGCCCGTTGAGTATGGCGCCGTCGCAATTCGGCCTGTTCACGCGTTCCGACCCCCGCCGCGAACGCGCCAACATCCAGTTTCACGTGCAGCCGCTCTCGCTCGATCGCTTCGGTGAGCCGCTGCACAAATTTCCCGCCTTCACCATGAGTGTGTGCAATTTGCAGCCGACGAGCCGCGGTACCGTGCGGCTGAAGAGCGTCGATCCGACCGCGGCACCCGCGATCGCGCCGAACTACCTTTCCACCGACGAGGACCGCCACGTCGCCGCCGATTCCATCCGTGTTGCGCGCAAAATTGCCCGTGCGCCCGCGCTCGCGCGTTACCATCCGGAGGAGATCCTGCCGGGCCCAAGCGTGCGCGATAACGACGAAGCGGCGTTGGTGCGCGCCGCCGGCGATATCGGCACCACCATCTTTCATCCGGTGGGCACCGCGAAGATGGGGTTGCCGTCCGATCCATCTGCCGTCGTCGATGCGCGGCTAAAGCTGATCGGCATCGAGGGATTGCGCGTCGTGGATGCTTCGGTGATGCCTGTTATCACTTCGGGCAACACCAATTCGCCGACAATCATGATCGCGGAGAAGGGCGCTGCCATGATCCGCGAGGACGCGAAAAAAAGCGCTCGATCGTAAGGAGGAGGTGATGATGAGTATCGTTGACCGCGTAAAAAATCTTATTTTCGCGCCGAAGGCTGAATGGTCGGCGATCGATCGCGAGCCCGGTGACGTGCCTTATCTTTTCACCAATTACGTCGCGATTCTGGCGGCGATTCCGACGATTTGCGGCTTCATCGGCATGTCGATTATCGGATTGCAGGTACCCGGCGTCGGCACGATCCGCATGTCGATTGCGAGCGGCCTTCTCTATGCGATCATCTTTTATCTGCTCGCCTTCGCGACCGTTTATGTGATCGCGCTCGTGGTCGACGCGCTCGCGCCCACCTTCTCCGCCCGCAAGAATTTCGAAAGCGCGCTGAAGCTCGTGGTCTATTGCTTCACGCCGGCCTGGCTTGCGGGTGTCTTTCTTCTGCTCCCGGCGCTCGGCTTTCTCGTGCTTATCGTCGGGCTCTTCGGCCTTTATCTTTTGTGGATGGGCCTGCCGATCCTGATGAAATCGCCGCCGGATAAATTGATTCCCTACGCCGCCGCGGTTTCAATCGCCGCGATCATCATCTACATCATCTTCATCCAGATTCAGGGCGCGATCGTCGGCTCTCCGCAAATGGTCTAGCGCCCGCGTTCCTCAGGGCGCGACCAGCACCTGCCGGCAGGCGGCCGGCAGGTCTCCCATGGTGATCGGCCTCGGCTTCGGCGGGTTCGGCGAAGGCGCCGGATGCAGGACCGACGGCTGGAACCACCATTCCAGTTCCTTGCCGCAGCCGTCGCCCGCGGGAACCGGCGGTTGCTTTTCGCATTCCGTGCTGTCGGCCGGGCAATGAATGCGGACATGCATGTGATAGTCGTGACCCCAATAGGGCCGCACCCTTTCGAGCCACGCGCGGTCGGTACCGGCCTCGCGGCAGAGCGCCTTCTTGATCGCGGCATTGACGAAGATGCGCTCGACGGCGGGATCTTCCGCCGCCATCTTGATCACCTTCAGATGTTCCGGCGTCCAATTCTTCGGATCGATGTCGGTGCGGTCCTCGCGCACCATCATCAGCGCCGAGATCGATTCGCGTTCGTCCGTCGTCAGCGTGCGGTTCGGCATCGGCGTCAGCCAAATATCGGCGTCTAACCCAACCTGATGCGAGGCGTGGCCCGAAAGCATCGGGCCGCCGCGCGGCTGCGAAATATCGCCGACCAGAATGCCGGGCCAGCCCGCGACCTGCGGCAGCTTCGCCGAGAAGCGCTCGAGGAAAGCGATGAGATCAGGATGCCCCCAGTTGCGGTTGCGCGAGAGCCGCATCACCTGCCAGGTCTTGCCGTCGACCGGGAGCGCGACCGCGCCCGCGAGGCAGCCATGGGCGTAAAAGCCGATCGAGCGCGCCTGCATCGGCGCGGGGTCCGATTTGCCGCCAAACAACGTTCGGGCGATCGCGTTCGAAGGGATGGCCGCCGGCGATGTCGCGGCGGGCTCGGGCCTCGGTTGCGGAACGGGAGCGGGCGGCGTTTGCGCTCTCGCGCCTGCGGCGCCGATCAGGAGGGCCGCAACAGTGAGTCGAAGTCGCATGGCCCAATTTAGCGCGGCTTTGGGCCGCGCGAAATGCTATTCGCGAACGCGAAAGACGCGGAGTGGCTCGCGCTCGGTGCCTGGAATGGACTCCAAATAAGGCGGCACTTCGCCGCGCGAAAGCCGCTCGGAGAGGCCTTCCGGCGCCACGCGCTGGAAATTGATGCGCTCGGGCGAGCCGGGGCAAACCGCGACATAGTCGACCTGATGTTCCGCGAGCAACCGCTTTGCCGTCGTGTCGTCGCCGAGCAGGACGTCGACGGCGACTTCGTTGCCGAGGTTGCGGTGATAGGGTGCGGCGAACACCGAATGCCGGCTGCCAATCAGAATCGCCGGCCCGAGATCGACGTAAGAAATCACGCGGCCTGGCGAAAGTTTTGCGAGCGAAGCGACATCCGCGATTTTCCGGCATGCAAGCGGGCCGTCCTGATAAGCGACAGTCCGCGTTGGATCGATGCGGAGAAGCGTGGCGTCGACGGCGGTGCCGATGCCCACGAGCAACGGACCGGAGACGGCGAGCAGGGCAAGGACGGTTTTTGGCGCCGGCAGCGAGCCGCGGGCGCCGATCAAGAGCACGAGGGCGGCCGCGAGAACCGGCTGCGCGACCAGGCTGCCGCCGGAAGCGCCGCGCACTTCCCAGCATGCAGTGACGCCAAGCGCGAAGAGCGTGAGAAGAGGCGCGATCCAGATGAGACGCGCTTCGTTTCGGACGCGAAGCACGGCGATGACGCCAAGGACGATGGCCACTGCGACCGGCCCATAGATCGCGATCGTTTCGCCGGGCGAGCGCGCGCCGAGCTCGAAAATTGTCTGCGTCTCGGCAATGTGGGCGATCCACACTTCGGCCACCCGCGCCGCGACGGCGGCATAGGGGTCTCGCAAGCAATCGGAAAAGGAAGCGAGCATCAGCCCGATAACAAGGCCGCCGGCGACGGCGCCCGCGGCGAGGCGGCTGAAAACGCTTTTCAGCCGCGCGCTCGATTGTGCGAGCAATGCCAACAGTCCGCCGGAAAATCCCGCCGCGGCGATGCAAGGCGGAGAGATAAAGTCGCAGGTGGTGACATTCCACTCCGCAGGCGGGACCGTCACCGCGAACAAAGCCACGGTGCCGGCGCCAAACGCGAGACCAAAGCTCGTTGTCAACTTTGCCGCGCGTTCGCCTTCGATCACCCAACGCAGTCCGCAGGCCGCAAGCAGGGCTGCGATCATCGGCGCCATTTCGAGGCCGATCGCGATCGAGATCGCGGACGCAAGGCCGCCGAGCGCGGGCACGAGGCGCGCGTCGCCGCGCTCCGTCAGCGCGTAAATCGTCGCCAGGAGTAGCATCAGTTGATAGCCATGATGGTCGAGCGCGCCTGGCCGGAAATGCACGAGCACCGGCGCTGACATGGCGACGAGCAGGATCGCGGGTAGCATCGCCGCCGAATTCGAAAGCCGGCGCGCAAGCGCGCCCGCGAGCACAAGCGTGGGGAACAGGAGAACGATGGGCCACACGGATGATGTCACGGTCTCGGCGCCCGCGCGTCCGAGCACGGGAGAAAGGGCCGCGATCATGCCCGCGAGCGGCAGGTCAACGATTCGCGACCAATGCATGGAGGCGCCCGACGGCGGATCGAGCCGGTACTGCATGAGATCGAACCAGCCTTGGCCCCCGAGAAAATCGCGCACCTCGGCGAGCCGCATCAGATCGTCGGTGGACATGGCGTCGAAGACGCGCGAGCCGGTCACGAGCGTCGCGATCGCGATCGTCACCCATGCCACGAATGCGGTCGGCACCAGAGGGAATCGTTCTTCGGTTTTGGCGGCGGGGATGAGGGTGTGCGCGGATTCGGCCAGCGACAAGGCAAAGCTCCCGGATGAGGAAGCGGGAGCTTACGGAGCGGTGATTTAAAGGTGGTGAACGCCCCAGGCTCCGGAATTGGCGCAAATTGTCGCGTCTCGTGGGCGCTTTGCGCGTTAGCCAAGATCGGCCGCCGGGCTTGCCTTGGGCAGGCGTTACCGCTTGAATTCGAGGGCGGCGGCTGGGGGAGTGATGTTACAGCGGTTAATAATCGCGGCGGTTTTTCTGCTCGCCGCTTTGGCGGGCCCAGGCACTGCTTTCGCTGGCGTCGTCGCCGAAATCGAAATCTCCATGCAGCGCATGACCGTCACGGTCGACGGCTTCGTGCGTCATGTCTGGCCGGTGTCGACCGCGCGCGCGGGCTATGCGACGCCCACCGGCTCGTTTACGCCGATCCGGCTCGAACGCGTCTGGTATTCGCGGGTCTACGACAATGCGCCGATGCCTTACGCGATTTTCTTTCACTATGGCTTCGCGATTCACGGCACCAACCAGACCGCGGCCCTCGGCCGGCCCGCGTCGCATGGCTGCGTGCGGCTGCACACGGAGAATGCGCGCGAACTCTTCGAATTGATCCGCGCGCACGGCCTCGGCAATTCGCACATCCTGATTACGGGCTAGCTACTCTACGCGCCCGATTTTCTGCACCGCGCGAATGAGTCGCGCGCTATCCGCCTCGACGAAGCGCGCGAATTCGGGCGCATCCATATAGGCGGGCGGGCTGCCGGCCGAATTGAACGTATTCGTCACCTGCGGATCGCTCATCGTCTTTCGCATCGCCTCGCGCAATTGCTTGACGATCGGCTCCGGCGTCTTGGCCGGCGTGAACAGCCCGGCCCAAATGTAAAGCTCCACGTCCTTGTAGCCGAGTTCCTGGAACGTCGGCAGATCCGGAAAGTTCGCGATCCGCTGGGCGCCGAAATTTGCAAGCACCCGCACCGCGCCCGACTCGACATGCGGCTTCAATATGCCGGGCGCCGAAGCCAGCGCCTTCACCTGGCCGCTCAACAGGTCGGCCAGCGCAGGCCCGGCGCCGCGATAGGGAATATGCGCGAGCTTGATGCCGGCGCTCGCCGTGAACATTTCCATCGAAACATGCAGCGTGCCGTAGGAGCCGGACGAGCCGTAGGGAATGAGGCCCGGCTGCTTCTTCGCGTCCTCTACGAGGTCCTGCACCGATTTCCACGGCGTCGCCGCATTGACGGCGAGTAGCGTCGGGTCCGCCAATACGCGTGCGATCGGCGCGAGCTGCGAAACTTCATATTGCGCCGGGCGGCCGAACAGCCGGTCCGCCTCCGGCAGCACGGCGAGCGAGGCAAGCGTCATCAGGAGCGTATAGCCGTCGGGTTCAGCGCGCGCGGCCACCGCGTTGCCGATGGCGCCGCCGGCGCCGCCGCGATTGTCGACGATGACGGGCTTGCCGAGCAGATCCTGAAGCTTCAATGCCACGGGCCGTGCCGCGAGATCCGCCTGCCCGCCGGGCGGGAAGGGGACGATCATGGTGACATTGCGGGAGGGATAGACCTCGGCTGCCGCGCGCGTAGTGGCGAACGCGATGGGGAGCGCCGCGGCGCCCGTCAAGAAGTCCCGGCGTTTCATTGCGTTTCCTCTTTTATCGTTACGGCAACGCTAGCATTGGCGAGCGGCGCGATCCATCAGTCCAACGCCGTCAGCTATCCACCTTCAGTGCTGCGATGAACGCCTCTTGCGGAATCTCGACCTTGCCGAATTCGCGCATGCGCTTCTTGCCTTCCCTCTGCTTCTCCAGCAACTTTCGTTTTCTCGTCGCGTCGCCGCCATAGCACTTGGCGGTGACGTCCTTGCGGAGCGCCCGGATCGTCTCGCGCGCGATCACTTTCCCGCCGATCGCGGCCTGGATCGGAATCTGGAACATGTGCGGCGGGATCAGCTCTTTCAGCTTCTCGGCCATGGCCCGCCCGCGGCCTTCGGCGCGCGTGCGATGGACGAGCATGGCGAGTGCGTCGACCGGGTCGCCGTTCACCAGAATCTGCATCTTCACGAGATCGGCGGGCTTGAAATCGGTGAGGTGATAGTCGAAGGAGGCGTAGCCCTTGGAAACGGACTTCAGCCGGTCATAGAAGTCGAACACCACTTCGTTCAGCGGCAATTCGTATTTCACCATCGCGCGGTTGCCGACGTAAGTGAGCTCCTTCTGCGTGCCGCGGCGATCCTGGCAGAGCTTCAAGACGCTGCCGAGATATTCGTCGGGCGTGAGGATCGTCGCTTCGATCCACGGCTCTTGAATCTCCTCGATCCGTACCGGGTCCGGCATGTCGACCGGATTGTGGATCTCGATCGCCTCGCCATTGGTGAGCTTGATCTTGTAGATGACCGAAGGCGCGGTCGCGATCAGATGCAGATTGAACTCGCGCTCGAGCCGCTCCTGAATGATCTCGAGGTGCAGGAGGCCGAGGAATCCGCAGCGGAAACCGAAGCCGAGCGCCGCCGAAGTTTCCATCTCATAGGTGAAGCTCGCGTCGTTGAGGCGAAGCCTGCCCATGGCCGCGCGCAGCGCCTCGAAATCGGCGGCGTCGACCGGAAACAGCCCGCAGAACACCACGGGAATCGCCGGGCGAAAGCCGGGAAGCGGCGCCTCCACGGGCTTGCGGTCATCGGTGATGGTGTCGCCGACGCGGGTGTCGGCGACTTCCTTGATCGAGGCGGTGAGAAAGCCGATCTCGCCGGGCCCGAGGCTTTCCATCTCCACACGCTTCGGCGTGAACACGCCGACGCGGTCGACGTCATAGGCGGCCTTGGTGCCCATCATGCGGATGCGCTGGCCCTTCTTGAGCTGGCCGTCGACCACGCGGAAAAGCACGACGACGCCGAGATAGGCGTCGTACCAACTGTCGATCAGGAGCGCCTTCAGCGTCGCGGCAGCGTCGCCTTTCGGCGGCGGCAGCCGCGTGACGATCGCCTCCAGTACCTCCGGCACGCCGTCGCCGGTTTTCGCCGAAATGAGGACCGCATTCGACGCGTCGATGCCGATTACGTCCTCGATCTGCTGCTTCACCTTTTCCGGTTCGGCCGCCGGCAGATCCACCTTGTTCAGTACCGGCACGATCTCGTGGCCATTGTCGATCGCCTGATAGACGTTGGCGAGCGTCTGCGCTTCCACTCCTTGCGAGGCGTCGACGACGAGCAGCGAGCCCTCGCAGGCGGCGAGCGATCGGTTTACTTCATAGGCGAAGTCGACATGGCCCGGGGTGTCGATCAGATTCAGCATGTAGTCTTTGCCGTCGCGCGCGCGATATTTGAGCCGCACGGTTTGCGCCTTGATCGTGATGCCGCGCTCGCGCTCGATGTCCATCGAGTCGAGCACTTGCTCCTTCATCTCGCGCGCCTCCAGCCCGCCGGTGAGCTGAATGATCCGGTCGGCGAGCGTGGATTTGCCGTGGTCGATGTGCGCGATGATGGCAAAGTTGCGGATGTTGGAGATGGGACCCGCGGTCATGGCGCGCGAGATAGCATTCGCAACTGTCAGCGACAAGGCAAACGAAGTGTGATGGCCGCGTCGCTTAGTACCGATAATGCTCCGGCTTATACGGCCCGCTCTTCGGCACGCCGATGTAGGCCGACTGCTTGTCGGAAAGCTCCGTGAGCTTCACGCCGATCTTGGCGAGATGCAGCCGCGCGACCTTCTCGTCGAGCTCCTTCGGCAAGACGTAGACTTTCTTCTGGTACTTGCCGGGGTTCGTGAACAGCTCGATCTGCGCGATCGTCTGGTTGGTGAAGCTCGCCGACATCACGAAGCTCGGATGGCCCATGGCGTTGCCGAGATTCACCAGCCGGCCCTCGGAGAGCAGAATGATCCGCTTGCCGTCGGAAAACTCGATTTCGTCCACCTGCGGCTTCACGTTCGACCATTTGAGATTGCGAAGTGCGGCCACCTGAATTTCGGAATCGAAGTGGCCGATGTTGCACACGATGGCGCGGTCTTTCATTTTGCGCATGTGATCGATGGTGATGACATCGACATTGCCGGTGGCGGTCACGAAAATGTCGGCGTGGGATGCTGCCTCGTTCATGGTGGTGACTTCGTAGCCTTCCATCGCCGCTTGCAGCGCGCAGATCGGATCGATTTCGGAGACAAGCACGCGGCAGCCGGCGTTGCGGAGCGAGGCCGCCGATCCCTTGCCCACATCGCCAAAGCCCGCGACCATCGCGACCTTGCCCGCCATCATCACGTCGGTGCCGCGGCGGATGCCGTCGACGAGCGACTCGCGGCAGCCATAGAGGTTGTCGAATTTCGACTTCGTCACCGAGTCGTTGACGTTGATCGCCGGAAACAGAAGGCGTCCTTCCTTCTCCATCTGATAGAGCCGGTGCACGCCAGTGGTCGTCTCTTCAGTGACGCCTTTCACGTCCTTCGCTATTTTCGAATACCAGCCCGGCTGCGCCTTCAATCGCGCCTTAATCGAGGCGAAGAGAGCTTCCTCCTCCTCGTTGGTGGGCTTGGCGATTACCGAAGCATTGCTCTCGGCCTCCCTGCCGAGATGCAGGAGGAGGGTGGCGTCGCCGCCGTCGTCGAGAATCATGTTCGGCCCGTTGCCGCCGGCGAATTCGAAAATGCGATGGGTGTAGTCCCAGTAATCGGTGAGCGACTCACCCTTCACCGCGAACACCGGCACGCCGCGGGCGGCGATCGCCGCCGCCGCATGATCTTGTGTCGAATAGATGTTGCACGATGCCCAGCGCACGTCGGCGCCGAGCGCGGTGAGCGTCTCGATCAAGACCGCGGTCTGGATCGTCATGTGCAAGGAGCCTGTGATGCGGGCGCCTCGGAGCGGCTGTTTCGCGCCATACTCAGCGCGCGTTGCCATCAGGCCCGGCATTTCCGTTTCGGCGATCGCGATTTCCTTGCGGCCCCATTCGGCGAGGCCAATGTCCTTGACGACATAATCCTGGGCGACGGCTTTGACGGCGTGCATGTTGGCCTCTTCGGGGGAATTTCGGCGGCAGCGTTGGCGGCTCGCGCGGGTCTCTTAGCAGGCCCGCCGGGAAGCGGCAATCATCATATAAAGATTTCTTTATATGCTCGGTAAACGCTGTCGAAACACTTATGAAATTGATTGGATCACGTTAGGACTCCTCGAATTGCTTTCGCCAATCGGGATTTTTGGACAAAAACGGCCTTGAAATCTGATCGCATTGAGTTGGGCTCTCGTCAGGTTCTGCTGCGGATTCCTCTTGATCGTGAAATTGTCGAAATTTTTCATGGCTGGTGCGAAAGCGCCGGTAAGCGTCATCTCGTCACCCGCCGATGTGAGCGCGGAGATTGGTTCAATTCGAGGATCACGTTCGACGGACAAGTGCTCGACTACGGGGAAGACCCTCGCGCTTTCATCTTTGAAGGGCGGCCCGCGATCGTCTCGGCGGTTTACCAATCAGGCTACGGATTCCGCAATCATCTTTATTGCATCGGAGACGGCGGCTTTTCCCGTTACATCCTGATTGCACCCGAAGCGTTGGCAATCGGCAAAAACTGGTCTCCGTTCACGTATGAGGATGGATCGCTCGGCATCGTTCATGGCTTCGATCCCGTGGTTATCCTCAAGGAAAGGCGCCGCGAACACGGCGTGATCGTTCTCGAGGATTGGCATGGCTTCGGCGCCGTGCTGGAAACCGGTCCGGGTGGCTTCAGCGCCTTTCGAGGAGGCACTTGCGGCATCACGCTCGGTCGGCATGTTTTTGGAATCGGCCATACGACCCGATTCTTACCGGGGGCTTCCGATAGTCTCGCGCATGAACACGGTTTCGAGTTTCATTTTCATCGACCGTTCGGCTGGCTGCTCGATACCGAAAGTGCCGCCATTCGCATTTTGGAAGCGGTCGGAGACTTCCCCGAGCAATTCAACACCATTGATCCGACGTCCCTTATCCGGCTGTCGGACACGGAATTCGAGTTGTTCACGACGCAAGTTACGCGTCACTTTCACGATCGCGAAAGCAAGTGTGAAATCGCCTCATATCGTTTTTCTTTCGATCCGCGAAACCTCTTGTGCGGGCGAAGCCCGGCCACAGCTCGGCTGAGCCCAAAACTCTTCCGAAGCAACATCGGTCGATTCGAATCGGGCGAATGGGTTTGCGACCTGAAGAACGTCGACGGCCACGTCATTTACGGTCCATATCGAAGAATGCCAGTGGGAACTTACGAGGTTTCTTTCATTCTTGCGGCAGAAGGCTTTGCCGCTCGTCCCGACGCAGAATTGTCTTTGGATGTGGCGGAAAACATTGATCGGCTTCTGGCCGTCAAGCCTATTTCAAACGTCAGCGGACCGGAACTCGCCGCAAAGCTGCGTTTCGATCATCGAAATATCGAGGACGTGATCGAATTTCGCGTTCATGCGCGCGGCTTTGAAAAAGGGACGCTGCGTTTTCGCGGCGTTGTAATCGAACGAATATTTCAATAGCGCAGGCCGTTCGCTGAGAAAAATTATTCATCCTCGCCGAAGCGCTCAGCCAGGAGTTTTTCCAGCGCGTCAAGCGCGGCCTCCGCCTCCTTGCCGCGCGCGGTGACGCGGATCGTCGAGCCGCAGGGCACCGCGAGCGTGAGCAAGCTCATGATCGAATCGCCGCCCACCATTTCGCCGCAGCGGATGACCTTCACCTCGGCATTGAACTGCTGGACGGTCTGCACGAAGCGGGCGGAGGCGCGCGCGTGCAGCCCTTTCTTGTTGGTGAGCGTAAGCTCGCGAACGAGCGATCCTTCGGGCGGCGCCGGATCCGGCGGGCAGTCGTTCATCCCCGCACTTCTCTGGTTATTTTCCCGCGAGCACGCGGCTCGCGATGTTGATATATTTGCGCCCGGCGAGCTGCGCCTGCACCACCGCGTCGGAGAGCGGACATTCCTCGCGCACGGTCGCGAGCTTCACCAGCATCGGCAGATTAATGCCGGCGACGACCTCGATATTCGGCGCGTTCATCACCGAAATCGCAAGGTTCGACGGCGTGCCGCCGAACATATCGGTGAGGATGGCGACCCCCTGGCCGGAATCGACGCGCTTCACCGCCTCGATGATTTCCTTGCGGCGGCTGTCGATATTGTCCTTGGGGTCGATCATGATCGTTTCGATCTGCTGCTGCGGACCCATGACGTGCTCGAGCGCCGAGCGGAACTCGGCGGCAAGCCGGCCATGGGTGACGAGGACAATACCGATCATGATAACCCCGCCGGGGGCGAAATCAGGCCTCCGGCACCCCGCAAACGACGCACGGGGGCGGCATATTCCTTAGCTGCCATGCCGAAGGCAAGAGAGAAGGATCAGGCCGCCGCGGCGCTCGAAAGCCTTGCAATCACGAGGGGAAAAGCATCTTCGCCGGCGGCAACGGGGAGGCGCGGAAGCCTGATCCCGAGGATTTCGCCCTTCTCCGCGCCCGCTTCCGGCAAGCGCGCCCCATCCTTGGCATCGAGATCGACCAGGAGGCTGACAAGCGCGAGTGGCTCGCAATCGACCCGCCGGATGCCGAGGCCGCGCACCTCGATCAGGCCGCGTATGGGCTCCGGGGGTGCCGCGAGCAGGCGGCCGCCGGCGGTGAAAATCCGCACGCGGTCATCGGCGACGAGCCGCGCATAGGGAAGGGCTCCCGTGTGGGCCGCTTCCATGAGCGCGAGCGCAAGGCGCGATTTGCCGGAGCCCGCGGGGCCGCGGATGAGGAGCGCGCGCTCGCCCACGAGCACCGCGCTGGCATGTACCGTTTCGCCGGCAGGCTTCAGCATCTCAGGCGGCGGGCAGCCTTACGATGAAACGCGCGCCGAGCACTTTCGGCTCGCCGCCGACCACCGCGAGCGCGCGGTTTTCGGCCCAGATGCGGCCGCCATGGCCTTCGACGATCTGGCGGGAGATCGAAAGCCCGAGGCCGGAATTCTGGCCGAAGCCCTCGGGCCGGTCGGTATAGAAACGGTCGAAAATCTTCGCGAGCGCTTCCGGCCGGATGCCCGGGCCGTCGTCGTCGACGATGATTTCGACCTCGTTGCGGAGCCGACGGCAGATAATCCGCACCGTACTGCCTTTCGGCGAAAAGGAGCGCGCGTTCTCCACGAGGTTGTCGACGACCTGAGAGATGCGCGAATCATTGCCGGGCACGACGAAGTTGGCGGTGATTCCCGGCGCCCGCTCGAAAGCGAGCGAGAGCTTGACGTTGTCGTCGCGCGGAACTTCGTTCGCGAGCGTCACCAGCGCGCCGAGAAGCTTCTCGACGTCGACGGGCATCGCCTCTTGGCGTTGCATATCGGCGTCGAGGCGGCTCGCATCCGAGATATCCGAGATCAGACGGTCGAGTCGCCGCACGTCGTGCTGGATCACCGTCATCAGGCGGTTGCGCGACTCTTCGGTTTTGGCCAGCGGCAGCGTTTCGACCGCCGAGCGCAGCGATGTGAGCGGATTCTTGAGTTCATGCGCGACATCGGCGGCGAAGCGCTCGATGCCTTCGATACGGGCATAGAGCGCGCCGGTCATGTCGCGGATCGCGCCCGAGAGATGCCCGATCTCGTCGGTGCGGTCGGTCATGTCGGGGATTTCGACGCGCGCGCGGATGCGGCGGCGCACGCCCTCGGCTGCGTCCGCGAGGCGCCGCAGCGGGCCGCCGATCGTGCCGGCCAATAGAATCGAGAGCACGATCATCACCGCGGCCGCGACCAGGAACACTTTGACGATGACGAAACGCTCCGACTCCACCGCCGCGTCGATCTCGCCGGGCTGGGTCGAGAGCAGAAGCGCGCCGAGAACGGCGCGGAACCGCTGGATCGGCACCGCCACGGTGACGATCACCTGACCCTGGTCGGTGACGCGGACGAGGTTGCCGTCCTGCCCCCCGATCGCCTGCGAGACTTCAGGATAACTTTTGCCATTGGCGGGGCCGAGTTCCTGGTAGACCGGCAATTCGCCGCGCACGAGCCAGAGCTTCAGCTTGCGCCAGCGCTTTTGGAACCAGTTCGGCGACTGCACATGCACCGGCTCGAGATCATAGCGCATGATCTCGCCGCTCATGTAGAGCGTGCGGGTGTCGAGGAGCAGCGCGCCGTCGCGGTCATAGACGCGCGCGCGGGTATTGGTCGGCGTCACGATGCGGCGGAGAAGGGGGGCGACGCGCTCGGGGTTGATCGGAAAATCGAGGGTCGATTCATCGGCCGGCCCGTAGCTTTCACCCGCGCGCAGTTCGAGAAGCCGTTCGGGATCGACGGTGACGGTGTTGGTGTCGGCGGTCGCGGAGGCGGCAATGGCGCCAGCGATGATCTCGCCCTGGATCAGGAGGCTCTGGATGCGCGCGTCGATGAGGCCGGCGCGATATTCGGAGAGATATAGAATGCCGGACACGAGCGCGACGAGGCCGGCGAGATTGAGGAGAACGATCCGCCGCGTGATGCTCGAAAAGCTTTGATTGGAGAGAAAGCGCTTAAGCTTGCGGAGCGCGGCAAGCGCTGCAGCAAAGCGGCCGAGGTGAAGAGGCCCGGATTGAATCTTTTCGACGTCCGCCTTCATGTTGCGTGGGTTAAGCAGCGCCGGAAAGAGCGGCGCCGCTTCAAGCCTCCTTGAATCGGTAGCCGACGCCGTACAGCGTTTCGATCATCTCGAAATCGTTGTCGACCGCCTTGAACTTCTTCCGCAGCCGCTTGATGTGGCTGTCGATGGTGCGATCATCGACGTAGACCTGATCGTCATAGGCCGAGTCCATCAGCGCGTTGCGGCTCTTGACCACGCCCGGCCGCTGCGCGAGCGCCTGCAGGATCAGGAATTCGGTGACGGTGAGCACGACCTGATCGCCCTTCCAGGTGCAGGTGTGACGTTCGGGATCCATGCGCAACTGTCCGCGCTCGAGAATTTTCGCCGAATCCGTTTCCTTCACCGGCTGGCCGTCCTTGCCGCCGTTCCGGCGCAGCACCGCCTTCACGCGCTCGACCAAGAGACGCTGCGAGAACGGTTTACGGATGAAATCGTCGGCGCCCATCTTGAGGCCGAACAATTCGTCGATCTCCTCGTCTTTGGAGGTGAGGAAGATAATCGGCATGTCGCTCTTCTGGCGGACCTTGCGCAGGAGTTCCATCCCGTCCATGCGCGGCATCTTGATGTCGAGGATGGCGAGATCCGGCGGGCTCGACTTGAATCCTTCGAGCGCGGAGGCGCCGTCCGTGTAGGTCATGATGCGGTAGCCTTCGGCTTCAAGCGCGATCGAGACCGAGGTGAGTATGTTGCGGTCGTCGTCGACCAAGGCAATGGTCGGCATGGCATCTCCTTAAATCCACGGGGGGTTGCGCCGGTGACGAAAAATCGACGCGGTTCAACCTCGTGGTCTGGGCCGAAATGTGACGACCCGACTGATTTGCCCGCCCCAGTCGCAACTTAGACATATATGAAGGGGCCGCCAAGACGGCATTTCTCACGCTCTCGCGGGTATCGCGTTAAATTATTGTAATTAAGGGGTGACCGATGCGCGCAGCGAACGATTTTAACCCTTCGCAGACCGCCAAACGCCTCCTGCGCGAAGCAGGAAAAGGGGCGCTAGCGACGCTCATGCCGGGCGGCGCGCCGTATGCGTCGCTGGTGACGGTGGCGGCGGCGATGGACGGCGCGCCGATTCTCCTCTTGTCGCGGCTCGCGCGTCATTCGGCCAATATCACGGGCGATTCGCGCGCCTCACTGCTGCTCGAAGGCGCGCGTGAAGGCGATCCACTCGAAGGCGCGCGGGTGAGCTTGTCGGGCGAATTGTCGCCGGCGGAAGATTCGTCGGCGCGGCGGCGCTTCCTCGCGCGGCATCAGTCTGCGGAAGCCTATGCGGGCTTCGCTGATTTCAGCTTCTGGCGGATGCGGGTGAGCGGCGCGCATCTCGTCGCGGGCTTTGGGCGAATCGCGGATTTACAGCCGGGCGAGCTGTTAACCGATCTCGGCGACGCCGAACGTCTGATCGAGGCCGAGGAAGGCGCCATCGCCCACATGAACGAAGACCACCGCGACGCCATCACGCTTTATGCAACGCGGCTGCTTGGTGACGAAGAGGGAGATTGGCGCATCGTCTCGCTCGACCCGGAAGGATGCGATCTCGCGCGCAGCGAGCGTGTGCGAAGGCTCGAATTTCCCGAGCGCGTGGCGGACGCGGGCGCGCTGCGGCGCATCTTGGTGAAGCTCGCGGGCGAGGCGAGGGCGATGGCATAAATTTGGCAGCTCGCTTCAATGTCGGTTTTGTAGGCAAGCGCAGTGCACAATAACCATACGCGGAACATTCCTTCGGATTTTCCGTTGTTTTGGCCAGAATCGCCGGCCGCTTTGAGGCCGCCCTTGGCAGGGCGAGGTCGCGCGATTATGGTCCCGGCCTTCTTGGGCCCGGGTGGCGACGAGGAAACGCTCCGTGAAAGAAACTGGCATCCGCAACAGCGCATTCGGCGCTGACAAGTTTGGCTTCGCAGGACTGAAAGCCGTTCACTGGAATCTCATGGAGCCCGCGCTTTACGAACACGCGCTGCGCGCGGGCGAAGCGGAGCTCGCCTATGGCGGTGCGCTCGTCGCCGAGACCGGCGTGCACACGGGCCGCAGCCCCAAGGACAAGTTCATCGTCCGCGACTCGCTCACCGAAAAGACCGTGTGGTGGGACAATAACGGCGCCATTTCGCCCGAGCAGTTCCAGACGATCTATGACGACTTCGTTGCGCACGCCAAAGGCAAGGGGCTGTTCGCGCAGGACCTGTATGGCGGCGCCGATCATCGCTACCGCATCAAGACCCGCGTCTATACCGAGCTTGCCTGGCACTCGCTCTTCATCCGCACGCTCCTGATCCGGCCCGAGCGCGGCGAACTCAGGAGTTTTGCGCCCGACCTCACCATTGTGGATCTGCCGAGCTTTAAGGCCGATCCGAAACGCCACGGCGTCCGCTCCGAGACCGTGATTGCCATCGACTTCTCGAAGAAGATCGTGCTGATCGGCGGCTCCTCCTATGCCGGCGAAATGAAGAAATCGGTTTTCACCACGCTCAACTATTTCCTGCCCAACGAAAGCGTGATGCCGATGCACTGCTCGGCGAATGTCGGCCCCGCCGGCGACACCGCGCTCTTCTTCGGCCTCTCCGGCACCGGCAAGACCACGCTCTCCGCCGATCCCAATCGCACATTGCTCGGCGACGACGAGCACGGCTGGGGGCCGCAGGGCGTGTTCAATTTCGAGGGCGGCTGTTACGCCAAAACGATCAAGCTCTCGGCCGAGGCCGAACCCGAAATTTTCGCGACCACGCGCCGTTTCGGCACGGTCATGGAAAACGTTGTGATCGACCCGGATACGCGCATTCCCAATTTCGACGACGGATCCAAGACCGAGAATACGCGCTGCGCCTATCCGCTCGACTTTATTCCCAATGCGAGTCCCACCGGCCGCGCGGGTCATCCGAAGAATATCATCATGCTTACCGCCGACGCCTTCGGTGTGATGCCGCCGATCGCGAAGCTCACGCCGGCGCAGGCGATGTATCACTTCCTTTCGGGCTACACCGCCAAGGTCGCCGGCACCGAGAAGGGCGTGAAGGATCCGGAAGCGACGTTCTCGACCTGCTTCGGCGCACCGTTCATGCCGCGCCATCCTTCCGAATACGGCAATCTCCTGCGCGAGCTGATCGCCGCCCACGGCGTCGATTGCTGGCTCGTGAACACTGGCTGGACCGGCGGAAAGTTCGGCGTCGGCCGCCGCATGCCGATCAAGGTGACGCGCACGCTGCTCACCGCCGCACTCGATGGCTCGCTCAAGAATGCGAGCTTCCGCACCGATCCCTATTTCGGCTTCGCGGTGCCAACCTCGGTGCCCGGCGTCGAGCCGCACCTCCTCTATCCATTCAAGACCTGGCGCGACAAGGCCGAGTTCGATGCGACGGCGAGAAAGCTCGTGGCGATGTTCCAGGAGAACTTCGTCAAGTTCGAGCCGCACGTCGATGTCGACGTGCGCAAGGCCGCGCCCGAGGTCCGCATCGCGGCGGAATGAGGAAAACGCTCTCGTTTACTGCCGGCCGTTGTAGCCCATCGCCATCGAACCCCTGAGTTCGGCGGCGTCGAAATCCTTGAAGTCGAAGATTTGCGCCGCCGTGGCGGCGGGCGAGACGGCCTCGTCCGTCGGCCGCAAGTCCTGCGCGAAATCTTCGGGGCTCGCGACCGGTGCGTTGGCGGGCCGCGCGACCTTGATCGCGGTCACCTTGTCGCGGAATTTCGCCGACATGCGGGGGATCTCGGCGGCAGGCACGAAATTGCCCTGAACCGTCCCGCCTTTGCCGCCTTTGAACACCATCGGGCCGTTTCCCGTCACCACGATATCGCCCGGCCGCAGCGTGGGATCGGCGGAAATGTCGATCGCGGCATTGCCGGCGCCGCCACCGCCGTTGCAGGTGCAGCCATCGACCAGATGCTCGCGATAGACGAAGGCGTTCTTCAGATTCGCATAGCGGCTGCCGTCGGGCGCAACCGCGGTTTCGATGTTGTTGCCGGCGTAGGTTTTCGTCTCTGCCGTCGGGCACATGGCGCCGCAAATCTTGGCCGGCGTCATGTTCGAGCCGCCGGCGTTCCGCGGCAGCGGAAAGTAGCGGCCGTCGCAGGTGCGCACGCAAAAGACGACCTGCGGACCGCCGCGGCTTGGCGGTATCGGCTGATTGCCGAGGCCGGAATGATCGAGCGGGATGACCGGCGCCGGGCCCGGTGTCGTGGGCGGCGGTGCCGCTGGCTCCTGCGTCTGATGTCCACCGCTGAAGAAGTTGAGGATGGCCCCAAAGAGGCCTTCCGCCTGCGCGGAGGCAGGCACGGCAAGCATTGCCGCGAGCACCAGAGCGAAACGCAGATTTAGGACGCGGAACACGTTTTCGGCTTCCCTGCTTATGCTTGCAGAATAGCCCCTCGGCCCGCTCGCCGGATTAACGCGAGCCGGAAGAAAAAGTTGCAGTAAATTTTTGCTGAAGAAGTGCCGCGCAGCCGCAGCAAGCGGTGCGAAACGGCCGGATCAACGGCGCAGGAATTCGCCCGCGGTGAACAAGGCCCGGAAGCGGAGGCCGGCCGCGGCGAAGGCTTCGGCGGCACCCTCCTCGCGGTCGACCATGGTAAAGACGAGCGCAACCTCGGCCCCCGCCTCCTTCACCGTTTCGGCGGCCTTCAAGGCCGAGCTGCCGGTGGTGGTGACGTCCTCGATCACGGCGACGCGCTTGCCTTCCAGCGACTCGCCCGGCGCCAGGCCCTCGACCAGCAATTTCGCGCCGTGCTCCTTCGGCTTCTTGCGGACGAAAAACGCATGCAGCGGATTGCCGCGGAGCGCGCTCAGCGCGGCGACGGCGCTCGCGACGGGAACGGCGCCCATTTCGAGGCCGCCGATATAGTCGAGTTCCTCGGGCGCGAGCGCGTCCAGCGTGAGTTCCGCGAGCAGGAGCGCGCCTTCGGCGTCGAGCATCGTGGGCTTCAGGTTGAAATAGAAATTGCTCTTGCGGCCGGAGACGAGCGTGATCTCGCCGAGGCCAAAGGAGCGTTTCTCGATGATGTCGCGGAGCCGCGCGCGGGCGGCCTTAAGGTCGGTGCCCGGGCGCCCGCCCGCGGCTTTGGCGGCGGCAGACAGCGATGGCTTGCTCATCGGCGTTCCCAGCAGCGAATCAATGCGCCTCGTCCCAGTTATCCGCCGCGCGGGCATCGACATGCAATGGCACCGATAGCGATACCGCCGGCAACGGTGCCTCGATCATCACCTTGGCGATGACGGGAAGCGTCTTTTCCACTTCTTTTTCCGGCACCTCGAAGACGAGCTCGTCATGCACCTGCAGAAGCATGCGGCCGGAGAGCTTCGCCTTGGCGAGCGCCCCCTCCATGCGAATCATCGCCCGGCGGATAATGTCGGCGGCGGTGCCTTGCAGGCGCGCGTTGATGGCGGCGCGCTCCATAAAGCCGCGCATCGAGGGGTTGTTGTCGTTGATCGAGGGATAATAAGCGCGGCGGCCGAACAGCGTCGTCACGTAGCCGTGCTTTTTGCAGAACGCCTTCGTCTCTTCCATGTATTCGCGAATGCCGGGGAAGCGCTCGAAATATTTCTTGATGTAGGCGCCCGCTTCCTCGCGCGGAATGCTGAGCTGGTTGGCGAGCCCGAAGGCGGAAATGCCGTAGATGATGCCGAAATTGATCGCTTTCGCGCGCCGGCGCACTTCCGGCGGCATGCCCTTGATCGGCACGCCGAACATCTCGGACGCGGTCATGGCGTGAATGTCGAGCTCGTCGGAAAACGCCTTCTTCAGCTGCGGGATGTCGGCGATCTCGGCGAGCAACCGGAGCTCGATCTGCGAATAGTCGGCGGAGACGAGCTTCATGCCCTTTTCGGCGACGAAGGCGCGGCGGATTTTCCGTCCTTCCTCGGTGCGGATCGGAATGTTTTGCAGGTTGGGGTCGGACGACGACAGCCGCCCGGTCGGCGTCGAGGCGAGCGCGTAGGACGTATGCACGCGGTGCGTTTCGGGATTGACGAAAGTGGGCAACGCATCCGTGTAGGTCGATTTCAGCTTCGTCAGCGAGCGCCATTCGAGGATCTTCTGCGGCAGCTCGTGGCCTTCCTCGGCGAGGTCTTCGAGCACGTTTGCCCGCGTTGACCAGGCGCCGGTCGCGGTTTTGGTGCCGCCCGGCAGGCCCATCTTGCCGAACAGGATGTCGCCGAGTTGCTTGGCGCTGCCGGGGTTGAAATCCTCGCCCGCGAGCTTGGCGATTTCCTTTTCCGCGCGCGCGGCGGTTTGCGCGAATTCGCCGGAGAGCTTGGCGAGAAGCGCGCGGTCAATGGCGATGCCGCGCTTCTCCATATGGGCGAGCACGCGCACGAGCGGCCGCTCGAGCGTCTCGTAGACCGTATCCATGCCCTCGGCCACGAGCCGCGCCTTGAACAGCCGCCACAGCCGGAGCGTCACGTCGGCGTCTTCGGCCGCGTATTCGGTGGCGCGCGCGAGATCCACGCGATCGAAGCAGACGGAGCTTTTTCCCTTGCCGGTCACCTCGGAATAGCTGATCGGCTTATGGCCAAGGTGTTTTTCCGAGAGCGTGTCCATGCCGTGGCTGTTTTTGCCGGCATCGAGCGCGTAGGACATCAGCATCGTGTCGTCGAAGGGCGTGGTCTCGATGCCGTGGCGCGAAAGCACGAGATAGTCGAACTTGACGTTTTGTCCGACCTTGAGCACCGCCGGATTTTCGAGCAGCGTTTTCAGCCGCGCCAAGCCTTCCTTAATCGGAATTTGCCCCGCGACGAGGCCGCCGCCGGACAGAAGATCGTCCGACAGTTTGTGTCCGAACGGAATGTAGCAGGCCTCGTTCGGCGCCACCGAAAGCGAGGCGCCGCAGAGCTCGCATTGCATGGCGTCGAGCGAGGTGGTTTCGGTATCGACCGCGACCACGCCGAGTTCGGTTGCTTTCGCGATCCAGAAGTCGAGCCGCGCGAGATCGGTGACGGTCTCATAGCGCGTGCGGTCGAACTTCGCGTGCGCTTCGCGCGCACGCGCAGCGACGAGCGCGGCCGGTATGAATTCATCCGCTTCTCTTGCGGGCGCGGATGAAGGCGCGGCGCCAAGCGAAGCTTCTTCCGGCGCTTCCTTGCCCTCGATCTCGGCGCGGCCTTTCGCCTTGAGCGCCGCCGCGGCACCGCTGCCTGCTTTCAACTTGGCGTCGGCTTCGATCGCCTCGGCATCGACGCCGCCCGCTTCCGCCACGCGCTTCGTCAGCGTGTTGAATTCCATCGCCTTGAGAAAGGCGACGAGACGCTTGGGCTCGACGCCATCGATGTGCAAGTCTTTCAGTGCAATATGCACCGGCGCCTTGTCGTCGAGGAGCACGAGCTTCTTCGAAATGCGCGCCTGTTCCGCAAATTCGATCAGCGACTGCCGCCGCTTCTCCTGCTTGATTTCACCCGCGCGGAAGAGAAGCGTTTCGAGGTCGCCATATTCCTGAATGAGCGCCGCCGCGGTCTTGATGCCAATGCCGGGCACGCCCGGGACGTTGTCGGTGGAATCGCCGGCGAGCGCCTGCACCTCGGCGACCTTCTCCGGACCGACGCCGAATTTCTCCTGCACCTCTTTCGGCCCGATCCAGCGCTCGCGGCCGGGCATCGGGTCGTACATCGCGACCCCCGGCCGGATGAGCTGCATCATGTCCTTGTCGCCGGCGACGATGGTGACGTCGGCGCCCTCGGCGAGGGCCGAGCGCGCATAGGTCGCGATCAGGTCATCGGCCTCGAAGCCCTTCTCCTCGATCGGCGTGAGGCCGAACGCCTTCACCGCGTCACGCATCAAGGGGAATTGCGGGACGAGATCCTCCGGCGGCTCGTCGCGATGCGCCTTGTATTGGGCGTAGATTTCGTTGCGGAAGCTTTCGCCGGCATAGTCGAAGACGACGCCGACATGCGAGGGCTTCACGCCTTCGAGCCCGTCGCGCAGGAGCTTCCACAGCATGTTGCAAAAGGTCATCACCGCGCCGACCGGAAGACCGTCGGAGCGCGTGAACGCCTTGCCGCGGCTTTGCGCGGCTTTGAACATCGCGAAATAGGCGCGGAAAATGTAAGAAGAACCGTCGACCAAAAAGACGTGGTCGCGCGTCTTTTTCGCGGGCTTTGGAGCGGCTTTCGCTTTCGGCGGCATGGCCGCAAGATGGCGAACTGCGGCGTTGGAAACAACCCCGCCGGCGAATTCTCTTCAGAAATGTGATGCGCCGGACCTATTCGGCCGGCTGCAGATAGGCCTCTCGCCGGCCTTCGAGTCGGAAGGCATTCGGGCGGTGGAAAAGAAACGAAGCCCAGGTTCCGCGCACGAGCCGGTAGAACAAGAGCGGTGTGACCGCGGCGACGGCGGTGATGATGAGCGCCGCCGTGCCGAGGTCGGGAATGAGGTCGGTCTTGAGAAGCGCCGTGCGGGTCGCCGCCATCGGCAGGAAGAAGGCGAGATAAACGACAAGCGAATTTTCGCCGGCATAGCGGAGCGGATCGAAGAACCTTGCCTTGGCGAGCAGCGCCGAAAAGCTCACCACCGCGAGCGCTCCGATGCCGCCGAGAAAGAGCGAAACGCCGGGCATCGTCGAGATGCCGGCGGCGACAAGGCCGCCGTTGACGATCGCCCACAGCGCAAGGCCGGCGCTTGCAAAGCGCGGATGCGCCTGCACGTTGCGTGCGAGCGCAAAGACATAAGCCGCGAACCAGTAGCCGGCGAAGAAATAGACGAAGCGCGCGGCGAATTCGTCGATCACAGTCCAGCCGGTGTGGATCTTCAGGCTCTCGAGCAAAGCGCCTGCGACGAAGATCAGAACCGGCGGCACGCGGCGCGTGAGCTTGGTGACCACGAAAAAGATCGGCAGAAGATAGATGAACCACAGCGTGCCGAAAGGCTCGATGAAGGCAAGCAGGAATTCCTTGATTACGCCTGCGACACCTGCCTCAGCCGCGATTCCCGGCGCGCGGAAGACGAACTGGATCGTCACCCACAGTGCGTAGAAATAGGCGAAGTGCAGAACCTTGCGGTCAAGATAATCGCGCCAGTCGCGCTCGATCACGCGCGAAAGAAACAGGCCGGAGATCAAAAAGAAATCAGGCATACGGAACGGGCGCGCGAACTCGACCACGGCACCGAGCCAGCTCGTTTCGCCCACGGCCTTTTCGAGGCCGAGCGTCGAGTGCATCATCACCACCATGACGATGCAGAAGCCCTTGGCGTAGTCGACCCAGTCGACCCGGCCCGGCATTTGCGGTTTTGCCTCGGCACCCATGGCCATCTCCCAATGCGCCGCCGTCCCCTTTCGGGACGCGCGCCGCCGTTTTGTCTCGTTCCTCGCAAGCGCCATGCCGATGCGCGCCTTTACCAATCGGCCCCGGCTCGCTATGCCGCAGGCCTTCCCACGATTGAGCAAACATGAATTCCGTTAAGCCTTTGCTGTTTCGGGACACCCTCCCGGTCGACGAGGCGCTGCCGGCGTTAAAGGCGGCGCTGGCAAAGGGCCGTTCGGCGGTATTGGTGGCCCCGCCCGGCGCCGGCAAGACGACGCGGGTCCCGCTCGCGCTTCTTGGCGAGCCATGGGCTGCGGGACGTAAAATCCTTGTGCTTGAACCACGGCGTCTGGCGGCGCGGGCCGCCGCCGCCCGCATGTCCTGGACGCTCGGCGAAAAGATCGGCGAGACAGTGGGCTTGCGCGTGCGCTTCGATTCGAGAGTCTCGGCGAAAACTCGTATCGACGTGATGACCGAGGGCGTCTTTACCCGCGCGCTCATCGACGATCCCGAGCTTTCAGACGTCGCCGCCGTCCTCTTCGACGAATTTCACGAGCGCTCGCTCGACGCGGATCTGGGTCTTGCGCTCGCGCTCGATGCGCGGCGCGGCCTGCGCGAGGATTTGCGTATTGTCGCGATGTCCGCGACGCTCGATGGCGCGCGCGTCGCGAAGCTCCTCGGTGACGCGCCGGTGATCGAAAGTTCTGGCCGCGCTTATCCGGTGAATACGCGCTATCTGGGCCGCGACCCGCGCGCGCCCATCGAACGGCAGGCCGCCGGCGCAGTTGAAACCGCATTGCGCGAGGAAAAAGGATCGCTGCTCGTGTTCCTTCCCGGCGCTGGCGAAATCCGCCGCACGGCAACGCTGCTGTCGGAGCGTCTAAGCGATTCCGGTATCGACATCGTGCCGCTTTACGGCGCGCTCGATTCCGACGTGCAGGATCGCGCCATTGCGCCGCCGCCGGCCGGCAAGCGCAAAGTCGTGCTTGCGACTTCGATCGCCGAAACTTCGCTGACCATCGAAGGCGTGCGCGTGGTGATCGATTCAGGGCTTGCGCGCGTTCCGCGCTATGAGCCTGCGGTCGGCCTCACGCGACTCGAGACCGTGCGCGTCTCGCGGGCCTCCGCCGATCAGCGCCGTGGCCGCGCCGGCCGTACCGAACCCGGCGTCTGCTACCGGCTGTGGGCCGAGCCCGAAAATCAGAGCCTTGCGCCGTTCGCGACACCCGAAATTCTCGCCGCCGACCTTGCGAGCTTCGTGCTTGATCTTGCGGTGTGGGGCGTCGGCGATCCCGCCGCACTCGCCTGGCTCGATCCGCCGCCGGCGCCGGCGCTTTCCGAGGCGCGTGCCTTGCTCGCGGAACTGGGCGCGATCGAGCCTTCCGGCCGCATCACCGAGCACGGCAAGCGGCTCGCGCGCTTTCCGCTGCATCCGCGGCTGGCGGCGATGATTGTCGAGGCGTCGGCGGACGATGAGGCGCTGCTCGCGGCGGAAATCGCGGCGGTGGTCAGCGAGCGCGGCCTTGGCGGCGATGACGTGGATCTCGCGCATCGCATCGGCGAATTTCGCCGCGACCGCTGGCGCCGAGCCGAGGAAGCACGCCGGCTGGCAAGAAACTGGGCGGAGGAGGCGGGCGGCAAGTTGCGCCCAGGCGCGGTCGCGGGAGCAGGCGCGCTGCTCGCAACCGCCTATCCCGACCGCGTGGCGAAAGCGCGCGCCGGCAAGCGCGGCGAATTCCTGCTCGCCAATGGCCGCGGTGCAGTGCTTGACGCCGCGCACGCGCTCGCGCGCGAGCCGTATCTCGCCGTCGCTGAAATCGCGGGCCGCGCCAGCACCGGCCGCATTCTGCTGGCGGCGAAGCTCGATGAAAGCGACCTGGAGGCGCACTTTAAGGACCGCATCGTCGAGACGATCGAGACCAGCTTCGACGACAAGGCCATGGCCGTGCGCGCCCGTGCCGCACGCCAGCTCGGCGCGCTCGTGCTCGCGGATCATCCGCGCCCGGTCGAGGCGGGAGAAGTGACGGCGCGGGCGCTTGCCGAGGGTATCGCGCGCGCGGGCCTCGCGCGCTTGCCGTGGAGTGAGGCGGCGCGTCAATGGCTCGATCGCGTCCGTTTCATACGCCGTGCCGAAGGCGAGCCGTGGCCGGATCTTTCGGCCGAATGGCTGAAAGCCAACGCCGCCGAATGGCTCGTGCCCGTGCTGCTCGACAAAACCTCGCTCGCCGAGATCCATGCCGATGACTTGCTGCGCGCTTTGCGCTCATTGCTGCCGCGCGGGTTGGAGCGCCGCCTCGAACAAGAGGCGCCTCGCTATTTCAAGGTTCCAACGGGATCGGATCTGCTGATCGATTACGCGCCGGAAGAAGGCCCCGCGCTTTCCGTGCGCGTGCAGGAGTTGTTCGGCCTTGACCGCCACCCGGCGCTCGCCGGCGGCCGCGTGCCGTTGACCCTCGAATTGCTTTCGCCCGCTCGCCGTCCGATCCAGACCACCCGGAACTTGCCCGCTTTCTGGCGCGGCTCCTGGTCCGAGGTGAAGCGCGAGATGCGAGGACGCTATCCCAAGCATCCCTGGCCCGACGATCCGCTCGCGGCGGCGCCGACGCGGCGCGCAAAGCCGCGCGGAAAGTAGCCCGGCCGGTCGCTACCAATTCTTCACCATGCCGAAAGAGCGGGCGGGAACATTTACGCGCGCTTTGCCGCGGCGGGCTAAAGTGCGAACGACCGCGAGCTCGCACATGCTTCGCATTGCTCTTTTTCTGGCCGGCGCCGTCGTCGTTCTTGCCACGGTCGCGCCCAGCTTGACGGCACGCCTGATTGAGCGCGCGCCCTCGGCGGCCGACGCGCGCACGCTCGCCGCTCCTTCCGCCGCGGTCGCAAGCACCGATAGTTACGGCGGTCATGTCCACATCCCCGCTGACCGCGCTGGCCACTACGCTACTGACGTCCAGATCAACGGCCGCAACTTCAACGTCTTGGTCGACACTGGCGCTTCCCTCGTGATTTTGCGCTACGAGGACGCGCGCGCGCTCGGCCTTGTCTATGGCAGCGACAAGTTTGACGTTGCCGTACAAACGGCGAATGGCACCGCCAGGGCCTTCCGCGTCAAACTCTATAATGTGCGTCTCGGCTCGATCTCGCTCGATGATGTGGATGCGCTGGTGATGGAGGAGGGGCTCTTGAACACCAACCTCCTCGGCATGAGCTTCCTGCGCCGCCTTTCACGCTATGAAGTGCGTGGCGACACCCTGGTGCTGGAACGCTGACGGATTTCTCGCGTTAACGCCTCGGCTTTTCCCCGCGATTCATGCTATGGGGCGCGCGACTTCGCCGCTCCCCGTCGCAAGGTTTTCCGATGTTTCCGAAGCCGAAGCCCGCGCTTTCTCCCAACACCTATGAGTTCGAATCGCAGCCGATGGTGAAGGCCACCGGCTTCCGCGAGTACGACGCGCGCTGGCTGTTCGGCAAGGAAATCAACCTGATGGGCGTCGAAGCGCTCGGCATGGGCCTCGGCACGCTGATCCGCGAGATGGGGGTTGCGCCCGAGATCGTCACCGGCCACGACTTCCGCAGCTATTCGGCCTCGATCAAATACGCCCTCGTCTCCGGTCTTTTGGCCGCGGGCTGCAGGGTGCGCGACATCGGGCTTGCACTCACGCCGATGGCCTATTTCGCGCAGTTCGATCTCGACGTGCCCTGCGTCGCCATGGTCACGGCCTCGCATAACGACAATGGCTGGACCGGCGTGAAGATGGGCGCCAATCGTCCGCTCACCTTCGGCCCCGACGAAATGACGCGGCTGAAGGAAATCGTGCTTGAGGCGAAATTCAAACTTGCCGGCGGCGGCTCTTACGAATTTGTCGAGAATTTTCCGGCGCGCTATATCGCCGATCTTACCAATCGGCCGAAGCTCAAGAACAAGCTCAAGGTCGTCGCCGCCTGCGGCAACGGAACCGCTGGCGCCTTCGCACCGCGCGTTCTGGCGGCGATCGGCTGCGAGGTGGTTCCGCTCGATTGCGAGCTCGATCACACTTTCCCGAAATATAATCCGAACCCCGAAGACCTGAAGATGCTGCACGCCATCCGCGACGCGGTGCTCGCGAACAAAGCCGATGTCGGCCTTGGCTTCGACGGCGACGGCGACCGTTGCGGCGTTGTCGACGATACCGGCGAGGAAATCTTCGCCGACAAGGTCGGCGTCATGCTCGCGCGCGACATGTCGACGCTGCGTCCAAAGTCGACCTTTGTCGTCGATGTGAAGTCGACCGGGCTCTTCGTCACCGATCCGGTACTGCAAAAGAACGGTGTGACGGCCGATTACTGGAAGACCGGCCACTCCTATATGAAGCGCCGCACGTTTGAGACCGGCGCGCTGGCCGGCTTCGAGAAATCGGGCCACTTCTTCTTTAATGAGCCGTTTGGCCGCGGCTATGACGACGGGCTCGTCTCGGCGATCGCCATTTGCGACATGCTCGATCGCAATCCGCAAAAGAAGATGTCCGACCTCAAGAACGCGCTGCCAAAAACCTGGGGCTCGCCGACCATGTCGCCGCATTGCGACGACGAAAAAAAATACGGCGTGGTCGACAAGGTGGTGAAGCGCTTTCAGGACGCCAAAGCGAAAGGCGAGAAGGTGGCGGGGCAGGCGATCCGCGACCTCGTCACCGTCAACGGCGTGCGCGTCACTGTTGAGGACGGCACCTGGGGCCTGGTGCGCGCCTCGTCAAACAAGCCCGAGCTCGTGGTGGTGGTCGAAAGCCCGGTTTCGGAGGCGCGCATGCGCGAGATGTTTCACGCGATCGACGCCGTACTCCGCGAGCACGCCGAGGTCGGCGAATACAATCAGAAGATTTAAGGTCGAATCCGAACGGCTCCCCCGCAAAAAATGTTCTTCAGCAGCCGGTCGCCGTGCAGGCGACCGACGTGACGCGGCGCGGACGCAGGTAAAATTGGTCCGAGAGTGTCATCGAAGTATGCCCGACGATCGTGCTGCCGACCGGCAGGGTGTAAACGTAGCTTCCCTGCGCCCAGATGATCGTCGTGTTCGCATTGGCTGTGCCGCCGATGCCGGCGGGCAGCGTCACCGAGCTGTTTTTCGTGAGCGCCGTCGTATTGGAGGTGGCCTGGCTCCAGGCGACCGTGGCGTTTCCGTTGGCGTCGATCGAAATGCTCGAGACCACGATCGCAATCAAGCTGGTTGAATACGGTTGAATCACCGTGGTCGCCGCGGTGAGAATCGACTGAATGTCGGAATTGGCGATGGTCGTGTACTGCGAGACGAGATCGCCGACCGTGCGCGTGGCGAGCGTGACCTTGCGTTTGATCACGATTCCTTGCGTCAGCGCCGTGGCGCCGAGATAAAGGATGACCATGATCGGGAACACGAAGGCGAACTCGATCGCCGAAATACCGCGCTGGTCGCGCCGGAGCCGGGCGATCTTCGTCAAAATTCCCTGTCGAACCTGTTTTTTCATGCCTCAGCTTTCAACGACGCGCCCACGAATCTCGCGGGCCGGAACTCAGCACCAGCTTCCGCCATAGGGCTCGTTGCGGAACGCGGCCGTCGACATCAGGATGTGTTTGTGGGTCGAGCTTGCGGCGGACGCCAAGTCGAGTCCGAGACCGCGCACGAAAGTCGGCCATTCATAGACCACGCGCACCACGACGATGTCGCAGGGCTGCGTGGTGTTGTAGGCGAAGTTCGTCGTATCCAGCATGTGCGTGGTGGCGTTGAGCGGCATCGACAAGTCGGCGCTTGAGAACGAGGTGGCCGCACGCACGTCGACTGCGATGTTCTGGCAGGTGAACAGCGTCTGCACGGCGTTCGTGCAAATTTGATTCTTGAAATCCGTAAGCTGGAAGTTCTGGGACTGCGCCTGGCCGGTCAGAATCAAGCGGCCCGCATCGCCCACGGCCGTCTCCAGCACCTGACCGGCGAAGAAGACGAGCGCGGTCTCGATGATCGCAAAGAGCAAGCCGAAGAAGGGAATTGCCACGAGCCCGAATTCAACCGCAGCGCTGGCCTTCTCATTTTTGTCGAAGCGCTTGGCGATCGGCAGAAAGCGCCGCCCGATTTTGCTGAGTAGCGTGCCCATGGGAAGCCTCGCGATTGTTCGCCAGTCGAGGAATGTCTTATCCGACGCGGCTTGACGAAGCGTTGCATCGACATCCGCTGCTCGGCGGAAGCCGTTTACAACCTGTCAACCATGGAAAATACCGGCGCCGTCTTATTTCCCGCCGGCCGCCTGGCCGTTACGGGCGCCGATCTGGGTGGAAAGGGCCTCGAAGTAAGCCTGCGAATCTCCGACCATGATCGAGCGTTCGCAGTTGGGAACGCAGCTCCAGGTTTCGCGGTCGACGCCGCGATAGATGGTCATGTGGCCTTCCTTCGGAGCGGCAACCTTCAAGCTGTATTCGGCGAGCGTGTTGCCGCGCGAATCCAGCGCAATGAGATTGGTCGTACCGAAGCCTTTGCCGGTCACCACCAGAAGCCCGCCCGATTGCAGGCTGCCATCGGCAATCGCCGGGTTTCCGATCACGATGGTCGCGACCTTTTCCGGAAGCTTGACGATGGTTGCCTGGTCAAGAACGACGTTCACGCTGTCCGCTTTGGCGGAAGCGGCGCTCGCAAGCGCGATCATACAGGCGATGAATGCGAACCGGTGAGCCGAGAACTTCATACGCAACACCTTTTACTGGCCGAATTCTGCACCGGCGCCGCCGGCTCGGATGTGACTGTCGCGAAAAATGGTGAATGAAATCCAAACAGCGGGCGCGTGCGGCCCGCAACCTTGCGACTACTACTGCGCGAGTCGCGCCGGAAAGAATTCTTAACCAAGAGTCGGTTTGCCGCGATACCAGCGTGTTTCGTCGTAATCATTAACGCTGGGGCAAGACACACCTCGTATGGTCCTCGTCGGCACCGGAGGACAGTTCAACGTCCGCCGGACCAAACGCAGAGAGCCACAGTGGTTCAAGGAGCCCTTACCATGAAAACCTTCGCTCGTTTCGTGAAGGACGAGTCCGGCGCTACCGCCATCGAGTATGGCCTGATCGCTGCCTGCATTTCGGTTGCGATTATCGCGGTCATCCAGGGTGTCGGCACCAAGCTGAACACGACCTTCACCAACGTCTCCAACGCGCTCTAATCGTTCGGAACGTTCGAAATGAGGAAGGCCCCGGCACGTCCGGGGCCTTTCGCTTTCTGGGTTGTCGGAAAGTCTGAACAAAAGGTTTTCGTGCGCTTTCTGACAATCGAGAAAAACGTTACGCCGTCATAAAGCCGAAGGTAAATCGCCTCTCCTATAAACAGCGCGCTGGGTGACGTCGAATGAAACTTCTCAAGGCCTTCCTTCGCAATGAGCGTGGTGCCACCGCCATCGAATACGGCCTGATTGCCGCCTGTATCTCGGTCGCAATCATCGTTGCCGTGACCGGTGTCGGCACAAACCTCAACCAGACCTTCACCAACGTTTCGAACGCGCTGTAAGCTGTCGCAAAGGCGCGATCGAAAGGGCTCCCGCGAGGGAGCCCTTTTCATTGGCGCCCGATTCATCCTTCGCTCAGGGTTTGCCGTTAATCCTGCAGCGCGCGGCGCGAAGCCGTCCTGTCGAACGCCATGAGCCCGCCCATGCTTCTCGAAATCGCCGTCCTCGGGCTTTTTCCCGCCGCCATGATCTATGCAGCGGCGAGCGATCTCGTCACCATGACGATCTCCAATCGCGTGTCGCTCGCGTTGTTTTTCGCTTTTTTCGCCATTGCCGTGTGGATCGGCATGCCGTTCGCCGACATGGGCCGGCATCTGGCCGCCAGCGCCATCGTGCTTGCAGTTGCCTTCGGCTTTTTTGCCCGCGGCTGGATCGGCGGCGGCGACGCCAAATTGGCGGCGGCGACGGCGCTTTGGCTCGGATTTTCCCTTCTCATGGATTATCTCTTGGTGGCGGCGGTCATCGGCGGCGCGCTCACCCTCGCGATCCTGCAAGCGCGCAAATGGCCGTTGCCGTATTTTCTCGCGCGCCATGGCTGGATCGTGCGCCTGCATGCGGTCGAGACCGGCATTCCCTACGGCATCGCGCTCGCCGCCGCTGGCCTCATCGTCTATCCCGACACGGTATTCATGCACGCGGCGGGAAGCGTTTCCTGATCTTTTGACCGGCTTTTCGCCGGGATGCGCTATAGGCCGTTAAATTCGTCTACCGCTCATTAACCATAAGTTGACTTTTCGCTGCTGGAATTCACCCGAACCAGCTCTTCGACTCGTCAATGCGTTGGGAAGTGAAGCGTATGAAACCCGCCCGTCTGATTGTTCTTGGCGTCGCCCTCTTCGCGGGCGCGATCGCCTTCATGCTTTCCGGTCGTGAGACGCCGCCGGCGCCGCAGATTACGGTGGTGCAGCCGGCGACCGACACGGTCGATATTCTGGTTGCGAGATCCGACATCCAACTCGGCACCGCGCTGAAGCCCGATGACCTCGCTTGGCAGGCCTGGCCGGTCAGCGCCGCCTCGCCGCAGTTCGTTCGCAAGAGCGCGCGTCCCGGCGCGCTCGAAGAATACAAGGGCGCGATTGCGCGCGCGCCGTTCATCGCCGGCGAGCCGATCCGCGAGCAGAAGCTGATCAAGGCCGACGGCTCGGGCTTCATGTCCGCGATTCTCACGCCCGGCATGCGCGCGATCTCGACCGACATCTCGCCGGAGACCGGTGTCGGCGGCTTCATTCTGCCGACCGACCGCGTCGACGTCATTCTCACCCGCCGCGACCCCGACAGCCAGAAGCAGTCGGGCGGCGACGGGTTTGTCAGCGAAACGATCCTGCGCAACGTTCGCGTGCTCGCGATCGACCAGATGGTCGAGGAAAAGAACGGGCAGAAGGTCGTGGTCGGCAAGACCGCGACGCTGGAACTATCGCCGCGGCAGGCCGAGACGCTCGCTCTTTCCCGTCAGCGGGGAACCATGTCGCTCGCGCTTCGCAGCCTCGCCGAGTCGAAGCCCTCGACGCGCGCGAACGCCGACGACGAACCCGACCGGGGATCTGGCAGCGTGAATTTCGTGCGCTTCGGCATCAATTCCGTTCAAGTTTTGAAATAAAGCGCAAACGCGGGGGTCTGGGATGTTTCGTCTGTACGCGAATGCGATTCGATTCGGGGTTGCGGTCACGCTCTTCCTGGCCGTTGCCGCCGCCGTTTCGCCCGTCGGCACTGATGCCGCCGAGCCCGATATGTACGCGCGCACGAGCACGAACGGCAACAGATTCCTCGCGCTTGGTATCGGCAAATCGGCGGTGGTCGACCTTCCCGCCGACGCCAAGGACGTGCTCGTCGCCAATCCCGCGATTGCCAACGCCGTGGTCCGCTCGGCGCGGCGCGCTTATCTTATCGGCATCGGCGCCGGCCAGACCAGCGTGATCTTCTTCGACGGCGACGGCCGCCAGATCGCCGCCTACGACATCGAAGTCGGCCGCGATGCCACCGGCGTGCGAGAAGCCCTGCGCAAATTAATGCCCGGCGTCGCTTTCAATGTCGATCCGGTGGGCGACAGCGTCGTCCTCACAGGCGTCGTCGCCAATGCCGCCGACGCGCAAAAGATCGCCGAGGCGGCGATTCGTCTCGTCGGCGACGAGAAAAAGGTCGTCAACGGCCTCACCATCAAGGGCAAGGAGCAGGTGCTCATCAAGGTGACGGTCGCCGAGGTCGAGCGCGACATCATCAAGCAGCTCGGCATTGATCTTAACGGCTCGAGCATTTCGATCGGCTCGAATGTGATCAACTTCAACACCGTGAACCAATTCACGAGCACCAACGCAACACCTCCCAGCTCGTTTTCGCCCACGTTCAAGCTGCCAAACGGCGGCTCTGTCACCGCGACGCTGCGTGCGCTTGAGCAGAACGGCGTCCTGCGCACGCTCGCCGAGCCGACGCTCACGGCGATCTCGGGTGAGTCGGCCAAATTCCTCGCCGGCGGCGAGTTTCCGGTTCCCGGCGGCCAGAGCTGCGATCAGAGCGGCACCTGCCAGATCCAGATTCAGTTCAAGCAATTCGGCGTCGGCCTCGAATTCACGCCGATCGTGCTTTCCGAGGGCCGCATCAGCCTGAAGGTCGCAACCGAAGTAAGCGAACTCACGCAAACCGGCGCCATTGTGCTTGCGAGCATCACCATTCCCGCGCTCAAGGTGCGCCGCGCGAATTCCACGGTTGAGCTGCCCTCGGGCGGATCACTCGCGCTCGCCGGCCTCCTGCAGGAGCAGACCAAGCAAAGCATCAACGGCATTCCAGCGCTGATGAACCTTCCCGTGCTCGGACCGCTGTTCAAGAGCCGCGACTATCAGAACGGGCTGACCGAGCTCATGATTCTGGTGACGCCTTATGTCGTGAACCCGAGCGCGCGGCAGGATCTGGCGCTGCCGAGCGACGGCTTCGCCGATGCTTCCGATCCGCAAACCGTCTTCATGAATCAACTGAACCGGACCTACGGCACCCAGGGTGCCGACCCGCGCCGCAACTATCACGGTAACTACGGTTTCATCACGAATTGAACGAGTGGAGTTGAGTCATGGACCATCTGTTGAAAAAGAGCTTCGCGGCGGCTCCCGCGGCCTCGCTCTTGCTCGCGCTCCTGCTCGGTGCCTGCCAGCACGATGAGCCGGATTTCTACACCGGTACGGTCGCCGCTGATTATCGCGACCGTCATCCGATCCGTCTTGTCGACGGCCAGCGATCGATTCAGGTTCTCGTGGGATCCGGCCGCGCCGGCCTCACCGCGACCCAGCGCGCGCAAGTCGCTTCGCTCGGCAGCGACTGGCGCCAGGAAGGCACCGGCTATGTCATCGTCGAAGCACCCTCGGGCGCGTTCAATTCGGTCGCGGCGAAGCAGACGCTTCACGAGATCAAAAGTCTCCTGCAATTTGCCGGCGTGCCGCCGCGGGCAATCGTCGCGCGCCGTTATGAGTCCCCTTATCGCGGTGATCTCGGCGCCATCCGCGTGACCTATTCGAAAATCCAGGCCGTCGCCGGTCCTTGCGCCCAGTGGCCGGACAATATAGGCCCCGGTCTTGTCGGCAACGAGCGCTATCCGCTGCAAGAGAGCGAGAACGTTCCCTTTTGGAACTTCGGCTGCGCCACGCAGAAAAACCTCGCCGCCGCCGTCGCCAATCCCGAGGATCTTGTGCAGCCGCGTCCGGAGACGCCGGCCTACGCGCCGCGCCGCCAGACCGTCGTCGACAAATATCGTCAGGGTCAGGATCCGTCGACGGTGTACACCCAGAACACCGGCGGGAAAGTGAGCAACGTCGGGCCATGATGCGGACCGCGCTCGCCCAACAAGCCGAAACTCCGGTTGCCGATGCCGGCGCGCATGTCGCGCCGGTGCCGCGCATTTCGATTCAGGCCTTCTGCGAAACGCCCGAAGTCGCGGGCGCGATGCAGGCGGCCATCGGCGATCGCCGCATGATCAAGGCGCAGGTCAAGGTACAGATGGGCGGCCTCGTCGCCGCGCTTGAAGCCTATAGCGGTGCTGCGACGCCGAACGTCATTCTGGTCGAGCATATTGGCGGCGGCATCGACCTTTTATCCGGCCTCGACCGGCTCGCCGAGGTCTGTGATGCCGGCACCAAGCTCGTGGTGGTCGGCCGTCTCAACGACATCGTGCTTTATCGTGAACTCGTGCGCCGCGGCGTCAGCGACTATGTCGTGAGCCCCGTGTCGCCGCTTGATCTCGTGCGCACCTTCTCGCACCTCTTTTCCAAGCCCGATGCCGAGCCCCTCGGTCGGGTGCTTGCCGTGATTGGCGCCAAGGGCGGCGTCGGTTCCTCCACCGTCGCGCATAACATTGCCTTCGCGGTCTCCCGCGATCTGCAGCTCAATTCCGTCATCGCCGACCTTGATCTTGCCTTCGGAACGGCCGGGCTCGACTTCAACCAGGATCCGCCGCAGGGCATCGCCGATGCCGTCTTCTCGCCTGATCGGGTCGATGGCGCCTACGTGGACCGGCTGCTGTCGAAATGTACCGATCATCTCAGCCTGCTTGCCGCACCGGCGACGCTCGAGCGCGAATATGACTTCGACGCCGAGGCGTTCGACACCACGCTCGACGCGCTCCGCAGCAGTGTTCCCTACATCGTGCTCGATCTTCCGCACATGTGGACCGGCTGGGCCAAACGCGCGCTGGTCGGCGCCGACGAGGTGCTGTTCGTCGCCGCCCCTGATCTTGCCAATTTGCGCAACGCCAAGAACATGTTCGATTTCGTGCGTGGATCGCGTCCCAACGATCGCCCGCCGCTCTACCTTTTGAATGCGGTCGGAATGCCGAAGCGTCCGGAAGTGCGGGCGGCCGATTTTGCCAAAGCCCTTGAGGCGCAGCCGGTGGCGAGCATTCCGTTCGATCCGCAGATCTTCGGCACCGCGGCCAATAACGGGCAAATGATTGCGGAAGTGTCCGCCAACCACAAGACCGCGGAAATTTTCCTCTCTTTGGCGAAGACGCTCACCGGCCGCTCTGAAGTCAAGAAGGAAAAGAAAGACCTCTTTTCCCCGCTGCTCGCCAAGCTCAAGGGGCTGCGGTCGTAGCGATCCGCGCGCAGGGAGTTTGTAATGTTCGGAAAGCGTGGGGGGACAAACGCGGCAGTCAGCCAGGCTCCGGCGCAACCGGCCGCGCTTCAGCGCGAGCAGGCGCCGCGCGTTGCCGCCACGCCGAAGAAGGCGGTGACGCCGCCGCTGCCGGCGACCGAAGCGTCCGTCTCCGCGCCATCGATTGCGCCTGGCACGCCGCCGCCGCCCATTCCCGATAATCACCGGACGGAAAACTTTTACGAGGTCAAGGGCCAGATTTTCGGCGCCCTGATCGAGGCGATCGATCTTGCGCAGCTTGCCAAGCTCGACCCGATGTCCGCGCGCGAAGAAATCCGCGATATCGTCAACGAGATCATCTCGATCAAGAATGTCGTGATGTCGATCGCCGAGCAGGAAGAGCTGCTCGAGGACATCTGCAACGACGTGCTCGGTTACGGCCCGCTCGAGCCGTTGCTCGCCCGCGATGACATCGCCGATATCATGGTCAACGGCGCCGGCACGGTCTACATCGAAGTGCAGGGGAAGATTCAGCGCACCGGCATCCGCTTTCGCGACAACCAGCAACTCAACAACATCTGCCAGCGCATCGTGAGCCAGATCGGCCGCCGCGTCGACGAATCAAGCCCCATCTGCGACGCGCGCTTGCCCGACGGCTCGCGCGTCAACGTCATCGTGCCGCCCTTGTCGATCGACGGCCCCGCGCTCACCATCCGCAAATTCCGCAGGGACAAGCTCACCCTCGAACAGCTGGTGAAGTACGGGACGATTTCGCAGCATGGCGCCGACCTCCTGAAGGTGATCGGCCGCTGCCGCGTGAACACGCTGATTTCCGGCGGCACCGGCTCTGGCAAGACGACGTTGCTGAACTGCCTCACCCGCTACATCGATGATGACGAGCGCATCATCACCTGCGAGGACGCCGCAGAATTGCAGCTGCAGCAGCCGCATGTGGTGCGTCTCGAATCGCGCCCGCCGAACCTCGAGGGCGAGGGCGAAGTGAAGATGCGCGACCTCGTGCGCAACTGCCTGCGTATGCGCCCTGAACGCATCATCGTCGGCGAGGTGCGCGGACCCGAGGCGTTCGACCTGTTGCAGGCGATGAACACGGGCCATGACGGCTCCATGGGCACGCTGCACGCCAACAGCCCGCGCGAGGCGCTCTCGCGTCTCGAATCGATGATCACCATGGGCGGCTTCCAACTGCCGCCGCGCACCATCCGCGAGATGGTGGTCGCTTCCATCGACGTCATCGTGCAGGTCGCGCGCCTGCGCGACGGCTCCCGCCGCATCACCCACGTCACCGAGGTGGTGGGCATGGAAGGCGACGTCGTGATCACGCAGGATCTGTTCGTTTACGACATGCTCGGCGAGGATCAGAACGGCCGTATTGTCGGCAAGCACCGTTCGACCGGAATCGGCCAGCCGCGCTTCTGGGATCGTGCCCGTTATTTCGGCGAGGAAAAGCGCCTCGCCGCTGCCCTCGATGCCGCCGACGCCGAAGAGCCGCTGCGTCAGTGACGCCATGCTCGGCTCGTTCGCTTTTCCCTTCCTCATCACCGTCGCCGTAGGCGGCGTCGCCTACGTCTTCATCTATCCGCTCTTGTCCGGCGAAAAGCGCGTCGAGCAGCGCATGAAGGACATTTCGAGCGAGCAGGTGGAGACGCGGCGCGCGCGCCGGACCGTCGATCCCGCCGCCAGCCGCCGTCAGGCGGTGGAGGAAACGCTGAAGCAGATGGAGGAGCGCCGGAAGAATGCCAAACGCCCGCCGCTCGGCATCCGCTTGCAGCGCGCCGGCCTCGACTGGAGCAAGCGTCAATTCTGGATGGCGAGCGCGGGCTTCGGGCTCGTCGTGCTCCTCGCCAGCTGGTTCATGGGCGCCGAGCTCTACGTCGCCGCGATTTTCGCGGTTGCGGCCGGCTTCGCGCTGCCGCGCTGGGTGCTTTCCTTCCTCAAGAAGCGCCGCGAAAACAAATTTCTCGAGGAGTTGCCCAATGCCGTCGATGTGATCGTGCGCGGCGTCAAGGCGGGCCTGCCGATCGGCGATTGCATACGCATTATCGCCAACGAGACGCAGGAGCCGGTGAAGAGCGAGTTTCGCGCCATCGCCGAATCTACGGCCATGGGAATTCCGCTCTCCGACGCCGCCGCCAAACTCTTCGACCGCATCCCGCTGCCGGAGTCGAACTTTTTCGGCATCGTCGTCGCTATCCAGCAGAAGGCTGGCGGCTCGCTTTCGGAAGCGCTCGGCAATCTTTCGCGCGTCTTGCGCGAGCGCAAGAAGATGAAGGCGAAAATCCAGGCCATGAGCATGGAGGCCAAGGCCTCCGCCGGCATCATCGGCTCATTGCCCATCGCGGTGATGATCCTCGTTTATCTCACGAGCCCGAACTATATCGAGCTCCTATGGACGACGCCGATGGGACACCTCATGCTTTTCGGCAGCGGCGTCTGGATGACGATCGGCATCCTGGTGATGCGCAAGATGATCAATTTCGATTTCTGAGGCGCGGGTATGGTCGAACTTCTGATCGACAAGCTGCATGACACGCACTTCCTCGTGACCGTGTTCACGGCGATCGCCGCCATGGCGACGGTGATCACGGTCGCGATGCCGTATCTCGCCAACGACAATCTCGGGCGCCGCATGAAAGCCGTTGCGATCGAGCGCGACAAGATCAGGGCACGCGAGCGCGAAAAGCTTGGCCGCGGCGATAAAGTGACGCTGCGCAGCGAGCCTAAGGCTTACATGCAGACGATCGTCGAGCAGCTCAATCTGAGGAAGCATCTCGGCCAGGAAGAAGCGCGCGCGACGCTCATTCAGGCGGGCTATCGCGGGCAGGGGCCCTATGTGGCCTTCCTGTTCTTCCGGCTGATCGCGCCGATCGCAATGTTCGTCTTCGCCATTCTTTACGTTTTCGTCATCACCGACTTCGGCTGGCCAACGGCGTTGAAGATCGCGGCGGCGCTCGCCGCCGCCTTTCTCGGCATGAAACTGCCGTCGCTGTTCCTGAAGAATCTCATCAAGCGGCGGCAGACGTCGATTCGCCGCGCCTTTCCCGACGCGCTCGACCTCCTCCTAATCTGCGTCGAGTCCGGCATGTCGATCGAGGTCGCTTTCCGCCGCGTGAGCCAGGAAATCGGTGCGCAGTCAGTTGCGCTTGCCGAGGAATTCACGCTGACCACCGCCGAGCTTTCTTATCTGCCCGATCGCCGCGCCGCCTACGACAACCTTGCCGCGCGCACCAATCTCGATGGCGTCAAGGCCGTTTGTACGGCGCTCGTGCAGGCGGAACGCTACGGCACGCCGCTCGGGCAAGCGCTGCGGGTCTTGGCGCAGGAAAACCGCGACATGCGCATGGCGGAAGCCGAGAAAAAAGCGGCGGCGCTGCCGCCGAAGCTCACCGTGCCGATGATTCTCTTCTTCCTGCCGGTCCTGTTCATCGTGATTCTCGGGCCCGCCTTCATCCGCGTGATGGAAATACGCTGAAGGAAGCATGACCGGCCGCAGCCGGTCACGTTCGCAACGTTTTCAAGTCTTGGATTGAAGGGAGACGCAGCCGCCTTACGCCGTCGGCTTGGTCGCGGCGAGCGTCTTCCAGGGATCGCGCTCTTTCATCATCTCGCGCATATAGGCGATGTTTGCCCGCGCCTCTTCCGGCGGCAGGTCGTCGCCGGCGACGCGCTCGGCCTCCTGGAATTTTCCCTGCAGGCTGAGCACGAGCGCAAGATTCTGGCGCACGCGCGGCTCGGCATTCGGCTGGGCCGCCGCCTGCTTCAGCGTCCGCTCGGCGTTCGGAAGGTCCTTTGACAGGGCATAGGACAGGCCGAGATTGGAAAGAATCGATGGCTCGTCCGGCGCGATCTTGAGCGCCGTTTCGTAATAACGCCGGGCGTCGGCGTGATTGCCCATCTGGTCGAGCACGGCGCCTTCGGTATTCAGTATCCGCCAGTCCGGCTGGTCGGGCGTGTGCGCCTTGGACAGCATGTCGAGCGCCTGTTGGTACTGGCCCATGTCGGCGAGCGCACGGCCATAGGCGCCGAGCACCGGTGGATAGTGCGGATTACGGATCGAAGCCTGCTGCAGCACGGCCGCGGCCTGCGCGTATTGGCTGGTTGCGCGCAGCGCTTGCGCATAGGCGATCGCGATTTCGGGATCGGAAGGGCTGGTGCGATAGCGTTGCGCAAGATCATCGGTGCGCTGGCGCCAGTCTCTGTCGCTCATTTTCGCCGATGCCGGTGGGATCGAGCCCGTCACCTCGGCGCGATTGGCCGCACAGCTCGCGAGCGAAGCGGCGAGCATGGCGGCGATGATGAGGGAAGAGGAGCCGCGCAATTTCGATTTGCCCGCGCGACGCTGATACAAGACCATTCCACGCTCCACGGCCGGCTCGGAAACCCGGCCTCGCGGTAATAGACGATTAACCCTAATGTCTGGTTAAAAGGCCTCCGTTTTGAGCACACCCCTCCATTCCGCCTTCGCGCCCGCGGGTTCCGATGCCGCGGTAAAATCCGTCTGGTGCGTCGACGCCGATTCCTGGCCGCGGGCGCGCGGAGACTTGCCGAAAGACGCGGTCATCTTCGCCGATGCGAGCGGCTTCAAACCGGAGGCCGGGCGTTTCCTCCTACTCCCGGGCGGCACCGATGGAATCGGCGGCGCGCTGTTTGCTTGCGAGCCGCCCTCCGCCCGTGACCGCGACCCGTTTCTTCCGGGCAAGCTCGCGACGCTCCTGCCCGCGGGCGATTGGCGCTTCGCCCTGCCGCCGCGTGAGCCGCGGCTCGCGGCGCTGTCCTTCGCGCTGGGCGGCTATCGCTTCTCGCGCTATCGCGCGGCGGAGGAAAATCGCAAACCCCGTCTCGAATTGCCGCCGGGCGCCGACGGCGCCGAGCTTTCCCGCATCGTCGAAGCCGTTTTTCTCGTGCGCGATCTCATCAACACGCCGGCGAACGATCTCGGCCCCGCCGAAATCGAAGAGGCGGCGCGCGCGCTCGCCAAGCGTCACGGCGCGAGCGTTCGTTCGGTGATCGGCGACGATCTCTTGAAGGAGAATTTTCCGCTTGTGCACGCGGTCGGCAGGGCGTCTTCGCGGGCGCCGCGGCTCGTTGATCTCCGCTGGGGCGAGGCGAAGCATCCCAAGGTCGTGCTCGTTGGCAAGGGCGTCGTCTTCGACACCGGCGGCCTCGACATCAAGCCTTCGTCCGCGATGCTTCTGATGAAGAAGGACATGGGCGGCGCCGCGTCGGCGCTCGGTCTTGCTTCCATGATCATGGATGCGAAATTGCCGGTGAATCTCCGCGTGGTTATTCCAACCGTGGAGAATGCGGTGTCCGGCAATGCCATGCGGCCGGGCGACATTTTCAAAAGCCGCAAGGGGACGTCCGTCGAAATCGGCAATACCGATGCCGAGGGAAGGCTCATTCTTGCCGACGCGCTCGCGCTCGCCAATGAGGAGGCGCCCGATCTCGTCGTCGATTTTTCGACCTTGACGGGTGCCGCGCGCGTAGCGCTCGGGCCGGAGCTGCCGGCGGCGTTTACCGATGACGACAAGCTCGTGATGGAGCTTGCGAGCGTTGCCGCGCGCGAAGCCGATCCGTTCTGGCGCCTGCCGCTGTGGCGGCCGTATCAATCCATGCTCGATTCCAAAATCGCCGACACCAACAACGTATCGTCGGGCGCCTTTGCCGGCGCGATCACGGCGGCGCTGTTTCTCGCGCGCTTCGTCGAGCAGGCGAAGAGCTGGCTGCACTTTGACCTCTTCGCCTGGAATCCGTCGTCGAAGCCAGGCCGGCCCGAGGGTGGCGAGGCGCAGACCATCCGCGCGCTCTACGCCTTCCTCAAGGAGCGCTACCGCTGAGCGCTTGCGAAGGCTGCGCGGGCGGAGAACAATACGCCTCCGTAACGAATTCGGAGGCCCGTTTGCCTATCGAATTGCGCGCGCGCGAGGCGCAGAAGCTCCTGCATGATTTCACCTTCGATCTCGTGCACGACCGGGCGCCCGATCTTTCGCTCCGCCAGCTCGCGGTGTTGCTTACGGTTTATCTCGAAAGCCCGCCGCACACCGTGCGCGGGCTCGCGGCCAAGCTGAAGGTCACCAAGCCCGTGATCACGCGCGCCCTCGATACCATGGGCAGGCTCGAACTCGTGACCCGGCGCCGCGACCCCGCCGACCGCAGGAATGTCGTCGTGCAACGCACGCCGAAGGGCTCGCTCTATGTCGAGCGGCTCGGCGATCTCGTGGCGGCAAAGGCGAAGGACTTGCGATGAGCGCCTTCGATCCGCGCATAACGCCGGCGCGGCCGGATCTCGCCGCCCTGCATCTGCGCGGCCGCGTCGAAGCCGGCCGTTTCGTCGAAGGCGTCGTCCACCATGTCGTCGATGCGAGCGCGCCGCTGCGCCACGCGCCGCAGGCCGATGCGCCGCTCGATTCCGAGGCGCTGCAGGGCGAGGAAGTCACGGTCTATGAGACGAGCGACGAGGGGTGGTGCTGGGGGCAGCTCGCAAGCGACGGCTATGTCGGCTACTTGCCCGCCAATGCGCTCGCGCCCGGTGCATTCGCGGCGACGCATCGCGTTGTCGCGCTTCGCACCTTTGTCTTTCCCGCGCCCGACATCAAGGCGCCTCCGGTCGTGGCGCTTCCCTTCGCGAGCCGCGTGAGAATTGCGCGCGAGGAAAAGGATTTTGGTGTCGGCGGAGGCGGCTTTATCCCCGCGCAGCATCTTGCGCCGCTCGCGGCCGTCGCGCCCGATTTTGTCGCCACCGCCCGGCGTTTTATCGGCACGGCCTATCTCTGGGGCGGCCGCACGAGCCTCGGCATCGATTGTTCGGGTCTCGTACAGCTCGCCTTGCAGGCGGCGGGGATCGAATGCCCGCGCGACAGCGACATGCAGGCGAAACTCGGCGCCGAAATTCCGTTTTCCGGCGATCTCCAGACGCTGAAGCGCGGCGATCTCATCTGCTGGAAAGGCCATATCGGCCTTGTCGCCGAAGCGGGCCGGCTCCTGCACGCGAACGCCTTTCACATGCAAACCGCGGAGGAGCCGCTCGCGGAAGCGATCGCACGGATCGCGAAAGGCGGCTCACAAGTGCTCTCGGTGCGGCGGCTCGCGAAGACTTAATAGCCGAGCGTGCGGTCCACGACGTGTTCGAGCGGCAATCCGCGCTCGAAGCGCTCGATCTGGGCGATCACGTTTTTCACCAGCGCCCGCGGGTCGCTCGAAGCCGCATTGTGCGGAGTGACGTAAACCTTCGGATGATTCCACAACGGGCTTGCCGCTGGCAGCGGCTCGGTCTCGAACACGTCGAGGCTTGCGCCCGCGAGCGTGCCGTCGTCGAGCGCGCGCAGGATATCGGCTTCGACCTGCAGGCCGCCGCGGCCGGCATTGATCAGGACGGGCCCGCCGAGCGCGGCGTCGCGCGCAAGGCGCTTGCAAAGGTCGTAGCGCAGGATGCCGCGCGTGGCGCCGGTGAGCGGCAACAGGCAGACGAGAATGTCGCTGCGGCCGAGGAAAGCGTTCTTCTCCGCTTCGCCCGCAAAAGTTTCGATTCCAGCGATCCGTTTCGGTGACCGGCTCCAGCCCGCGACCTTGAAGCCGAGCGCGTGCAGCGCAGTTCCGGCGGCGGTGCCCAGCACGCCCATCCCCATGATTCCGACGCGTACGTCCTCGGCCGGCCGCTCGTAGAGATCGCGCCATACGCGTTCGCGCTGTTGCGCCGTGTAAAACTTCATCTTCCGCTGATGCAGGAGCGCGTGGAGGACGACGTAACCCGTCATCCGCCCCGTGAGATCCGGGTCGACGATACGGACGATCGGCACCAGAGGGAGCTTCGGATCGCTCAACAGATGGTCGACGCCGGCGCCGAGCGAAAAGACCGCTTGCAGATTGGGAAATGTTGCGAGCAGGCCCGCTGGCTGTTTCCACACGCAGGCGTAATCGATCGCCGCCGGATCACCGATGTCGGGCGCGAGCCGCACTTCGCGCCCGTTGGCCTCGGCGCGGAAGCGCGCGAGCCAGCCTTCGGGCTCCCAGCCCTCTATCGCGAGCAGGATCGTGGGCATTTACTGCTCAGCTGTAGTGTCGATCTCGAATGCCGCCTTGAAGAGCGCGCGCGTGTAATCGGATTGCGGGCGGGCGAAGATTTCCGCCGCCGGCCCCTGCTCGACGATTTTTCCCTCGCGCATCACCATTACGTTGCTCGCGAGCGCCGCCACCACCTTGAGGTCGTGGCTGATGAACATATAGGTCAGATCATGCCGCCGCTGCAGCTCGCGCAAAAGGTCGACGATCTGCGCCTGGATCATCATGTCGAGCGCGCTCGTGGGCTCGTCGAGCACGACGAAGGAAGGCTCCAGCACCATCGCGCGTGCGACGGCGATGCGCTGACGCTGGCCGCCGGAAAATTCGTGCGGGTAGCGGTTGCGTGTCTCCGGATCGAGGCCGACATCGGAGAGCGCCGCGATCACCTTTGCCGCGCGCGCTTCGGCCGAAAGCCGCGGCTGGTGCACGCGCAGGCCCTCGCCGACAATCTCGGCGACCGACATGCGCGGCGACAGCGAGCCGTAGGGATCCTGGAAGACGATCTGCATGTCGCGCCGGAACGGGCGCATCGCGCGGAATCTCAATCCCTGAATCGGCTTGCCGAGGAAGACGATCGGCCCGTTGCTCGAAATCAGCCGCATCAGCGCGAGCCCGAGCGTGGTCTTGCCCGAGCCCGATTCGCCGACGACGCCGAGCGTCTCGCCGCGCCGGATCGCGATCGAAACGTCGTCGACCGCCTTGATGTGGCCGACCGTGCGCCTGAGAAAACCGCGCCGGATCGGAAACCAGACACGGAGATTGTCCGTTTTCATCACGATCGGCGCATCCGGCTGCGCCGGCGCGGGCCGACCCTTGGGCTCGGCCGCGATCAGCGCCTTGGTGTAGGGATGCTGCGGGCGCGCGAATAGCTCGGCGACGCTGCCGCGCTCGACGATCTCGCCCGCCTTCATCACGCAGACGCGCTCGGCGATCCTCTTCACGATGCCGAGATCGTGGGTGATGAACAGCATCGCCATGTTGTGCCGCGCCTGCAGCCGCTTCAGGAGCCGCAGGATTTGCGCCTGCACCGTGACGTCGAGGGCAGTGGTGGGCTCGTCAGCGATGAAAAGATCGGGCTCGTTCGCAAGCGCAAGCGCGATCATCACGCGCTGGCGCTGGCCGCCGGACAGCTGATGCGGATAGGCGCCAAGCCTCGCTTGCGGATCGGGAATGCCGACTTCGGCGAGCAACTCGACGATGCGGCCGCGCGCCGCCGCTGCCGAAAGCCCCTTGTGGATTTCGAGTACCTCGGCGATCTGCCGCTCGATCGTATGCAGCGGATTGAGCGAGGTCATCGGTTCCTGGAACACCATGGTGATGTCGTCGCCGCGCACCGCGCGCATCTCGCGCTCCGAAAGCGCGAGAAGATTGCGGCCCTTGAACACGATGCGGCCGGAAGGATGCGAGGCGGCGGGATAGGGCAGGAGCTTCAAGATCGACAGCGCCGTCACCGACTTGCCGGAGCCGGATTCGCCGACGAGGGCCACGGTCTCGCCTTTCTTAATGTCGAACGAGACGTGCTTCGCCGCAATCATCTCGCGGCCGCTTTGCCGGAAGGCGACGGAAAGGTCCTCGACCGTGAGCAGCGATGCGTCGTTCATGCGAAGGTCTTTCGCGGGTCGAAGGCGTCGCGCACCGCTTCACCAATGAAGATGAGAAGCGACAGCAGGATAGCGACGGCAAAGAAGCCGGTGATTCCGAGCCACGGCGCCTGCACATTGGCTTTGCCCTGCGACAGCAACTCGCCGAGCGAGGGGGAGCCCGGCGGCAAGCCGAAGCCGAGGAAGTCGAGGGCGGTGAGCGTCATCACGGAACTCGAAAGAATGAAGGGCAAATAAGTGAGCGTCGCCACCATCGCGTTCGGCAGCAGGTGGCGGAACATCAGCACGATGTTGGAAACGCCGAGCGCGCGCGCGGCAAGCACATATTCAAAGTTGCGCGCGCGCAGGAATTCCGCGCGCACGAGACCGACGAGCGATACCCACGAGAACAGGAGCAGGATGCCCAGGAGCACGAAGAATCCCGGCACCAGCACCGAAGAGATGATGAGCAGGAGATAAAGCGATGGCACCGACGTCCAGATTTCGATGAAGCGCTGGAACAGAAGATCGGTCCAGCCGCCGAAATAGCCCTGCACTGCGCCGGCGGCGACGCCGATCGCCGACGAAATCACCGTGAGCACGAGCCCGAACAGCACCGAAATGCGAAAGCCGTAGATCAGCCGCGCCGCCACATCGCGGCCCTGATCGTCGGTGCCGAGCCAGTTCTTCTCGAGACCCGCGCAGTCGGATACACCCTTCTTCACCGCCACGTCGTGGCACTGGGCTTCGGTGAGCATCCAGGTCGGCGGCGAGGGCGCGGGCGTCGGCAGATCGAGATTGTGCGTGTCGTAACTGTAATGGATGGGCGGAAAGATCATGTAGCCGCCCTTGTCCTTAATCAGCTTCGCCAGATACGGGTCGCGATAATCGGCTTCGGTCTGGAAGTCGCCGCCGAACGTCGTCTCCGGATAGCGCCCGAGCATCGGGTAGTACCAATGATGGTCGTAGGAAACGAGCAGCGGCTTGTCGTTGGCGATGAACTCGGCGAAGAGGCTCACCGTGAACAGCACGATGAAAATCCAGAACGCCCACCAGCCGCGCGCGTTTCTTTTGAAGTTCTGCCAGCGGCGCTTGTTGATCGGCGACAGCGCCGGCACGCCAATGCGCGGCGCCGCGATCATCCCCATTGGCTCAGGCGCGACCGTCTCCGTGCGTTTCTGCTCGGTCGCCGCGTCCATCATGCCTCCCGCGTCTCGAAATCAATACGCGGGTCGACCCAGGTATAGGTGAGATCGGAGATCAGGCCCACGACGAGCCCGACGAGCGAGAAGATATAGAGCGTCGCGAATACCACCGGATAATCGCGGTTGAGAACGCTCTCGAATCCGAGAAGGCCGAGGCCGTCGAGCGAAAAGATCGTCTCGATCAGGAGCGAGCCGGTGAAGAAGGCGTGAATGAAGGCGCCGGGGAAACCCGCGATGATGATCAGCATGGCATTGCGGAACACATGGCCGTAGAGCACGCGGCGTTCCGAAAGTCCCTTCATGCGCGCGGTGATCACGTATTGCTTGCGGATTTCGTCGAGGAACGAATTCTTGGTGAGCAGCGTCATCGTGGCAAAGGCGCTGAGCGCCATCGATACGATCGGCAGCGTCATGTGCCAGGCGTAGTCGAGAATTTTATCCCACCAGGGAAGTGTCGCGAAATTGTCGGAAGTGAGCCCGCGCAACGGGAAGATCGAGTAGAACGAGCCGCCGGCGAACAACACGATCAGGAGAATCGCGAACAAAAACCCCGGCACCGCATAGCCGACGATCACGATCGAAGACGACCAGACGTCTAAGCGCGAGCCGTCGCGCACGGCCTTGGTGATGCCGAGTGGAATAGAGATGAGGTAGGCGAGCAACGTCATCCACAACCCGAGCGAGATCGAAACCGGCATCTTCTCCTTGATGAGGTCGATCACATTGGCGTCGCGGAAATAGCTTTTGCCGAAATCAAAGCGGGCGAAATTCCACAGCATCAGGAAGAAGCGCTCATAGGCCGGCTTGTCGAAGCCGAATTGCTTTTCGAGCTGCTTGATGAATTCGGGATCGAGCCCCTGCGCGCCGCGATATTTCGCCGTGACGGGATCGGCGGCGCCGCCGAAGCCGCCGCCTCCCGGGCGGAGCATGTCGGCGCTGCCGCCGGAGACGCGCGATGTCGCCGATACGTCCTCGCCGGTGAGCTGCGCGATCACCCGCTCGACGGGGCCGCCCGGCGCGAACTGGATCATGACGAAGGAGACGAGCAGGATCCCGAATATGGTCGGGATCATCAACAGGAGCCGTCGGAGAATATAGGCGCTCATTGTTCACACCGTGCGGATGTTTGCCGCGGCGGTCAACCTTCGCTGTCTTAAAAAAAGTTCATCCGGCGCGCCGCGCCTTGGCGGCGTCGTGCCACCAGGTTTCGGGAAAACCGCGGCCAAAACGGGGCTTCTCCGCCGGCCGCGCAAACACGTCCCAATAGGCGAGCCAATGGGTCGGCTTGTACCAATGCGGCACCCAATAGCGGCCCGCGCGCAGCACGCGGTCGAGCGCGCGGCAGGCAAAGGTTAAATCCGGGCGGCTTTTGGCTTCGACGATCTTTTCGACGAGTGCATCGACGACGGGATCGGCAATGCCGGAAAGGTTCTGCGTGCCCTTGGTGGCGGCGGCAAGCGAAGTGAAATAGGTGCGGAGCGATTCACCCGGCGTTGCTGAAAAGCCGAAGCGCTGGATGGTGAGATCGAAGTCGAATTCGTCCTCGCGCGCCTTGTACTGCACCGCATCCACGAGCCGTACGCTCGCCGCAATTCCGAGAATGCCGAGGTTCTTGATGTAGGGCGCATGATGCGCCTGAAAGGCCGGCTCCTCGAGCAGGAATTCGATCGCGATCTTCTCGCCCTTGGCGTTGACGAGGCGGTTGTCCTTGATCTCATAGCCCGCTTCCTTGAGGAGCGCGCCGGCGCGGCGCAACAGCGTCCGGTCCTGTCCGGAGCCGTCGGAAACCGGCGGCGTGAACGGCTCGCCGAAGACTTCATCGGGCACGGGGCCGCGGAAGGGCTCCAGGATTGCCACCTCTTCCGGTGAAGGCTTGCCTTTGGCCTTCATGTCGGAATTCTCGAAATAGGAATGCGTGCGGTCGTAGGAGCCGTACATCAAATTTTTATTCGTCCATTCGAAGTCGAAGGCGAGCCCGATCGCTTCGCGCACGCGCGGGTCCTTGAACTTTTCCCGCCGCGTGTTGATGAACCAGCCTTGCGCGCCCGAAGGCGTGAGATCCGGCAACACCTCGCGCTTCACGCGCCCGTCGCGCATCGACGGGAAGTCATAGCGCGTCGCCCAGATGCGTGAGGTAAACTCCTCGCGGAAGAGATAGTTTCCGCCGGTGAAGCCTTCGAAGGCGACATCGCGGTCGCGGTAATATTCGTAGCGCACGGTATCGAAATTGTTTTGCCCGCGGGAAACCGGCAGGTCGGCGCCCCACCAGTCCTTCACCCGTTCGTATTCGATGAAGCGGCCCGCTTCGAAGCGGCCGACGCGATAGGGTCCGGAACCGAGCGGGATGTCGAGCGTCGAAGCTTCGAAGTCCTTGCCCGCGTAGTAGGCGCGCGAGAAGACCGGAAGCCCCGCGACGAAGAGCGGAATTTCCCGCCCGCGCTTCGGCGAGAATTTCACCGCGAGGACTGTTTCGTCCTCGGCGTGGATCGATTCCACGTCGCGCATCAGCTGCCGGATGATGGGATGGCCCTTTTCCTTCAGCGTATTGAACGAGAAAGCCGCGTCGTTCGCCGTAAGTTTGCTGCCGTCGTGAAATCTCGCCTCCGGCCGCATGAAGAAACGATAGGTCAGGCCGTCGGCTGAAATTCGCACGCCGTTCGCGGCAAGCCCGTACATCGCGTCGGGCTCGTCCTGCGCGCGCACCATGAGCGCGGCGAAGGTGAGCTCCATGCCTTGCGCGGCGTCGCCCTTCAGCACGTAGCTGTTCAATGAATTGAAGGTGAGGAAGGATTGGTTATAGGCGCGATAGCCGCCGATATGGGAAAAGACGCCGCCTTTCGGTGCGCCCTCATTGACGTAATCGAAGCGGGAAAAATTCGCCGGATATTTCAGGTCGCCAAAAGCGGAAATGCCGTGCGATTCTTTCTCTTCAGCGGCGATAGCGCCGCGCGGCAAAAGTGCGGCCGCCGCCGTCGATCCGCCGATAACGAGCAACGAGCGCCGCGTGAGCCCACGCCCTCGCCTCACTGCTTCACCCCGACCTTGGCGGCGCGTTCCTCGTCGTACCACCAGATTTCCGGGAAGCCGAACGAATAGCGCGGCAGCGTCGCCGGACGCCCGAAACGATCCCAGCGCGCGGTGCGTGTGTTATCCGATGTCCAACCGGGCACCACGTATTGGTGCCACAAAAGCACGCGGTCGAGCGCTTTCGTGGCGGCAACCAATTCGTCGCGGTCCTTGGTGAAGATCACGTGATTGATCAGCGCATCGACGCCGGCATCCTTGATGCCGCCGTAGTTGCGCGAGCCTTCGCGGTCGGCGGCTTCCGATCCGAAGAAGTCGCGCTGCTCGTTGCCCGGCGACAGCGACTGGCCCCAGCCGCCAACGATCATGTCGAAATCGCGCGCGCGCAGGCGGTTGATGTATTGCGAGCTGTCGACGACGCGCGAGGTGACGTCGATGCCGAGCCGTTCCAGCGCAGGCTTATAGAACAGGATCACGCGTTCGATCGCGGGACTCGCGAGCAGGAACTCGACCTTGAACGGCTCGCCGTTCTTGGGATCGACGAGCTTGCCGTCGCGGATCTCGTAGCCCGCCTCGCGCAGAAGCCGGCTTGCCTCGCGCAGGTTGTTGCGGCGCGCCTCCTCGCTGCCGGCGACGGGATTGCGAAACGGCGTGGTGAAGACTTCGGGCGGAATCTTGTCGCGGACGGATTCGAGAATCTCAAGTTCTTTGCCCGTCGGCAGGCCGGAAGAAGCAAGCTCCGAGCCCGTGAAGTAGCTGTCGCAACGGCGATACTGTCCGAAAAACAGCGTCTTGTTCATTTCCTCGTAGTCGAGCGCGTAGTTGAAGGCGAGCCGCACGCGCGGGTCTTTGAACTTGTCGCGCCGCAGATTGAAGATGAAAGCCTGCATGACGCCGCGCGCGCGTTCGGGGAAAGCTTCGAGGATGACTTTGTTCTCGCGGCGCGCGGGGAAGTCGTAGGCGGTCGCCCAGTTCTTCGCGACCGACTCGGTGCGGAAGTCGTACTGATCGGCCTTGAAGGCCTCCAATTCGACCGTGTCATCGCGATAATATTCGTAACGGATTTCGCCGAAGTTATCGCGGCCGACATTCACCGGCAGGTTGCGGCCCCAGTAATCCTTGACGCGTTCATAGGAGACGCTGCGCCCCGGCACCACGTTCTTGATCTTGTAGGCGCCGTCGCCGAGCGGCGGCTCCAGCGTGCCGTTCGCGATGTCGCGCTGGTTGCCGTTGGCATCCTTGCCGGTCCACCAATGCTTGGGCAGCACGTTGATCTGGCCGACGATCTGCGGCAGCTCGCGATTGCCAGGCCCGTCGAAAGTAAAGGTCACCTCGCGTTCGCCGGTCTGCTCGGCCTTCGTCACGTGGCGATAGTAGAATGCCTGGTTGGGATTGAGCTTCTTCAACTGCTCGAACGTCCACACCACGTCCTCGGGCGTCACCGGCTTGCCGTCCTGCCAGCGCGCGTCCGCCCGCAGCCGGTACGAGACCCAGGAATAATCCGGCGGATAGCGCACGGCTTCCGCCAAGAGGCCGTACTCGGTCGCGACCTCGTCGAGGGCAGGCGCCATCAGCGTGTCGTAGATGAGCGTGATGCCGGCGGCGGGCGTGCCGCGCGGGATGATGAAGTTGAAGGAATCGAAGGTGCCGTCCTCGCTAAGCCGCACGAGCCCGCCCTTCGGCGCATCCGGATTGACATAATCGAAGCGGGTAAAACCGGCGGGATATTTCGGCGTGCCGAGAAGCGACAGCCCGTGCCGCCATTCCGGCGATTGCGCCTGCGAAAATGCGGCACTTGAGGCCGCGAGCGTGAGAAGGCCGATCGCGAGGATTTTCAGCGACTTCAAGATGCTCTCCGTCGATGCCAAGCCTGAAGCTCGACGGCGATTATGACGCTTTTCCGCCGCCGCGCCAAAGCGGGGTCGTGCCGAAGATAAAGAGAACGTGAAGCGAATTTAATGTTTCGGCGCGGGCGCGGGATTGGCCGCAGGCGGGTTCTGCTGCTGGGGATTCTTTTGATCGCCCTGCTTTGCGCCTTGCTGATCGCTCGCGGGCGCGGTTGGCAGCGGCTGCGGATTGTCCGAAAGCGTGTTGAGATAGGCAATGAGATCGGCGCGATCCTGCCCCTTGGAAATGCCGGCGAAGGACATGGTGGTGCCCGGCACGAAACCGCGCGGATTGTTGAGATAGGTGAAGAGATCCTGCACCGTCCACTTGCCGCCCTTGGCCTTCATCGCGGCGGAATAAGAGAAGCCTTCATGTGAGGCGCGGTCGCGGCCGACGATTCCATAAAGGTTGGGTCCGACCTTGTTCGGGCCGCCCTTGGTGAAGTCGTGGCAGGCGAGGCATTTTTTCGAGGTGCTCGCGCCCTTCTCGGGGTTTGCCTTCGCGAGCAATTGTTCGAGCGGCTCTTCCTGCACGGGCGTGGTGCCGCCGCCCGCCGGCGGCTGCTCGCTGACCACGATCTCGTAGCCCGGTTTTTCGAGGTGCTTGGGGGCGAAGATCGCGCCGGAGAAAATGTTGAGCGCCAGGGTGATGAGGAGGGTGCCGAGTACCGCGCCCAAAATCTTATTGATCTCGAAACTGTCGACCATTCGCCGCAGGCTCCCCCGCCGCCATAAAGACGGGGAGCCGCTCGCGCGCTCCCCTTTACGGTATCGGCGAATTGCTAACGCTTTGCGCGCTGCGATGCAACCCGTATAACCCCCGCGACCGCTGCTACTTTTTGCCAGTTTCGGGCAACGGAACCGCCATGGCCCGCTCGCAACCCGTCTCCGACATTGTCGTGCTGGTGCCGGCACGCTTGAACGCGACACGGCTCCCCGGCAAGCCGCTCGCCGACATCGCCGGCCTGCCGATGATCGTGCAGGTGATTCGCCGTGCCGAAGAAGCGGGCATCGGCGCGGCCTGGGTGGCGACCGATGCGGCGGAGGTGGCAAGCGCCGTGGAGGCGGCGGGCGGCAAGGCGGTGATGACGCGGCCGGACCATCAATCCGGCTCCGACCGGATTTTCGAGGCGCTTCTCAAGATCGATCCCGAAGGCCGCGCCAAGGTCGTCGTCAACGTGCAGGGGGATCTCCCGACCATCGCGCCGCAATCGATCCGTGCCGCGCTCGCTCCGCTCGCGGACCCCGCGGTCGATATCGCCACCATCGCCGCCGTCATCACCGAGGCGGGCGAACGCACCGATCCGAATGTCGTCAAACTCGTCGGCAGCGAGACCGGCAAGGGGCGCCTGCGCGCGCTTTACTTCACGCGCGCGACCGCGCCCGCCGGCGAGGGCCCGCTCTACCACCACATCGGCCTTTACGCTTACCGGCGCGCGGCGCTCGAGCGTTTCGTGAAGCTTCCGCCGTCGCCCCTTGAGAAGCGCGAGCGGCTCGAGCAACTGCGCGCGCTGGAGGCCGGCATGCGCATCGATGCCGCGATCGTTGACGGCGTTCCGCTCGGCGTCGATACTCCCGCCGACCTCGAACGAGCGCGTGCGATCCTGCAGGCGCGAAATCCAAAATGACGAAAAAGAAGAAAACGATCGTCTTCCAGGGCGAGCCCGGCGCGAATTCGGACCTCGCTTGCCGCGGCGCCTACCCGGCCTATGCGCCGCTGCCCTGTCCGACGTTCGAGGACACGTTTGCCGCCATGCGCGCCGGCAAAGCGGATCTTGCCATGATTCCGATCGAGAATTCGGTCGCGGGCCGCGTCGCCGACATCCATCATCTGATGCCGAATTCGGGGCTGCACATCATCGCCGAGTATTTCATGCCGGTGCATCATCAGTTGCTCGCGCCGAAGGGCGCTTCGCTCAAGACCGTCAAGACGGTCGAGAGCCACGTGCATGCGCTGGATCAATGCCGCAAGGCGATCCGCAAGCTCGGCCTCAAGCGGGTCGTCGCCGCCGATACGGCCGGCTCCGCGCGCGAAATCTCCGAGAGCGGCGACCGCACGCGGGCGGCGATCGCGACCGGACTTGCCGGGAAAATTTACCGGCTCAATATCCTCAGGCGGAATATCGAGGATGAAGCCCACAACACCACGCGCTTCATCGTGTTGTCGCGCAAACCAAAACATCCCCCGCGCGAAAAAGGCCGCAGGCTCGACGAGATCAGCCGGAGGATCGTCACCACGTTCGTGTTCGAAGTGCGCAATATTCCGGCCGCGCTCTATAAGGCGCTCGGCGGTTTTGCCACCAACGGCATCAACATGACGAAACTGGAGAGCTACATGCTGCGGGGAAATTTTTTCGCCACGCAGTTCTATGCCGACGTCGAGGGGCACCCGCACGACCGCGCGCTCGATCTCGCCTTCGAGGAGCTCAAATTCGTCTCGCAGCCCGGCTCGCTCAAAATCCTCGGCGTCTATCCGGCGCATCCCTACCGGCTCGCCACCGCCGGGAAAGAAAACTAGCCGAAAACGCCTGCGCCCTTCTCGACGAAGGCGCGAATGAGGTGGTGCGCGATCGCTACCGGCGGCGGCGCGAAAATCCGGTCGGGATGCCGGCGCGACAGCATCGCGGCGATTTCCTCGCGTCCGACCCAGCGCGCGCCTTCGAGCTCGTTCCTGTCGATGTTGAGGTCCGTGGTCGTCGCTTCGGCGTGAAAGCCGATCATCACCGACATCGGAAACGGCCAGGGCTGCGAGGCGTAATAGGACACGCGGCCGGTTCGGATGCCGGCCTCCTCGAACATTTCGCGCCGCACCGCTTCCTCGAAGGTTTCGCCGGGCTCGACAAAGCCCGCGAGGCACGACCACATGCCCGGCGGAAACCGCGACTGCCGGCCCACGAGACAACGCTCGCCGTCGATCGCGAGCATGATCACGCACGGATCCGTGCGCGGAAAATGGTGCGTGCCGCAGGCCGGACAATCGCGCCGCCAGCCGGCTTCGGTGTTTTTTGTCTCGGCGCCGCATTTCGCGCAGAAGCGGTGCGTCGCGTGCCAGGTGAGCAGCGCCTTGGCGGCGGCAAGCGCGGGCAAATGATCGGGTGCAAGACCCTGGATTGCGATCGAGCGTAAATCGAGGATCAAAAGATCGCCGCGTGCCTTCAACGCTTCGGCGGTGTCGTGCGCGAGCGCCAGGCCCGAGCGCGCGGCGCCGTCGCTGGCGACGCCAATGAATACCCGCTCGCGCGAGGGACCGAGGCTCTGCGCCTCGCCGGGCGAAAGCAGCGGATCAAGAGTCTCGCCGCGCCGCGCGAGCACGATTACCTCGCCGCTGATCGCGTAGACGCCCGCGTTGCGATGTTGTTCCGCCGCCGCGATGAAGGCCGCGTCGCCGCGCCGCTCCGCCGCGCGGTCGAGTGCGCCGCCGACATAGCCGAGCGGCGGCCACGGCCCGAGATCGAAACGGGGATCGTTCATCCGGTTCGGCTCAAACAAGCAGCGCGGCGTCGCCGTGACGCACGGCGAGAGAAGGGTGGCGGGGGTTTCATTGCTTCCGGCTTACTTTCATCGCAACATCGCACGTTCAGGGGAAGGGGGCATCCATGATTATTTGGACCGGACGCGGTATTCTCATTTTTCTGATTTTCATCGCTACTTTATTCGCCGCCGTTCCGTTCGCGGTCATCGAAATCGATCCGGCGCTCCATCTCGGCGAAGACAAGACGGTCAATCTTTCGATTGCGATCGCCGCCTTGCTGTCGGCCATCCTCACCTTTCCGCTCGACCGCCTCATCATGAAGCAGCGCGAGCCGAAGCTCGTGACCGATCCCAAGACCGGCCAGCAGCAATGGGTTTCGCAGAAGGACTCGCTGTTCTGGATTGAAACGCGCTACTGGCCGGTCCTTTTCCTGGCGCTGGCGGCCGTGATGCTCGTGGTGACCTATTTCGTCTGACGCCGAGGTTCCGAAGCGGCGCGCCGTCCGCGCAAGCCCAGCGCCGATTTCATTCGTTGCGTGAAGGCGGCGGCCGCCTCTGGCGCGTAAGGCACCCGCGCGCCGCGGCCCCAGACCGGGCTCGGCCAGGCGTCGTCGCTTTCGAACCGTGCGATCACATGCACGTGCAATTGCCGCACCTGATTGCCCAGCGCCGCGACGTTGAGCTTGTGGCAATTGGTCACCGACTTGAGCGCCTGCGAGGCGAGCGCGACGTCCTGAAGTAAAAGCTCTTGGTGAGCCGGATCTAGATCGATGATCTCCACGAGCCCCGCGCGCGCCGGCACCAGGATGAGCCACGGAAACCGCGCATCGTTGAAAAGCCGCGCCTCGCATAGTTCGAGCGCGCCGAGCGGAAGCGATTCGGCCGCAAGACGAGGGTCGAGAATAAAGGCGTCGGGCATCGATCTTCACTCGAATGACGGCGGGTTCTTAGCAGGCATTTCGCGATGTTCACATGGATCGCGCCTCGCTTGCCTTCCCTGCGCGGAGAGCCGATATAGAGTGCGGGAGGTTGGCGGTGGACGAGCCACTCGCCAACCGGGTCAGGTCCGGAAGGAAGCAGCCCTAACGAGACCGGTTCGGGTTATCGGTCCAACCTCCCACCTCGCCTCGCTCGAACTGCGCAGCAATCGGAGCGAATTTTTTTAAAAGCATGATCCCAAAAAGTGGGGACCGGTTTTTGGAAAAGATCATGCTCCGGAAAAGATCATGAGCGAAGCCGCCGGAAAAACCGCAAAAGGCAAATCGCGCGAGAGCGCGGCTCCCGCACGCGCCGATGCCGCAACGGGCTATCGCGTGCTCGCGCGCAAATACCGGCCAGCGAGCTTCGACGATCTCATCGGCCAGGACGCGATGGTCCGCACGCTCCGCAATGCCTTCGACAGCGGGCGCATCGCGCAAGCCTACATCCTCACCGGCGTCCGTGGCGTCGGCAAAACGACCACCGCGCGCATCCTCGCCCGCGCCCTCAATTACGAGCCGCTCGAAGGCGGCGGCGGACCGACGCTCACAATGCCCGTCTTCGGCCGCCACTGCGAAGCGATCATGGAAAGCCGCCATGTCGACGTCCTCGAAATGGACGCGGCTTCGCATACCGGCATCGACGACGTGCGCGAAATTCTCGAAGGCGTGCGCTACGCGCCGGTGCTCGCGCGCTACAAGGTCTACATCATCGACGAAGTGCACATGCTCTCCGACAAGGCGTTCAACGCCTTCCTGAAGACGCTCGAGGAGCCGCCGCCGCATGTGAAGTTCATTTTCGCCACTACCGAAATCCGCAAGGTGCCGGTGACGGTGCTGTCGCGCTGCCAGCGGTTTGATCTGCGCCGCGTCGACGCCGCGCTTTTGACCCGGCATCTCGCCTCGATCTGCGAGAAGGAAAAAGTTTCCGCCGAGCCCGAGGCGCTCGCGCTGATCGCGCGCGCGGCCGAAGGCTCCGTGCGCGACGCGCTCTCGATCCTCGATCAGGCGATTGCGCACGGCGAGGCGAAGGTCACGGCGGAAGAAGTGCGCGGGCTTCTCGGCCTCGCCGACCGGGCGCGCATCATCGACCTCTTCGAGGCGTTGATGAAGGGCGACATCGCCGCGGCACTCGCCGAATTCCGCGCGCAATACGACACCGGCGCCGAGCCCGCGGTGGTGATCGCGGATCTCGCGGAATTCACCCACCTCGTCACCCGCTTCAAGCTGGTGCCGTCGGCGGCGGATGATCCGAGCCTCGTCGAGGCGGAAAAAAAGCGCGGGCGCGCGTTTGCCGAGAATCTCTCGATCCGCGCGCTTTCGCGCGCCTGGCAAATCCTCACCAAGGGCTTTGCCGAGGTGCAGGCCGCCTCAAAACCCGCGCAGGCGGCTGAAATGGTGCTCGTGCGCCTCGCCTTCGCCGCCGATCTTCCGACGCCCGACGAGGCGCTGCGGGCGCTCGGCAATGGCGGTGCGGCCGGCGGCGGTGCCAGCGCGCCATCGAAAGCGAGCTCCGGTCCGGCTCCTAAGCTTTCGCTTGCCGCCGAAGGCGGCAGCCGCGCGCGTCCATCGCCGCAGGCCGAGCCCGTGGCGCAAGTGGCGGCCGCAACCGCGCCAAAGCTCGCTTCGCTCGAGGATATTGCAGCGCTTGCGGTGCAAAGGCGCGACTTGAAGGTGAAGCACGCGATCGAAAATCTCGTGCGGCTCGTGCGCATCCAGGAAGGGCGCCTCGAGATCGCGCTCGTCGCCGGCGCGCCCGCGGGAATCACGAGCGAACTATCGACCAAGCTCACCGAATGGACCGGGCGGCGCTGGTTCGTGGCGCTTTCCGACGAGGAGGGCGCTCCCACGCTCGCCGAACGGGTGGCCGCCGAGCGCGACGCCCGCGCGCATGACGTCCGCTCCGATCCCCTGGTGAAGGCGGTGCTCGATCGCTTCCCCGGCGCCGAGATCGTCGACGTGCGGCGGCGTGAGGATGCGGCGTCCGCGGCGGCCGAGATCGAAGAGCCAAGCGTTGACGACCGCCTTCCCGACGAGCGCGGAGAACCTTGATGGCTGACCTCATGGGCTTGATGGGCAAGATGCAGGAGCTGCAAGGCCGCATGGAGAAGATGCAGGCCGAGCTTGAGGCGACCGAGGTCACGGGCACCGCGGGTGGCGGCCTCGTTTCGGTCATTCTTTCCGCCAAGGGCGCGCTGAAGAAAATTTCGATCGACGCGAGCCTGTTGAAGCCCGCGGAAAAGGAAATCCTCGAGGATCTGATTTCGGCGGCGCACGCCGATGCGCGCGCCAAGGCCGAGCGCGCGATGCAGCAAAAGATGAGCGAGCTGACCGGCGGCCTGCCGCTGCCGCCGGGGTTGAAATTGTTCTGAAGCATGATCTCGAAAAGTGGAAACCGGTTTTCGGAAAAGATCATGCTTCAGGAAAAATATCAGGGGCGCAAACCCATCCAACCTGAAGCCATAGTTCTCTGATGCCCCGCGCCGTCGCCGGTCCTGAAATCGAGCGTCTGATCCAGTTGCTCGCCCGCCTGCCAGGGCTGGGCCCGCGCTCGGCGCGCCGCGCGGCGTTGCATCTCGTCAAGCGCCGCGAAGAATTGATGGAGCCCCTGGCCGCGGCCATCGCCGACGCCCACGCCAAGATCGAGGTGTGCGGCATCTGCGGCAACGTCGACACCCGCGATCCCTGCACGGTCTGCGCCGATCAAACGCGCGACCCGTCGATCCTCGTCGTCGTGGAGAACGTCGCGGATCTGTGGGCGCTGGAGCGCGCCGGCGCGATTCCCGGCCGCTACCATGTGCTTGGCGGCACGCTGTCGCCGCTCGACGGCATCGGCCCCGACGATCTCAATCTCGCGAGCTTGATCGCGCGCGCGCAGAACGGCGCGGTGAAGGAAATCGTGCTGGCGCTGAACGCCACGGTCGACGGCCAGACCACGGCGCATTACATCACCGACCTACTGCGCGATATGAAGCTGAAGGTCACGCGCCTTGCCCACGGCGTGCCGGTGGGCGGCGAGCTCGATTATCTCGACGAGGGCACGTTGTCGGCGGCGATCCGCGCGCGCACGCCGCTCTAGGGCGCGTACCCACAAATCTTGCTGCAACCACCGACCAATGTCTGCCTCACCGCCAAGGGCGGACGTTCTGCCCCAACCAATGCCGCTGCCAATTTGGTATTCAAAATGTATTCTATCGAGGATTGTTTCGAGGGTGAGATAGGAAATGTCCAAAGACATGAAAGTCTCCGACGCAGTGAGGCGTGTCTTGGCTCAATTTCCGCGACCAGTCGTCATGAGACCAACCAAAAGAAAGACTAGGAGAGCGATGATCGCGATGCTCATCGTGACACTTAGTTGGTTTGGCAGCCTGCTCCTGGTGTATGTGAGTGACGATCGCGGATTAGTCATCGGTTGGATTGGTACTTTTTTCTTCCCACTTTTCGGCATTCATATTTTGATTGCATGCCTTCCCGGTAGATCTCAACTCACACTCGACAAAGATGGGATGACAATTGTCAACGGGCTTTTCCGCCGCAGGGACCTATGGCCGGATGTCTCACGAATTTCGGCTACGAAAATTCAGACGGGGTCGACATCAGCAGGGTTTGTGAGTTTTAATAATCGTGCTGTTAATGGCACCTTCAGCGGAATATTTAACAGTACGCTGTCGCGCGGGAACAGTTTCATTACAGATATGTACGATTTGGACCCTGACGAAATGGCCCGCTTGTTAAAGCTTTGGCGAGACCGAGCGTTGCGACACAGACTCTAGTTTTTCTTATCCAGTCCACTGAAATGCCCGCGCGCCTGCAACCACGCGAGCAGCAAAAGACTGGGGATCGCGGCGATCGCGCAAATCGCGAAGAAGGCGGTCCAGCCCGTCGCTGCCGCGACGAAACCCGCCCCCGATGAGAGATAGGTACGCACGACGGCGGTGAGCTTGATTATCTTGACGAGGGTACCGCGGCCTTTGCGGAGAACCTGGCGGCCCGGTAAAACGCTCAACGTCGATGAATTCGACGGCGTTGGTCGGCGATCAAAAGGGAGCTTTTGATGACAATGAATTCACCGGGCTCGGGATGGGCAAATGCCGCCGCTCTTGCGGGGCGGCTGATCTATGCGGCTGTCTTTGTCATGGCGCTCAGCTTCAAGCTGATCGACATCAATGCAACGGCGAGCTTCATTGCGTCGGCTGGATTTCCGCTGCCGCTCGCGCTTGCCTGGCTCGCCGCGGCTTTCGAGCTTGCCCTCATCGCCTGTTTTCTCACCGGAGCATATTTTTCCGAAGCTTGTCTGCTTGCGGCCGCCTATGTCTTGTTTCTTGGATTTTCCTTCCATGGACCATCGCACTGGGGTGCGAACCAAGCGGAGTTCGGGTTCTTCGTCGATCACTTTACTTTCGCCGCCGGGCTTTTATTCGCGGCGGCCTATGGGCCGGGGCGCCTGTTCGCAATGAAGGCGGGAATCCTGCGCGCGAATACCTAGCGTCCGCTTTACCGGAATGACGGACCCGAGGACCACCCATATCGGCATTCGACGGCCGTTTATGAGTCCGCGATTAGCTTTGCTTATCCAGCGCGCGAAAATGCCCGCGCGCCTGCAACCACGCAAGCAGCAAAAGACTCGGAATCGCGGCGATCGCGCAGATCGCGAAGAACGCGGCCCAGCCTGCCGCCGCCGCGATGAACCCCGCGCCTGCCGACAGATACGTCCGCCCGATCGCGGCGAGCGCCGTGAGTAGCGCGAATTGCGTCGCCGTGTGCAGGGGGTTCTTGCAGAGCGCCGAGAGATAGGCGACGAAAATCACCGTGCCGATCGCGCTGGTGAAATTTTCGGCGATGATCGCGCAGGTGAGCCAGGCGATATTCTTGCCGATCAGCGCCTGAAACGAGAAAGCAAGGTTCGCGGCCGCCTGCAAAATGCCGCCGATCCAAAGGCTCGTGGAAAGCGGGTAGGCGCGGGCGACCAGGCCGCCGGCAAAGCCGCCGACGAGCGTCGCCGCCAACCCCACGCCCTTGATGATCGTCGCGTATTCGTTGCGCGAAAATCCGAGATCGATCACGAACGGCGCGGTCATGGCGCCGGCGAGCGCGTCGGTGAACTTGAACAGCACCACGAAAATCAGAATGATCACCGCCAGGTCGCGCGACAGGAACTCGGAGAATGCGCCGAACGCGGCTCCCACCACGCGCGCAAGCGCGCTTTCGCCGGCGAGCGCCGCGTTCGCGGCCGCGGATTTTTCCGGCTCCGTGGCGAAGAGCGTCGCGACAATGCCGACGATGACGAAGAGCGCGGTTACGGCATAGCCCAGCGTCCAGGCCGTGGGCCTCGCGTAGCCCCAGGCTTCAAAGCCGCTCACCAAAAACAGCGCGCCGGCGGTGGAGACGAGCATGCCGATGCGGTAGGCGGCGACATAAGAGGCCATGCCCGCCGCCTGTTCGTTCTCGGCGAGGCTTTCCACGCGAAAGGCGTCGATGACGATGTCCTGCGTCGCCGAGGCGGCGGCGACGAGAAGCGCGCCGAGCGCAACCAGGCGGAGCGATGTGACCGGGTTGCAAAGGCCGAGGAAGACGATCGCCGCGATCAGGAGAATTTGCGAGAAGATGAGCCAGCCGCGCCGCCGCCCCAAAAGGCGGGAGAGCAGCGGCACGTCGAGCGCATCGACGAGCGGCGCCCACAGGAACTTGATCGCGTAAGGCGTGCCCGCGATCGCGAAGAGCCCGATGGTGCCGAGATCGACGCCGGCTTCCCGCATCCAGACGAGAAGCGTCGAGCCCGAGAGCGCGAGCGGCAGGCCCGACGAAAAGCCGAGGAACATGACCACGAGCACGCGCGGGCGGCAGTAGACGCTCCATGCGCGGAAGAAGCCTCGGCCGGGTGCGGCGGGAACGGTTTCGGCCATCGGCCGCGAACTTACTCGGCGGCGCCGAGCTTGAGGCCGAGCGGCGCCGGAATTTCAGGGCGCTTGCGCGCGCCGGACTCTTCCTCGAACTCCAGGGCCTCGATCCGGGCGCCGCGTTTGACCACCTTGTCGGTGGAAATCAAAAGCTGGGCGATGTCGTCGGAGGTCTGCGCGAAGTGCTTTTGCAGGTTGAGCGCGCGGTCGCGGAGCCGCGCGACATCTTCCATCAGCTTGCCGACCTCGTTGCGGATGACTTCCGCCTGCTCCTGCATGCGCGCGTCCTTGACGATCACCTGCAGCACCTGGATCGCGAGCATCAAGAGCGACGGCGACACCAGGAGCACGCGGGCGCGAAACGCCCGCTGCATCAGGTCGTCGAAATTCTCGTGGATCTCGGCGTAGAGCGATTCCGACGGCACGAACATCAACGCCATGTCCTGTGTTTCGCCGTGCAGGAGATAGCGTTCGGAAATATCGGCGACGTGCTTGGTGATGTCTTGCCTGAGCCGCTGGCCGCAAGCGCGCCGTTCCGCCTCGCCCTTCGCTTCGCGGAAGGCGGTGATCGATTCGAGCGGGAATTTCGCGTCGATCACGAGCGGCCGCGCATCGCCCGGCAGGAACACGACGCAATCCGGCCGCTTGCCGTTCGAGAGCGTGTGCTGGAAGGCGAAGGCGTCTTTCGGCAGGCCGTCGCTGACGATCGCTTCCATGCGGCCCTGGCCAAAGGCGCCGCGCGACTGCTTGTTGGCGAGCACGTCCTTGAGCGTGACGAGGTGCGAGGAAAGCTCCGCCAGCCGGTTTTGTGCCGCATCGACGACGGCGATCCGCTCATGCAACTGGCCGAGGCTTTCGACCGTCGCGCGCGCGGCGTTGGACATGCCTTCGCCGAGGCGATGCGAAACCGAATCGAGCCGCTCGGTCACGGTGCGCGCGAGCTCGGCCTGCCTTCCGCCCACAAGCTCGGCGAAGGATTGCACGCGTCCGCTCATTTCCGTTTGCGCGCGGACGAGTTCGGAAATGCGCGTCTCGAATTCGTCGGCGCGCGCGGTCTGCTCGTCCGCCTCGCGCGCGCGCTGTTTGCCGGAGCGCCACAGCCCGATCGCGAGCGCCAAGAGCAGCAGCAGCGCCGCCGCGCCGATGGCGAGGAGAATTTCCGCGACGGTCACCGGCGTGACGCCGATCATGAAGACAATGTCGGACATGGGAGCTTTCTAGCCTGATTCGGAGCGCCTGAGAACGAAGGGCGAACGGTAACGCCCGGCTCTTGAGGACGCCAGTTTCAGGCTAAACTTGCGAACATCGCGGTTTCGGGAGCCGTCCATGAGTTACGTCAAAGAGGTGCTGCAGCCGGGCGAGACGGTTCTTTTCGCGAGCACCATCCATTGGCTCGTTTATCTGCCCGCGATTTTCCTGTTGATCCTGGCAATCGTGACCATGTCGCTCGTCGCGAGCGGACATGAATTCCTCTGGCAGTCGATTTCGGTTGTCGGCTTTGCCGCGAGCCTGTTGAGCGCCGCGCGCGCCTGGTTCCGGCGCTGGACCACGGAGGTCGCCGTCACCGACCGGCGCATCATTTACAAGCGCGGCTTCCTCCGCCGCCACACCATCGAGATGAACATGGATAAGGTCGAAAGCGTCGACGTGAACCAATCGGTGCTCGGGCGCCTCTTCGATTACGGCGACGTCTTGGTGCGCGGAACGGGCGTCGGCTTCGAGCCGCTGCACATGATTGCTTCGCCGATCGAGCTCCGCAACGCGGTGACGGCGCGCTAGACGCGGCGCATTGACGCTCCCCGCTTCATCCCCTATCTCGCCCCTATGTCCGTCCGCCCGATCATCCAGCTTCCCGACAAGCGCCTGCGGCTTGTTTCCGAGCCCGTCGTCAAGATCGACGGTGAGATCAAGACGCTCGTCGCCGACATGTTCGAGACGATGTACGCGGCGCCGGGCGTCGGGCTCGCCGCGATCCAGGTCGGCGTTCCGAAGCGCGTCGTAACCATCGACGCGACGCGCGGCGAGGAAGAAAAAAAGCCGGTCGCCCTGATCAATCCCGAGATCGTCTGGTCGTCGGAGGAAAAAAACGTTCACGAGGAAGGCTGTCTCTCGATTCCCGATTTCATCGACGAGGTGGAGCGGCCGGAAAAGGTCAAGGCGCGCTTCCTCGATCTCGAGGGCCGCACCATCGAGGTCGAGGCGGAGGGCTTGTTTGCCCGCGTGCTGCAACACGAGATCGATCATATCAACGGCGTCCTGTTCATCGATCATCTTTCGAAACTGAAGCGGGCCCGCGTCGAGAAGAAATTCGCCAAGGCCGCGAAGCGCGAGGCCGCCGAGTAATTGTCTCGCGCGGCGAGTGAGGATCGACTGTGCGCATTGTCTTCATGGGCACGCCCGATTTCGCCGTGCCGGCGCTCGTCGAGCTTGCCGGCGCGCACGAAATCGTCGCGGTCTATACCCGCGCGCCGAAGGCGGCGGGCCGCGGCATGGCCGAGCGCCGCTCGCCTGTGCATGAAGCGGCGGAGCGGCTGCGCCTTGCGGTGCTCCACCCCGCGACGCTGAAGGGCGAGGCGGCGGCGGAGGCGTTTCGCGCGCATAAAGCCGACGTCGCCGTCGTCGTCGCCTATGGATTGATTTTGCCGAAATCGATTTTGGCGGTGCCGAAATTCGGCTGCCTCAACATTCATGCCTCGCTCTTGCCCCGCTGGCGGGGTGCGGCTCCTATTAACCGCGCGATCATGGCGGGCGATGTTGAAACCGGCGTTTCGATCATGCGGATGGAGGAAGGCCTCGACACGGGCGCGGTCGCGCTGATCGAACGCGTGCCGATTGCCGCCGACGCGACCGCCGGCGATTTGCACGACCGGCTTGCCAAGCTCGGCGCCGATCTGATGACGCGGGCGCTGGCGGCACTTTCGCGCGGCGCGCTTGAATTCAAGCCGCAAGCGGAAACCGGCGTCACCTACGCGCACAAGATCGACAAGAACGAGACGCGGATCGACTGGTCGCGGCCGTGGAAAGAGGTGCACGATCACATTCGCGGCCTCTCGCCCTTTCCCGGCGCCTGGTTCGAGATCGGCGGCACGAGGATTCGCGCCCTCCGCTCAACCCGCGGCGATGGCGCGGGCAAGCGGGGTATCGCGCTCGACGATCATCTCACCATCGCCTGTGGCGACGGCGCGGTGCGGCTCACCGAGGTTCAGCGCGCGGGCGCGCGTGCGATGAATTCGGAAGAATTTCTGCGCGGCACTCCCGTTCCTGCCGGCTCCAAGCTCGCGTGAGCTGAACCGATGCCGCGCTACAAGCTCACCCTTGAATATGACGGCACGCTGTTCGTCGGCTGGCAGGTGCAGGAAAACGGCCCGTCGGTCGCGGGCGCGCTTCAAGATGCGATCGAGCGTTTTACCGAAGAACAAGTGGACGTAACGGGCGCCGGCCGCACCGATGCGGGCGTCCACGCGCTTGGCCAGGTCGCGCATATCGATCTTGAAAAAGAGTGGGACACGGATACCGTTCGCGACGCGCTGAACGCGCATCTGCGGCCGCTGCCCGTCGCGGTGATTTCGGCGGAGCGCGTGGCCGATGATTTCCACGCGCGCTTCTCGGCAACGGCGCGGCATTACCGCTATCGCATCGTCAATCGCCGCGCCGATCTTGCGCTCGAGCGCGAGCGCGTCTGGCGGATCTCAAAGCCCGTCGACGCCAGCGCCATGCACGCCGCCGCGCAAAAACTTGTCGGCCGGCACGACTTCACCACCTTCCGCTCGGCCGAGTGCCAGGCAAAGTCGCCGGTGAAGACCCTCGATCGGCTGGACGTGACGCAAGCGGACGATGAAATCCGCATCCATGCCTCCGCGCGCTCGTTCCTGCATCATCAGGTGCGCTCGATGGTGGGATCGCTGGCGCTCGTGGGCGAGGGACGCTGGAGCGCGGAGTATCTGGCGAAGGCGCTCGCGGCGAAGGACCGTTCTGCCTGCGGCCCGGTCGCGCCCGCGCACGGGCTTTATCTCGTGCGCGTCGATTACGAGCCGGGCGGGCGCTCGAAATAGCGCTCGAGAATCCGGCGATAAATTTTCGCGAGCCGGCGCAAATCCTCGACCGGCACATGCTCGTCGATTTGGTGCATGGTGCTGCCGACAAGGCCGAGATCGATCACCGGGCAGTAGTTCTTGATGAAGCGCGCGTCCGATGTGCCGCCCGAGGTCGAGGGCTTGGCCTTCGCGCCGCCGGCTTCGGCCACCGCCTTGATCACGAGGTCGATGAAGCCCCCGCGCTTGGTGAGGTAAGGCTCGCTCGGCGGCTCGTAATCGATGCGGTAGCGCGCGCTCCCTGCGGCGCGCTTCAGGCGCGTCTCGACGATTTTTTTTAGGCTCGCGGAGGTGTGCCTGTCGTTGAAGCGGATGTTGAAGCGCGCTTTCGCTTCCGCCGGAATGACGTTGAAAACCGGATTGCCGCTTTCGACCGAGGTGATTTCCAGGTTCGTTGGCTGAAATTCTTTCGTGCCCTTGTCGAAGGGCTTCGCCGTGAGCGCTTCGAGCATCGCGAGCAACGGCCGCATCGGATTGTCCGCGCGATCGGGATAGGCGACGTGGCCCTGCTTGCCGGACACCGTCAGCGTCGCCGACAGGCTTCCGCGCCGGCCGGTCTTGATCGTGTCGCCGAGACGCGAAACGCTGGTCGGCTCGCCGACGATGGCGTGGTCGAATTTCTCGCCGCGCGCCTTCGCCCATTGCAGGAGCTTCACCGTGCCGTTCACCGCCGGGCCTTCTTCGTCTCCGGTGATGAGCAATGAAATCGTGCCTTTGGGTTTTTTCCCGGCGGTGAAATCGAGTGCCGCCGCCGCGAAGGCGGCGATGGCGCCTTTCATGTCGCTGGCGCCGCGGCCGAACAGTTTTCCGTTCGCGGTCTCGGCGCCGAACGGCGGATGGCGCCAGCTCGATTCGTTTCCCGGCGGCACCACATCGGTGTGGCCGGCGAAAACGAAATGCGGCTTGCCGCTTCCGATCTTGGCGAAAAGATTTTCGACATCCGGCGTGCCGGGCGCCGAGAACTTCACGCGATGAACTTCGAAGCCGCCGCGCGAGAGGAGGTCGCCGAGATAGGAAAGCGCGCCGGCCTCCACCGGTGTCACCGAGCGGCAGCGGACGAGCGCCTTTGCGATCTCGACCGGATCGGCGCCTTCGCTCATTGGCGTCCCGCGAGCGGATCGGGACCGTATCGATTGTCGCCGACCGTGCCGCGCAGGCAGCCGATCTCGACGAATGCCCAAATCGAGATCGCGAGCGAAACAAGCGAAACGACCAAAGCCACGACCAATAACGACGCGTCCGTATCGGCCGCCGCCTTTTCCAGCCCTCTGCCGATACCCTCAAGCCCGGCCGGCAGCAAATAAAACAGCAGCAACCACCAGGCGCTCTTGTCGCGATCATGCAATCGTTTGACGCCGATCGCCAAGAGAGACACAAGAATCGGAATGAGCGCGAGCGCCACTAAAATAATGAGCGCGCTGGGTCCAAGAGCTAAGAAAATCAGCCAGCCGGCCAGAACGAGGGCGAAATAAATCAACAGAATGATGAAGGTCGCGAGCCAATATTTCCCTCGGTTGATACGGCCGCGAAAACTGAACAGAAGACGGGTTAAATTCATAGGCGGCTCCTGTCGCTAATCTCGCGGCAATGGCTCGGCCCGTCTTTGCGCCTCGTTCCGCCGGCGCGTTTGCTCATCCGCGCCCTTCGAGCGGGTCGGGGCCGTATTGATTGGCGCCCTCGGTGCCGCGCAGGCAGCCAAGCTGGACGAACATGTAGATCGCGAGGAGGGACCACGGGATCGTGACCAAGAGATAAGGCGTGGTCGGTCCTTCTTCGGTCTGGCCAACGCCGAGGAGCTGCATCACGTCGACGACGATGAGAATCGCGAAGAAGATCGCGACCAGGAGGGACGGCATATCGCGGTCATGCGCGCGCTTCACATTGAGCGCGAAGGATGGATACAGGAATACGAGGCTGAGAATGATCGCAAGCGCCTCGCCGCCGACGCCGTAGGCGATCCCCTGCACCACGAGCGCCGCAACCACGAGGATCAGGGCGCCGATCCAGTAAGGCTTGCGGTTGATGCGGCCGTCGAAGCTGGTGAAGAGATATTTCCAGTCCATGCTGCCCCCTTGTCCGTTATTGAATTACATCACGTTCCGGCTAATCCCGCAGCAATTCGTTGATCGATGTCTTCGCGCGCGTCTTTTCGTCGACGCGCTTCACGATGACCGCGCAGTAGAGCGATGGTGCGGGCTCATTGCCGATGGATCGGGTTGCCAGCAGCGATCCCGGCACGACGACGGAATAGGGCGGCACCTCGCCCATGAAAACCTTGCCGCTCGCGCGCTCGACGATCTTGGTGGAGGCGCCGATAAAGACGCCCATCGACAGGACCGAGCCCTTGCGCACGACCACGCCCTCGGCCACTTCCGAGCGCGCGCCGATGAAGCAGCCATCCTCGATCACCACCGGCCCCGCCTGCAACGGCTCCAACACGCCGCCAATGCCGGCGCCGCCCGAGATGTGGACGTTCTTGCCGATCTGCGCGCAGGAGCCGACGGTCGCCCAGGTGTCGACCATGGTGTTCTCGCCGACGTGGGCGCCGAGATTGACGAAGGAGGGCATCAACACGACGCCGGGCGCGATGAATGCGCCGCGCCGGACGATCGCACCGGGTACTGCGCGAAAACCCGCCTTCTTGAACTGCGCCGCTTTCCAGCCGGCGAACTTCGAGGGCACCTTGTCCCACCACGCGGCATTGCCGGGGCCGCCTTTGATCGCGCCCATGTCGGTGAGGCGGAAGGACAGAAGCACCGCTTTCTTCAGCCACTGATTGACGTGCCAGTGTCCGTCGGCGCGCGGTTCGGCGACGCGCGCTTCGCCGCGGTCGAGGAGATCGAGCGCCGTATCGACCGCCTTGCGCACGGGGCCCCTGGTCTTGGGGCCGATTTCGGCGCGGCGTTCGAAAGCCTCGTCAATGATGCGGACGAGTTCGGCGGACATATCGCCCTCCCAAGCCGCGCGATTTGCAGGATCAAGGCGGCGAAAGTCAACCGCGCCTATGGCTCGCGGAAGTGGGCGGCGAACAACGCCGCGGCAAGAAAACGAATGCGCTTACCGCCGGATGAGCGTGCCCGCGCCATGGTCGGTGAGAAGCTCCAGAAGCACCGCATGCGGCACTTTGCCGTCGAGGATGACGACGCCCTCGACGCCCTGGTCGAGCGCCTCGATGCAGGTTTCGACCTTCGGAATCATGCCCCCCGAGATCGTGCCGTCGGCGATCAGCTTGCGCGCGTCGGCAAGCGTCAGCTGCTTGATCAGTTTCTTCGATTTATCGAGCACGCCCGGCACGTCGGTGAGCAGGATGAGCCGCTTCGCCTTCAAGGCGCCGGCGATCGCGCCCGCGAACGTGTCGGCATTGACGTTGAAGGTGCCGCCTTCGATGCCGGCGGCGACCGGCGCCAGCACCGGGATCAGCTCGCGGCCGAGAATCTGATCGAGCACGGTGGTGTCGACCTTCGCCGGTTCGCCGACAAAGCCGAGGTCGATGTGCCTTTCGATATGGGAGCTTGGATCGGCAACGGTGCGCGTGAGCTTCTTCGCCAGCACCATGTTGCCGTCCTTGCCGCAGAGCCCCACGGCGCGGCCGCCCGCTTCGTTGATGAAGCCGACGATCTGCTTGTTGATCGCGCCCGCGAGCACCATCTCGACGACTTCGACGGTGGCGGAATCGGTGACGCGCAATCCGGCGGAGAATTCGGATTTGATGCCGAGCCGCTTCAACATGTCGCCGATCTGCGGGCCGCCGCCATGGACAACTACCGGGTTCACGCCCGATTGTTCCAGAAGCACGATGTCGCGCGCGAAATCGCGGGCGAGTGATTCGTCGCCCATGGCGTGACCGCCATATTTCACCACGACGATTTCGTCGTCGTAGCGCTGCATGTGCGGTAGCGCCTGTACGAGAATGCGTGCCTGCAGATGCGCGTCGGTGGGAATGTCGTCGGCCATGGCGGAGGGCTTCGTGTTCATTTGGCGTTCAGGCGTCATCTTCTAGAGATTAAGCGTGGGGAACGGAAGAGGAAGTAGAAGGCCGTAAACGAGGCACTATCTGGCTGCGCTGATTCGCGCGCGACAAACGCCGGGTGCCTGGCCTCCAAAAGTTCCGCTCCATCCCCGTCAGGGAGCATCGTTTCTGAACCGCCGGCGTACGGCCGGCGCATGGGGATTCGCGCCATGATGCCTTCCATTCCCTTGACGTCTCCTTCCCGCGGCCGCGGGGATTTCCGCTTGCTGCATATCCTGGCGCTGTTCGCGTTGCTGATCGGCGCAATCTCGATCCCCGTGCTCACCCACCGGCTGCCGCCGCTCTCCGACTATGTGAATCACCTGGCGCGCATGCACGTCATCGACGCGGTCGATTCCGATCCTTATCTCGCGAGATTCTACGAGATTCAGTGGCAGATCATTCCTAATCTCGTGATGGACGCGATCGTGCCTCTGCTCGCGCGCGTCCTTAGCATCTATCACGCCGGACAGTTTTTTCTGATCTCGATTTTCGTGATGATTCTCTCGGGCACGCTCGCGCTGAACCGCGCGCTTTCCGGCCGCTGGTCGGCGCTGCCGCTCGCCGCGACACCGCTCCTCTACAACAACGCGCTGCTCGTCGGCGTGCTCAATTATCTGTTCGGTATCGGCGTCGCGCTGTGGGCGCTTGCCGTCTGGATCGCGCTGCGCGAACGCGCCTGGTACATCCGCCTCGGCGTGGCGACGGCGTTCGTGCTTGCGCTCTTCTTTTGTCATCTCTTCGCGGTCGGCGTTTACGGAATCGGGATTTTGGCGTTCGAGTTGCAGCGGCTGTGGGCGGAGCGCGCAAGGCCGCTCGCGCCGCGGCTTGCCGACTTTTGCGCGAGCACCCTGCCGTTCCTGCCGGTGATCCCGCTTCTCATGGTGAGCCCCACCATGGAGCTCGTGAGTGAATACAGCTGGGAGCCGACCGGCAAGATCGACGGCCTCGTTTTCGTGTTCGACGTCTATAACGATGTCGTCGCGCTCATCATCGCCGGCATCGCCGTGCTCGCCCTCGTCTGGGCGGTGCGTCACCGCATCATGCGTTTCCATCCGCTGGGATGGCTGCTGCTCGCGGTTGGCGGCATCGTCTATCTCGCGCTCCCGCGCGTTTTGTTCTCGACCTACATGGCCGACCAGCGCCTGCCCATCGGCCTCGTGTTCATGCTCGTCGCCTGCCTCGACCTTGAGCTGCGGCACCGGATCGTGCGGCAGGGTTTTGCCGCGATGCTTCTCGTGCTTGTCGCCGCGCGCGTGGCCGAAGTGCAGCTTTCCTGGAACGAGCTCTCGCGCCCCGTCGAGTCGGTCTACGGCACCATGCCCGAGATCGAGCGCGGCGCGAGCGTGCTCGTCGCCTATGCCGATCCTTCCGGCGGTGATGATGTGCGCGATTTCGGCCTCGTGCATGCGGCGTGCCTCGCCATGATCGAGCGCTCGGCGCTCGTCACCACCGCCTTCACCGTGTCCGGCAAGCAGATCATGCATGTGCGTGAAGAATATGCCGATCATGCCGACACCGAGGACGGCTCGCCGCCGACGGTCGAGCAATTGGTGCTCGCCGCCGACAAGTCAGAGGGCGAGCACTATTGGGAGTTCTGGCCGAAGCACTTCGACTACGTCTATGTGCTCTTCACCGAGCCCGGCGCCGAAAACCCCGACCCCGTTCATCTTCGGCTCGTGGCCGAAGGCCCGCGCTTTCAGCTCTATCGCTCGGCGGAGGCGGCGACGACGGCGACCGCAACCGCGACGGCGGGCAAACCGCAAGAGGATCACGTCAAGCCGCGGGAAGAAGACGAGGACGATAAAAGCGAGGATTGAGCAGGCGATTCAGCCACGCTCCTTGCGCTCGGCGATGAGCCGCGCGATCGCCGCGCGCAAGGCTTCGATCCCCGACGTCTCCTTCGCCGAAGTCGGGAACACGGTCGGAAACGCCGCCGGCCTCTTGTTGATCGCCGCCGCCATTTCCTCGGCGCGCGCGGTTTCCTCGGATGGCTTCAGGTGATCGGTCTTGGTGAGCACGATCGCGTAGCTCACCGCGGCGCGATCCAGGAGATCGAGAAACTCGCGGTCGGCGGGCTTCAAGCCGTGGCGGCTGTCGACGAGCACGAAGACGCGCGCGAGGTTAGCCCGCCCGGCGAGATAATCATGGATCAGCGCCGTCCATGCCTTGACCTTCTGATGCGGCGCCTCGGCGTAGCCGTAGCCCGGCAGGTCCGCGATCACGAGCTCGCCCGCACCCTTGAAGAAATTGATTTCCTGCGTGCGGCCGGGCGTGTTGGAAACGCGCGCAAGCGCCTGTCTTCCGGTGAGCGCATTGAAGAGGCTCGACTTGCCGACATTCGACCGCCCGGCGAGGGCGATCTCAATGCCGCCCGGCGGCGGCAGCGAGCCGACAGAGGCAGCGCCCCGGACGAATTGCCATCCGTCGGCGAACAGCCTGCGGCCGGCTTCGAGTTCGTTCCGCGTGAAGGTTTCCGGCACGAGCTTTCCTCGCACCTTTCGTTGACGGTCCGATCCTTCAACCGGCCGGTGTTCGCCTGAACAGCGATTTCAGATTATCGAAGAGTTCGATTTTGGCGCCGTTCTTGCGCATGATCACGCCCTGCTGCAGCACCGACAGTGTGTTGTTCCACGCCCAGTAGATCACGAGGCCGGCGGCGAAGCTGCCGAGCATGAAGGTGAAGAAGATCGGCATCCAATCGAAGATCATCTTCTGGGTGGGATCGGGCGGCGCCGGATTCATCTTCATCTGCGCCCACATGGTGATTCCCATGACCACCGGCCAGATGCCGAGATGCAGGTACGAGCCGATCACCGGCAGCACCGTCGGATCGAGCGGGATCAAACCGAACAGATTGAAGATATTGGTCGGATCTGGCGCCGAAAGATCCTTGATCCAGCCATAGAACGGCGCCTGCCGCATCTCGATGGTGACGAATAAGACCTTGTAGAGCGCGAAGAACACCGGAATCTGGATCGCGATCGGCAGGCAGCCGGCAAGCGGATTGATCTTCTCGCGCTTGTAGATCTCCATCATTTCCTGCTGCTGCTTGACCTTGTCGTCCGGATATTTGTCGCGCAGCGCCTGCATCAGCGGCTGCACCTTCTTCATCTTCGCCATCGAGGCGTAGGATTTGTTGGCAAGCGGGAAGAAGACGAGCTTGATGAGCACCGTCACCAGGAGGATCGCCAGCCCGAAATTGCCGAGCACGTGCGAGAAGTAGTCGAGCGCTTTGAACAGCGGCTTGGTGATGAAATAGAACCAGCCCCAGTCGATCAGAAGATCGAAACGCTTGATGCCGAGGTCGCGTTCATAGCCGTCGACGACCGCCACTTCCTTGGCGCCTGCGAACAGCCGGCTTTGCACCGACGCCTTGCCGCCGGCGGCGACCGTCGTCGCATCGCGCAGGAAGTCGGCCTGATAGGCGCGCACCGTGCCGACCATGTCGGAGGAGAAGCGCCCGGAAAAACCCATGCCCTGGTCGGGGACGAGCGTCGCGGCCCAGTATTTATCGGTGATGCCGAGCCAGCCGTCCTGCGATTTGATCGGCTCCATCGGCTTCTCGATGTCTTTATAGGCGGGATCGACAAGCTTACCGTCGCCGAGCACGCCCACCGGGCCTTCATGCAAAATGTAATAGCCCTGCACCTGCGGCATGCCGTGACGCGAAATCAGGCCATAGTCGTGAAGCGTCACGGGATTGGCGCCGGTGTTCTCCACCTCGTCGGTGATCGTGAACATGTAGACGCCGTCGACGGCGATCGTGCGTTTGAAGAGAAGCCCTTCGCCGTTATCCCAGGTGAGCACGAGCGGCCGTTCGGGCGTAAGCGGCGCGCCGCTCGCGGCGGTCCAGATCGTGTCGGCGTTCGGAAGCTTGGCCTGGCCGCCGCTGCCGTTCACCCAGCCGAACTCGGCATAGAACGGATGCGGGCTGCCTGAAGGCGAAAGCAACAGAATGTTAGGGCTCAGCGGGTCGACGGTCTCGCGGTAATCAGCGAGTGAAACGTCGTCGATGCGCGCGCCCTTGAGCGCGATCGAACCCTTGATCCGCGGCGTCGCGATCGGAATGCGCGGAGAAGCGGCAAGCGCCTGCTCGCGCGAGACGGTGCCGGGCTGGACGCCGGCCGAGCTTTGCGGACTGCCGGGAAGCGGTTGTCCGCTTTGTGCGGGCTGGGTGATCTGGGTTTGCGTCTGTTGCTGCTGCTGAAGCTTCTGCGCTTCCCGCTGCTTTTCCATTTGCGGAACGCCGAAGAAGAATTGCCAGCCGATGAACACGAGGATCGACAGGCCCATCGCGATCATGATGTTGCGATTGTCTTCCATCGTCTTCTCCGTCAGCCTTTCGGCGCGTGAATCTTGTTCAGCGCCCGCTGCAAATCCTTGACCAGTGCCGCAAACGGGGCCGCCAGCGCTTCGCGCCGCGCGACCAGCACATAGTCGAATCCCGGCTTTCCGGCGGCAGGCATCACCTGTTTCACCGCCTCGCGCAAGCGCCGGCGGATGCGGTTGCGCTCAGCCGCGTTGCCGGTCTTGTTCGTGACCGTAAAGCCGAGGCGCGGCTCGTTGGCATCATGCCGGTCACGCGCCTGCACCAAAAAGGCGCCCGTCGGCGCGCGCGTACCGTCGCGGGCGGCGAGAAAATCCGCGCGGCGCTTGAGGCGCTGCATGATCGCGCTCGAACTCCGGCCGCAAAGCCTTCAGGCCGAAAGCCGCTTGCGGCCGCGCGCGCGGCGCGCGGAAATGACCTTGCGGCCGCCCTTCGTCGCCATGCGCGCGCGGAATCCGTGCCGGCGCTTGCGCACGAGCTTGCTCGGTTGATAGGTGCGTTTCACGTTTCGATCTCCGGAACTCGCGCGGCTTATAGGGGCCGCACACCCCGTCCGTCAATGCAAAGCGAGGCGGCTTCTGTCTTCATCTCTTCGCCGCAAAGCTTGGCTTTGCATGGTTTGACGATCCTGGCATGCGGGCGCATGGTTCCGCCGTAATGTTTGCGGCCCATGGGCCCGCCGAGAATTGATCGGATGTCATCGAAATCGAACGAAATTGTAACCGATCAGCCAAGAAAGCTCCTGAGGCTCGGTCTTTCCGGCAAGCTTCTTTTGATCACGACGTTCTTCGTGTTGATGGCGGAAATTCTGATTGCCGTGCCGTTCATCGCGAATTACCGGCTGATGTGGCTTTCCGACAAGCTTGCCGCGGCGCGCACCGCGGCCCTCGTGCTCTATGCCGCCCCCAACCGGATGGTCCCGGACGACCTCAAGCGCAAGCTGCTGGACAGCGTCGGTGCCAAGACCGTCGCGCTCAAGATCGATAACATGCGTCTCTTGCTTGCTTTCTCCGACATGCCGCCGGAGGTCGATCACCAGATCGACATGCGCAACGTCCCGATGATGAACACGATCGTGGACGGTTTCCGGACCATGTTCAGCCGCGATAACGCGACATTGCTTGTCGTCGGCCCCGCGCCCATGGGCGGCGATTTCGTCGAGATCATCATCGACGAGCTGCCGTTGCGCGAGGCGATGTGGACATATTCGAAGACCATTCTCCTCATCTCGCTCGCCATCTCCGTGATCAGCGGCACGCTCGTCTATTTGAGCCTGTTATGGCTGTTCGTGCGGCCGATGCGCCGGCTCACCGATCATATGGTCGCCTTCGCCGCCGATCCGGAGAATCCGGCGCGCATCGTCCTACCGTCTGGACGCGACGACGAAATCGGCATCGCCGAACGCGAGCTCGCGGTGATGGAAACGGGCTTCGCGCAAACGCTGCAGCAGAAGAATCGTCTCGCCGCCCTTGGCCTCGCGGTGTCGAAGATCAATCACGATCTGCGAAACTTGCTGGCCTCGGCACAACTCCTGTCCGATCGCCTCGCCCGAATCGCCGATCCCGGCGTGCGCAGCCTTGCGCCGAAACTGATGGCGGCGCTCGATCGCGCGATCGCCTATTGCCAGCAGACGCTTGCTTACGGCAGGGCGCAGGAGCCGCCGGCCGACCGGCGGCCGGTCGATGTCGCGCGTCTGCTCGAAGATGTACGCGAGACGCTCGGGCTCGAACCGGGCTCGCCGATCGGTTGGGTGCCCTCGGTCGAGCGCGGACTGATCGTCGATGCCGACCCCGATCAATTACTCCGCGCGCTCCTGAATCTCTCGCGCAATAGTAAGCAGGCGCTCGAATCGCGCGCGCCGAACGATCCCAAACGCGATCAGATCCGTATCATCGGGCGCCGCGAGGGTGGCGTTGTGGTCCTGCAGGTCGCCGATACTGGCCCCGGCATTCCGGAAAAGGCGCGCGCGCATCTCTTCGAGCCGTTTCATGCCTCGGCGCGGCGCGGCGGCACCGGCCTTGGGCTCGCGATTGCGGCCGAATTAATTCAGGCGCAAGGCGGCGAAATCAGGCTTCTCGACGGCACGCTCGGCGCGACGTTTCGCATCACCATTCCCGACCGGCCTGTTGCGCTCGATGAAAAACGGGCCGAACGCGCTCGCGCCTGAAATGGGAACAAGCACGGCGCGCGCGGGGTTCTTGAGTCATGCGTGAAGTTTCAATTCTTTCGCTCGCCACCGCGACGCCGTCGAACGTTGTCGAGCAAAGCAAAGTCGTCGCACTCGCTCCCGATGTCTTTCCGGAGCTGTTCAGCCGTTATCCGGTGATGCTCGATATTTTCGGTAATTCGGGCATCGAGCGCCGCCGCACCGTGCGGCCGCTCGAATGGTATTTGGAGCCGCGCGACTGGAAAGACCGCTCGAAGGTTTTTCACGAAGAGGGTCTCGCGCTCTTCGAAAGCGTGGCAAAGGCGGCGATCGAGCGCGCGCAAATTGATCCGGAAGAAATCGACTGCGTCGTCACCGTGTGTTCGAGCGGGATTGCGACCCCGACGCTGGAGGCGCGCGCTGCCGAAAGTATCGGGCTGCGCGACGACGTGCGGCGCGTGCCGGTGTTCGGCCTTGGCTGCGCCGGCGGCGTCAGCGGTCTTGCGCTTGCTTCGCGCCTTGCCTCGGCGGAAGCAGATACGACTGTGCTCGTGGTTGTGGTCGAGCTTTGCTCGCTCGCTTTTCGCATCGATCGCGGCACCAAGGAAGATGCGGTGGCGAGCGCGCTCTTCGCCGATGGCGCCGCGGCCGTTGTCCTGCGGGCGAACGGGGACGCGGGCCTCGCGCAGGTGCGGGGCTCCGCCGAGCATATCTGGCCCGATACCCTCGATGTCATGGGCTGGACCTTCGATCCGATCGGCTTCGGCGTCGTGCTGTCGCGCTCGGTGCCGATTTTCGTCGAACGCCGCTTTCCGCCGGTCGCCAAGAAACTGCTCGCGGCGGCCGGCCTCAAAAGCGGAGAGGTCGGGCGCTATATCTGCCATCCCGGCGGCGGCAAGGTCGTCGATGCCGTCGAAATGGCGCTCAAGCTCAAGCGCGGCTCGCTCGATCACGAACGCGATGTCTTGCGCGAGTTCGGCAACATGTCGGCGCCGACGGTGCTGTTCGCGCTTGAGCGCGTGCTGCGCGCGCCCGTCAAGGGCGCGCTGGCGCTTTCGGCGCTGGGGCCGGGCTTCACGGCGAGTCTCGTTGCGCTCGATCCGGCCCGTGCCTGACGCGCTGCCGATTCTCGGCTTCGTCACGTTGCAACGCCTGGCGGAATTGTGGTTTTCCGCGCGCAACGAAAAACGCCTGCGCGCCCGCGGCGCTTATGAAGCGGGTGCCGCGCATTATCCGCTCATGGTTCTGCTGCACGCGCTTTGGCTCGCGGGCCTTTGGATTCTCGCCTGGCCGCGGCCGGCGAATTGGTGGCTGGTCGGCGCCTATGCGGTGCTGCAGCTCATGCGCGTGTGGGTGATCGCGTCGCTGGGCGCGCGCTGGACCACGCGTATCATCGTGCTCCCCGGTGCGCCGCTGGTGCAGGCCGGTCCTTATCGCTTTCTTAAGCACCCCAATTATCTCGTCGTGGCGATCGAGATTGCGCTCTTGCCGCTTGTCTTTGGGCTTCTCGCCTATGCCGCCATTTTTTCGCTCGCCAATGCTGCGATCCTGATCTGGCGCATCCGCGCGGAAGATCGCGCGCTTGCAAATAAAGAATGGGCTGTGTAGTCCTCCGCCTTCCCCAAGGGCGCCGGTAGCTCAGCTGGATAGAGCACCAGACTACGAATCTGGGGGTCGGGAGTTCGAATCTTCCCCGGCGCGCCACTTTCTCCCGCCTTTCGTTCGCGAGCGATCGAGCCTCCAACCGGTGTCCGTTTTTCTGTTTCCGTTTCGGCGCGAACTATGCGTAATCTGCCGCAAAACACCAATCCGCTTCACGCCACACCGAAATCGCCGCGCATAGAAAAGCCATGAACCCGCGAGCGATCGTTCAATATCTGCGCGAAAGGGTAGGCTGGCAGGCTGTTGGTATCGCGCTCAGCATTCTCATCATCGCGGGCGCGTCTTACGTCCTCTACCACCTCCTGAGCGATATCGAGCCACGCCAGGTTTACGCCGCACTTCGCCGCACGCCCACTTACGCGCTCGTACTGGCCGGCATTTTTGTCGCCTTCGGCTACATCACGCTCACCTTCTACGATTATTTTGCGCTCCGCTCGATCAATCGCGAGGACATTCCTTACTCGACCGCCGCGCTCGCGAGCTTCACGAGCTATGCCATCGGTCACAATGTCGGCTTCTCGGTATTCTCCGGCGGCGCGGTGCGCTATCGCATCTATTCGGTGAACGGCCTCGACGCCGTCGAGGTTGCGAAGATCTGCTTCATCGCCGGGCTCACCTTCTGGCTCGGCAATGTCGCCTTCCTCGGTCTCGGCCTGATCGTCGATCCGTACGCCGCCAATGCCATCGACAAGCTGCCCACTTTCGCCAATCGCTGGCTTGGCGCCGCCGCCCTTCTCGCCCTTCTCGGCTATGTGGTTTGGGTCAGCACGGCGCCGCGTTCGATCGGCGTCGGCAGCGAGCGCTGGCACGTGACCCTGCCCGGCGGACGGCTCACGCTCATACAGATCGCGCTCGGCATCCTCGACCTCAGCTGCGCTTCGGCGGCGATGTACATGCTGATGCCGGCCGCGCCGCAAATCGATTTTCTCTCGCTCTCGGTGATTTTCGTCACCGCCACGCTTTTAGGATTTGCCAGCCACTCGCCGGGCGGGCTCGGCGTGTTCGACGCCGCCATGCTGATCGCACTCATGCATTTCGACCGGCAGTCGCTCATTCGCTTCGGCAAGGAGAATGTCCTCGGCGCATTGCTTCTGTTCCGGCTCTATTATTACATCGTCCCCTTCGCGCTTTCGCTCGCGATCCTCGGCGTGCGCGAATTCATTCTTGATCTGAAACCCGTCGCTGCGAAGCTTGAGCAAAAGGTTTTCCGGCGCCCCTCGGCGCGGCGCCCCACGGCTGCGTCTCGCCGTAAAAAATAGGCGCGAAATTATTGCTTGGCGGGCGCGCCCATGCCCGGCAGCAAGCCTTTCGGCATTTTGATCACTTGGATGTTCGCCGGCACCGTGAACAGGGCCGGATCCTGCGGCACGCGTTTCAATTCGGTCACCTCCATCACCGCGCGGCGCTGGCCCTGGATGGTCGTCTCGGTGCGGAGCGGAATGTTGTCGCGCGCAATGCAGGCGGTGACCGGCCCCGTGTCGAAGCTGACCTTGCTTTCAACTTCCCAAAGCTCGCAGCTTTCGCCCGCCACCGTCGAGCTGCCGACACGCTTGCCTTCGCCGAAGACCTGTCCGTAGCTCGCATCCTTGCCGACATCGATTTCCATCGCCATTTCGTTCATGCCGGGCACGGCGCCGAGCATGATCATCTTGTGCGCCGGCAAATCGACAATGCCGGTGATCGTCTGCGACAGGCCGTGCGGCTGGATTTCCATGCGCATCTTGCCGCCGGAGTGATGAATCGTAACGGCGGAGCCGCCCATCATCGTCGCCTTGGCTTCGTAATCGACGCTTGGAAGCGGGATCGATTCGGCCGAGGCCGTGCTCGCCCCGGTCAAAACCGGATAAAGCGAAAAAATGAGTGCGGCCGCGCGCAGGACGTGCTGCATTTCAAATCACTCCCTTTGCCAAATCCGGGCGCCGGAATGTCATGCTTTGGCCCGGCTTGCAATCGGGAGACAAGAAGCGGGCGTTTGGAGATTGTTGGCGGAACGACGATTCGCGCTCAGCCTCCGCGCGCGCTAGAGGAGCGGCATGAACGCAGCGTCCAACGATACCTCGCCGGCCGGCGCGCCTCTCACGGCGCCGCACGCCCGGCGCGTGCGCGGATGGTGGTTCGCGGCACCGGTGATGTTCGCGATCATCCTGCTCGCGGCTTTCGGCTGGTTGGCGTCCTATATCGCGCTGCCCGCGCTCGCCGTGCTGGCCACTTTGATGGCGGTCGAAATACGCTCAGCCTCGCGCGGCATGATCATTGACGCGGCCCCGCGCCTCGTTCCGGCGGCGGCGGATCCGACGGCTGCACTCGCGGCGCTCGTCAACGCGCTGCCCGAGCCCGCCCTCCTTGTCGATCGCGCAAGCACCGTGATCGCCGGCAATGTGCCGGCAGCGGCGGCTTTTGGCCGTATCCGCTCGGGCGAGCCGATTTCCTTCACCGTCCGCAACCCCCAGATTCTCGAAGCAATCAGAGCCGCCGCCGGCGGCCAGACCCAGCGCTTCGAGATCAATGAACGCTTTCCGGTCGAGCGCGCGCTCGAGGCGCATGTGGCGCCGGTCATTTTCGCGCACGAGCTGCCCGAGTTTTTTCTGCTCTCGTTCCGCGACCTGACCCAGGAGCGGCGGCTTGCGCAGATGCGCACCGATTTCGTCGCCAATGCAAGCCACGAGTTGCGCACGCCGCTCGCCTCGCTCCTGGGCTTCATCGACACGCTGCGCGGCTCCGCCCGCGATGACACCAAGGCGCGCGAGCGGTTCCTGAAGATCATGGCTGAACAGGCGCGCCGCATGTCGCGGCTGATCGACGATCTGATGTCGCTCTCGCGCATCGAACTCAGCCTTCACCTTTTGCCGCAGAGCCGCGTTGATTTGGCAGGCGTTGTCGCCCAGGTCTGCGACACGTTGGCACCGCTGGCAGAGGAGCGGGGGGTCACGCTCAAGCTGAAACGCGAGGCTGCGGAGGCCTTCGTGCTCGGCGACCGCGACGAATTGATCCGCGTGTTCGAGAATCTCGTTGAGAACGCGCTCAAATACGGGGCTTCCGGCAAGCGCGTGGATGTCACGCTCTCCGCCGCGGCGGGCGAGGCGGCCGTTTCGGTGCGCGATTTCGGCCCGGGGATCGCGCCCGAGCATCTGCCGCGGCTCACCGAGCGCTTCTACCGGGTCGACGTGGAGAAGAGCCGCGGCCAGGGCGGCACCGGTCTTGGGCTTGCGCTCGTGAAGCACATTCTGGCCCGTCACCGTGGAACCCTTTCGATCGACAGCGAATTGGGGAAGGGCGCGATATTCACAGCACGCATTCCACTGGACGATTCTGGAATTCATAAAAAGGAAGTTGATGCAGTTACTTAAATCGTCATCAAAGTGTCATCCAATTTTCACAGAGCCGTGACCCCGGGGCCCTAGGGATGGGAGGCAAAAGCATAACCAGCGACAGGGAACGATCATGCGGCTCGCATCCATTCTCCTATCCACAGCTTTCGTAATCGCGGGCTCCGCGCTCGCGGGTGAGTCACGCGCCGCCGACATTTCAGGCGCCGGCGCGACCTTCCCCTATCCGATCTACGCCAAATGGGCGGACGCCTATAAGAAAGAGACGGGCGTCGGACTGAACTATCAGTCGATCGGCTCCGGCGGCGGCATCAAGCAGATTGAGGCGCGTACCGTTACCTTCGGCGCGTCCGACATGCCGCTCAAGGCTGTTGACCTCGAAAAGAACGGGCTCATTCAGTTCCCGACCGTGATGGGCGGCATCGTCCCGGTCGTGAACCTCGACGGCATCAACAGCGGCGATCTGACCTTCGACGGTCCGACGCTCGCCAAGATTTTCCTCGGCGAAATCAAGACCTGGGACGATCCCGCGCTCAAGAAGCTGAATCCGAATGCGAAATTGCCCTCGCAGGCGATCGCGATCGTGCATCGCTCCGATGGTTCCGGCACGACCTTCATCTTCACGAATTATCTCTCGAAGGTAAGCTCGGATTGGCAGTCGAAAGTTGGCTCCAACACCTCGGTCGAATGGCCGGGCGGCATCGGCGCCAAGGGTAACGAAGGCGTTGCCAACAACGTCACGCAGACCAAGGGCGCGATCGGCTATGTCGAGACCGCCTATGCCAAGCAGAACAAACTGACGACCACCAAGCTCATCAACAAGGACGGCAAGGCGGTTACGGCAGCTCCTGCGGCCATCCAGTCGGCGGCGGCCGGCGCGGACTGGGCGCATGCGCCTGGCTTCTACATGATCATGACCGACACGCCGGGAGCCGAGTCTTGGCCGATCGCAGGTGCCACCTTCATCCTGATCCCGAAGAAACCCGATGACGCCGCTGCCGCGCAGGAAGCTCTCAAGTTCTTCGACTGGGCCTACAAGAACGGCGGCCATATGGCATCGGATCTCGACTACGTGCCGCTGCCCGCGAGCCTTGTCGCGCTCATCCGCAAGGAGTGGTCGGAGAGCGTCAAGGGCCCCGACGGCAAGCCGATCTACGCAAGCACGATGTAAGTCACGCGTAAGGCGTAAGGGTAGCGTTCGCGTAGCGTAGTAGCGTTCGCGTCGTTCGGGAGGCCGGGTCCGCCGCCGGCCTCCTTTCCGTGTGAAGACGGGCTTTCCGCGTGAGCAGTCGGGTAGGCAAGCCAATGGCCGAGTTGACGATGGGAACGGTGGAATTTGCGGGGCGCTCGAACACGCTCAAGCGCTTCATCGCCACCGATTCCTACTTCCGGTATCTCACCCGCTCGGCGGCGATCACCGTTCTTGCCATCCTCTTCGGCATCTTCGTTTCGCTTGCGGTCGGCGCTTGGCCCGCCTTCCGCACCTTCGGCATCGATTTTCTCACGGCGCAGACCTGGAACCCGGTGACCGAGCGGTTCGGCGCGCTGCCGCCGATCTACGGCACCATCCTTACCTCGCTGATCGCGATGTTGATCGCAGTTCCCGTCGGGATCGGCATTGCGATCTTTTTGACGGAACTCTGTCCGCGTCTTTTGCGGCAGCCGATCGGGATCGCCACCGAATTGCTCGCGGGCATCCCCAGCATCATTTACGGGATTTGGGGCTTGTTCGTTTTCGCGCCATTCCTGCAGCAGCACGTGCAGCCCGCGCTGATTGGCCTTTTCGGCAATGTGCCGTTGCTCAATCAGTTTTTCGCCGGGCCGCCCTACGGCATCGGCATGCTCACCGCCGGCCTCATTCTCGCGATCATGGTCATTCCTTTCGTGAGCTCGATTGCGCGCGACGTGTTTGAAACGACGCCCTCGGTCTTGAAGGAATCCACTTACGCGCTCGGCGCCACCAAGTGGGAGGTCATCCGCAACGTCGTGATACCTTATGGCCGCGCGGGCGTTCTGGGCGGCGTCATGCTCGGCCTCGGCCGCGCGCTCGGCGAGACGATGGCGGTCACTTTCGTCATCGGCAACGCCCACAAGATTGCCGCTTCCGTTCTCGCACCCGGCACGACGATCTCGGCGACGATTGCCAACGAGTTCACCGAGGCGGTCGGCGATCTCTACACTTCTTCGCTGATCGCGCTCGGGTTCATTCTGTTCGTCATCACCTTTATCGTACTTGCGATTGCCCGTTACATGCTCTCGCGCCTCGAGCTGAAGACCCGGTGACACGATGACCCTCTATTCGTGGCGCCTGTTGCGCAACAAGATCTGGCTCGGCCTCTCGATGGGCGCCGGGGCCTTCGGCCTCTTGTGGCTCGTGCTGATTTTGTCGACGCTCGTCTGGAACGGCATTGCCGGGTTGAACCTGAATGTTTTCACCCAGATGACGCCGCCACCCGGCAGCGACGGCGGGCTGCTCAATCCGATCGTCGGCAGCTTGGTCCTGACGGCGCTCGCGGTCGCGATCGGAACGCCGATCGGTATTTTGGCCGGAACCTATATGGCCGAATACGGCCGCTACGACCGCATCACCTTCGTGATCCGCTTCATCAACGACATTCTGCTCTCGGCGCCTTCGATCATCGTCGGCCTCTTCATCTACGAGATTCTGGTCGTTCCGATGGGACACTTCTCCGGTTTTGCCGGCGCGGTCGCGCTCGCGGTGATTGTGATCCCCGTCGTCGTGCGCACCACCGAGGACATGCTTCTGCTCGTGCCCAATCAGATGCGCGAGGCGGCCTCTGCGCTCGGCGCGCCGAAATGGTTCATGATCTCGCGTGTCGTCTATCGCGCGGCGCAGGCGGGGATCGTCACCGGCGCGCTCTTGGCGGTCGCGCGCATCTCGGGCGAAACCGCGCCGCTTTTGTTCACCGCGCTCAACAACCAGTTCTGGAGCGTCAATCTGAACGCGCCGATGCCGAGCCTGCCGGTGGTGATCTTCCAGTTTGCCTTGAGCCCCTATGAGGATTGGCAGCGTCTCGCCTGGACCGGCGCGCTGATCATTACCGTCGCCGTGCTGAGCTTGAGCATTGTCGCCCGCGCGCTGGCCTCGAAGGGAGTAGAGCGATGAATTCGATTGCCGTACGTGCGTCAGCCGAAACCATACCGAACACGCGCGAAAAACTTTCGATCCGCGACCTTTCTTTCTATTACGGCGAGAGCAAGGCGCTGCACAGCATCAATCTGCAGATGTATGAGCGGCAGGTTTCCGCGCTGATCGGTCCCTCGGGCTGCGGGAAGTCGACGCTCCTGCGGATCCTGAACCGCATCTATGCGCTCTATCCCAACCAGCGCGCGGAAGGCGAGGTATTGCTCGACGGCGAGAACATTCTTGGCCCCGGACAGGATCTGAATTTCCTGCGCGCCAAGGTCGGCATGGTCTTTCAGAAGCCGACGCCGTTTCCGATGACGATCTACGAGAATATTTCTTTCGGCGTGCGTCTCTACGAAAAGCTTTCGCGCGCCGAAATGGACGAGCGCGTCGAGCGCGCGCTGACCAAGGCGGCGCTGTGGGAAGAGGCGAAAGACCGGCTGAACACCTCCGCCCTCGGCCTTTCCGGCGGCCAGCAGCAGCGCCTTTGCATCGCCCGCACCATCGCGGTGAAGCCGGAAGTGATTTTGCTCGACGAGCCGACCTCGGCGCTCGATCCGATCTCCACCGCCAAGGTCGAGGATCTGATCGACGAATTGAAGCGCGATTTCACCATCATCATCGTCACCCACAACATGCAACAGGCGGCGCGTGTAGCCGACCGCACGGCCTTCCTTTATCTCGGCAATTTGATCGAGGAAGGTCCGACGAGCATGATGTTCAACAATCCGAAGGATCGCCGCACGCTCGATTACATCACCGGCCGCTTCGGTTGAGGTACGACTCCATGAAAGAACACATCGTCACCACTTACGAGAACGAGCTCCGCGAGCTCAGCCGTAAGGTCACCGAGATGGGGGGCCGCGCCGAGAGGCTCGTCTCCGATTCGGTCGCCGCACTCCTGAAGCGGGACACCGAGCTCGCCGAGCGCGTCATCGTTCAGGACAAGCACGTGGACACGCTGCAGCGCGAGATCGAAGAGACGGCGATCGAGATGATCGCGCGCCGCCAGCCGCTCGCGACCGACCTCCGCGAGATCATCTCGGCGCTTCGCGTCGCCAACGATCTTGAGCGCATCGGCGACCTTGCCAAGAACACCGCCAAGCGCGCGCTCGCGCTCGACGGCGAATATCACGCCCAGAAGCAATTGCGCGGCGTCGAGCACATGAGCGGAATCGCGATCGAGCAGTTGAAAGCCGTGCTCGACGCCTACAGCAACCATGACGACGTGCGTGCGCTCGCGGTGTGGAGGCGGGACGGCGAGATCGACGCCATCTACACTTCGCTCTTTCGCGAGTTGCTCACCTACATGATGGAAGACCCGCGCCACATCACGCTCTGTACCCATCTGTTGTTCGCCGCCAAGAACATCGAGCGGATCGGCGATCACGCCACCAACATTGCCGAGACGGTGCATTACCTCGTGGTGGGCGAGCAGCTGTCCGACGAGCGCCCGAAGTCCGATACGTCGAGCCTGACCAAAATGAGCGTTTCGCGCTGAGAAAAACGCCTGCATGAAGCCGCGGATCCTGATCGTGGAGGATGAGGAGGCGCTTGCGACGCTTCTTCGCTACAACCTTGAACGGGAAGGCTTCGAGGTCGAGACGGTCGTGCGCGGCGACGAGGCCGACACACGGCTGAAGGAACAGACGCCGGACCTCGCGATCATCGACTGGATGCTGCCGGGCCTTTCGGGCATCGAGCTGACTCGCCGCCTGCGCACGCGCATCGAGACCGCGCGGCTGCCGATTCTCATTCTTACCGCGCGCGGCGAAGAGGCCGAGCGCGTGCGCGGGCTTTCAACCGGCGCCGACGATTATGTAGTGAAACCTTTCTCGGTGCCGGAATTGGTCGCGCGCGTGCACGCATTATTGCGCCGCGCCAAACCCGAGCAGGTGGCGAAATCCTTGAAGGCGGGCGAGATCGAGATCGACCGCGAGAAGCGGCGCGTGCATCGCGCCGGCCGCGAGATCGAACTCGGCCCGACCGAGTTTCGGCTGCTCGAATTCCTGATGATGAGCCCTGGCCGCGTATTTTCCCGTGAGCAATTGCTCGACGGCGTCTGGGGCCGCGACGTCTATATCGACGAGCGCACCGTCGACGTGCATGTTGGCCGCCTGCGCAAGGCGCTTTCGCGCGGGCGCGAAGCCGATCCCATCCGCACCGTCCGCGGCGCCGGCTATTCCTTCAACGAGCGCTTTATCTCGTCGGCGCGTTAGCCCCGCATGGCGCGCCGTTCGCGGCGGCGCTCGGCGAGCGGCTGATAGGCGATGCGCGAGTGATAGGGGCAGTAGGGAAGCCCGCTTTTCGTCTGCGAACCGCAATAGGCGAAGCCATCCGCGCCCGGATCGCCGATCGGCCAGCGGCAGGTGGCTTCCGAAAGCTCGGTAATCGAAACCCGCGGGCCCATCGGCACCACATGCGCGAGCGGATCAATGTCGGCCTCGAACTCCGCCTCGAAGCTGGGCATGAGCGCCGTATTGCCGTTGAAGCGCATGCGCGGGCGCATCGAAGCCGGGCGCGCCTTGCGCACCCGTGGCACCGCCGAGGAAGGGCTTTTGGCGCGCCCCGAAAGCCCGAGCCGGTGCACCTTGCCGATCACCGCATTGCGCGTGACGCCGCCCAGCTCGGCCGCGATCTGGCTCGCCGAAAGTCCGTCGGCCCACAATTTCTTCAGCAATTCGACCCGTTCGTCAGTCCAATTCATCGCCGGTTCTCCTGCGGCCTTCCTGTGGGGCCGCTTGCCGCCCTGACCGACGGAATCCCTTCAGGTTGCCGGAATCGGGCTTCCCCGCTCCGGCTTTCTGCCGTCACGCCCACACGCCTGAAGTAGTCCGCCGCACGAGATGTCGTATTCGACGAGGCTTACGCTACAATAGGCAGACTCGCCGCGACAAGAGTCCTTGAGGGCGCACGCACGTCTTTCCCCCAGGATGCGCGCTGTTTTCCCCAAAAACTGCGGTGTTTGCAGGGCAAAACGCGCATTTTGCGGCGAGTTGACAGGGTCGGCGGCTCCAATACATTGCCGAAAGTGCCGCTCGTACCGCCGGGCGGCACCTTTCGTTTTGCCGCTCCGGCTTGGTCCGGACTTTGGAGGCGGTCTTGATCGCTCCTTTGATGCCGACTTATGCGCGCGCCGATCTTGCTTTTGAGCGGGGCGAGGGCGCGTGGCTATTCGGCACGGACGGCAAGCGTTATCTCGATTTTTCCGGCGGCGTTGCCGTGAATGCGCTCGGCCATGCGCATCCGGCGCTGGTGGCGGCGCTCACCGAACAGGCGGCGAAAGTCTGGCACGTCTCCAATCTTTTCCGCATTCCGGAAGCGGAACGGCTGGCGGCGCGTCTCGTCGCCGCGAGCTTCGCGGATACGGTTTTCTTTGGAAATTCCGGCGCCGAGGCGATCGAATGCGCGATCAAGGTCGCGCGCAAGTATCAAGCCGTCTCCGGCAAGCCGGAGAAAAGCCGTTTCATCACCTTCGATGGCTCCTTTCACGGCCGCACGCTCGCGACGCTCGCCGCCGCGGGCAATCAGAAATATCTCGAAGGCTTCGGCGAGCCCGCACCCGGCTTCGACCAGGTGCGTTACGGCGATCTCGAGGCGGTGAAGAAAGCCATTTCGCCCGCGACCGGCGCGATCCTCGTCGAGCCGATTGAGGGCGAGGGCGGCGTGCGCGTGCCGCCGCCGTCGTTTCTGCGCAGCTTGCGCGAGCTTTGCGACAAGCACGGCCTCCTTTTGGTGCTCGACGAAGTGCAGACCGGCATGGGCCGCACCGGCAAACTCTTCGCCTATGAGTGGACGGGGATCGAGCCGGATGTTCTTGCCACCGCCAAGGGAATCGGCGGCGGCTTTCCGCTCGGCGCCTGCCTTGCCACTGAAGAAGCGGCGAAGGGCATGACCGCGGGCACCCATGGCTCGACCTTCGGCGGCAATCCGCTCGCCATGGCCGTCGGCAACGCCGTGCTCGACGTCATTCTCGCGCCCGGCTTCCTCGAGCGCGTCCGCCAAAGCGGCCTCCTGATCAAGCAGCGGCTCGCCGAACTGCGCGACCGCCATCCCGCCGTGATCGCCGAGGTGCGCGGCGAAGGCTTGCTCGTGGGTCTCCGCAGCGCCGTCCCGCAAGGGGATCTGATCGCGGCTTCGCGCGAGGAAGGCTTGCTCACGGCCGCGGCCGGCGAGAACGTCGTACGCCTCTTGCCGCCGCTGATCGTGGGCGAAGCCGAAATTTCGGAGGCGGTGAAGAAGCTCGATGCCGCCTGCAGCAAGATCGAGCTGTCGCTCGCGGCGACGACGCGCGGAGCCGCCGAATGAACGCGCCGGTGAAGCATTTTCTCGATCTTTCCGAGATTCCGGCCAAGGAATTGCGCCGGATGATCGAGCTTGCCCGCACCTTCAAGAAGAGCCGCCGCTCGCTCATCGCGCGAAAGCCGCTCGAAGGCCGCACGCTCGCGATGGTCTTCGACAAGCCCTCCACGCGCACGCGCGTCTCCTTCTATGTCGCGATGCGCGAACTCGGCGGCAACGTGATCACGCTTTCGGGCGAGGAGATGCAGCTCGGCCGCGGCGAGACCGTCGCCGACACCGCCCGCGTCTTGTCGCGCTATGTCGACGTGATCATGATCCGCACCCTCGATCATGCGATGCTCGCGGAACTCGCCAAGCACGCGACCGTTCCGGTCATCAACGGCCTCACCAAGCTCTCGCACCCCTGCCAGGTGATGGCGGACGTCTTCACTTTCGAAGAGAAGAAAGGCTCGATCCGCGGCCGCACGATCGCCTGGAGCGGGGATGCCAATAACGTGCTCGCCTCATGGGTGCATGCCGCCGCGCGTTTCGATTTCGCGCTCAAGGTCGCGACCCCCAGGGATCATGGTCCGCGGCCGGCGCTCCGCGACTGGGCGCAGCAATCCGGTGCCGCGGTCACGTTTTTGCGCGACCCCGAGGAGGCGGCTGCGGGCGCCGATTGCATCGTCACCGATACCTGGGTGTCGATGGGCGACCGCGACGGCAAGAAGCGGCATAACGTGTTCAAGCCCTATCAGGTCAACCGTTCGTTGATGAAACTCGCCAAGCGCGACGCGATCTTCATGCATTGCCTGCCGGCGCACCGCGGCGAGGAGGTCACCGACGAGGTGATCGACGGCACGCAGTCGGTCGTCTTCGACGAGGCGGAAAACCGCCTGCACGCGCAAAAGGGCATCCTTGCCTGGTGCCTGGAAGCGGAGGCGGTGTGACCGTACCCGTCCGCCGCCCTCGCGTCGAAGCGGAAGATGACTGCGTGTTGCCCTTCGCGGTCGAGCCTTTGGACGTGCGCGGCCGCGTGGTGCGGCTCGGGCCCGCGCTCGATGCGCTGCTAGCGAACCATAATTATCCCGCGCCAGTCGCCCGCCTCGTGGCGGAGGCCTCGGCGCTCGGCGTGCTTTTGTCCTCGACGCTGAAGCTTTCCGGCCGCTTCACCCTGCAAACGCAGACCAACGGCCCGGTCGACATGCTGGTCGTCGACATCGCCGCGCCCGATCAGGTGCGCGCCTATGCCCGTTTCGACGAAAAGCGCGTGGCCGCGATGCAGGGCGCCTATGACGCGGGCGCGCTCACCGGCAGCGGCCATCTCGCCATGACCATCGAGCGCGCCGGCGACGCCAACCGCTATCAGGGGATCGTCGCGCTCGCAGGCGGCAGTCTGGAAGACGCGGCGCATCAGTATTTCGCGCAATCCGAGCAGATCCCGACGCGCGTGCGGCTCGCGGTCGCCGAAGAAATGCATGCGGGCCGCGCCTCCGGCTGGCGCGCCGGCGGCTTGCTGGTGCAGTTCCTGCCCCGCGAGCCCGCCCGCGCGCGCGTCGCCGATCTCGATCCTGGCGATGCGCCGAAAGGCACGCCGCGGCATCAGGTGGGCGAGGACGATGCCTGGTTGGAAGCGCAATCGCTGGTTGGGACCGTTGAGGACCACGAACTGGTCGATCCCGACCTTTCCAGCGAGCGTCTGTTGTGGCGGCTTTTCAACGAACGCGGGGTGAAAGTCTTCCGTTCGCAACCGATCGTCGCCCGCTGCCGCTGCTCGCGCGAGCGCATCGAGCGGCTGCTCAAGACGTTTGACCCCGCCCAGCGCGCCGGCATGGTCGAGGACGGGCGCGTCACCGTGAAGTGTGAGTTCTGCGGCCGCCAGTACGATTTCGATCCGAAGGAGATCGGGGCCGCTTAGTAGGTCGTGGCCGGCACAAGGCCGGGCATGACGGACATCATAGCGTCAATGCAGCACCCGCTTGCTGTGCGGACTGTCGAGCGAAAACGCCGGAATCTCCACGTCGAAGTTTTCGCCGCCTTCGCTCACCATTTGATACGTGCCCGTCATCATGCCGGTCGGTGTCGTCAACGGCACGCCGCTCGTATATTCGAAGCGCTCGCCCGGCCGCAGCACCGGCTGCTCGCCGACGACGCCGGGGCCCTTCACCTCTTGCAGGTGTCCGTGCGCGTCGGTGATCTTCCAGTGGCGCGTCTTCAACTGCACCGTCACCGTGCCGAGATTGACGATCTCGATCGTGTAGGCCCAGAAGAAGCGGCCGTCCTCCGCCGAGGAGCGGTCGGCGAGATATTGCGGCGTGACAGTGACCCGGATGTCGCGGGTGACGGCGCGGTACATACCCGCAAGTCAAACCGGTTCGTGCCGCGCACGCAACTGGCTCTTGGTCAGACCGCTTTCAGCCCGCGCGTGAGGTCGTCGGCGAGATCGTCGGGATGCTCCAAGCCGACCGAAAGCCGCAACAGCCCGTCGCCAATGCCCATGCCGGCGCGGGCTTCGGGGGTGAAGCGCTGGTGCGTCGTGGTGGCGGGATGCGTGAGCAGGCTCTTCGCGTCGCCGAGATTGTTGGAAATGCGGATGAGCCGCAACGCATTGGCGAAACGGAACGCCGCGGCCTTGCCGCCCGGCACTTCGAAGGAGACGAGCGTGCCGCCGCCCTTCATCTGCGCTTTCGCGAGCTTCACTTGCGGATGATCGGGGCGGAAGGGATAGAGCACCTTGGCGATTTTTTTCTCGCCGGCGAGGAAATCGGCGAGCTTCGTGGCGCTCGCCTGCATCTTCTCCACGCGCAACGGAAGCGTCTCGATGCCCTTGAGCAACACCCAGGCGTTGAAAGGCGACAGCGCCGGCCCCGTCTGGCGCAAAAACGTGTGCAGATGATCGGCGACGAATTTCTCCGAGGCGAGGATCACCCCGCCGAGGCAGCGGCCCTGGCCGTCAATGTGCTTGGTGGCCGAATAGACAACGACATCGGCGCCGAGTTCGAACGGGCTCTGCAACAAGGGGGTCGCGAACACGTTGTCGACGACAAGCCGCGCACCCGCGCTTTTCGCGAGCTTCGCCACCGCCGCGATGTCGATGATGTCGAGCGTGGGGTTGGTGGGGCTTTCGAGGAAAAACACTTTTGTGTTCGGCCGCACCGCCGCCTTCCACGCCGCCAGGTCCGTGCCTTCGACGAGCGTCGATTGCACGCCGAAGCGGGGAAGCAGTTCCTCGATCACATAGCGGCAGGAGCCGAACAGCGCCCGCGCGGCCACCACGTGATCGCCGGCCTTGAGCTGGCACAGCAGCGAAGCGGTGACCGCCGCCATGCCGGTCGCGGTCGCGCGCGCGGCCTCGGCGCCTTCCACCGCGCACATGCGGCCCTCGAACATCGCCACCGTCGGATTGGAGAAGCGCGAGTAGATGTAGCCGGGATCTCGGCCGGCGAAACGTGCCTCGCATTCCTCGGCGGTGTCGTAGACGAAGCTCTGGGTGAGAAAAAGCGCCTCGGCGTTCTCGCCGAATTGCGTTCGAGAAATGCCCGCGTGTACGAGCCGCGTTTCGGGGCGGAGCCCCTTGGCGTCGAGGACGGGGCGTGGAATCGAATTCATGGCGTGCCTCCAGACAACAAAAAACCCGGTACCGGGGGACGACCCGGCCGGGCTTCGGCACGTCTCCCCGGCCTTTTAGCGAGTTGTTTAACGTGGCTGCAAGCCGGCCGGCTCAAATGACCACGAACGAGAAGGGGATTAGCGCGCGCACCGGCTTGGCGTCAAGACGGCCCGCGGCTAAGCCTTCATCGGGCAGGAGCGAATGATGGCGATGGCGGCACGCAAGGAAATGCCGGCGGCAGCAGGCATCCTGCCGGGCCAGGCGATTTCGGCGCTGCATGAAGCGGGCGTAATCCTCGGCCCCGCCTTCGAGGCGGGCCAGGTGCAACCCGCGAGCCTCGACCTCAGGCTTGGCCGCCATGCCTGGCGCGTGCGCGCGAGCTTTCTGCCGTCTTCACACACGAGCATTGAAGCGCGGCTCGCGAACCTTTCGCTGCATCGCTTCGAACTCGACGCCGAGGGCGAGGTGCTGGAACAGGGTTGCGTCTATCTCGTCGAGCTCGAAGAGCGCTTCAAGCTCCCCGCCGATCTCGTCGCCTCGACCAATCCGAAAAGCTCCACCGGCCGGCTCGACGTCTTCACCCGCGTGATCGGTGATCGCGTCGCTGCTTTCGATGCGGTGCCCGCCGGCTACGAGGGGCCGCTTTACCTCGAAGTGAGCCCGCGCACGTTTCCGATCCTGGTGCGGCGCGGATCGAAGCTCGCGCAAATTCGTTTCCGCCGCGGCGATGCGAGGCTCGACGGCAAGTCGCTCGCCGCCTTACAGGCCCGCGAGCGGCTCGTGGATGCGGAGGACGCCAATCTCGGCTCCGGCGCGGTTGCGGTATCGGTCGATCTTTCGGGAAAAGGCTCGGGCGGCCTCGCCGGCTTTCGCGCGAAGAAGCACACGGGCTTGATCGACGTTGACAGGCGCGGCGCCTATGACGTCGCTGATTTCTGGGAGCCGCTGCCCGCCCACGGCACGCGCGGCCTCATCCTCGATCCCGACGCTTTTTATATTCTCGCCTCGAAAGAGGCGGTGCACGTGCCGCCGGATCACGCCGCCGAGATGGTGCCGTTCGATCCCCTGGTCGGCGAATTCCGCGTGCACTACGCGGGCTTCTTCGATCCGGGCTTCGGCCACGCCGCCGCCGGCGGCAAGGGGGCGCGCGCGGTCCTCGAGGTGCGCTCGCGCGAGGTGCCGTTTATTTTGGAGCATGGCCAGATCGTCGGCCGTCTCGTTTACGAGCGAATGGCCGAGCGGCCACAGACGCTCTACGGCGAAACCGGCTCCAACTATCAGGCGCAGGGCCTGAAGCTTTCCAAGCACTTCAAGCCGATCGCGATCTGAAATTTATTGCACGGGCTTCGCCTTGGCGACGCAGGCGGCGAGCCGCTGCGTCAACTGCGCGCCGCCATTCCAGCGCAGAAGCTCCTCGCGGCCGATGCGCTCGATGTTTTCGCGCGAGTAGTCGCCGTTCAATTTTTTCTTGGTGCCGCCGAGGACGAGAATGCCGAGCTTGGCGCCTTCCTTCTTGAGAAAATCGCTGTCGATATCGAGCGCGTTGACGTCGTTCACGTTCATCACCGGCTCCCCGGCCTTGCCGCGGATGGCCTGGCTGAAGGCGATCGAACCCTCGCCGAATTGCTGGATCGGCCCCGCGTCGCCTGCGACGCCGAAGACGACGCGCTCCGTCTGATTGCTCTTGAAATAGCCGATCACGATGTCGCCGATCTCGATGCGCCCGAAATTTCCGCCCGGCAGCACGAAGAACGGCACTTCCGCCGCATCGATGAAGCTCGAGGGCGTGCAGCCGTCGGCGCGCGCCGCGCCCGGTTTGGTGAGCGTCGTCGCCGCGATGAAGTAACCGGAATTGCGCTCATTGGCGCCGCGCACGCACGGATAGCCGTCATTGGTGCTCGGAATGATCGCGCGCTTGGTGAGCGCCGTGAGCTTCTTCTCTTTCCAGTAAAACATGTTGTAGCCGGTCGGCGCGTTCGCGGCGACCGATTTCAGATCGTAGGATTTGAGCTTGCGGTCGCGGATCAGCGGCCAGATTTCCTGCCAGCGATCGGCGAGGCTCGGCGCGCCGTCTTTCGACGGCCTGTTCGGATTGAGGAGCCGCGCGCGTTCCGCTTCCACATAGACGCGGATGCCGCTCGGCGCGAAGGTGTCGAGCGCGCAGGCGCCGCGCAACGCGGCCTTGCCGCCGGTATCCATGCGTTGTTCGCATACGCCCTGGCCGTAAGGGTCCTCGGGGTGATAGGCGCGCTCGCTGCCGTCGGCATCGACCGCCATCCGCGGGATTACCGCCAGAAGCTGCTTCGGAACGGCTGGCCCGCCGTCGGGTTGCTGATCGAGCAAGACGGAATATCGGTTCGGCGCGCCGCCATTCTCGCGCGCGAGCGTCATCTGGAAATTCTGCATCCGGCAGACGTCTTCGGCGCTGGCGCCCGGCTGCGGCTGGAAGGAAATCTTCGCCGGCGGCAAGGGCTTCGGCAGTTGCGCGATGATCTTGTCGAGAATCTCGCGCGGCGGAATATCCTGTGCGCGCACGGGTTCTGTCACGAGGCAGAGTGCGGCGAAACTGAACGCGTATGGCAAAAGGCGCATGCTGGCTTCCCCGAATCGGTCGCTACCTGAATTTCCGCTTCAATCGTGATATAAAAGTGGAAGGAGGCGCTTTCGAGAAAGCGTTTGCGGGAGTAGTTCAGTGGTAGAACGACAGCTTCCCAAGCTGTATGTCGTGGGTTCGATTCCCATCTCCCGCTCCAACCTCCAAAAAGACAGCCGCGTGCCGCCACGGTTTTGCCGCGCCAGCGGTCAGCGCGTTGTGAAGGCGCCTTGATTGACGCGCGCGGAAGCGAGGACTAGCTAAAGCCCATGGTCCAGCTCGTCGAACGCAAGCCGTTCAGCAAAAGCGCGCTCTATGTCGCGGCTGCCCTCGTCGGCCTCGCGCTCGCCACGAGCGTCGTCTTCTGGGTGAAGCTCGGCACCGCCGTGTTCTTCGAATCGATCCGCACGGGCCTTGCCTATTGCTTCGGATGAAGGCCGCGTCCTTATGGTAGCCCGTTCGCGCATCCTTGCCGTGTTCGCCGCTTTCCTCGCGGGCGCCCTGACTTTGTTCGCGGCCGTGTGGCTGACGCTGCCCAAGGGCGTGACCCAGCCGTCGAGCGTCGGCGGCCCTTTCCAGCTCACCGACCAGTATGGCCATGCGATGAGCGATCAGGACCTGAAGGGCAGGCCGTTCCTCGTCTTCTTCGGTTTCACCAACTGCCCTGACATCTGCCCGACCTCGCTTTTCGAGATGTCCGAAGTCCTGAAGCGGCTCGGGCCCGATGCCGACAAAACCGCGGCGCTGTTCATCAGCGTCGACCCCGAACGCGACACGCCCGAAAAGCTCAAGGATTATCTCTCGAGCTTTCATTCGCGCATCTTCGGCCTCACCGGCACGCCGGCGGAAATCGCGAATGTCGAAAAGGAGTATCGTGTCTACGCCAAGAAGGTTCCCCTCAAGGACGGCGACTACACCATGGACCACACCGCGGTCGTCTATCTGATGGATAAGGACGGCCATTTCGTCGCGCCGTTCAATCTCAAGAAAAGCGCGGACGACGCTGCGGCGGATCTCCGGCGCTGGCTTTAATCGGGCCGACCCTGCCTAACGCTTAGTCGCTCGGCCTTTCACCGCCGGTTGGGCGTCATCGGACGGCCAAATTTTCCTCATTCTCTGGCCTCTAGCCGCCACCAAACATTAATGCCGCCATATATTTACAAAGCGGCTGCGCGCGGCGAAATTCGCGGGCACCATGGAGCGCTTTGGCATGAACCGCACACCGCGGCCGGCGCGGACGACGAAAAAGGCTTCCGCCTTCGTTCTTGCGGGGCTCGCCTTTCTCGTTACCGCGGTTTCGTTCGCGGCCTTCGAGCCGACGCCGCCGCCCGCGCTCGCGCAGCCGGCCGCCGGCGTCTTCGTGCCGGGATTTTGGGATCCCAAGCGCCGGCCGGAGAAGCCGGAAAGCGGCCGCCTCACCGCTATCCGCTTTCTCACCGAAGAGGACTATCCGCCTTTCAACTTCAAGGGCGCGAACGGGCAGCCTACGGGCTTCAATGTCGATCTTGCGCGCGCGCTCTGCGCCGAGCTCAATCTCACCTGCACGATCCAGGTGCGCAAATTCAACACCCTCGTCGAAGCGCTCGACCAGAACCGCGGCGACGCCATCATTGCCTCGCTCGCGATCACGCCGCAGAACCGCGCGCGCGTCGATTTCACCGACCGCTATTATCGGACGCCCGCGCGCTTCATCGCGCGGAAAGAAGTGCTGCTCGACCAGATCACGCCGGAAGCGATCGCGGGCCGTCGCGTCGCGGTTGTCGCCGGCACCGCGCATGAGGCCTATCTGCGCGATTTCTTCCCCGAGACCGTGATCAAGTCCTATCCGAACGTCGAGACGGCGCTCGCCGCGCTCAAGCGCGCCGAAGTGGAGCTCGCCTTCGGCGACGGGGTCACGCTCGCCTTCTGGCTGAACGGGACCGTCTCCGCCGATTGCTGCATCTTCCGCGGCGGGCCCTTCACCGAGAGCCGCTATTTCGGCGAGGGGGTGGGGATCGCGGTCAAGCGCGGCAACGAGAATTTGCGGCGCGCGCTCGATTACGCGCTGTTCCGGGTGTGGGAAAAAGGCACCTACACCGATCTATACTTGCGCTATTTCCCCATCAGCTTCTATTGACGGCATCGGGAGTGAATCGATGCCGGCTGACGCCGCCAAGCAGATGAAAGAAGCGGCGGAGAACTCCGCCGCCTGGCCGTTCGAGGAAGCGCGCAAGATCGTCAAGCGCTTGCAGCGCGCGCCGAAGGACGAGGTGATTTTCGAAACCGGCTACGGCCCCTCGGGCCTGCCGCACATCGGCACCTTCGGCGAGGTCGCCCGCACCACGATGGTCCGCCACGCCTTCCGCGTGCTCACCGACGACAAGGTGAAGACGCGGCTCATCGCCTTCTCTGACGACATGGATGGGCTCCGCAAGGTGCCGGACAACGTGCCGAACAAGGAATTGCTCGAGCAGCATCTCGGCAAGCCGCTGACCGCGGTGCCCGATCCCTTCGGCACGCACAAAAGCTTCGGCGAGCACAACAATGCGCGGCTCCGCGCTTTTCTCGATCACTTCGGTTTCGACTACGAATTCCTTTCCTCGACCGAATGCTATAGATCCGGCCGCTTCGACGCCGCGCTTCTGAAAGTGCTCGCGCGCTACGACGAGGTGATGGCGATCATGCTGCCGTCGCTGCGCGAGGAGCGGGCGCAGAGCTACTCGCCGTTCTTGCCGGTGAGCCCGCGCACCGGAATCGTCTTGCAGGCGCCGGTGATCGCGCACGATGCCAAAGCCGGCACCATCACTTATGAAGACCCGGACACGAAAAAGCCGGAGACGACGCCGGTCACCGGCGGCCATTGCAAGCTGCAATGGAAGCCGGACTGGGCCATGCGCTGGGTCGCGCTCGGCGTCGATTACGAGATGGCCGGCAAAGACCTGATCGATTCGGTGAAGCTCTCCGGCGAAATTTGCCGCGCGCTCGGCGGCACGCCGCCGGAAGGGTTCAATTACGAGCTCTTCCTCGACGAGAAAGGACAGAAGATTTCGAAGTCGAAGGGCAACGGTCTCACCATCGACGAATGGCTGCGCTATGCGAGCCCCGAAAGCCTTTCGCTCTTTATGTATCGCGAACCGAAGGCCGCGAAGCGGCTCTATTTCGACGTGATCCCGCGCAACGTCGATGAGTATCAGCAATTTCTTTCGGCTTACGAGCGGCAGGACGCGAAGCAGCGGCTCGGCAATCCGGTGTGGCACATCCATTCGGGCAATCCGCCGAAGCCCGAAATCCCGATTCCGTTCTCGATGCTTCTGAGTCTCGTCACCGCCTCGAACGCGGAAAACGCCGACACGCTGTGGGGTTTTATCGGCCGCTATCGGCCGGGGGTCACGCCGCAAACGCACCCGAAGCTGCATCAGCTCGTCGAATACGCGATCCATTATTTCCGCGATTTCGTGCTGCCCGCGAAACAATTCCGCGAGCCGACGAAGGTGGAACGCGCGGCGTTATCAGATCTCCGCGATGCGCTCGCACAATTGCCCGCTGATGCTTCGGGGGAAAAAATCCAGGATGTCGTCTACGAGGTCGGCCGCCGCGAGCCGTTTCTCGACAAGACCGGCAAGATCAAAACCAAGGACGGCAAACCCGGCGTCGCACTCGACTGGTTCAACATGCTCTACCAGGTGCTGCTCGGCCAGGAGAGAGGGCCGCGCTTCGGCTCCTTCGTCGAGGCGTACGGCTTGCAGAACACGATCGACATGATCGACGGCGCGCTCGCGCGCACGCAATCCGCGGCTTCGCGCAAGCGCGCGCAATGAGCGACGGCGCCGCCTGATTTACTGGCTCGACCAGACGATGCGCGCGATCCACAGGATGTCTGCGGAGGAAAACGTCTGGTCGCGGTGACCGGGCGTGAGCAGGACGAAGTCCACGCTCTTCGGCGTTCTTCTTTTCAATTCGGCCGCGAACGCTTCGCCGCTCTTGGTTTTCACCATCACGCGATCGCCTTTGCGCACGCTCGCTTTCGGCGAGACAACCACGAGATCGCCCTTGCGGTAGAGCGGTGCCAGCGAATGCGTGGAGATTTCGAGCGCGTAGGCGTGCTCGTCATCGATATGGGGAAACGGAGCCTTGCCCCAGTTCGATCCGGAGGGAAATCCGCGCTTGTCGAAATGGCCGCCGGATCCTGCTTCGGCAAGGCTGATGACCGGCAGGGGCTTCGCCGGCCGCTTGTTCTTCTTCTGGCTCAACAGCGCGATGAATTCGTCGATGCTGGAGCCGGTCGCCTGCAGGATTTTCGCGATCGACTCGGTCGAGGGCCAGCGCGGCCGGCCTTCCGGGGTGACGCGTTTCGAGCGGTTGAAGCTCGTGGGGTCGAGCCCCGCCGACCGCGCAAGCCCCGAAGCCGAAAAGCCGTGGCGCGCGGCGAGGCGGTCGATCGCGCCCCAGATCTGCGCGTGGGTGAGCATGGCGGCCATGGTTCGCCCTGCCTGTTTTCGCCGCCCTAGGAATAATCACCTGTAGGATCAGCGTCCAGATATTTCGGTTGTGCGGCGAAAAATTAGGCCGCGCGGCCGCTTGCGGGGCCGGATCAGGGCCGATAGCGTCCGCGCGACACGAGCGAAATTACCGCCACCCAGTGGAAATCCGGCCGTGATTCGATTGATCGATTATGCGCGGCCCTTTGCCGCGCTCATCGACGCCGAGGAAGCGCATCGGCTCGCCCTCAACGCGCTGAAGCTCTTGCCATCGCTCTCGACCGGCCGCGATGACCCCCTTCTCGGCCTCTCGGTGTTCGGGCTCGATTTCCCCAACCCGGTCGGGCTCGCGGCCGGCTTCGACAAGAACGCCGAGGTCATGGACGCGGCCCTGGGTCTCGGCTTCGGCTTTACCGAAGTCGGCACGCTGACGCCGAGGCCGCAAATCGGCAACCCGAAGCCGCGTCTCTTCCGGCTGAAGGCGGCGCAAGGCGTCATCAACCGGCTCGGCTTCAACAATCAGGGTTTTGCGGCCACCGCCGCGCGGCTCGCGGAGCGCGGGCATCTCGGCGGCGTCGTCGGGGTCAATATCGGTGCCAATCGCGATTCGCGCGACCGCATCGCCGATTACGTGGCCGGCATCGAAACTTTCGCGCCGCTCGCGAGCTATCTCGTCATCAATGTCTCCTCGCCCAATACGCCCGGGTTGCGCGACCTGCAGGGAGCATCGCTGCTCGACGATCTCCTCGCCCGCAGCATCGAGGCGCGCGACCGTGCCGCCGAGCGGGCGGGCCGCAAGGCGCTGTTGCTGAAAATTTCGCCGGATCTGTCGCTCGCCGAACTCGACGACCTCGTGGCGATTGCGCAGCGGCGCGGCGCCGACGGCCTCATCGTCTCGAACACGACGGTGACAAGGCCGGCGATGTTGCGCGATGCCGCCGCACGCGAGGAGGGTGGCCTCTCGGGCCGGCCGCTTTTTTCGCTGTCGACCTGGATGCTGGCGGAGACCTTCCGTCGCGTCGGCCACGAGATGCCGCTCGTCGGCGTCGGCGGCATCGATTCGGCGGAAGCCGCCTGGACGAAGATTCTCGCCGGCGCCTCGCTCGTGCAGCTTTACACCGGCATGGTCTTCCAGGGCTTCGGACTGATCGGCAGGATCAAGCGCGGCCTTGAGAATCGCCTCCGGCGTTCCGGCTATGTCTCGATCGTGGATGCGATCGGCGTCGAGGCGCGCGCGATCGCGGCGGAGCCGTGGCCGACCTGATTACATCCGCTGCGAGCCCGTGCGCGCGAGCCGCACGATCAGCCAGATCGGAAACACGAGCACCGCGCCGAGGATGAAATAACGCCAGATCGAATCGATCGCGTCCCAGCCGAGATTGATGATGCGGCGGACGAGGCGCTCCAGACTCCACCAGATGTTCCACGGATCGAAGCCGAGGACGTGCAGAAGCACGCCGATCACGATCGACAACAGGATCAGCCGTACGACCACCCAGACGGGCGAGCCCCCGAAAAACCGCTCGAGTTGATTATCGGCCATGATCTTCTCCGTTCCGCGCGCTCGTCTAGCACGGTGAGGGCAGGTAGGCGAGGCTTGGCTTGACCGCAAGGGGCGAAAAGGCGCTTGGTTTCATATTCGGAAATGCCCATGCGCTCGGCCTCGCTCTTTATTTCCTCCGGCGATCCGCTTCTCGATCGCCGCTTCGAATGGGCGGACGGCTTGCTCGCGCGCGGCGAGGCGGATGCCGCCGCCAAATTGCTCGAGGAAACGCTCGCGCGCGCGCCCGGCTTCGTGGCCGGATGGTTTCTGCTTGCGGGCGCACGCGAACAGGCGGGCGATCGCGGCGGCGCCATCGAAGCCTATCGCCGCACGCTCGCGCTCGATCCCGCCGACCGGCTGGGAACGGCTTTGCGGCTTGCCCGCCTTGGCGAGGGCGATGGATTAGGCGCGATGACCGGGGCCTATGTTCGCACGCTGTTCGATCAATATGCCCCGCGCTTCGATCGCGAGCTTCGGGATGCGCTTCACTATCGCGGCCCCGATCTTTTACGCGCCGCGATCGACGAGACTTGCGGCCGGGATCGTCGTTTTCACCGCGTGCTCGATCTTGGATGCGGCACCGGCCTCATGGGCGAGGCGGTCCGCAAACGAGCGGACGAGCTCGTCGGGGTCGATCTTTCGCCCGCGATGCTCGCCATCGCCGAACGAAAAAAGATTTACGACGCGCTCAATGCCGGCGATCTGATTTCGTTTCTAGGGGCGGACCCGCGGCTATTCGATCTGATCCTTGCCGCCGACGTGTTCGTATATCTCGATGACCTGTCGCCGGTCCTGCAGATGGCGGCATCGCGGCTCGCGGCCGGCGGCGCGATCGCCTTCAGCATCGAAACGCATCCGGGCGATGGCGTGATCCTGCGCGATACGCTGCGCTTTGCGCATGGCGAGCCGCATCTGCGCGCGGTCGCGGCGGAAGCCTCGCTCGTGGTCAGCTATCTCGCGAAGGCCTCGACCCGCATGGAAAAGAATGCGCCGGTGGCAGGCCTCGTTGCCGTCCTGCGAAATGGCGCTCAATCGTAGCGGAAGAGGAGCGTGGCAATGAGGCCCGTAATCAGCGCGAGGAGTGCCGTGCCGAGGCCGTAGAAGAAGCGGTGATTGCGCGCTTCCTGCGCGACCGCCGCCTCGAAGCCCGTCTTCACCACCTCGATTGCGGTTTGCTGTTGCGCGAGCATGGCGCCCTTGGCGATCAAGAGCGTTTCGACGTCATAGTCGCCGGTCTGCGCCGTTCCCGGAATCGGCACGGCGGCGCGGAAGAACCGCGGCGTGAGGAACGTGATTCCCTTGGGATCGGCCGTATAGGCGCCCTCGTTGGTCTTCACCCGCAGGAACGCGCCGCGGAACGAATCTTCCGGCGGCACGTCGGAGACGTCGCTGCCGGCCTGCGGCGGCAGCACGTTATTGACGAGCCCGATCCGGTAGCGGCGCAGCATCTCCGGCGAGCCGATCTCGGCAATCGGCTTGTTGCTGAGCACGGCGAGATAGGATGGGACCTGGTCAAAGTCGCGCGAGTCGGTATTGACCCACAGGCCGAGCACTCGTTCCTTGTGCCGCGTGACGTAAGAGCGCGCCGGCCCGCGCACGCTCACGACGACGTCGTAGGCGCCGATCAGCGTGCCCGCGGGCGCATCGTCGACGATGCCGAAGAGAACAAGCTCCGTGCCGCTGAAATTCGAATTGATCAGGACGCGGTGGGTGGAAACCGAGGTGACAAGCCGCTCGGCGGTCGCCGGTGTTGCGAGGAGACACGCGGCGCCCAAGGCCGCGGCCATCGTTGATCGCGTGACAACATCCCGCTTCATTCCCAGATCTCCTTGGGAACCACCGAGAATAGCTCAACGGGCTTGCTCACGAGGTCGGCGGCGACGCGCACGCCGACGGCGATGATCAAGATCCCCAGCAACAGGCGCAACTGCTCGGCGCGGATCGCCTGCCCGGCGCGGGCGCCGAACTGGGCGCCGAACACGCCGCCGAGCATCAAGACGAGCGCGAGCACCGCGTCGACCGTGCGGTTTTCGATCGCGTGCAGCACCGTCGCCACCAGCATCGTCATCAGGGTGAGAAAAAGGGATGTCCCCACCGCCACCGTGGTCGGCACGCGCATGAGGTAGATGAGGGCGGGGACCAGGAGAAAGCCGCCGCCGACGCCCATCACGGCGCCGATGAAGCCCGCGGCAAAGCCGATCACCGTGACCGGAACCGCCGAGACATAGATGCGCGACTGGCGAAAGCGGAGCTTGAACGGCAGGCCGTGGAACCAGGCGTGCGTGCCGGGCCGCCGCAGGATCGGCGGCGTGCCGCGCCACGACCGCACGATCGCGCGCAGGCTTTCCGCCGCTGTCATCGTGCCGACGATGGTGAGCAGGACGATGTAAGCCAAGGCGATAAAGAGATCGAGTTGTCCGAAGCGTCGCAGAAGCGCGAAGAACCAGACGCCCGAAGCCGTCCCCAGCATCGCGCCCGAGAGCAGTACGAAGCCAAGCCCCCAATCGACAAGCCGCTTCCGCCAATAGCTGATTGCGCCCGAAAACGAGGATGCCGCCATGTGGCTCGGCACGCTCGCCACCGCCACCGCGGGCGGAATGCCGATGAGGATCAGGAGCGGGGTCAGGAGGAAGCCGCCGCCGATGCCGAACATGCCGGAGATGAATCCGATCGCGAGGCCGAGTCCGAGGATCAGGAATACGTTGACCGGCAGCTCGGCAATCGGAAGATAAATGGGCACGGGCAGTTATCCGCGGGGCTTAGGCGGCCGCCCGTCGGGCGGCGATCCTGCATCAAAAGCCGCCCGCAGCACTTGTCAATCAAAGTCGCGGACGAAGGTTAGTTCTTGACTGTTCGCTTGCGCGGCGCCGCCTCGGCCTTTTCCCATTCGGGCTTAAGGTGAACATTATTGGCGGCGTCATCGAGCGGGGTTGCCGACCAGGTCTGCACCGCGAGCTTCGCCGCGGTCAAAGTCTGGGGATCGAGGTGGCTTGCCACATCGTCGCGTTTCTTGCCGGCGTCGGCATCGCCCTGGGTCGCGGCGAGCGCGAACCAGCGGAACGATTCAGCCAAATTCTGGTCCATGCCGAAGCCGCGCGCATAGAGCACGCCGAGATTATATTGGCTGTCGCGGACGTTGCGGTCGGCCGCCATGCGGAACCAGCGCGCGGCGGTCTTGTAATCGGGCTTGCCGTCGACCCCCTCGGAATAGAGAACGGCGAGATTGTGCATGGCCTTGGCGTGGCCCGCTTCGGCCGCGATCGTGTAATAGCGGCGCGCCTCGGCGGAATTCTTCGCGGTGCCGTAGCCTTTCTCGTAAATATTGCCGAGCCGGTAGGCGGCAGGAGCGGAACCGCGCGAAAGCGCGATCTCGAACCAGCGCCGCGCCTCGGCGGTATTCGTCTGAACGCCGCGGCCCTCGAACCAGCGGTTGCCGATCTCGTAGGCGGCGACGGGATCGGCGGCGATCGCCGCCGCGCGCAGGGCGGGCGTTCCGATCGTGGCCGGAAGCTCCGCGGGGGCGCGTGGAGGCGTCTCCTTGCTCTCCGGCGCGTTCGCGGTTTTCGCGGGTTTCGCGGTTTTGATCGAGCCGGTCGCCTCGGGTTCGGTCTCGGGCTTCGCGAGCAGGCTCGCCGCCGGCGCGCGGCCGATGACCCCCGACGGCGGGGCGCTCACGATCGCGGGCTCTTGCGTGGCGGGAAGTGCCGATTGCTTGTCGACCGGCGCCGGCTCCGTCCTCGGCGCGGGCTCTGCCTTCGGTTCGGGCTCGACCTGCGGCGTCTCGGTAGACGGCGCTTCATCGTGGAAGAAGTGCGGCATCAAGGCGCCGCCGAAACGCACGACGCCGAAGATCAAAAGCACCGCCACGAGCCCGATAAACAATGCCCGCGTGCGGCCGGGCTTGCCCTCGGCCTTGGCCTTCACGTCCTTCGAGCCGGCGGCGGGTGCCGTCTGCTCGGCGGCCGCTGCTTGCGCGGCGCGCCTTGCGGCGGCGATGAAATCGGACGTCCGCATGACCGCGCTCTCGGGCAGCTTCGACACGATTCCACCGAGGGCGGCCTCTGATTGCGCGATGCGCTGGGCGGCACTTTGCGTGCCACGCGGATGCGGCGAGCCGGAACCCGGCTCCAGCGGATAATCGCCGCCTTCTTCGCTGGCGCTGGTGACGGAAGCGGTTTCCGGATCGCCCGCAATCGGACGCGGCACCGCGCGGATCGCGGGCGCGATCGGCGGCGACACCGCCTCTTGCCGCATCTCGGTAACGCGCGGCGTGGGTGGAATTTTTGCCTCCGGCTCGGCCGGTTTCGCGGACACGGGCGAAGCCGGGCGCGCGGCCCGTTCGGCGACGTCAATCGCATTCGCGCGCACTTCGCGAATTTGGCCGAAGAGATCGTTGAGGCCCCGCTCGAGATTGCCGACGCTAGCAAGCTTCATCTCCGCCGCCGCGAGCTTGTCGACGAGGCTCTTCATCGTAGTCTCTAGGCCGCCCGGCTCGCCGCGGTCGCCGCGCTCAAGCGCGCCTTCGATCTGTTCGAGCCGCTGCCGGATATCGTCGAGCACGGCTCCGCCCGCGGGCTCTCGCGCCGCCGACTCCACCCGTTCGGCGAAGGCGTCGATGCGCCGCTCCAAAGCGCTCACGACGTCGAGCACCGCGCCGTCATTGGAAGCGGCCGGCGGGTTTTCGAACCGGTGGGTCAGCGTCTCGATCTGGCTCACGAGCGATTTCATCGCCTCGCTCGGAAGCGCATTCGAAACGAGCTCGCGGATTTCCGCAGCCTGCGATTGCAGGCGGTCGATGGTGGCGCCGTCGATGGTGCGCGCATTGAGCTGATCGAGCTTGCCCGAAAGCGCCTGCAAATCCTGCTCGACGGCGGCGAAATTCTCGGCCGGACGCACATTGGCGAGCGAGCCGTGGATTTCCTTCAGCGCCTCGATGATTTCGGTGGCACTCCCGTCCGCATGCGCGAAGGAAACGCGGTCAATGCGGCGGGCGAGCGCCTCGATCGTGCGCTCCAGCGTCTCGATCGCACGCCGCGGCGCAAGTTCCGCAAGCGTGCGCGAAAGCTCGGCGACCTCGCGCCGCACGGTCTCGATGGAATCGGCCTGCACGCTCGCGCGCCGGAGCGCCTGCATTTCGTCGGCCATGGTCTTGAGCTGGTGCTCGAGATTCGAAAGATCCGGTCCCGCACGCCGGCTGAGCCCGAAGCGCGCGTCGATCGCAGCCAACCGCTGCTCGAGATCGCCGCTCGACACGCCCTGGTCGAGCGCCGCCTGCCGGATCGTGATCTCGGCGATCGCCGCATCAAGTTCGGCGATCGAAGGAGAAATCGAGGGCGCCGCGTGGCGTGCGTTTTCCTGCTCGATGCGCCGGCTCATCGTTTCGACGGTGCGCGCAATGTCGGAGAGCCTGCGTTCAATTTCGGGCTCGCGCGCGGCGGCCACCGACCGGTTCTGCGTGAATAGCGATTCAATCCGGCTGTCCAGCCGGTCGATCGCGGTCTTGATGTGATGCGGCGTGCCCTGGTCGCCCGCGCGGACGTCGCCGATCAATGTTTCGATCCGCTGGGTGAGGGCGTCGACCGAATGCGCAAGCCCGCTCTCACGCTCGCGGCTTCTGTCGCCGCGCTCGCGCGGCTCGTGCCGCATGAAATGATCGAGCCGGTCGGAAATATCGTCGAGCCGTTGCTCGAGGCGGTTCGCCTCCGGGCGGCGGTGATGCGAGCCGCGGGGCGATTCCGCGCCGCTCGCGGTTTCGCGGATCGCCGCTTCCAGCCATTCGCCGACCGAAAGACCGGAACGGCGGGCGGCCTCCCGGGCCGTGGCCCAGGTATCGGGCTCCACCGCGTTGACGCTCCACGGGACACTTGCGGTCATTCGACGGTTCCGATCGGGAGCGCGGGGCCGTGTGCACGGAATCGGCGATGAGCAACGCTCCCTCAGCCGTAACCTTTCATTCGCAGGGTAAATGGGGGGTTAAAACCCGCTCTCATCGCCGCATAAAGAAGTGATCGGGCGGGGGGTTCGAAAGAAGTTGACGTTTACGTAAACTGCTATATAGAGCTCCTCGCGCTCGGGAGGAAACCATGCGCGGGAACACCGACGCCGTCGGCGACAGCAAGCGGCGCAAGGACGCGCCGAACCTCGTGGAAGGCTTCGACCCTGACGTTTGGGGGACGCGCGCTGACCGCGACACCTTCTCGATCCGCGACCTTTCGCGCGAATTCGACGTCACCGCCCGTACCCTTCGCTTCTATGAAGAGCGCGGCTTGCTCGCGCCCCGCCGCGAGGGCCAGGAACGCATCTACAACCGGCGCGACCGGGCGCGGCTGAAGCTTGCGATCATGGGCAAGTGCGTCGGCTTTTCACTCGACGAGATTCGCGCCATGCTCGACCTTTACGATCTCGGCGACGGCCAGGCGACGCAGCTCAAGGTCGCGCTCGAGCGCTTTCACGACCAGATCGAGCGCCTGAAATCCCAGCGTCAGCATTTGGATCGCGCGATCGCCGAACTGCAGCGCGCGAGCGACCATATCGCCAAGAAAGTCGCCGCGCGCGGATAGCCGCGAACCGGAGGGGACCATGCCAAGTTATAAAGCGCCCGTCGACGATGTCCTCTTTCTCCTGAAGGATGTCTTTCACATCGAGCGCTACGACAACCTGCCGGGCTTCGCCGACGCCAACCTCGACACGCTCAGCGCCATTCTCTCCGAAGGCGGAAAGTTCTGCGAGGAGGTGCTGCAACCCTTGAACCGCGTCGGCGACAAGGAAGGCTGCAAGCGCAACGCCGACGGTTCGGTGACGACGCCGAAAGGCTTCAAGGAAGCTTACAAGCAAATGGCCGAAGGCGGCTGGATCGGGCTTTCCGCCGAAACGCAATATGGCGGCCAGGGTCTGCCGCACACGGTCGACGCCGCCATGAACGAATTCGTTTCCGCCGCCAACATGGCCTTCGGCATGTATCCGGGGCTGTCGAAGGGCGCTTATCGCGCGCTCGCGATCCACGGCAATGACGAGCAGAAGAAAACATATCTGCCGAAGCTCGCGTCCGGCGAGTGGTCGGGCACCATGAACCTCACCGAGCCGCAATGCGGCACCGATCTCGGCCAGATCCGCACCAAGGCGGTGCCGCAGAAGGACGGCAGCTACAAGATTTCCGGCACCAAGATTTTTATTTCTGCCGGCGAGCATGACCTTGCCAAGAACATCGTCCACCTTGTGCTCGCGCGCATCGAAGGCGCGCCCGAAGGCGTCAAGGGCATCTCGCTGTTCGTGACGCCGAAGCTCGCCGTCAAGGCCGACGGCTCGGTCGGCGGACCGAACGGCGTCAGCTGCGGCTCCATCGAGGAAAAGATGGGCATTCACGGCAATTCGACCTGCGTCATCAACTATGACAACGCCACCGGCTGGCTCGTGGGCGAGGCGAACCGCGGCTTGAACGCGATGTTCGTGATGATGAATGAGGCGCGCCTCGGCGTCGGCATCCAGGGGCTGGCGCTCTCCGAGGTCGCCTATCAGAACGCCGCCCAATACGCCAAGGATCGCCTGCAGGGCCGTTCGATCTCCGGCGTCAAGGCGCCGGACAAGCCCGCCGATCCGATCATCGTGCATCCCGACATCCGCCGCATGCTGATGACCATGCGCGCCTTCAATGAGGCGGCGCGCGCGCTGATGCTGTGGACGGCGCTCAAGGGCGACGTCGCGCTGCAATCCGACGACGAGAAAACCCGCCAGGCGGCCGACGATCACATGGGCCTGATCACGCCCGTGATCAAAGGCGTCTTCACCGACAAGGGCTTCGAGAATGCGGTGCTGGCGCAGCAGGTGTTCGGCGGCCACGGCTACATTCAAGAGCACGGCATGGAGCAGTTCGTGCGCGATGCCCGCATCGCCATGATTTACGAGGGCGCCAACGGCATCCAGGCGCTCGACCTCGTCGGCCGCAAATTGCCCAAGGACGGCGGCCGCGCGCTGATGACCTTCTTCAACGAGGTGTCCGCCTTCGTGAAGGAAAATTCGAGCGACGAGATGAAGCCCTATGTCGCGCCGCTCGCGAACGCCCTCGGCCATCTGCAACAGGCCTCGATGTGGTTCATGCAGAACGCAATGGCCAAGCCCGACAATGCGGGTGCCGGCTCCTACGATTTCATGCACCTCTTCGGCCTGGTTGCGCTCGGCTATATGTGGGCCCAGATAGTGAAAGCGGCGCTTGCGCAGAAAAAGAACGGCAATGGCGCGGGCCCGCGCATGGATAGCAAGCTCGTGACCGGAAAATTCTTCATGGAACGCATGCTGCCCGAAACCGCCGCGCATCTCGCGCGCATCCAGGCGGGCGCCGGCAGCCTCATGGAACTCCCAGCGGAGGCATTCTGAAATGGCAAAGTCGAAGAAAAGACCCGGCAAGGCGAAAGCCAAATCGGTCGTGAAAAAATCGAATGGCGGCGCCGCGACGAAGCTCGCGCGCGACGCCTTCATCTACGATCACGTGCGCACCCCGCGCGGCCGCGGCAAGAGCGACGGCGCCTTGCACGAATGCACGACGCTCGAACTCGCGCGCCAGGCGTTGGTCGCGATCAAGGAGCGCAATAAATTTGATCCGAAACTCATCGAGGACGTCGTGCTCGGCTGCGTCGATCCCGTGGGCGAGGCCGGCAGCGACATTGCCCGCGTCGCGGCGATCGCCGCCGACTACGGCAAGGAAGTGCCGGGCATCCAGATCAACCGCTTCTGCGCCTCGGGCCTCGAAGCCGTGAATTTCGCCGCGGCAGAAGTCATGTCCGGCGCCAAGGAACTCACCATTGGCGGCGGCGTGGAATCGATGTCGCGCGTCGGCATCGGCGCCTCCGGCGGCGCCTGGCCGATGGATCCGTCGATCGCGATCAAGTCCTACTTCATGCCGCAAGGCGTCTCGGCCGACCTCATTGCGACGAAATACGGCTTCTCCCGCGACGACGTCGACGAGTACGCGGTGATGAGCCAGAAGCGCGCGGCGAAAGCCTGGGAAGAAAAGCGCTTCGCAAATTCGGTCATTTCGGTCAACGACGTGAACGGCCTGCCGATCCTGGTGAAGGACGAGCATATGCGGCCTGAGACCAACATGCAGTCGCTTGCGAGCCTGAAGCCCTCCTTCGTACAGATGGGCGAGTTCGGCGGCTTCGACGCGGTCGCGGTGCAAGCGCATCCCGATGTCGAATACGTCAAGCATGTGCATCACCCGGGTAATTCTTCCGGCATCGTCGACGGCGCCGCCGCCGTCTTGATTGGCTCGAAGGAAGCGGGCAAGGCGCTCGGCAAGAAGCCGCGCGCGCGCATCCATCAGTTCGCTTCGATCGGTTCCGATCCGGCGCTGATGCTCACCGGCCCCATCGACGTCACCGAACGCGTGCTCGAAAAGGCGAAGATGAAGCTCTCGGACATCGATCTGTTCGAACTGAACGAGGCCTTCGCCGCGGTGGTGCTGCGCTTCATGCAGCACTTCGGCATCGACAAAGACAAGATCAACGTCAACGGCGGCGCCATCGCCATGGGCCATCCGCTCGGCGCCACCGGCGCGATGATCCTCGGCACCGTGCTCGACGAGCTGGAGCGCACCAATAAGGAAACCGCGCTCGTCACGCTCTGCATCGGCGCCGGCATGGGCACGGCGACGATCATCGAGCGCGTCTGACACGACATTCGAGGCCCGCGTTCTCGCGCGGGCCTTTCTTCACGGTTCGCACAGGCGGGGATTGCCATGAGCTACAAGAATTTCAAATTCGACGTCGACGCCGACGGGATTGCGCTCGTCACCTGGGACATGCCCGGCAAGTCGATGAATGTCATCGACCAGAGCGTCACCGAGGAATTGTCGGCGATCGTCGACAAGGTGGCGAGCGACGCCGCGATCAAGGGCGTGGTCGTCACCTCCGGCAAGGATACGTTCTCCGGCGGCGCTGACCTGTCCATGCTGCAAGGCCTCGGCAAAACGCTCGGCGAGATCGCCAGGGCGAAGGGCGAGCAGGCGGCGATGCAGGTTTTCTTCGACGAGTCGCGCAAGCTTTCGCTCACCTTCCGCAAGCTCGAAAAATGCGGCAAGCCGTGGGTCGCGGCGATCAACGGCACCTGCATGGGCGGCGCCTTCGAGCTCGCGCTCGCCTGCCATCGTCGGATAGCCGCCGACAATTCGAAGTCGCGCATTGGCCTTCCGGAAGTGAAGGTCGGCCTCTTCCCCGGCGGCGGCGGCACCCAGCGCGTGCCGCGCATGATCCAGACCACCGACGCGTTGCAGTTCCTCTTCCGCGGCGAGCAGCTTCGCGTGCAGAAGGCGAAGGACATGAAACTGATCGACGAGGTCGTGCCCGCCGACAAGCTGATCGAAAGCGCCAAGGCCTGGATCAAAGGCGGCGGCAAGGGTGTGCAGCCCTGGGACATCGACGGCTTCAAGCTGCCGAGCGGCCCGGTATTCTCGAAGGGCGGCATGATGACCTGGCCGCCCGCCAATGCCATCTATCGCCGCGAAACCTACGACAACTATCCGGCGGTCAAAGCCATTCTGAAATGCGTGTTCGAAGGCCTGCAGTTGCCGATGGACGCGGCGCTGAAGGTCGAATCGCGCTATTTCGTCAATATCCTGCGTTCGAAGGAAGCGAAGGCGATGATTCGCACGCTGTTCCTGTCGATGCAGGAATTGAACAAGGGCGCGCGGCGGCCGCAAAACGTGCCGGCGAAGAAGATCAACAAGGTCGCAATCTTGGGCGCCGGATTCATGGGCGCGGGCATTGCTTACGTCACCGCGCAGGCGGGAATCGACGTCGTGCTCCTCGACCGCGACAAGGAATCGGCCGAGCGCGGCAAGCAGCTTTCGCAGAAGCTCATGTCCGATCAGATCGCCAAGGGCCGCGCCAGGGCCGAAGACCGCGACGCGCTGCTCGCGCGCATCCAGACCACGGCGGATTATTCCGATATTGCGGGCGTCGATCTCGTCGTCGAGGCGGTGTTCGAGGATCGCAAGATCAAGGCAGACGTGATCGCCAAGGCCGAGGCGGTCATCGCCCCCGACGTGATTTACGGGTCCAACACCTCGACGCTGCCGATCAGTTCGCTCGCCGAGATTTCAAAGCGGCCCGACCATTTCGTCGGCATCCACTTCTTCTCGCCGGTCGACAAGATGATGCTCGTCGAGGTGATCAAGGGCAAGAAAACCGGCGACGAGGCGATCGCGAGGGCGCTCGACTACGTCCGCGCCATCAAGAAAACGCCGATCGTCGTCAACGATTCGCGCGGCTTCTACACCTCGCGCGTGGTCGGCACCTATATCCGCGAGGGGCATTTGATGCTCACCGACGGCGCGCCGGCGGCGATGGTCGAGAATGTCGGCCGCATGGCCGGCATGCCCGTAGGCCCCTTGTCGCTCAACGACGAGGTGGCCGTGGATCTCGCCTGGAAAATCCTGCAGGCGACCAAGAACGACCTTGGCGCTTCGGTCATCGATCCGCGTCAGGAAAAGTTGCTGGAGGAGATGGTCGTCAAGCGCGGCCGCTACGGCCGCAAGAACGGCAAGGGCTTCTACGACTATCCGGAGAACGGACCGAAGCGCCTGTGGCCCGGCATTCCCGAGATCGTCGGCGCGCCGAAGCCGGGCGAAGCCTTCGATGTCGATGAATTAAAAGCGCGCTTCCTGGCGATCCAGGCGCTCGAAACCGCGCGCTGCGTCGAGGAGGGCGTGATCACCGACATGCGCGACGCCGATGTCGGCGGCATTCTCGGCTTCGGCTACGCGCCGTTCACCGGCGGCCCGCTCTCCTACATCGATTTCATGGGCGTCAAGGAGTTCGTGAAGCTTTGCAACAAGCTCGCCGGCAAATATGGCGACCGCTTCAAGCCGAACGCGCTCCTCAACGACATGGCCGCGCGCGGCGAGACTTTCTACGGCCGCTTCCAGAAGCCGGCGGAAAAGCAGAAGGCGGCGTAAGCCGCTGGCGGCCTTCAGGCCGGCGGCGTATATGGGGACGGTCCGATACCGCGGAGGGCGGATCATGGCCCGATTCCGGCTGTTGCTTTTGTTCTTGCTCGCTTGCGCTGTTGCTCCGGCGGCATTCGCGCAGACGCCTTCATCCAAAGCCGTGCCCGAGAGCGAGAACGGCCGCTACACCATGAGCCCGGTCGCCGACGGCGTGCTCAGGCTCGATACGCGCACCGGCCAGGTTTCGCTCTGCCGCCAGAAGGGCGACGGCTGGACCTGCGAGGCTACGGCCGACGATCGCGCCGCCTATGAGAAGGAAATCGCCCGCCTGCAGGAGAGGGTCGCGAGCTTGGAAGCCGAACTCGGACGGCGCCCGGGCGGCGATCTCAAATTGCCGAGCGACGCCGATGTCGATCGCGTCATGAAATTCTTCGAGGGCGTCTTTCGCCGCTTCATGGGCATGATCGAGAATTTGCAGCGGGAAAATGAGCAGAAACGAACGTAAGTTGCTGCCCGGGCTTCTTCGCAGCTGGAGACTTGCAATCCCGTTCCGGACGGCGGAACATCGGTCATGACCTCGTTGCAGCCGGGCGACGTTTCCAAGAGAGATGCCGTGGAATCCTCCGCGTCCTACCGCTTCGTGATTGCCGACGATCACCCACTCTTTCGCGGCGCGCTGAAAGAAGCGGTGGGCAATCAGTTCGGCGGCGCGCGCATCTTCGAAGCCGGCGGCTTCGAGGACCTGCAGGCGTTGCTTGAACGCGAGAGCGACATCGACCTCGTGCTTCTCGACCTTGCCATGCCTGGCGTGCGCGGCTTCTCGGGGCTTCTTTATCTTCGCGCGCAGTTTCCCGGCGTGCCGGTGGTGATCGTGTCGGCGACCGAAGAAGCCGACGTGATCCGCCGCTGCATGGAATTCGGCGCTTCCGGCTTCCTGCCGAAGACGCTCAGCATCGATCAGATGCGGAGCGCCATCCGGCAGGTGCTTGAAGGCGGCGTGTGGACGCCGCCCGACGTCGACCTTTCGATCGCCACCGAGGACGATACCCGCGATCTCGTGGCGAAACTGTCGACGCTGACGCCGCAACAGGTGCGCGTCTTGATGATGTTGTCCGAGGGGCTCCTGAACAAGCAGATCGCCTATGAGCTCGGCGTCTCGGAAGCGACCGTGAAGGCGCACGTCTCGGCAATCCTACAAAAGCTCGGGGTCGAAAGCCGCACGCAGGCCGTCATCGCCGCCTCGAAGATCGAGGCCGGCCAATGGTCGCGGCCGGTCAACTGACGGCAGCCGGAATTATTTGAAATTCACTCGGCGGCGGGGCGCGAAACGCGCCATTGCGCGAGAAACGCGCGCAAGGCCGCGGGCTTCAGCGGCTTGTGAATCACCTGAATGTTCTTCGCGCGCGCTTGCTCGCGCACGCCGGGACTGCGGTCGGCGGTAATCAACGCCGCCGGCGATTCCTCGCCGAGCGCGGCGCGCAAGCCCGCGACCGCATCGATGCCGTTCCCCTCGTCGAGGTGATAGTCCACGAGGAGAACGTCGGGGCGTTCGCGCAGCATCGCAAGCGCGCCCCTGAGGTCGGCCGCGGCGAGCACATGGCAGCCCCAGCCGCCGAGCAGCGTCTTCATGCCGTCGAGCACTTGCGGTTCGTTTTCGATGCAGAGCACGACGGTGGTATCGAGCGGAGTGACCGGCCGCGCCGCGGGCTTCGGCATGATGCCCGCGGGTGCTGCGGCGCTCGCGGTCGGGATTTCAACCGAGAAGGTCGAGCCCTCTCCGCGCGCCGAGCGCAGCTTGATTTTGTGATCGAGGATGCGGGCGATGCGTTCGACGATGGAAAGCCCGAGCCCGAGCCCGCGGGCGGCGCGCGCGCCCTGATCGAGGCGCTGGAATTCCTTGAACACGGTCTTCTGCTTGCCGGCCGGAATGCCGAGCCCGGTGTCGACAACCTCGATGCGTAGTCTTCCGCGCCGGCGCCGGCAGCCGACGAGGACCCGCCCTGCGGGCGTGTATTTGATCGCGTTCGAGACCAGGTTCTGCAACAGCCGCCGCAACAACCTGCGGTCGGATCGAACCGCAAGCGAGCAAGGCATGAAAGTGAGCTTCAGCCCCTTCTCGGCGGCAAGCGGCGCGAACTCGACCTCGAGCTGGCTCAGAATATCGTTGATGCGGAAATTGCTAAAATCGGGCTGCAGCGCGCCGGTATCGAGGCGGGAAATATCGAGGAGCGTGATCAGGATCTCCTCGACCGCTTCGAGCGAGGCGTCGACATTGGCGGCGAGCCGCGCTTCCTCGCCGCCGCGCTCGCGCTCGACGAGACTCGTGGCGTAAAGCCGCGCCGCGTTCAGCGGCTGCAGAATGTCGTGGCTGGCGGCGGCGAGAAAGCGCGTCTTCGAGATGTTGGCCTCGTCGGCCTCGGCTTTCGCCCGCGCCAGCTCCTCGGTTCGCTCGCGCACGCGGCGTTCGAGATTTTCGTTGACGCGCTCGAGCGTTTGCGCCGCCTCGACCGCGGGCGTGATGTCCGTATGGGTGACGACGATGCCGCCGTCGGGCATGCGATTCGACCGCACTTCGATCACGACCCCGTGCAGCGGCAGGCGCTCCTGGAACGTCTCGGTGCGGGTGACATAGCGATCGAGCCGCTCGGCCACGAGCTCATCGACGTCGCCTTCGCCGAAATCGCCGCGCTCGGCGCTCTTGCGCAGGATTTCGTCGAGCCCGACGCCGTCTCGGACGAAATGCGGCGCGAGATCGAGCATTTCGCCGAAATGACGGTTCCAGTGCACGAGCTGCAGGTTCTTGTCGAACACCGCGATTCCCTGCCGCACGTGGTCGAGCGCGGTCTGCAAAATCTCGCGGTTGTATTGGATCGCGGCGGAAGCATCGTCGAGGAGCTTCAGCGCCGCGTTGGTGGAAACGCTTTTCTTGCGCAGGAGGATCGAAAGCACGAGCCGGGACGAAGCCGCCCCGATGGCCGAGGCGAGGAGGTGCTCGGCGTAGCGCAGCACATGGGCGTCGGCTTCGCGTTTCGGATCGAGGGTGGTCCCGCGCGATTGCGCGAAGTTCTCGAACGAGCGCCGTGTCCGTTCCTCGCCGAGATAGCGTGCGACCGTGGTAATCAATTCCTCGACCGCAACCGATGACTGCCAGAGCCGGAACGCCGGCGCGATTGGCGCATGTTCCGAGCGGACGAAGACGTTTGCTTGCAGGCGTTCGATGGGGGTCGCCGAAGTCATCAGCGAAACCGCGACGAAGGCGAGGATATTGAGCCCGAGGCTCCAGAACACGCCGTGCGTCAGCGGCGCCGCGTCCAGCCCGAACAGCGCCTGCGGCTTCAAGGCCTCGATGCCGAGCGGGCCGAAATCGAGAAATGCGTGGTCGAGAAGTCCGGACGCGACGAAGCTCGGCAGCAACAGCGTATAGGCCCAGACGGCGGCGCCGATCGCGAGTCCCGCGATCGCGCCGCGCGCGGTCGCGCGCCGCCAGAACAATCCGCCGAAAAACGCCGGGCCGAACTGCGCGACTGCGGCGAAGGAGAGGAGGCCGATCTGCGCGAGCTGCCCTTCACCCGCGAGGTGATAATAGAGGTAGGCGAGCAGGAGCACGCCGAAGATGCAAAAGCGGCGCGCCGTGAGCAGCGTCGCGCCCATATCGGCGCGCGCGCCCGATCCGGCGCCGCGAAGCCACAACGTGACCGGCACGATGATGTCGTTCGAGACCATGATCGCGACCGCGACGCTTTCGACGATGACCATCGCGGTCGCGGCTGAAAGCCCGCCGATGAAGGCGAAGAGCGCGAGCGTGTCGGCCCTCGCGCTCAGGGGAAGGGCGAGCACGAACATGTCGCTGTCGACCGCGCCCTGCGGGAAGAGATAAAGGCCGGCAACCGCGATCGGCACCACAAAGAGGTTGATCAGGAGAAGGTAGAGCGGGAACAGCCAGGTCGCGCGCTGCAGTTCCTCCTCGCCGTTATTCTCGACGACCGCCACATGGAATTGCCGCGGCAGCAGAAGAAAGCAGAGCGACGACAGCACCGTCATCGTGATCCAGTTCGCGGGATCGATTCCGGTCGTGAAGGTCGGGAGCACGCCGCCGAGACTTGCCGCCTTGTCCCAAAGATCGCGCAGGCCGCCGAACAAAAAGAAGGTGATGTAGATGCCGACGACGAGAAACGCCACGAGCTTGATGACGGACTCGGTCGCGATCGCGAGCATCAGGCCTTCCTGGTGCTCGGTCGCGTCGGTATGGCGGGTGCCGAACAGGACCGCGAAGGCGGCCATCGTGACGGCGACGAGGAAAGCGATATCGCCCACCACCGGAACGTCGCCGGTGAATTCGGCGAGCGCGAAGCGGTCATGGCCGAGGATCGTGACGAGCGAGGCCGAAACCGCCTTCAGCTGCAGCGCGATGTAGGGAACCGCGCCGATCACGGCGACGATCGTGACGATCACCGCGACGGCCTGGCTCTTGCCGTAGCGCGCGGCGATGAAGTCGGCGATCGACGTGATGTTCTGGGCTTTCGCGAGCCGCACGATCTTGAGGATCAGCGGATAGCAGAAGCCGATCATCAGGACCGGCCCGATATAGATCGTGAGAAAGTCGAGGCCTTGTTTGGAAGCAAGCCCCACCGAGCCGAAGAAGGTCCACGACGTGCAATAGACGGCGAGCGACAGCGGGTAGATCAGCGGGCGGCTGCGTCCTTGCCCGGCGTTGGAACGCACGCGGTCGCCATAGCTCGCAACGGCAAACAGGAAGCCGATATAGGCGAGCGCGATGCCGACGACGGCCCAACTCTGCAACATCGTTACACCACAGCCATGGCGCTTTCGGATGGCGCAATTTTCAAAGAAAGGACCATAGCGGGCCCGCCTTGTCCATGGCGGCAAGGCCGTCCGCGGCAAGCCTTCGTTCTGGAAGGATCGCCGCGGCAATGCATAATCGAACCCAGCCGGCGCCGCGTGCGCGGATTAGGACCAGGGGAGGCGTGCAATGTGGAAGGAATTTCGCGACTTCGCGATGAAGGGCAATGTCGTTGATCTCGCCATCGGCGTGATCATAGGTGCCGCGTTCGGCAAGATCGTCGAGTCGCTGGTCGGCGACCTGTTCATGCCGGTCCTGGGCGCGGTCACCGGCGGGCTCGATTTCACCAACTACTTCGTTCCGCTCACCTCCAAGGTGACGGCGGATTCGCTCGCCGAAGCGAGAAAGCAGGGGGCGGTGCTCGCCTATGGAAACTTTCTGACCATCGCGCTCAATTTCCTCATCATCGCGGGCGCCTTGTTCATCGTGGTGAAAGGGATCAACTATTTGAAGCGGCAGGAAGCGGCGGAGCCGGCGAAGCCCGCGCCGCCTTCGAAGCAGGAAACGCTGCTCGCCGAGATCCGCGACCTGTTGAAACAGCGTTGATCTTCCGCCGGCAAAAAAGCGGCCGGCGGGAAGCCGGCCGCCTTGATGATTGTCGCGGGCTTTATTGCATCGCGCTGTCGATCTTGTCGTAATATTTCAGCACGAGATCGATATTGCTCTTGTATTTGATCGGTTCCGCGGTCTTCAGCGCTTCTTCCAGGTCTTGGAGCATCTGCTTTTTCTGCGCCTCGGGAATCGATTTGTCGGCTTTGATTTCGTTGATCTGTTTTTGAATGGCGTCCTTCGGCTCGCTCACGGCCTTGGTCTTCGGATCGATGCAGGTCATGATCAGCGCGACGTTTTCCGAGACGCCGTCGAATTCATCGAAACCCGCAAAGCCGAATTTCTTCGCCGTGGCGTCGAGCTCCGCCTGCAGCTTGGGGTCGGGCTTGTCGCCCTGCATCTTCTGCATGATCGCCGACATTTCCTTCTGCGCGGCGATGAGATTTTGAATTTGCTTCTCGCTGAGCTGAATCTGTTTGACGGCCTGCGCCAGCGCCGGGCCCGAAACTTGGGCAAGTGCGACGGCGGCAATCAGCGCAATGACAAATCGAAAGGCGCGCATGGGAGTGATCCTCGATGGTGGGGGTTCTGGTGACTGACGGAGAAGAACGGGAGAGAGAGGCGGCAGGCTGATAGCGGAAGGAGACGACAGAATTTTGGTATTCCGGAACAAGTCGATTGACGGTCCCGTGACAAAAGGCCTCCTCTCGCAAGTCTCCGGCGAGGCAACACAATCTACAAAAGAGGCCCGTATATTGAAGATGGTGCTGGCGGACAGGATTGAACTGTCGACCTCTCCCTTACCAAGGGAGTGCTCTACCACTGAGCTACGCCAGCAAGCCGGATTGAACGCCGCCGCCAAAACAAAGAGGCCTTGGCACGCGCTAAGTGCCATGGAGGCCCGGGAGCCGCAAGCCGGAATGCGGCTTGCGAACGATCGGAAGCGGCGCTACGGCTAGCCGATGGGCGAGCATGACGCTTCGAAGACGTCGAATCGGAATGACCTCGGCCGCGCGGCGCGGCTCGCCAAGGCGCTACGCGAAAATCTCAAGCGCCGCAAAACCCAAAGCCGCGGCCGCGAGGAAGCAAAGCGCCCGGAGGCCGAGGTTCCATCAGCCGCCCATTCAAAACAGCCTTGAGGTTTTTGCGCCTTATTTCGTCCCGGCTTATCGGCTAAACAGCAAACAGTAAGGGCCGCGCCTCCTTTCGCGCGTGGGGAAGAGATGGATCGCATTCGGGTGCAGGGCGGACGGCCGCTGAAGGGATCCATCCCGATCTCCGGCGCGAAAAACGCCGCGCTCCCCCTGATGATCGCGAGTCTCCTCTCCGAGGAGACGCTCATCCTCGATAACGTGCCCCGCCTCGCGGATGTCGCCCTTCTCCAGCATATTCTCGGCAATCACGGCGTCGACATCATGGTCAGCGGCAAGCGCGCCGGCGACAACGAAAACGCCGGCCAGACGCTCGAGCTCTCCGCCAAGAACATCGTCGACACCACCGCGCCCTATCATCTCGTCTCGAAGATGCGGGCGAGCTTCTGGGTGATCGGGCCCTTGGTCGCGCGCATGGGCGAAGCGAAGGTTTCGATGCCCGGCGGCTGCGCCATCGGCACGCGGCCGGTGGATTTCCACCTCGACGTCATGCGCGCGCTCGGCGCCGAAATCGACATCGAGGAAGGCTACGTGCTCGCGCGCGCAAAGCGCGGGTTGAAGGGTGCCCGCATTTCATTCTCCAAGGTTTCGGTCGGCGCCACCCACACGGCGCTGATGACGGCCTCGCTCGCCGCGGGCGAGACGATCATCGAAAACGCCGCTTGCGAGCCCGAAGTCGCCGATGTCGCCGCCTGTCTCGAAAAGATGGGCGCCGAGATCCAGGGCGCCGGCAGCAAGACCATCCAGGTGCAGGGCGCGAAACGTTTGCGCGCGGCGCGCCATGCCGTGCTGCCGGATCGAATCGAAACCGGCACCTATGCCATTGCGGCCGCGATGGCCGGCGGCGATGTGGTGCTTGCCGGCGCGCGGCCCGAACTCCTGCAAAGCGCCATCGACGTTTTGCGCGAGGCGGGCGCCGAGATCAGCCTCACCAATGAGGGCCTGCGCGTGAAGCGCGATGGCGCCGGGCTCGCGCCGGTCAAGGTGGAGACCGCTCCGTTCCCCGGTTTCCCGACCGATCTGCAGGCCCAGCTCATGGCGCTGATGACGCGCGCCAAGGGAACCTCGAAGATCACCGAAACCATTTTCGAAAACCGGTTCATGCACGTGCAGGAACTCGCCCGTCTCGGAGCGCGTATCCATCTCGATGGCGACACGGCGACGATCGAGGGCGTTGGGCGCCTGAAAGGCGCGCCGGTCATGGCGACTGATCTTCGCGCTTCCGTTTCTCTCGTGATCGCGGGGCTTGCCTGCGAGGGCGAGACCATGGTTCACCGCGTCTATCATCTCGACCGCGGCTTCGAACGGCTCGAGCAGAAGCTCGCCCGTTGCGGGGCCGCGATCGAACGCGTCGCCGGTTAACCCCCTTTCAAGAGCCGCTTGCGAACGCCGTCCCGCGCCGCTATGCCGCGCGGGCAAACCGGGTCTTTTGATCGATGACCAAGGACAAAAGCGCCACGCTCAAGCTCGTCGCCTTCGACGCCGACGACCTCGCCGTCGTGTCGGCGCTTCTGCAGGACGCCGTCGCCAAGGTGGGTGACATGGCGTATCTGCCGGACGAAAAGCGCTTCGTCATGGTGCTCAACCGCTTCGACTGGACGGGCAGCGAGCGCGAGGGGCCCGTTCGCCGCCGCACCGGCGTTCACTTCGAACGCGTGTTTGCCGCGAAGACGCGCGACGTCGACCTCGCCGCCCATGACGCGGTCGTCAACCTGCTGGCGGTCGAATTCGAAGAGAAGGCGCCGCCTGCCGGCGTGGTCACGCTTCTGTTCTCGGGTGACGCGGCGATCAGGCTCGAAGTCGAGTGTCTTGAGGCGGCGCTTTCGGACCTCGGACCTCCCTGGCCCACGCAAAAGCGTCCGCGTCACGAGGCATAGGGAAGAGAGACGAACTATGCCGATCCGGCTCAATACGCGCGACAAGGATTTCGCGGCCCAATTCGATCGTTTTCTCGCGGCCAAACGCGAGGCTGCCGAGGATATCGACGCGGCCGTGCGCGCGATCATCGCCGAGGTGCAAAAAGACGGCGATCGCGCCCTCATCGCGCTTTCGAGGAAGTTCGACCGTGTCGACCTCGGCAAGACCGGAATGAAGGTTTCTTCTTCCGATCTTGACGCGGCCCTCGCATCGATCGACCCCGCCACGCGAAAGGCGCTGGCGTTCGCCCAGGAACGGATCGAGTCGCATCACCGCCGCCAATTGCCGGTGGATCTGCATTATACCGACGCGCTTGGCGTCGAACTCGGACATCGCTGGACGCCGATCGAGGCGGTCGGTCTTTACGTTCCCGGCGGAACGGCGGCATACCCGTCGTCGGTGCTGATGAACGCGCTGCCCGCGAAGATTGCCGGCGTCGAAAGGCTCGTGATCACGGTGCCCGCGCCCGACGGCAAGCTTTCGCCGCTCGTGCTCGCCGCGGCGAAGCTCGCGGGTGTCACGGAAGTCTATCGAATTGGCGGCGCGCAGGCGATCGCAGCGCTTGCCTACGGCACCGAAACGATCGCGCCGGTCGCCAAGATCGTCGGGCCCGGCAACGCCTATGTGGCGGCGGCGAAGCGTCTCGTCTTCGGCAAGGTCGGCATCGACACGATCGCGGGCCCTTCTGAAATTCTGGTGCTCGCCGATGCGAGCGCCAATCCCGACTGGATCGCCGCCGATCTTTTGGCGCAGGCCGAGCACGATCCGGCGGCGCAAGCGATCCTGCTCACGCCGGACGAGAAACTCGCTGCCGCCGTCGAGCACGCGGTCGAGCGCCAATTGCAATCGCTGCCGCGCGCGGGAATCGCGGGCGCGAGCTGGCGCGACTTTGGCGCGGTCATTCTCGTGCGCGAGATGAGCGAGGCGCCGGCGCTGATCGATCGCGTGGCGCCGGAGCACTGCGAGATCATCGCGTCGGATGCCGAGGGCTTCGCGGCACGCATTCGCAACGCCGGCGCGCTTTTCATCGGCGCCAATACGCCGGAAGCCATCGGCGATTACGTCGGCGGATCGAACCACGTGCTGCCGACCGCGCGCGCCGCGCGCTATGCCTCCGGCTTGAGCGTCGTCGATTTCATGAAGCGCACGTCGATCCTGAAATGCGGCCCCGCGCAACTCGAAAAACTCGCGCCGGCCGCAATCACCCTCGGCCGCGCCGAGGGGCTCGAAGCGCATGCCCGCTCGCTCGAAGTGCGCCTGAAGCGCGATTGAGATGAGCGAAAAGCGCCTCGTCTCCGTGACCCTCGACGAGGCCTCGATCGGTCGCGCCAGTCCCGACGTCGAGCATGAGCGCACGGTCGCGATCTACGATTTGTTGGAGGAAAACAGTTTTGCCCCCGTCGGCGACGACGGCGGCCCTTACGCGCTGAAGATCGCGATCGCCGACCGGCGGCTTGTGTTCGAGGTGACGACGCCCGACGGCAAGCCGGTCATCGCGCACTTTCTCTCGCTCACGCCCTTCCGCCGCGTGGTGAAGGACTACTTCACCATGTGCGAGAGCTATTATTCCGCGATCCGCACGGAATCGGCCGCCAGGATCGAGGCGATCGATATGGGCCGCCGCGGACTTCACAACGAAGGCTCCGAGCTTCTGACCGAGCGCCTGAAAAACAAGATCGCCGTCGATTTCGACACCGCGCGCCGCCTCTTCACCTTGATCTGCGCGCTGCACTGGAAGGGCTGAGCGCAAGATGGCGGATGCGGCGGGGGCGAGGCCGCAGGCCGTTCTCTTCCTCTGCGGGCACAATCAGGTGCGCTCGCCGATGGCGGCCGCGCTCGCCAAATATCTGTTCGGCCAGTCGCTTTACGTCGCCTCCGCGGGCGTGCTGAAGGGAGAGCGCGACCCGTTCGTCACCACGATCATGGACGAGATCGGCATTGATCTGTCGCGCCACAAACCCGTGACCCTCGATGAGATCGAGGAATATGAAGGGCTCAATTTCGATCTCGTGGTCAGCCTTTCGCCCGAGGCCCATCACAAGGCGCTCGATCTCACCCGCCGGCTTCCCTTCGAGGTCGAATATTGGCCGATCCCCGATCCCACCGCCGTCGAAGGAAGCCGCGAACAGCGGCTCGATGCCTATCGCGCCGCGCGCGACGATCTCATGCGGCGCATCAAGGCGCGCCTGCAATGGCGGCCGGCCGGGTCCGTTTAGCGCGCCCTGGCGGTAGTTTCCTTTCGCGCCTGCTTCGGCTAGTTTTCCCGCCGAATTTGGCGGGCTGGCGCCCGCCCGGGCTTTACACGTCAAACAAGGTAAGGATGGCGAAGGAAGAACTTCTGGAATTTCCCGCTACCGTGACCGAGCTGCGCCCGAACGCCGCCTTTCGCGTTAAGCTCGAAAACGATCACGAGATTGTCGCCCACACCGCGGGGCCGCATGCGCAAGAACCGCATCGCGCGCTCGCCGGAGATATCGCGTGCTCGCTGGAGATAAAGTGCTTGTCGAGATGACGCCCTAATCTCACCCAGGGCCGCATCACCTACCGTTTCAAATGAGGAAGCCGGCGTAGCGCCGCTTGAAAAAAATGCCGATGATGGGGCGGCCCAAACTAGTCCTTGCCTCCGGTTCGCCGCGGCGGCTTTCGCTCGTCAATCAGGCGGGAATCGATCCGGATTCCTTGGAGCCCGCGGAGATCGACGAGACGCCCGAGCGCGGCGAGCTGCCGCGCACGCTCGCCGTGCGGCTCGCGCGCGAAAAAGCGCTGAAGGCTCAGGAGCGCGTCCGCGTTCGCGATGATTTGAAAGGCGCCTTTATTCTTGCCGCCGATACGGTGGTTTCGGTCGGCCGCCGCATCCTGCCCAAGCCCGAGCTCCTCGAAGAAGCCGCCTCCTGCATGCGCCTTCTGTCGGGCCGCACGCACCGGGTTTATTCCGGCGTCTGCCTGATCACCCCGAACGACACCGTGCGCACCCGGCTTGTCGAGACGCGCGTCCGCTTCAAGCGGCTCTCGGAAGAGGACATTGAAAATTATCTCGCCTCCGGCGAGTGGCGGAACAAGGCGGGCGGCTACGCGATCCAGGGGCTTGCCGGCTCCTTCGTGGTCAAGCTCGTGGGCTCCTATTCGAACGTGGTGGGGCTGCCGCTTTATGAGTCGATCGCGCTTTTGGCGGGCGAGGGTTATCCGGTACATTTCGGCTGGGTCAATCCGACCTGAGGCAAAGCCAAAGCCGGAGGCGGCATGAATCTCGCGCTGTGGCTTTCGCGCGCAGGAAGCGCGCATCCCGCCGCCCCCGCGATCGGGTACGGCAAGCGCGTGGTGATGGATTACGGCGCGCTCGCACACCGCGCCGCGCGGATTGCGGGCGCGTTGCGCGCGGCGGGCCTTCAGGCCGGCGATCGCGTGGCGATCGCTTCCAAGAACAATCCCGATTATCTCGCGGTCATGTTCGGCATCTGGCACGCGGGGTTGGCGGCGGTGCCCGCCAACGCCAAGCTGCACGGCGCCGAGCTCGGCTACATTCTCGACCATTCCGGCGCCCGCTTCTGTTTCGCCTCGAAGGATCTGGAAAGCGAAATCGCCCCGCACGCGCCAAAGAGCTTGCAACGCCTGGTCACGATCGGCAGCCGCGAATACGAAAATCTCCTGTCCGCCGATCCCGTGCCGGTCGAGCCGCGCGCGGGCGGCGACCTCGCCTGGCTCTTCTATACCTCCGGCACCACCGGCAAACCCAAGGGCGCGATGCTCACCCACCGCAATCTCGCCTGGGCGAGCCACGCCTATGCCGCCGAAGTCGATCCGCTGGTTCCCGGCGACGCGATTTTGCACGCCGCCCCCCTCAGCCACGGCTCGGGGCTTTACGCCATCCCGCATGTCGGGCGCCTGGGCGTGAACGTCGTGCCGGAATCGGGCTCCTTCGAGCCGCAGGAAATTTTCTCGCTCTTCGCGCACTGGACGCGGCCGTCGATGTTCGCGGCCCCCACCATGATCAAGCGCCTTGTCGAGAGCAACGCCGATTGCGATCCGACGGCGATCCGCACGATGGTGTGGGGCGGCGCGCCGATGTATGTGGAGGATGCGCGCAATGCGATCGACCGCTTCGGCTATCGCTTCGCGCAAATCTACGGTCAGGGCGAGAGCCCGATGACGATCACGCTGTTGTCGAAATCCGAAATCGCCGACCGCAAGCACCCGCGCTGGGCGGAAAAGCTCGGCTCCGCCGGCAGGCCCTTCGCTTGCGTCGAGGTGAAGATTGCGGACGCGGAGGATCGCGCCTTGCCCGCGGACACGCCCGGCGAAATTCTCTGCAAGGGCGACGTGGTGATGGCGGGTTACTGGAAAAATCCGCAGGCGAGCGAATCCGCGCTCAAGGGCGGCTGGCTGCACACCGGCGATGTCGGCGTCTTCGACGCCGAGGGCTATCTCACGCTCAAGGACCGCTCCAAGGACATGATCATTTCCGGCGGCTCCAACATTTATCCGCGCGAGGTCGAGGAGGTGTTGCTCACCCACGAAAAGATTCGCGAAGTTTCGGTGATCGGCCGGCCGGACGCCGAATGGGGCGAGATCGTCGTCGCCTATGTCGTGGGCGAAGCAAGCGCAAAAGAGCTCGACACGCTTTGCCTCGATCGCATCGCGCGCTTCAAGCGGCCGAAGGATTATGTCTTCGTCGACGCGCTGCCGAAGAACAATTACGGGAAAATTCTGAAAACGGAACTGCGCGAACGCGACGCGCGGCGCGAGCAGAAACATGCCTGATCGCCTGAAAGGCAAGGTAGCGCTCGTGGTCGGCGCCGGCTCCATCGGTCCCGGTTGGGGCAACGGCAAGGCGACGGCGGTCGCATTTGCGCGCGAAGGCGCGAAGGTTTGCTGCGCCGATATCAACCTCGCCGCCGCCGAGGAAACCGCCGCGCTCATCCGGAAGGAAGGCGGCGAGGCGCGCGCCCACAAGGCCGACGTCACCAAAGCCGCCGAGGTCGCGGCCATGGTCGAGGCGTGCCGCCAAGCCTATGGCAAGATCGACATCCTCGACAACAATGTGGGCATCGCCGAGGTCGGCGGCGTCGTCGAGATTTCCGAACAGGAATGGGATCGCGTGATGGCGGTGAATCTGAAAAGCGCCTTTCTCGCCATGAAGCACGCGATCCCGCTGATGGAAAAAGCCGGCGGCGGCTCGATCATCAACATCTCCTCGATCGCGGCGATCCGCTACACGGGCGTGCCCTATTCCACCTATTACGCGAGCAAGGCGGCGCTCAGCCATCTCACGCGCACGACCGCGGTCGAATACGCGCTGAAAAAGATTCGCGTGAACGCGATCCTGCCGGGCCTCATGCAGACGCCGATGGTGGAGAAGGCGGCGGGCCTCGCAGCAACCTATGCCAAGGGCGATGTCGAGGAGATGTGGCGCGTGCGCGCCAAACAAGTGCCGATGGGCTTCGGCGGCGATGCCTGGGACGTGGCGTGGGCGGCGGTGTATCTTGCGAGCGACGAGGCGCGCTATGTCACCGGCATTGAACTCGTCGTCGATGGCGGCGTTACCTTGAAATATGCCTGACGTTCCACCAGCCCCCGAACATTCGATCGCGCCGGCGGTGCCCTGTCCGGTATGCGGCAAGCCCGCGGTCTACGAATTTCGCCCGTTCTGCTCCAAGCGCTGCGCCGACATCGATCTGCATCGCTGGCTCGCGGGCGTCTATGCCATTCCGGTGAAGGAGGACGACGACGAGGACGGGGAGGCGCCGCGCGACGAGGGCACGCGCTCCGGGGATTGACGTATTTTCGAGCATGATCCCGTGAAGCGGGAGCCGGTTTTCGAAAAAGAATATGCGCTTTCCGGCGGCGCGCGTTCTGGACAGGCGAGGGCGGGCTTTCTATAAACTCCGCGCCAACAAGGCCCGGCTATCGGGCCCGGCGCCCAGGTAGCTCAGTTGGTAGAGCACGTGACTGAAAATCACGGTGTCGGCAGTTCGATTCTGTCCCTGGGCACCAGTTCTTGGCCGATCTGCGTAGGCCAAAACGTTGATCGAAACTGGCGACGTCTGTTATTGGGGGTCAAGCGGACCTACCCCGAACATCGCAGGATGTCCGCTAATGACCCAAAGCAGAAGTCACGACGCCTCTAAGAGAGCGTCTCATCAAGCCAGTCATACATCCGCGCCAAGGCAAGCCGGCTCGCGCCGACCTCGCAATGCGCGCCCGCACCTTCCGCGTCGGTGAATCTGATTTTCGTCTTCGGGCAGGTGAGGTGGTCGAAAAGCTGCTGCGCCTGGCCGCTGAAGAATAGATCCTTCTCAGCCTCGCACACCAGCGTCGGGCACTTGATCTGCTCCGCGATGCCGTCGCGCAAATGATAGGCCTGTGTCGCCGCGAGATAGGCGCGCGGCGTCTTCACGCCCATCACGTACATGCCGTGCGTGAACGTCCAGCGCGCGGTGCTATTCGTTTTCATCGCCTGCTCTAGGCGCGCGTCGATCTGCGGTGCGCTCGGCGCGGAAAGCGCCGCGAGAACCTGCGCACGGACCTGATCGGGAATGCCGGCGAGCTGTGCCGCGCCGTAGTCGTAGATGCCGTCGTCCGCGATGCAAGCGGCGAGGCGATGCTCGAACGCGGCAGCGCGCGGTGCCAGATAGCCGCCGAAGCTGATTCCGTGAAGCGCAATCTTGCGCGGGTCGACGTCCGTGCGCTTGAGCGCGAAGTCGACCATCGGGGTCACCACCTTCTCCCAATCGGGACGAAAGTGCAGGCCTTGGCGATGCACCGGGCCGAATTGGCCGGGCCCATCGACCACCAGCACGTTGTAGCCGCGATCGACCGCGGCGCGCGCCGGACCCCAGTGCATCTCCTCGGCCGAGCCATCGAAGCCGTTGTTGACCAGCAGCGTCTTGCGCGGCTGGCCTGATGTATCGGGCGAGTGGAAATAGCCCGGCAGCGTCGTGCCTTCGTAGGGAATCTCCACGGCCTCGATTGCCGGCGCGAACAGCGCCGCCGCTGCCTTGTAGCAGGCGACCGACCGCTCATAGGCGCGCTTCACGCGCGGATCGTCGGGGTTGCCGTGCAGAAAAAATTCAGAGGAGCGATAGTAATTGGAGGCGCGCAGGAAGCCATCGCGCGCGCTGATTCCGTGGCCCTTTTTGAGTTGCGTCTCTGCCTCCGCGGAGATGCGGTCGGCGAACGCATTGTTCGAATCGTACCAGCTGTCGTAATCGCCCGACTTGATCTTCTGCGCAATCGCGATGACTTCGCCGAACAACGCGCCGCCGTACTCGGCCGCGCCGAATAGCCGGACGGTTTCGTACCAGAACTGCGGGTCATCCTGAAACAGGAGCGCGTCTGTACCCTTAGCCTCCGCGGGGGGACCTGAACCTTGCGCGAAGACGCTGGTTGCTGTCGAGGCGGTGGCCAGGACGGCGGCGGTTTGCAAAAGCGAACGACGGTCCATGTTCTGCCTCTTTCCGGCTAGGGTCACTAATGCCGATAAGCCGAGATGAATCGGTAATGCCGCCCGGCGGCCATAGCAAGGAATATCGCCGTGCCATCATGAGGTGTCCGAACTTGATTCACCTTCAAAGAATGACCACGATCGATTTTGGCACCTAGAGTACATTCAGTTACGGCGGTCGGGCGCCCGCTTTTTGTGATAAAACGGACATCGAATTTGTAGTCGCGACAGACTCATTTCATTAACCGCGCCCGATTGAAATCGCATCGGGTGCTGCTACGCAGCCCGCTTCGGCTCCAATCCGAGATCCGTTTTCTTGACGAGCACCTGCTTGTCGGGCTCGAGCTCGCGACGCTCGTATTTTGCCGACGCGAGATCCTGAATGACCGACCGGTAGGTGAGATAGATCTCCTCGATATTCTGCGACGCGAGGCCGCGCGCACTCGCGAGTTTGACGAGCGCCTCGCGGGTGACGCCGCAGCCGACGGATTCTTCGCCGTCGCGCGCACTCCAATAGACGCCGGTAAATTTTTGCGGAAGCCGGCCAGGCTGATGAAGAAGGGTCATATGAAAATCCTCTCAATAATTTACGCGGCGATTCTGACCCACGAGCGGACCTATTAACGGAGGCGATCCGCGATCGTCAGTTCATCCAATAAAATCCGAGTGCCGGGTCAAAGAGACATTCGGGCGTCGCGGAAGGACAATAGCCGGCGCTGCGTTTCGTCCCACAGCACAAAGCGTACACAACGAAAGCTTTGCAACAGGGTCAGGCGGCCGATGTCGCGCAGTTCGGGATGGTCGCGCAGCACGCGGGGAAGCCGATAATAGGGAATGCGGCTGCACAGGTGGTGGATGTGATGCATGCCGATGTTCGCCGTGAACCAGCGCAGCACCGCCGGCAGGTCATAGTGCGAACTGCCGTGCAGGGCGGCCTCCGGCATATTCCATTCGGTTCCGCGCGCCCAATGGGTTTCCTCGAACTGGTGCTGCACGTAGAACAGCCAGACGCCGATTGAGCCCGCGATCAAGGCGACCGGAAGATGCACAAGCAGCAATGTTCCGACGCCGACGAACCACATCAGCAAGCCGAAGATCGCGGCGATGGCGACGTTGGTCAGCATGACGCTCGTCCACGGCATCCAGCCGCCGCGCATCAGATCGATCGGCAGCCGCTGTTCGAAGATAAACAGGTAAGCGGGGCCGACACCGAACATCGCGACCGGATGGCGGTAGATGCGATAGCGCAGCCGCCCCCAGAATGACAGCGCCCGATATTCGGCGACGGTGAGGGTTTCGATGTCCCCGATGCCGCGGCGCTCGAGATTGCCCGAGGTCGCGTGATGCAGCGCATGCGTACGCCGCCAATAGTCGTAGGGCGTCAATGTCAGAACGCCGATGACGCGCCCCACCCAATCGTTTGCGTGACGGTAGCGGAAAAAGCAGCCATGGCCGCAATCGTGCTGAATCATGAACATGCGCACGAGAAAGCCGGAGGCCGGCACCGTAAGCAGGAGCGAGAGCCAATAATGGCCGAAATGCAGTCCGGCCCAAATGGCCACCCACAGCGCGGCCAGAGGAAGTGCCGTCATCGCAAGTTCCGCAACGGCGCGCGTGTCGCTCGGCTCGCGATAGCGGTTGAGAATTTGCCGCCAAGCATCGGCTTCGAGAGCAGGCGTTACGTGGTTATTTTCCATGATCAAAGACGTTGACCCAGATCGGCGCTCGACGTCGGAATTGATCTGCTGCCAGCGGCGAATAAGCAGCGACGCCATGGAGGGTAGAGTATATCGGCCCGCGATCAAAGCCATATCGCGCACCCAGGCTGCACTATTTCAGGTCACCGGGTAGATTCGCACAATCTCCCTTAGCTCCAGCTTGATTCGTCTTGCCGCGGGTCCGTGCCACAATCTGGCGCTCGCCAGAAAATAAATGACGACGGCAATTCCTGAGTCGGCATGGAAACGTTCGCCGGGAACATCCAGCTTATGCAGCTCGTCGAGATATCGCCTGGCCGCGGGGCCTACCTGCTTCCAGTCGCGCTGAATCTCCGCGGCAATTTCTTTCAGCGGCCGATGATGCATCGTCATCGTTCAACCAATCGAGCGCCGGAAAGCGCGCTAGGTGAAATCCGTTATTTTCTGAAGCTCGCTTTCGTAAGCAACGCGCTCGTGTGAATCGCCGGCGTTCTTGATCCTGTATTGATAGTCGCCCCGCGATTCCGGCAGCAGGCCGGTGACGGTGAAGCGCCCCTTCCGCGCCGAGGAGCGATCAAACCGGTTTGGCGTGAGATAAACCGTTTGGCCGATTGCGTACCGGTGAGAGGACAAAGCGCTTCTCCATCTAGTCGACGCAGGAATCTCGAGGTCAGTGCCGGCGGAAATTCCGCCGCCGTTGACCGGGCGTAACCGCCGGGCCGGTTCTATGGCGAAAACTGATGCGGCCGCGGTCGAGATCGTAGGGCGACATCTCCACGATCACGCGGTCACCGGCGAGCGTGCGGATCCGGTTTTTCTTCATCTTGCCGGCAAGATAGGCGAGAACCATGTGCTCGTTGTCGAGCTTCACGCGGTAATTTCCGTCGGGCAGAACCTCGGTGATCGTGCCGTCGAATTCGAGCATTTCCTCTTTGGGCATTCGGTTCTCCTCGTGGACGGCTCCATTATTGCGATTGCGCGCCGCGGCGCTCGTCCTTTGACGGACCAGTCCGGCGATCATGGTTGCGGTGCAGGAACGCGACCCCGTCGAGATGTTGGCCGGACTGAACGCCCGCGGTCGGCGTCCGGCGGTTTTCGTCCGCGTGGCCCCCGCCATGCCGATTGCGTCCGCGCCGCCGCTTCTTCTTCGTCTGCTTCGCATGCGGCGGCCGCGGCGTCTCATTCCGCGGTCCTGTCACCACATTCCCGCGGCGATCGACCGCCGCGATCGGCATGCGGATCAGTTTCTCGATGTCGCGCAGAAACGGTTTTTCATCGTGATCGCAGAAAGAGATCGCAACTCCCGCAGCCCCCGCCCGCGCGGTACGGCCGATGCGATGAACGTAGCTGTCGGGAATGTTTGGGAGTTCGAAATTGATGACGTGCGTGATGCCATCAACGTCGATGCCGCGTGCGGCGATGTCGGTCGCCACCAACGTACGCACTTGCCCGTTTCGGAAAGCGGCGAGGGCTCGCTCGCGTTGGCTCTGTGACTTGTTGCCGTGGATCGCGGCGGAATGAATGCCAAAACCGGCGAGCGAACGCGCGACACGGTCGGCGCCGCGTTTGGTGCGCGTGAACACGAGCGCTCGTTCCACCGGCTCGCTTCGCAGCACCTCGGCGAGCAACGCGTGCTTTGCGCCGCGGTCGACGTGGATTACGCGCTGATCGATGCGATCGGCGGTCTTGGCCGGCGGCGTAACGGCGACGTGCACCGGCTCGCGTAGCAGCTTGGCCGCGAGTCGCTCGACTTCCTCGGCCATGGTCGCCGAGAAGAACAGCGTCTGGCGCGCCGGCGGAAGCTTCGCCACGATTGCGCGAATATCATGGATGAAACCCATGTCGAGCATGCGGTCGGCTTCGTCGAGCACCAGCACCTCGACGCGGTCGAGCATCACCGCCCGCGAACGGGTGAGATCGAGCAAGCGGCCGGGGGTGGCGACGAGAACCTCGACGCCATGCGCGAGCGCCTTGTTCTGACGATTGATGGGCACGCCGCCGATGACAAGCGCCGTGCTCGGGCGCACGTGGCGGCCGTAGGTGCGGAAACTTTCGAGAATCTGCGTCGATAGCTCGCGGGTCGGGCTCAGCACGAGTATCCGGCAGTGCCGCGGCTCCACGCGAAAACGGCGCGTCGCGAGTTGATGCAGGATCGGCAGTGCGAAGGCGGCGGTCTTGCCGGTGCCGGTCTGGGCGAGGCCGACGAGATCGCGGCCCGCGAGTATATGCGGAATCGCCGCGGCCTGGATCGGCGTGGGCGTGAGATATTGTTCTTCGGCGAGCGCGCGCGCCAACGGCGCGGCGAGGCCGAGCTGGTCGAATGAGGTCAAGGTACGTTCTTCCTGTCAGGCGAAAAGGGGCCGGCGAATCCGCGAGGACCGCCGCCGCTCATCGCGGGGTGGATTGAGACTTCCCCGCGCGACCTGGGTTGTCGATGTAACGAGTGAAAGCGGGCGGAAATTAACGAATTTCGATTTCAGACACGCGGCCCGCGGGGCGCCAAAGCGCCGGTACTTGAGCTTTTGCACGAAAAGAACGGCTAATTCAAGACGTCTTACGGGGCGTCTTTTTCACCACCTTCGCGGCATCTTTTTCGGCGCTGTCGCGCGCTAATCTAAGCGCTCTCAGCCGCGCGGTGTTCGCATCTACAGAACGCTGAACCGCCAGGTACTCGGCCATGGCCTTCTGACCCTCCAAGCGGTGAGTCTCCTTCTTCTTGAATTTTTCCTCGGCTGAATTGCGAACATTCTCGCGATTCTTCATCTAAGTTTCTCCAGAATTTACGTATGAGCGTCAGCTAAAAGGAATCGTTTCACATTATATAGGTATTGGCCCCCGAATTGGCCAGCTTGCGCCATCCGCGCCAACCACGACAACCAAACGAGATGACCGTTCCCCGCGCCCTGCCTCAGCCGGGCGTGGGCCATATCGTTGCCATGGACGCATGTAGATTTTTATAGTTGCATTCGGATGATTTTCGGGGGCGGGTTCATCATCAGGAGGGGATAGGTGTTTTCCTTCCGCTATATATTTGCGGTCGTCGCACTGTCGATCATCGGCGCCGCGCCGGGATCGTCGACGGCGATCGCCGAAGGGGCGCTGGTCGCGGGCATCACCGCGGATGATGTCGCCATCGGATACTCCGCGAGCTGGGCCGGCAAGGACCTCGCCCGCCAAAAAGCATTCGAAGAATGCCAGAACGCGGCCCACAGCGATCAGGTCAAGCGAAGCTGTGATCTCATTGCCGACATGCACCGGGAATGCGTCGCCATGGCCTTCGGCAACTCGATGAATTACGGATGGGGCATGGACCCTAATCTCGACGTGGCCCGGAAAAAGGCGCTCGAGATGTGCCGGACGATGCAGCGACGGGGCGTGGGCGAGGAATGCACGCTCACGATGGATATCCCGTTTAACTCCTGCGATCAGAACGACCGCGGCCGGTAATGCATCGAACCCGCGCGACAGCGATGACGAAATCGGTCCAGGCAGTGATCGTGGCGGCTGGCCTCGTCGCTTCGGCTGCATGGTGCGCGGCGGAGGAGACGAAACCGATGCGCGAAAATCAGCGCATCATTCTCGGCCATCCGGTGAGGCCCGGCGCTTATCCGTTTCAGACGCTGATCCGGCTTCGCTGGCGCGACGGCAGCACCGGCTTTTGCGGCGGCTCGTTGATCGGCGACGCAACCTGGGTGCTGACCGCCGCGCACTGCATTTTCGAGGGAAGGGGCGGCCCGTTGATGGTGCCCGACCAGTTCACGGTTTTTGTCGGCTCGGAACGCTATGGCCAGGGCAACGGCATTCTCGTCGACGCCGTCTACGGCCACGCAAATTATCGGCAGAGCGATCAGGACAACGACATCGCCCTCCTGCATCTGCGGCGGCTGCCCTGGTCGGCCAAATATGGCACGATTTCGCTTCTCGATCCCGATCGCGAATCCGATCTTGCCAAGATCGACACGCCGGTGACGGTCATCGGGTGGGGAAAAACCGAATCGGCGGACCTCTCTCGGCAGCTTCTGGAGACGCAGACCCAGCTCTTCGATCGCGGACAATGCAACCAGAATTATCTCGACTACTTTCAGCGGGGGTTCGAGGGCTATCTGGCGGCGCTTCCCAATGCCGGCCGCAAAACCGAAACCGAGGATAGTTTCTTCGTCTCGCTGAAGATCGCAGAGGCCGACCGCGCCCGCATCCGCAACTTGATCGAAAAGCGCGCCGCCACGCAGGAGATCATGAACTCGGTGAAGAAAAGTTCCGGCACGCTGATCACGGACAACATGATTTGCGCGGTAGGCACGCCGCTGCGCTTCGGCGATCCGCTGGTGCCCGACTCCTGCCAGGGCGATAGCGGCGGCCCGCTGTTCATGAAAGCCCCCGACGGCAAGCCGGTCCTCGTCGGCATCGTCAGCTTCGGCGCCGGCTGCGGCTCCGCTACCGAGCCCGGCATCTATACCCGGGTCTCGAAATATGTCGATTGGGTGAAGCGCGTCGCCGGCGATTTACAATAACTGCGCTGAATGCGGAGTTTCGCTTCGACGAACAACGGCGAGCGCTTGGCGCTCGCCGTTTCGATTTTGGACTCCGATCCGCGTTTATTCCGCGAACGGCCCCTCAGTCTGCGGCGGGCCTTTGAGATCGAGGCCGGTCGCGACCGGCGATTGCTTGAATTGCACATATCTGCCGCCGTCGCCGGTTTGCGCATAGGAGCCGCCGTCCCCGCTCGTGGGCGAACGCATATCGCCCGGCAAATTGCCTTGCGGTCCGCTGACCGGCGGCGGGGAGGATTGCGAGCGCCGGCGCGCTCGCAAAAAGCGTTGCGGCCAAAGCCATCGCCGCAAGCATGGTGATCCGCGTCATGATGGGCCTCATTGGTTGGAATGTGCTGGAATGTCGCAGCGGCAATGCGCGGGCGCGGAAAAAGTTCCGCGCCGGCAAGCGCGCGCGGAAAACCAAAAGTCACTTCTGCTTGATGATGCGATAGATATAGAGATCGCCGCGCTGATCAAAGCTTGCGATCCGGTGCCCGGTCTGGTTCACGAAATGCGGCACGTCGATCACCACCAGGGGATCGGTGCATTCGAGCACGAGCGCGCCGCCGACCGGCACGTCGCGGAGCGCTGTCTTCGCGCGCAGCACCACATGCGGGCAGCGTACGCCGCGCAAATCGAGCACCGTTTCGTGCCGGGCTGCTTCCACGCCGCGATCCTAAGGCCGCGCGCCGGCGACGGCGAGCACCGGGGGCCGCGTGGCTTTTGCCTTCACCGCTCAAGCCGTCGAGCGCAAAGAATGGCTGCTAACCTTTCAGTCCAGGCGCGCGGCGCGGCCAAAACGCGGGAAGGCGCCCGAACGCTCTTTATTCCAAGCTCTCGGCCCTGGGCCTCGGGGGCCAAACGACCGCTCACCCACTGATCCTGTTCGCGATTCCGCAATTGGCCGCTACGAATGGCCGACGATGAGTTGAATATTTGCGGCGCGATCATTGTTGCAGTGCACACGGACGCGGTCACGATCTCGACCGGCGATAGAAGAAATTGTTTGTTTGACAGGGAATTCAAACCAAGTTGGAATGGTACTAATTTAAGGGAACCGGTTCTGCACGCCGGAACTTCCTAAAAACAGAGGCGCGTAATTGCGTTCGTTCCTCTCATATGGAGAGGGTCAGGAGGAAGGCCGATGAACATGGAACTCTCGCGGCGCCAATTTCTGGTCGGCGCCGGCGTGGGTCTCGCCGGGACATCGCTTGGGGCGCTTGGATTCGGAGATGTAGAGGTCGCTTATGCCGCGGCCATACGTCCCTTCAAGCTCGCAAGCACCACCGAAACCCGCAATATCTGTACGTACTGCGCCGTCGCCTGCGGCATCATCATGTATTCGAAGGGCAACCTGTCGAAGGGTGAGAAGGCCGAAATCTTCCACATCGAAGGCGACTCGGACCATCCGACCAATCGCGGCACGCTCTGCCCGAAGGGCGCGGCTCTCCTCGACTTCGTCCATTCGGATACGCGGCTCAAATATCCGATGATCCGCAAGCCCGGCTCGAACAAGTTCGAGCAGGTGTCGTGGGACGAAGCGCTCGATCGCGTCGCCCGCCTGATGAAGGACGACCGCGACAAGAACTTCGTCGCCAAGAACAACGACGGCGTCACGGTCAACCGGTGGCTGACCACCGGCTTCCTCGCGGCGTCGGCGAGCACCAACGAAACGGCGTGGGCTACCTATAAAGTGGTGCGCAGCGCCGGGATATTGGGGTTCGATAACCAAGCGAGGGTCTGACACGGCCCCACGGTGTCCAGTCTGGGCCCAACGTTCGGTCGTGGTGCGATGACGAATTCGTGGACCGATATTCGGAACACGGATCTCGTAATCATCATGGGTGGCAATGCCGCAGAGGCACATCCCTGCGGCTTCAAATGGGTTACCGAGGCGAAGGCCAATCGCGGCGCCAAGCTGATCGTCGTCGACCCGCGTTTCACGCGCTCGGCGTCGGTCGCGGATATGTACGCGCCGATCCGGCAGGGAACCGACATCGCGTTCCTGAACGGCCTCATCAATTACTGCATCACCAACGACAAGGTGCAGTGGGACTACACCAAGGCCTTCACCAACGCGACCTATGTCGTGAAGGAAGGCTTCACCTACCAGGACGGTCTCTTCACCGGTTATGACGAGACCAAGCGCGACTACAACAAGTCGACCTGGGACTATGAAATCGGTCCCGACGGCTATGTCGTTTCCGACGCGACGCTGCAAAATCCGCGCTGCGTCTGGAACCTCCTGAAGCAGCACGTCTCGATCTACACGCCCGAAATGGTCGAACGCATCTGCGGTACGCCGAAGGAAAAGTTCACGAAGATCGCGGCGATGGTCGGCGAGACCTCGGCCAAGGACAAGTACATGACCTCGATGTACGCCCTTGGCTGGACGCAGCATTCCAAGGGCTCGCAGAACATCCGCACCATGGCGATGTTGCAGTTGATCCTCGGCAACATCGGCGTGCGCGGCGGCGGCATGAACGCGCTTCGCGGTCACTCCAACATTCAAGGACTGACCGACCTCGGGCTCATGTCGAACCTCATCCCCGGCTATCTGACGCTGCCGACGGAGAAGGAAGCGAGCCTCGACACCTACATGTCGACGCGCGGCTTCAAGCCGTTGAAGCCCGACCAGATGAGCTACTGGCAGAACTACAAGAAGTTCTTTGTCAGCTTCCAGAAATCGATGTGGGGGGAGGCGGCGACCGCCGAGAACAATTGGGCCTATGATTACCTGCCCAAGCTCGACGTCCCGCAATACGACGTGCTCCGCGTCTTCGAGCTCATGTTCCAGGGCAAGGTGAACGGCTACCTCTGCCAGGGCTTCAATCCGCTGCTGTCGTTCCCCAACCGCAAGAAGCTCACGGCGGCGCTCTCCAAGCTCAAATTCCTCGTCATCATGGATCCGCTGGATACCGAGACGGCGCGGTTTTGGGAGAACCACGGCGAGTACAACGACGTCGACACCGCCTCGATCCAGACCGAGGTCATTCAACTGCCCTCGACCTGCTTCGCGGAAGACGAGGGCTCGACCACGAACTCCGGCCGCTGGCTGCAATGGCACTGGGCCGGCGGCACGCCGCCGGGCGAAGCCAGGAAAGACACCTGGATCATGGCCCAGCTCTATCAGCGGCTGAAGGCGCTCTACCAGAAGGAGGGCGGCGCCTATGCCGACCCGATTCTGAACCTCAGCTGGAACTACAAGGATCCGGGCGAGCCGACGGCGAGCGAGCTGGCGCGGGAAATGAATGGTTCCGCGCTCGAGGACGTGCCGGATCCGACCGACCCGACCAAGCTCTTGCTGCAAAAAGGCAAGCAACTGGTCAGCTTCGCCGCGCTTCGCGACGACGGCAAGACCGCCTGCGCCTGCTGGATCTATTCCGGCTGCTTCAACGAGGCGGGCAACAACATGGCCCGCCGCGACACCTCGGACCCGGACAACACCGGCGCCTATTCCAAATGGGCGTTCTCGTGGCCGGTCAACCGCCGCATTCTCTACAATCGTGCGTCGGCGGACCTCACCGGCAAGGCGTGGGATCCGAGCCGCAAGCTGATCGAGTGGGACGGCGCCAAATGGGCGGGCTACGACGTTCCGGACATCGCGCCCACCGCGAAACCGGATGTCGTCGGCCCCTTCATCATGAACGCCGAAGGCACCGCGCGGCTCTTCGCCCGCGGTCTGATGCGCGACGGGCCGTTCCCGGTTCACTACGAGCCGTTCGAATCGCCGATCGCCAATCCGATCGCGCCGAAGATCAGAGGCAATCCGGTCGCCCGCGTGTTCAAGGGCGACATGGAGCAGTTCGGCGACGCCAAGGACTTCCCCTATGCGGCGACGTCCTACCGGCTCACCGAGCACTTCCACTTCTGGACCAAGCACGTCGAGATCAACGCGTCCCTGCAGCCCGAATTCTTCGTCGAGATCGGCGAGGAACTCGCCAAGGAAAAGGGCATCAAGTCCGGCGGCTGGGTGCGCGTGTGGTCGAACCGCGGCTCCGTGAAGGCGAAGGTCGTCGTCACCAAGCGCATCGCCCCGCTTAACTGCGACGGCAAGACGGTGCACATCGTCGGCATCCCGCTGCATTGGGGCTTCACGGGCGTGGCGAAGAAGGGCTTCGGCCCGAACTCGCTGACGCCCTATGTCGGCGACGCCAACATCGAGACGCCGGAATACAAGGCGTTTCTGGTCGACATCGAGCCCATCGTCGGGCCGACGGCATAGGGGAGGGAATCATGCGATTTGAATTCGAACTTCCCAACCCGCCCACCCAGGACGTGAAGAGCGATCTGTCCGAACGCGATTGGGTGCGCCGGTCGGCATCGACCGTTCCGCCGCCGGAGCGCAAGCTCACTTCCATCGCGAAGCTCATCGACGTCTCGAAATGCATCGGCTGCAAGGCTTGCCAGGCAGCCTGCCTCGAGTGGAACGACAAGCGTACCGAAGTCGGCGTGAATGTCGGCGTTTACGAAAATCCGCACGACCTCACGCCCGACATGTTCACGCTCATGCGCTACACCGAGTGGGTCAATCCCGAGACCAACAATCTCGAATGGCTGATCCGCAAGGACGGCTGCATGCATTGCGAGGACCCGGGCTGCCTCAAGGCCTGCCCCTCGCCGGGCGCCATCGTTCAGTACTCGAACGGCATCGTCGACTTCGTGCACGAAAACTGCATCGGCTGCGGCTATTGCGTGAAGGGGTGTCCGTTCAACATCCCGCGCATCTCCAAGGTCGATCACAAGGCCTATAAGTGCACGCTCTGCTCCGACCGCGTCGCGGTCGGCCAGGGTCCCGCCTGCGCCAAGGCGTGCCCCACGCACGCGATCGTCTTCGGCACCAAGGAGGAAATGCTCCAGCACGCCGAAGGCCGCATCAAGGACCTGAAGTCGCGCGGCTACGCCAACGCCGGCATCTACGATCCGCCCGGCGTCGGCGGCACCCACGTCTTCTATGTGCTGCATCACGCCGACAAGCCGGAAATCTATGCGGGGCTTCCGAACAACCCGCGGATTTCTCCGCTCGTCAATCTGTGGAAGGGCGGCGCGAAATATGCCGGCATGGCCATCATCGGCCTCACGGCGGCTTTCGGCCTTCTCCACCACGTCATCTCCGGTCCCAATCGGGTCAAGCCCGAGGACGAGGAGAATGCGAAGAAGCTCGCTAAAGGACGGGCGTCATGAGCAAGTACCAGCCCTATGATGTGATGCCGGGCGACAAGGTGAACGCAAGCGGCGACCCGGTGACGGTCGACCGCTACACCGGCAGCGCCCGCATCAATCATTGGATCACGGCGGCGAGCCTCGTCCTTCTTGCGCTGTCGGGCTTGTCGCTCTTCCATCCGTCGCTGTTCTTCCTCACCTATCTCTTCGGCGGCGGCGACTTCACCCGCTTCATCCATCCATGGATCGGCGTGGTGCTGTTCTTCAGCTTCTGCGGCCTGTTCCTCCGCTTCTGGCGGGCGAATTTGTGGGAAGGCGCCGACAACACCTGGCTCGCGCGGATTTCCGACGTGCTTCGGGATAAGGAAGAGAATCTCCCGGAAGTCGGCAAATACAACGCCGGCCAGAAGATGGTGTTCTGGTCGATGTCGGCGTTGATCGTCGTCCTGATCACGAGCGGGATCATGATCTGGGACCGCTACTTCTCGAACGTCTTCACGGTCGAGCAGCAGCGCATCGCCGTGCTCGTGCATGCGACCGCGGCGGTGGTGGCGATCTGCGTCTGGATCGTCCACGTCTACGCCGCGATCTGGGTGCGTGGCACCATTAGCGCCATGACCCGCGGCCAGGTGACCGGCGGCTGGGCCTGGCGGCACCACCGTAAATGGCTGCGCGAGCTCGTCACCGGCGGCCGCAAGTCGTAATGAATGCTTGCCTGCCGGGAAACCGGCAGGCTACTTTGTCCGCCACGTGGCCCGTGTGGTTCGTGAGGTATTGTGATGAGTAAGGCCGGCACTCCCCGGCACGATCCGGTCCCGATCGGCGAGGTTGCAGAACCTCCCTTCGTCCGGCTTCCAGATCCAAGCCGCCTCTTCGCGGAACGCGCCCAGCGCTTCGCCGCGCTCGCCGTCGGCCATCAGCTCGCGCCCTATCTTCTGTTCCTCTCCGCCCTTTGCGACGCGCAGCACAAGGCGCAGGAAGGGGCCGCCGCGCCGGAACTTCCGCCCGCGGACGCGATCGCGCGCGCGCGAGAATTCGGCATGCCCCCCCTGGATCGCAACCGTTTCACGGCAAGCGCCGAGTTCGACGCGGTCTTCGAGCGTCTGTTGCAGCTCGCGGCGGCGATCAAAAAACCCGAGGCCGCGGCGGCGGCGCTCGCGCGCGTAGCGAACGCCGACGCCGCCCTCCGCGATGCGCTGATCCGCAACGTGCTCGCGGATTCGGTTCCGGTCGAACAGCTTGCCGACCACGTCTATGCCGCCGCCGCATTGCAGGTTCATTTCGCGCGGCTCGCGGCCCAACTCGACGGCAAGGCGCTGGTGCCGGTCGGCGACGGCGCCTGTCCCGCCTGTGGCGCGCCCCCCGTTTCGTCCATGGTCGTCGGCTGGGAGCGCGCGCATGGCACGCGCTTCTGCGCCTGCTCGCTCTGCGGCACGCTGTGGAATTACGTGCGCATCAAATGCACGATCTGCGCCTCGACCGCGGGCATCGCCTATCAGGAGATCGACGGCGGCGCCGGCACGCTGAAAGCCGAGACCTGCGACGCTTGCAAAAGCTACGTGAAGATTTTGCATCAGCAGAAGGATCCGGCGCTCGAGCCCGTGGCCGACGACGTCGCTTCGCTCGGCCTCGATCTTCTGGTGCATGAAGCCGGCTATCGCCGCGGCGGGGTCAATCCCTTCCTCATCGGCTATTGAGGGCGCGAGCGATGGCCCGAACCGAAACATCAACGCGGCTCCGCGATCTTCCTTCCGTCGACGAGGTGATGAAGGCGGAAGCCGCGGCGCTGGCGATGGACCGGTTTGGCCGGCCCGCGACCGTTTCCGCCGTGCGCGGGGCGCTGGCGGAGGCGCGCAGGAACGGAAAAGCGGTGATCGCCGGCCGCGACGCCGATCATTTCGCCGCCGCGGCGCTCTCGCGGCTCGACGCCGACGCCGCGCCGAGGCTGAAGCCCGTCTTCAACCTCACCGGCACGATCCTCCACACCAATCTCGGCCGCGCGTTGCTCGCCGAAGAGGCGGTCGCCGCGGCGGCAAAAGCCATGCGCGAATTCGTGGCGCTCGAATTCGATCTCGCCGACGGCAAGCGCGGCGAGCGCGACGAGCATCTGCGCGCGCTCCTCATCGAGCTCACCGGCGCCGAGGATGCGACCACCGTCAACAACAACGCGGCGGCGATCCTGCTCGTCCTCAACACGCTCGCCAAGGGAAAGGAATCCATCGTCTCGCGCGGCGAGCTGATCGAGATCGGCGGCGCCTTTCGCATGCCGGAAATCATGAGCCGCGCCGGAACCAGGCTGAAGGAAATCGGCACCACCAACCGCACCCACAAGAAGGATTACGCCGCCGCGATCGGGCCGAAGACCGGGCTCGTGCTGAAGGTGCACGCCTCGAACTATCGCATCCAGGGGTTCGTCGCCGAGGTCGCCGCGCGCGATCTCGCGGCGCTGGCGCGCGAGCAAAAAATCCCGCTCGTCAACGATCTCGGCTCCGGCACGCTTCTCGATCTTTCGCGCTTCGGCCTCGCGCACGAGCCGACCGTCGCCGAAGCCGTGAAGGAAGGCGCCGATCTCGTCACCTTCTCCGGCGACAAGCTCCTGGGCGGCCCGCAGGCGGGCTTCATCGTCGGCAGGAGGGCGCTGATCGAGAAGATCAACCGCAATCCGATGAAACGCGCGCTTCGCCTCGACAAGATCAGGATCGCGGCGCTCGAAGCAACACTCCGGCTCTATCGCGATCCCGACCGGCTGGCAGCGCGCCTGCCCACATTGCGCTTGCTCGCGCGGCCGGTGCCGGAGATCGAGGCGCTCTCGCGCCGCATCGCTTCTTCAATCTCGGCGGCGCTCGGCAACGCGTTCTCGGTCGAAGTGAAGCGCTGCCACAGCCAGACCGGCTCCGGCTCCTTGCCGCTTGAAACGATACCCAGCGCGGGCTTGGCAATCCGCCCGTCGGCAGCGCGCCGCGGCGGGCGGGCGCTTGCGGCGCTCGCCGCGGCTTTCCGCCGGCTTCCAGTGCCCGTGATCGGCCGCATCGAGGATCAGTCGCTCGTCTTCGACCTCCGCTGTCTCGAAGACGAAAAAACCTTCCTCGCGAACCTCGCCGGGCTCGATCTTTCGGAGACGAACGATGTTCGGGCTTAAGCGAGTCTCGCATCACGCTTCCGCGGCCGCCGATTCGGCCGCCGAGCAAATGGCCGCCGCCTACGGTGCCTCGACGCGCGGCGATTACGCCGCCGCGCTGGAAATCTGGGGGCCGCTCGCGCACGCCGGTATTGCGCGCGCGCAAAACAATATCGGCGCCTGCTTTGCCGAGGGCCTCGGCGTTGAACGCGATCTCGCCATGGCCGTGCGCTGGCTTTCGCTCGCGGCCGAGGCCGGTGACGCCGTGGGCTTGCGCAATTACGCCGCGCTCTACTTCAAGGGCGAGGGCGTCGAGCAGGATTACGCGCGCGCTGCGGAGCTTTATCGCGCCGCCGCCGAGAAGGGCGACGCGCCGGCGCAGGACATGCTGAGCTGGATGCTGCTCGAAGGCGAAGCGATTCCGCTGGATATCGCGGGCGCGAGAGAATGGGCGCTGGCCGCGGCCAAGCAAGGTGTCGCCGCCTCCATGACGCGCCTCGGCATGATCTACCACAATGCGCTGGGCGTGGAGCGCGATCCCGCCGAGGCCGCGCGGTGGTGGCAACGCGCGGCCGAACGGGGCGACGCCGACGGTCAGGCGATGCTGGGGGCCGCGTTTCATCTCGGCGCCGGCGTTCGGCGCGAGCCTGTCACCGCGCTTGCCTGGCTCCTGCGTGCGGAGGCCAGCGGCAGCGCGCTCGCGGCATCCTTTCTCAAGCCGGCGCGCATGCTTCTTTCGAGCGAGGAAGTCGCCGAAGCCGAACGCCGCGCCGCCGCGCCCTTGCCGGAGGCCGCCGCATGATTATCGGCACCGCCGGCCACATCGACCACGGCAAGACCTCGCTCGTGCAGGCGCTGACCGGCGTCGATACCGACCGCCTGAAGGAAGAAAAAGCACGCGGCATTTCGATCGATCTCGGCTTCGCCTATTTGCCGGCGGCGGACGGCGAAATCCTCGGCTTCGTCGACGTGCCGGGGCACGAGCGCTTCATCCACAATATGCTCGCCGGCGCCACCGGCATCGATTTCGTGCTGCTGACGATCGCCGCCGATGACGGCGTGATGCCGCAGACGATCGAACACCTTTCGATCGTCGATCTTCTCGGCGTCGAGCGCGGCGTCGTCGTCTTGACGAAGGCGGATCTCGCCGAGCCGCCCTGGCGCGAGAAAGTGATGGGCGACATCCGCCGCCTGCTCGCGCCGACCGCGCTTTCGGCCGCCGACATCATTCCGGTTTCGGTCGTATCCGGCGAAGGCATCGGCGCCTTGCGCGAATATTTATGGCAAGCGGCGCGCGCCCACGCGGCGCGCCCGGCCACGGGCCGGTTTCGGCTCGCAGTCGACCGCTCCTTCATCCTTCCCGGCGCGGGAACGGTCGTGACCGGCACGGTGCTGTCGGGAAGCGTGTCGAATGGCGATCGCCTCATCGTCAGCCCGCCGAATTTGGAGGCACGCGTGCGCTCGATCCATGCGCAGAACCGGCCCGCCGAGCGCGGCGTGGCCGGAGAGCGTTGCGCGCTCAATCTCGCGGGCGAAGGCATCAGCAAGGATTCGATTTCGCGCGGCGATGTGGTGGTCGATCCGGAATCGCACGCGCCGGCCGACCGCATCGACGCGCGGCTGAACGTGCTTCCACGCGAGCCGAAAGCGATCGCACAGTGGATGCCGGTGCGCCTGCACCATGCCGCCGCCGAAGTGGGCGCGCGCATCGTGCTTCTGGGCGAGCCGATCGCGCCCGGCGGCGAAGGCTTTGTGCAACTCGTGCTCGATCGTCCGATTGCCGCGGCGGCGGGCGACCGCTTCATCGTGCGCGACACCTCGGCGCAACGCACGATCGGCGGCGGCCGCTTTCTCGATTTGCGCGCGCCCGCGCGCAAGCGCCGCGCGCCGGAGCGGATCGCGCAGCTTGAAGCGCATGCGATCCGCGATCCCGGTCAGGCGTTGGAAGCCTTGCTCGGCCACGCCCCCCATTACGCCGATCTTTCGGCTTTCGCGCGTGATCGCGCGCTCGCGCCGGAAGAGGTCGAGGCGATCGCCGGCCGGATCGGCCTCGTCCGCGTTCCGGCGCGAAATTTCGTGCTGGCGTTTCTGCCTGCGACCTTCATGCTTCTCAAGCGCGGTCTCGCCGCGGCACTCGAGGCCTTCCACAGGGACAATCCCGACTTGCCGGGGATCGGTCTCGAGCGGTTGCGGCTGCAGCTCGAGCCGCGCCTGCCGGCGCCGGCATTTGCATCGATCCTGCAAGGACTCGCGAAGCGCGGCGAAGTCGCGCTCGACGGCGCCTGGATCAGATTGCCGGGCCACGAGGTCAAACTCACGCCAGCCGACGAAAAAGCCTGGGAGCGGATTCGTCCGCTCCTGTCCGGCAACGAGCGCTTTCGCCCGCCGCGCGTGCGCGACATCGCCGGCATCCTGGGCATGCCGGAGCCCGACGTGCGGCGGCTTCTGAAGCTCGTCGGCCGTATCGGCAAGGTCTACGAGGTCGCGCATGATCACTTTTTCCTGCGCGGCACCGTGAGCGAGATGGTCGAGGTGATGATCGATATCGCCGCGAAGGTCGAGAACGGCCAGTTCATCGCCGCCCAGCTCCGCGACCGGCTCGACAACGGACGCAAGGTCGCGATTCAAATTCTCGAATACTTCGACCGCCACGGCGTCACCATCCGGCGCGGCGACCTGCGGCGGCTCAACAAGCACCGGCTGGATCTGTTCCGCCAGGCTGCGGCCGAGCCGCCAGCCGCGGCGATGCCAAGCTCAGGAAGAGAAGCGTCCCCGGTGGGGCGTCCGGACTTCAAATCCGGGAGGGGCCGCGAGCCGGTCCTTGGTGGGTTCGACTCCCATTCTCTTCCGCCACCTTCCCGGAGCGCGCGATGATCGCCACCACCGCCATTTTTCTCGATAAGCTGAAAGAGGCCGCGGCCAAGGCCGAATCGGCCGAAACCGATTTCCGCCGCGAGATCGCCGCGCGCCTCAAGGCCATCGAGGACGAGCGCGCCTTCGCCTACCGCCGGCTCAATTTCATGCGCGCGCTCGCCGAGGCCACGGCCACCGCGGAAAGCGAGGAGATCGCGGTCGCCCGTGCGCTCGCCGTCGTGCGCGCGAAACTCGATTGGTCGAGCGACAACGAGGCGCGCACGGCGGTGCTGTCGCGCCTCGCGCCAGTCGCCCAAGCGATGTTCGTGCGGCTCGCGCCGCAGGAAAAGAACGAGGCATTGCCGGATATCGGCAAGGCGCTCGCGGATTTCGAAAAATGGTACGCCGAAACCCACGCCCAGCCATTCTGGGTCCTGTTCGAGCATTACATGCCGGAGACGCCACGTGTCGACTTCTGAGGCGAAGGCCGCCGCCACCGATTTTGATCGTTGGATCGTCGAGGAGTTCGCCGATCGCGGCGCCTTCACGGCCTTCGTCATTCTGGTCGAAATCTCCGAGCCCGCGGTCGTGCCGCTGTGCTCCACCTATTTCAACGTCATCGGCGACGAGATCGACTGGGGCGAGATCACGGTGTTGTTCGCGGGATCGGGCCGCGACTGGGACGGCGCCTGCTTCTTTCCCGCCGACGGCCATCCGCTCGACAATCCGACGGCGCGGCTCAAATTGCGCGAGCTCGAGACGCGCGTCGACGAAAGCCGGCTCACGCTGAACGAGGGCCACTTCTTCGACAAATGGGGGCGCCGCCTCAAGATCGAGGAGGCACAGGCGCAATGAGCGCGCTTCGCGTCATCGACACCGGGCTTCGGCCGCCGCGCCGGAACGTCGCGCTGACGGCGGCGCTGGCGGAACTGCACGCCGCCGGCCGCATTCCCGACACGCTCCGGTTCCAGCGGTTTGAGCCTTGCGTGCTCATCGGCCGCAACCAGGACATTCGCCGCGCGGCAAGGCTCGATCGTTGCGCTGAAAAAGGCGTCGCGCTCGCCCGGCGGCTGACCGGTGGCGGCGCGGTGTACATGGATGCCGGCGTTCTCTCCTGGCAGCTTGTCGCCGACCGGCGCCGCTTCGGCGCGGATTTGACGGATATTGCGCAAAAAATCTGCGGTGCGGTCGCAGGCGGCCTCGTGCGTCTCGGCGTCGAGGCGAAATTTTCTCTGCCCAACGCGATCGTGGCAGAGGGCCGCAAGATCAGCGGCGCCAGCGGTTATTGCGAGGGAACGACGCTCGTGCACGAGGGCACCGTGCTCATCGATTTTGATCCCAGCGGCATGGCCGATGTGCTTCGGTCGCCCGGTCCCGGAGCATCGGCGCCGCGCGTGACGAGCCTCGCCGCGGTTTTGGGAAACGCCCCCGCGCTCGGCGACGTACGGCGGGCGCTCGCTGCAAGTATTTCGGATTGCTTCGGTTTTTCGCTTCTCCCGGAGGTGCCCTCGGCGCGCGAATTGTTGCTCGCGGAAAGGCTTCATGCGGCGGAATTCGGCACCGACGATTTCGTGTTCGGCGAAGCGCTCGAACCGGCGGGGGCGCTCGCATGAGCAAGCGGCTCCTCATCGTCCTCGTCAACACCGATCCGAAGAACGCCGAGGAGCTCGGCGCGCCGTTCTATCACGCGGCGGTAGCGGCGGCCATGGATTACGAAGTCGATGTCGTCTGCACCGCGACCGCCGGCAAGCTCATGATCAAGGGCGTTGCCGAGAAAATTCACGTCAAGCCCGGCAACCCCAAGACCGTCTATGACTGGATCAAGGAAGCGCACGAGCAGGGCGCGCGGCTGTGGGCGTGCCCGGCCAATCTCGAGCTCTTCGAGATTTCCGAAAGCGACCTCATCCCCGAATGCAAGGGCATGATGGGAACGGCGACCATGGTGCAGGACATCATGGACGGCGAATGCCGTGTCCTGACCTATTGAGGGAATCGCCGTGGCGCGCGTGCAGGATCAGGATTATCCCGAACACCTCTTCTACGACGTCGAAAACCAAATCTGGTACGAGGCGCTCGAGGGCGGAAAGATCCGCGCCGGCATGACGCCGATCGCCGTCTCGCTCGCCGGCGAGGTGCTCGTGTTCACGCCGAAACGCATCGGGCGCGACTTCGAGAAAGGGCGCTCCTTCGCCACCATCGAGTGCGGCAAATGGGTGGGCGCGGCGCGCGCCGCCTTCGATGGCGTGGTCGAAGCGCATAACGAAGCGCTGATGAAGAAGCCCGAGCTTCTCAACGCCGACGCCTTCGGCAGGGGCTGGATGCTGATCGTGCGGCCCGCCCGCGACGGCTGGCGCACCGGTCTCGTGACGGGCGCGGCGATCGCCTCCGCCTTTGGCGGCTGGATTGCTTCCGAAGCCTACAAGGACCGCACCGAGTGAGCGGACGCTCGAACGGCGCGAGCTGAGTATGGTTCAGGATTTCAAGCGAGCTCGGCGCGGATTTCGTTCGCGGCTTCGCGCATGAACGGCAGGAATCGCTCGATCATCTGCTCGGGGGTCGTGCGGTCGATGTGACTGGTGACGCCGAGCGCGGCAATGGTCCGGTCGTGCGCGTCCTTGATCGGAACCGAGATCGCCACGACGCCGGCGTCGAGCTCCTCTTCCACGATCGAGTAAGCGGTACGCCGCGCCGCCATGATCGCATCGCGGATTTTTGCCGGATGGATGAGCGTTCTCGGCGTGTAGGCGTGCGGCTCGATCCGCGCGAGATATTCGTCGATCATGGCATCCGGCTGCGCGGCGAGGAGAACGCGGCCGAGCGAGGTGCAATAGGCGGGCATCCTGCCTCCCGTCGGCATGCGCTCGCGCGAAACGCGCCGCACCGGAACGCGCGCGAGAAACACCGTGTCATCGTGATCGAGAATTCCGGCGGAGGAAACCTCGTTGAATTGCGCGGACATCCTTTCGAGCCGCGGCTGCACCGCGCGTGTCACCGGCATCGATGCGAGATACGAATGGCCGAGCGAAAGCACCTGCGGCGTCAGCATGAACGTCTTGCCGTCGCTCTCCACATAGCCGAGCGTCTCGAGCGTGATCAGCGAGCGCCGCACGGTCGCGCGCGGCAAATTCACCTGGCGGGCGATCTCGGCGAGCGACATGCGTTTCGGCTGCGTGCCGAAGGCGCGGATGACCGCAAGCCCGCGCGCGAGCGCGGTCACAAAGTCGGGCTGTTCGGCGGGATCGGTCGGGGGAAGCTGGAAGAGAGGCTGATGCATGACCTGTCTTTCGGTTATTGCTTTCAACCGACGAGGAGGGATTACCCAGCGATTTTGCAGATATCCCCAGTGAAATGGACGCGGACCAAATAACCCAATGGCCAGCATCCGAAAAAGTTCCCGATCGCGGAAGAAAAATTTAAGCCCTTGAACAGGCTTGGGAATCCTTGAGTTATTCCATTCCGCGCCGCTTGCTCGGCGCGGCCCCGCCATGCTTGAAAAGCGGCAATGAAGAAATGCGGCTGGCCCGCCGCCAGGAATTGGAAATTTCAAGGAATTCAAGGCGTTAGGGTTTTCCGGCGGGAATCGAGGGAATTGCATGGCGGCCATACTTTCGCTCGCCGAGGCGGTCGAGGAGCACTTGCGCGATGGCGACATCATCGCGATGGAAGGCTTTACCCATCTCATTCCCTTTGCCGCGGGCCACGAGATCATCCGCCAGGGCCGCAAGCGGCTGACCCTCATCCGCATGACGCCGGATCTCATCTACGACCAGATGATCGGCATGGGTTGCGGCGAGAAGGTCGTCTTCTCCTGGGGCGGCAATCCCGGCGTCGGCTCCTTGCACCGCTTCCGCGACGCGCACGAGAACGGCTGGCCGAACAAGATTTCGATCGAGGAACACAGCCACGCGGCGATGGCCAACGCCTTCGACGCCGGCGCCGCGGGGCTGCCCTTCGCGGCCTTCCGCGGCTATCGCGGCGCCGAGTTGAAGCGGGTCAACCCCAACATCAAGGAAATCACTTGCCCGTTCACCGGCGAGAAGCTCGCCGCCGTGCCCGCGATCAAACTTGATGTCGCGGTCGTGCACGCGCAAAAGGCCGACCGCAAGGGCAATGTCTTGTTCGAAGGCATTGTCGGCGTGCAGAAGCAGGCGGTGCTCGCGGCCAAGCGCTCGATCGTCACGGTCGAAGAAGTCGTCGACACGCTCGCGCCACATTCGCCGAACGCGGTGATTTTGCCCGGCTGGACCGTGAGCGCCGTCGTGCATGTGCCGGGCGGCGCGCATCCCTCCTATGCGCACGGCTACTACAAGCGCGACAACGCCTTCTATAAAAAATGGGACGCGATTTCGCGCGACCGGGATTCGTTCCGCGCCTGGATCGGCGAGCATGTGCTGAGGAAAGGCCCCGATGCCTTCGCGGTGCATGCGAAGAAAGCGGCGTGAGCGATGAGCGCAAATTACACGCCCGCCGAAATGATGACGGTCGCCGCCGCCCGCGCGCTCACGAACGACGACGTTTGCTTCGTCGGCATCGGCGCGCCGTCGGCGGCCTGCAATCTCGCGCGCCTCACGCACGCGCCGGACATCGTGCTCATCTACGAATCCGGCACCATCGAAACCAAGCCCAATATCTTGCCGCTGTCGATCGGCGACGGCGAATTGTGCGAGACCGCGCTCGTCACCGTCTCGGTGCCGGAGATGTTCCGCTATTGGCTGCAGGGCGGCCGCATCACCACCGGCTTCCTCGGCGGCGCGCAGATCGACAAATTCGCCAACCTCAACACCACCGTCGTCGGCCCTTATGAGAAGCCGGAAGTGCGGCTCCCGGGCGGCGGCGGCGCGCCGGAGATCGCGACCTCCTGCGGCCAGATCTTCATCACCATGAGCCACAAGAAGCGCGCTTTCGTGGAGAAGATCGATTTCGTCACCTCGCTCGGCCACGGCCTGGGCGGCGACGATCGCGCCAAGCACGGCGTCACCACCAAAGGCCCGACCAAAGTGCTCACCGATCTTTGCATCCTGGAGCCCGACCCCAAGAGCAAGGAGCTAACCGTCGTCTCGCTGCATCCCGGCGTCACGCGCGAACAGGTGATTGAATCCACCGGCTGGCCGATTAAATTCAGTGACAAGCTCGCCGAAACGCCGGCGCCGACCGCTGCGGAGCTGAAGGTGCTCCGCGACATCCAGGCGCGCACCAAGGCCGCCCACGGCGAAGCCGCCTGAAGGAGTGGAAATGGCCAATCTTCGCGACGCCTATATCTGCGATTTCGTCCGCACGCCGATCGGCCGCTACGCCGGCGTGCTTTCTAAGGTGCGCGCCGACGATCTCGCCGCGATCCCGATCAAGGCGCTGATCGCGCGCAACAAGTCCGTCGACTGGTCGAAGCTCGACGACGTCTTCTTCGGCTGCGCCAACCAGGCGGGCGAGGACAACCGCAATGTGGCGCGCATGGCGCTCTTGCTCGCGGGCCTGCCGGCGAGCATTCCCGGCGTCACCGTGAATCGCCTCTGCGCTTCGGGCTTGGAGGCGGTCGGCGAGGCCGCGCGCGCGATCAAGGCGGGCGAGATGGAGCTTGCGATCGCGGGCGGCGTCGAATCGATGTCGCGCGCGCCCTTCGTCATGGGCAAGGCGACGGAAGCGTTTTCGCGCAGCGCCGAAATTTTCGACACCACCATCGGCTGGCGTTTCATCAATCCGCTGATGAAGGCGCAATACGGCGTCGATTCGATGCCGGAAACCGGCGAGAACGTCGCCGAGGAATTTCAGGTTTCGCGCGAGGACCAGGATAAATTCGCGCTGCGCTCGCACCAGCGCGCGACCGCCGCGCAGAAGAGCGGATTCTTTGCCGCAGAGATCGTGCCGGTCGACGTGCCGGGCGGCAAGAACGGCCCCGTCAAGGTCGACAAGGACGAGCATCCGCGCGCCGACACCTCGCTCGAAGTGCTGGCGAAACTGAAAACGCCGTTTCGCAATCCCGGCACCGTGACCGCCGGTAACGCGGCGGGCGTCAACGACGGCGCCTGCGCGCTGATCATCGCCTCCGAAGCCGCGGTCAAGGCGCATGGCTTGAAACCGAAGGCGCGCATTCTCGGCATGGCCGCGGCCGGCGTGCCGCCGCGCATCATGGGCATCGGCCCGGTGCCGGCGACGGAAAAATTGACCGCGCGCCTCGGCCTCAAGGTTTCGCAGTTCGACGTGATCGAGCTGAACGAGGCCTTCGCGAGCCAGGCGATCGCGGTGTTGCGCCAGCTCGGCGTTGCCGAGGATGCGGCCCACGTCAATCCGCATGGCGGCGGCATTTCGCTGGGCCATCCGCTCGGCATGACCGGCGCCCGCATCGCCGGCACGGCCGCGCACGCGCTTGCGGCGAACGGCGGCAAGCTGGGGTTGGCGACGCTCTGCGTCGGCGTCGGCCAGGGTGTCGCGCTGGCACTCGAGCGGGTGAACTAATCCGCCTTCACTTCGACCTTCGCGGCACCGCGGCCGCGGGCCGAGCGCGTGGGCTTCACCTTCAGCTCGATCCAGTTGCGAAGCTCGGTGGTGCGGATTTCGCGGTTGGTGACCGCGCCGTTGATCCCGTGCCGCCAGGTCAACCGGCGGTTGGTCGGCTCCTGGTACAACTGATCGACGTCGGCGATGAACTGGGAAGCGTCCTGGTCGCTCGCGAAGAATCCTTCGGTCACGAGCTGGCCGTCGAGCCGCTTCAGGATCGCCGAAATATCCTTGAAGTTATATTCGGGGTGATATTGCACGCCCCAGGCGACGCCGCTTTCGTAATGGATTTCCGCCGCCTGCACGCCGGAATGCTCGTTGGCGGCAAGCACCTCCGCCTTCGGCGGCAGTGATTCGACCTCGTCGAGATGCACGGTCAGCGCCTCGAACACCGGCGGCTTCTTTTCGTAGAGCGGATGCTTCAATCCGGCCTCGGTGACCTGGATGCGGCGCGCGAATCCGATCTCGCGGCCGCGCGGATTGCGATGCACGGTGCCGCCGGCCGCGACGGTCGCGACCTGCAGGCCCCAGCAGCTTCCGAACATCGGCGTCTTCGAGCGATAGACGCTCCGCGCCAGCTCGATTTGCGGGGAGATCGCCGGCCCGCCGTCATAAATGTGCAGCGCCGAGCCGGTAATCGCGACGCCGTCATAACTTTCGAGACCGGCGCCATCGGGGAGGTTGGCGCCCGGATCGGCGGGAAAACAAACGTCGACGGTGGCTCCCGGCCAAAGTTCGGCGAGGAGCCGGGCATAGCCCTCGCTTGCCGCCACTCCTCCGGCGGCAACCTGACGCTCGCGCCCTTGGGCGGTATTTCCTTCGACAAC
>Ga0070734_10000182_pt1 | contig 169200 bp, 168 predicted proteins | sample Coa_R1_8_FD_66444 | JGI IMG/M metagenome (GOLD analysis project Ga0070734, IMG submission 66444) | Surface soil microbial communities from Centralia Pennsylvania, which are recovering from an underground coalmine fire - Coalmine... | ecosystem: Environmental > Terrestrial > Soil >... | reverse complement strand
CTGTGGAAGTATTCCTACCAGGATCCCGACACCACCAGCACCACCGAATTCTTCCTGCGCCACCAGCGCGATTTCGCCCTGGTGCACCGCAAGATCGCCTTCTTCGAGCGTTCCTTCTACAATGCGCTCAAAGAACTCAAAGCCTCCCAGGCTACTGCCCATCCCTTAGCCGAAATCCAGGACGATGATCTCCTCATCGCCGCGGCTTCGTTCTGTCAACCAGACACCGACCCAGACGCCCCGCCGGCCCAAATCATGCACCCGCCGCTGGACAACCCGGCCCTGCGCCTCTGAAGTCGAAAGAAAGGCGAAGAAATCACCCGGTTATCCGCACCAAATCCGCCCAGCGCCCGCGCGTGTCGCGATTCGTGTCTTTCCCCGGACACGCGACGGCAGCCGCGTCGTTTGAGAAGCGCTCGCCGCGTGCTGGCTATACTAATAAATGAGCGTCCGCTGGAGCAGGTTGTTAGCCAAATCCTCTCCCGATACACACTGCGGCTCTCGGTGGTGAGTTTCCGCGTGGAACGGCAGAACGGCATCCGGGTACCGAACGGCAGCCTAATTACCCCCGACAACCACCCACTCGCGGCTAACCCGCCGCGACCATCCCAACTAGCGCCAAAGGCTCTCCGAAAATGAGGATTCGCTACATAAGTTTGTTGGGAATCGTCTTCCTGGCCGCAATCTGGATCGGCTTCCGCTTTGGCGGCCAGGTCGATAACTACACCTACGACGAGTTCTTCCGGATGTACCGCCCGCGGATTGCGCAGCCGCAATCCGTCATTCTGGCCCTCGATGAAGCCACGCTCGCCAGTTACGGCGGTATGGAGCACATCCGCCGGCCTTTGGCGCGCGCCCTGCGGCTCATCGATGCCGAGTCTCCCAAAGCCGTCGTGGTCGATCTCATCCTCACCGATCGGCGTGATCCCGAGGCCGATCGCGAACTGGCTGCCGCCTTCCAGGCCACCCCCCATCTGGTGCTCTCGTCTTTGCTTATGGATGATCCCCCGCGCTGGGAAAACCCCCGCCCCGAGTTTGCCCGCCCGGCCGCCGCCGAAGGCCACGTCTATGCTCTGCCCGATCCTGGCGATTCGGTTACGCGCGCCGTTCCTCTCGATGTCCATGCGGGGCCGGACCGCCGCTGGGCCCTGGCCCTGGAAGCTTACCGCGTAAGCCGTGGCGCTGGAGTTCCCCTGGAATCGCCCGACGACCTCGAAGTCGGCGGTACCGTGATTCCCTTCCGCCGTACCGGCGATGCCCGCTTGATGCGCGTTCGTTACATGCCCCCCGATCACGCCATCCCGCGCGTCTCCTTGAAGCACTTGCTCGATGATCCTTCGCAGGCCGCCAATTTCGCCGGCAAAGTCGTTTTTGTGGGAGTCACCGCCGCCAGCGAGGTGCGCGACAAGCTCTTCACGCCCTATGCCGAAGGCCGCACCGCTACTGGCATCGAAATCCACGCCGAAGCTTTCGAAACTATCGCCCAGCACCTGTTTCTCACCGATGTGCCTCCAAGCTGGCCGGTCTTGTTCGCGCTCTTGCTGGTGGTCGCGGCGGGAGCCGGGTTCGCCTGGCTGCCGGGGTGGAAGGCCTACGCGGCCGGCGCCGCCATCGTGCTCGCCGCCTTCCTCACGCCCTACCTTTTCTTTACCCACCAGCGCGTCTTTTCGCTCGCCATTCCCGCGCTCGCCGCCACCTTCGGCGTTGCGGCCGCCGCTGCCTGGCAGCACCTGGTGGTCCGCCGCAGCTTGCTGCGCGCCGAGGCACAGCGCGAACGCTATCAGCAGGCCATGCATTTCGTGACGCATGAGATGCGCACGCCGCTGTCGGCCATTCAGGGATCCAGCGAGTTGATCACCCGGTTCGCTTTGACCGATGAGAAGCGCAAGCAGGTCGCCCAGATCATCAATTCCGAATCCAAGCGGCTCGCCCGTATGATCGAAATCTTCCTCAACGTGGAACGGCTCTCCGCGGGCCAGATGGAGCTGAAGCACGAGGAGATCGATATCAAACAACTGGTCGAGATCTGCATGGAGCGGGCTCGCCCGCTCGCCGATCGCAAGCATATCGGACTGAACCTCGAGCCCATGGATGACGACCTGCTCCTCACCGGCGATCGTGAGTTGATGGAATACGCTTGCTACAATTTACTAACGAATGCGGTGAAGTACTCGCCGCAGCGCACCCAAGTCACGGTTACCGGCTGGAAGAACAACGGCCACATCCATCTCGCCGTGAAGGACCAAGGTATCGGCATGGACCCGAAAGAGGTAAAGAAAATCTTTCAAAAGTTCTACCGGACGAAAAAAGCCGAAGAGTCGGGAGAGGCCGGCACCGGTATCGGACTCTCCATCGTGCAGCAGATCGTGGAGCAGCATGGCGGCGCCATCGAGGTGGTCAGCCAGCCCGGCGCGGGTTCCTGCTTCACTCTCGTATTGGCGCAGCAACACTAATGCAGAAACTACTCCTAGTCGAAGACGATCCGGCGCTGCAGTTCACCATCCAGACGGCCCTCGAGGAGAAAGGCTACGCCGTGGAGGCTGTTTCCACTACCGATGAAGCCATTGAGCGCCTTTCGGACCAGTCCTATCCCATCGTGATCTCCGACATCTACATCGACCGCCGTACCGGCCTGGATGTCCTCGATGCCGCCAAGCGCAAAGATCCCCTCTGTTCCGTAATTCTGATGACCGGCCGCGGCACCATCGAAACCGTGATGGCCGCCACTCGCGGCGGCGCCTTCGATTACATCGCCAAGCCGTTCGAACTGGATACCATGATCGACGCCGTCGAGCGCGCCGAAGCCGCCGCCGCCGCAGGCGAGGCGGAAGCCGAAGAGGAAGAGCCGCTCGACACCAGCATGATCGGCCAGTCTCCGGCCATGATCAAGATCTATAAGACGCTGGCGCATGTGGCCGGCACCGATGCCACGGTCATTATCGAAGGCGAAACCGGCACCGGAAAAGAACTGGCGGCCCGCACCATTCATTCCTTTAGCCCGCGCGCCAACCATCCGTTTGTTCCCGTCGATTGCGGCTCCATCGCGCCCTCGCTCCTCGAAAGTGAGCTGTTTGGCGCCATGCGCGGCGCGTTCACTGGCGCCGACCGCGACCGCATCGGCGTGTTTGAATCCGCCAACCGCGGCACCGTTTTCCTCGATGAGATCGGCGATATCGAGCAGAATTTCCAGTTGGCCCTCCTCCGTTTTCTCGAAGGCCACGAAATCCGCCCCGTAGGCGCTTCGCGGTCCAAGTCGGTTGACGTGCGGGTCATCGCCGCCACCAACCGCGACCTGCACCGCCTGGTGGAAGACGGCAAGTTTCGCGAAGACTTGTGGTATCGCCTCAATACGGTGCGCATCGTGCTGCCCCCGCTGCGCGAGCGCCGCTCCGACATCCCCCTGCTGGCGCGCTTCTATCTGAACCGGTACAACGGCCGTTACAACCGCGATGTGAAGCTGATGGATTCGGGGCTCCAAGCGCTGCTGAATTATACCTGGCCGGGCAATGTTCGCGAGCTTCAGCACATGATGGAGCGGCTGACGATCCTGGCCGACCGCGTCGATGCAGGCGCCGTGGACGAGGCTCTCACCGCCATGGAGTCGCGCGAGAAACCGGTCGAAACCCTCACCGATGCCGAAGAAGAACATATCCGTAAAGTGCTCACCGCCACCGGCGGAAACAAAAGCAAAGCCGCCCAGATCCTCGGCATCGAGCGCAAGACTCTCTACCGCAAGCTCGAGCGCATGAAGCTATAGTGGGACAGGCCTCCAGGCCTGTCCATCGCGCCCCTCACCACGATGTTCTCCCTGGAAATCAACTCTACTCCCGAAGATCGTGACATCCTCATCGCCGATCTCTGGGAGCTAGGCTGCTCCGGCATTTCCGAGCTCGATGAAAGCCACGTCCGCGTGTTCTTCGAAGATTCCGCCGATCGCAACCTCCTCCTCCGCCGCTATCCCGCCGCCCGCTTCCGCGCCGAAGAGCCGCGCGATTGGGAGCAAGCCGCGCGCGACCTGCTCCAGCCCGCCCTGGTGGGATCGCATTTTTACCTGGTCCCGGAGTGGCGCGACGATCCCACCCCGCCCGGCCGCTTCCGCATCACCGTGAATCCCGGCATGGCTTTCGGCACCGGCGTCCATGAAACCACCCAGCTCTGCCTGGAAGCGCTCGAAACGTACCTGAAACCCGGCATGACCGTCCTCGATGTCGGCACCGGCTCCGGTATTCTCGCCGAGGCCGCTGGACTGCTCGGAGCCGCGAAAGTCTTCGCCTGCGACACCGATCCCACTGCCGTTGCCATCGCGCGCTCGCGCGTTCCCGCCATCTTCACGGGCTCCGTCAGCTCAGTCCGTTCCGCTGTAGCCGACCTCGTCTTGGCGAACATCAGCCCGGAAGCCATCATCGAACTGGCCCCCGATCTCTTCCGCGCCCTCCGTCCTGGCGGCCGTTTGCTGGCCAGCGGCTTCGAGGCACAGGAACGTGAACAAGTCACCGCCGCTCTCCCCTATGTGCAGAAGGTCCGCCAAAAAGGCAATTGGCTGTTAGCCGTCGCCGGCTAAAAGGACACGCGATGCGGCCTCCGGGCCTGGCCGAGCCAGCGAAGCTGGCCGGCTTCCGTCTGCGAGCCCGGGGTAGATTTTCCGCCCTGATATAATTCACAAGTTCACCTCATCTATGACCCAATCCCTGGAAGATGCTATACAAGCCGCCGGAAGCGCCGTCAAACTGCTGCGGAATTCGCAGATCGGTCCTTATGCGTTTCCGGTGGTGCGTCCCGAATTCACCAACTGGCGCGACGAACAGCGGGCCTGGAAGGAATCCTGCGCTCTGTTCGATCAGTCGCATCACATGACCGACCTGTACATCGACGGCCCCGATGCGTTGAAGTTGTTCTCCGATCTCGGCATCAACAGCGTAAAGAATTTCAAGGTGAACCAGGCCAAACAGTTCGTGGCCTGCAACTATGATGGCTACGTAATCGGCGACGCCATCTTGTTCTATCTCTCGGAAAACCGCTTCAACCTGGTCGGCCGCCCGCCGGCCCATAACTGGGTGCAATTCAATTTGCAGACCGGCGGCTATCACGCCACGGCGGAACGCGACGAGCGCTCGGCTGTGAATCAAGGCCGGCGCAAGACATATCGCTACCAGGTACAAGGCCCCCACGCGGTGAGGACCATGGAGAAAGCCACCGGAAAGGCGGCGCCGGATATCCGCTTCTTCAACATGGGCGTGTTCATGATTGCCGGGAGGGAGGTCCGCGCGCTCCGCCATGGCATGGTGGGCCAGCCGGGCTGGGAGATCTTCGGCCCTTGGGAGGATGCCGATGCCGTACGCGACGCGATTTTAGAAGCCGGCCGCGAGTATGGCATCCGGCAGGTGGGTTCGCGAGCCTATCCGACCACCTGTCTCGAATCGGGCTGGATTCCCTCGCCGCTGCCGGCCGTTTATACCGGCGAGAAGATGAAGCCCTACCGCCAATGGCTCGGTCCCAAAAGCTATGAGACCATGGCATCGCTCGGCGGCAGTTACTACTCCGACAACATCGCCGATTATTATCTGACTCCCTACGATCTCGGTTACGGCCCCTTCGTCAAATTCGATCACGACTTTATCGGCCGCGCTGCTCTGGAGAAGCTGGCCGATCACCAGTCCCGCAAGAAGGTGACTCTGGTCTGGAACGGGGAAGATCTGGAACGCGTCTTCGGTTCCTTGTTCCACAACGGCGGTGATATCTCTAAATACGTCGACTTGCCTCTGGCCAATTACGCCACCTTGCCTTTCGACAAGGTTGTGAAGGACGGCAAGACGATCGGCGTCTCCACTTATACCGGTTACACCTACAACGAACGCGCCATGATCTCGCTGGGCGTCTTGGATACTGCATATGCCGAACCGGGCACGCCGGTGACGGTCGTTTGGGGCGAAGAAGGCCGCGGGTCTACCAAACCGACCGTCGAGCGCCATAAGCAGGCCGAGATCCGCGCTACTGTGGCCGCGGTCCCCTACGCCGAAGTGGCGCGCACGGCCTACCGGCCGCATTAGCAGGCTAAAAGGAATAGACGCCGATGGCCGCCAATAAAAGCCGATTCAAAACAAAATACGAATCTGCGTTCATCTGCGTTCATCTGCGGCACAATTTAAGTTTTCAGCAGCCTGTTGGTGATATGGACTACGCTCTTTTGTACTCTGCCGCGGAACGCGCGCCTACGCTTGTGACTCGGATCAGAGCCGCGACCGCGAGGGAGCGGTCTTTCTGCGCAATAGGATAAATCAAATGGCTTATATCTTTCACCAGGACGACTTGCCGCGGCTCGAAGCCGTGGTGCCCGGCCGTGTCCGCACCTTTTTCGTCAATAAGGAACTGACCGAAATCGACGACATGCTGGCCGGCGTCATGAACTACGCCGCCAATGCCTCTTCGCCTTATCACTACCACGAGATCTGCGAACACTTTTACTTCATCATGGAAGGCAAAGGCACGGTTGAGACGGAGGAAGGCAAGCGGCCCGTCGGCCCAGGCGATATGGTTTTCATTCCCGCCGAAGCCAAACACCGCCTGCGCGCCACCGATACCGGCCTGTTCTACTTCGAATTCCAGGCGCCCAACCGCTTCAAGACCCACATTCTCGATGGCACTCCGGACGATCTGCGGTGGAACCGCGTAGACGGACGCGTTTGGGTGCAAACGTAGAATCCGGAGACTGCCATGTCGCTAACCTTCATCAATACCAACGAACTCCCGCGCGTGAAGACACCCGCCGGTGAGTTCACCGAAATCCTCAACCAGCACCTTGCCGGCGCCAAGAACGTCCTGGGTACCCTTCGCTGGCTAAACTCGGGCCAGCAGTTCACCCCCGAGAAGGTGGAAAAGCATCAGCTCATCTACCTCATGGAAGGAAAAGGCCGCATCCACTTGGACGGCAAGGATTACGACGTCACCAAAGGCGCCGGTGTCTACCTCGGCCCCTCCGAAACCGCGTCGATCCAGGCCGCCGACGGCGCTTCGCTGAAGCTGTTCCATCTAGTCGTGCCCCGCATCCCAAAGGGGCCTCAGTCATAAGTAAGTGCCATAGAGTCAATACGTCCAGAGGCTTTTTGGCCCTTGACTCTAATCCCTAGATGTTGCATCATATAGGTGAAGCTAGCTTATAAAGCAGCGGCTGGTGAGCCGGAAAGAATGGTTACCCGGTCGAGTCGCTGACGAGACCCAAGCCGCCCACATCAAAGGGGCGGCTTTTTCTTTGGCTTATTGCAGTCCCCCTTTGGACTCACGGAGAAGAGTTCCGGCCGTGGGTGTCGGGCCGAACACTCCAGCACGACTCTATCCCGAACGTAATTTCCCTAGCGATCTGCTCTTTTGCCCGGGTTTTCCAGGGCGGTCATCGGGGAGGTATCGAGCACGATTCCCTCGGAGTCCATTGCACTGGCGATTTGGTCGATTACATCCTCCATTGTGTAGCCGTCAGTTACGATGCGACTGTTGTAGATGTGCTGCCCGATAAAAACCACTTCCGGTTCGACGGGCGGATAACCCCGCGCGTCCCGTTTTTCATTCAGCGAAAAGAGTTGCTTTTCGGTGAGCCTGCCAATCCTGATGAGCTGGGCTCTCTTGCCCCACTGAAGCGTTTCCAGGTTCGACCGGATCAGCCTGCGTGCGTCAGGGAAAAGGGGCATTTTAATAGTTAAGGATATCAATCTTCTTTTATGAAAGCCTTTCCTCCTTTGGCGCAAAATCTGTTGGGCCTTTTTCTGCTATCATGGCCCCAGTCCGCACCAAGGAGGGCACTTAGAGTGACTGTCCTGAGGGTTTCGTTCGCCGCCTGTCTTCTGGGAACCACGGCTTTGGCCGCCGCCAACCCCCCGGTTACGTTTACCAAAGACGTTCTGCCGATTCTGCAGAAGAACTGCCAGGGCTGCCACCGCCCCGGAGAAGTCGCGCCCATGTCGTTGCTCACGTACACCGACGCGCGCCCCTGGGCGAAGGCCATCAAAGTGGCCGTAGCCACACAAAAGATGCCGCCCTGGTTCGCCGACTCGAAAGTTGGGCACTTTTCGAACGATCGCCGCCTGAGCCAGCAGGATATCGACACCTTGGTCTCCTGGGCTGATAGCGGCGCCGTGGAAGGCAACCCTAAGGACGCACCCGCCCCGCTGCATTTCCAGGACGGCTGGAACATCCAGCCCGACATGGTGATCAAAATGCCGAAACCCTTCCAGTTAAAGGCCACCGGCACTATCGATTACCAATACGTTCTGGTAAAAGGCGATTTCACCGAGGATAAATGGGTCACTGCCGCTGAAATGCGCCCCGGCAATCCCAAGGTTCTGCACCACGGCAAAGTTTGGGTGCGGCCTCCCGGATCGCACTGGATGGAAAACGCCGTTCCGGGCGAAGCTTACTCGAACGGCATGGGCCGGAACTCCCTCACGGAAGGCAACGACATTCTGGGCAAGTTTAACCCCGGTCTAGGCGCGCAGGAATTCGCCATCGGCGATTCGGCGAAGTTCGTGCCCAAAGGCTCTGACCTCGTCTTCGAGCTGCACTATACGGCCATCGGCGAGCCCACCCAAGATGCCTCCGAACTGGGCCTTGTCTTCGCCAAGCAAGCTCCCAAAACCCGCTACTTCCTCTCCGGCGGCCCCACAGCGCATAACCTGGTGATTCCTGCCGGCGACGGCAATGCCGAAGTAGTGAGCGAAGTAACCGTGGGCGCCCCGAACGTCCGGCTGGCCTACGCCCAACCACACATGCACCTGCGCGGCAAGGATTTCGAACTCCGCGCCATCTATCCCACCGGTGAAACCGAGGTCCTCTTCCGCGGCAAGTTCGATTTCGATTGGCAGCTCGGCTACAACTTCGACAAGCCCATTCCGCTGCCCAAGGGTACGCGGCTCATCGGCATCTCGCATTTCGATAATTCCGTCAACAACAAGTTCAATCCCGATCCCACCAAGACCGTCGTGTGGGGGCCGCAAAATTGGGACGAGATGAGCAATTGCTTTATCGGCCTGTTGTTCGACGTAAACACAGACCCCGACACGGTCCTTTTCGCCTCCGGGCCCAGCCTGCTGCCGCGTACAAAGGCGGGACCGACCCTCTCCGCCCTGGAAGCACTCGCAGTCCGATGAGGGGCGCGTTACCGAGCCGCGACCGCTAGGGAGCGGTTTCCGTGCGCATTCGTTGGGAGCTCTTCCGCCGCATCCGTTACCGCATCACCCACGGCGGCGTGCTCTTTATCCTCGCCATCCTCCTCGTAGGATTCGGGGCGGTCATCTCGGCCAATAACCTCCTGTTCCTGATCCTCGCTATGATGCTGGCCACTCTGCTGGTCTCTGGAGTCGTGAGCCGGCTTTGCCTGGCTGCCCTGGAACTCGATTTCCTCGTTCCCGAGCATGTCTCCGCCGGGCGCAAAGTCCCGGGCCGCCTGTTTGTGCGCAACCAGAAATGGCTGCTGCCCTCCTTCTCGATCCGCGTCGAAGCCATACGCGACCCCGCCAGTCCCGTGCTCGAAACCGGCGTCTATTTTCCCCTGATCACCAGCGGTGCCACCGTGGAAGCCACCGTCGAGGTTCGGTTCCCGAAGCGCGGGCCTTACCGGCAGAACAGCTTCGCCTTTTCCACCTCATTCCCCTTCGGGTTTCTGGAAAGGACCGCGCGGGTCACATTGCGCCGCGAAACCATCGTCTACCCCTCCATCGAAGGGCGCGCCGGCTTCGAGGATCTCTTCCTGGGCGTGGCCGGCGAAATTGAAACGCATTACCGGGGATTGGGCAAGGATTTTTACCGGATTCGTCCCTATGAGGCATTCGAGAGCGCGCGGCATGTCGATTGGAAGGCCACGGCGCACGTCGGCAGTCTGCAGATCCGCGAATTTGCCCGCGAGCAGGAGCAGACCGTCGAAATGTTCCTCGATCGCGATGTTCCGGCCGAATTGGACGTCTGGTTCGAACAGGCGGTGGAGTGCTGTGCCTTTCTCGCTTGGCGGCTTTCCAACCGCGGCACCGCCATTCATTTCCGCGCACAGGGATTTGACTTCCGGCAACCCCATGAGGGCGATATATATACTATTCTGAGATACCTAGCTTTGGTGTACCCGCAGCGAGGACACTCGCCGGAGGCTCCTGTTGAAGAAACTAGTTACAAAATCGTCTTTACGGCCTCCCCGGAACGCTTCCGGCAGGCCGGCTGGATGGGCGCCCGGCTCGTGGGGCCGGAAATTTTCGCGCGCCTGGAACCTTGATCTCCTGATTCGTCCGCTTCTTGAAGCGTGCCAAACCCTGCCGCTACCGAGCCGCGATCGCAAGCGAGCGGAACACACCGCCTTAGTACATGCGTTCGGAAATTCGCCCACGTATTCCGGAACACCGCTCCCTAGCGGTCGCGGCTCAGTTACGCATACCTACCGAGCCGCTGCTTGCAGCTCGACCGTTAGGGAGCGGTACAGCCGGCCAGCGACAATTGTTGACTGTATTTACGAAAGGGTGTGCTTAGCATTAGTTCTCCCGCTGCTCATCTCGCTCTCCGCTTGGGCACAGGTCGGCGCTTCCATCTCCGGTAAAGTCGAAGACCCCACCGGCGGCCCCGTTCGCGGCGCGACCGTCACCGTGAAAAGCGAGGAGACCGGAGCCACGCGGGTGGTAATGACAGATGAAAACGGAAACTATCGCATTCTCTCCCTCCCGGTCGGACCGGAGGAAGTGAAAGCCGAGGCTACCGGTTTCAAGGCCGAGGTCCGCACCGGCATCAATCTGACTGTGGGACAGGAAGCCGTCGTGAACCTGCGGTTGGAAGTCGGCGAGATCGTCCAGCAGGTCACCGTCGCCGCCGATGCTCCCGTCGTCAACACCACCACGGCAACCGTTGCTGGCTTGGTGAATGAACGCGAAGTCAAGGACCTGCCGCTCAACGGCCGCAGCTTCGATAACTTGATCACCCTCAACCCCGGTGCAGTCAGCTACAGCGCCATGAAAAGTAACCAGACCAGCACCAGCAACGGCAACACTTTCACGGTCGCGGGACGCAGGACCTATGAAAACCTGTTCCTCCTGAATGGCGTCGAATACACCGGTACCAGCCAGCTTGCAGTCACCCCTGGCGGCGTCAGCGGCGAACTGCTGGGCATCGACGCGGTCCGCGAATTTAATGTCCTCACCGACACCTATGACGCCCAATATGGGAAGCGTGCCGGCGGGCAGGTAAGCGTCGTCACACAGTCCGGTTCCAACGCGCTGCACGGCTCGGTCTTCGAATTTCTGCGCAACAGCGCGCTGGATGCGCGGAATTTCTTCGATCAGGGCAGCGTTCCCTCGTTCCGCCGCAACCAGTTCGGCGGCGCTCTCGGCGGCCCCATCAAAAAAGATCGGCTCTTCGTATTCGGAAATTACGAAGGATTCCGCCAATCCCTGGCCGTCAGCAACGTGAGTGTCGTACCCGACTCGCAGGCACGCCAGGGTCTCGTGCCGAATGCCTCCGGTGTCTACGCCCCGGTGCCCAACCTCAACCAGGCTATGCTGCCCTACTTGGCGTTCTGGCCGGCGCCCAACGGCCCCGAGTTGCTCTCCGGCGGAAAACCCAGTGGCATCGCCTTGGCGTACAACAATCCCAAGCAATCCATCCGCGAGGATTTCGGCACCTTGCGCATGGACTACAGCATCAGCGGCCGCGACTCGCTTTCGGGCGCATACACCATTGACGACGGCAACAGCGTCATCCCTCTCGCCGACCCCCTGTTCGCCTCCGGCCTCGCGCTGCGCAACCAGGTTGGCAGCATCCAGGAAACCCACATCTTCTCGCCCAGCACGCTCAACCTCCTCACCGTGGGCTACTCGCGCGCCGGTTTCAATTTCGATTCCTATCCGTTCTCGCGCTTCCCGGCGAGCCTCTCCTTTGTGACCGGCGGCGCGCCGGGAGGCATCACTATCGGCGGCGGTGTCACCACTACTGCCAACGGGTCCATCACTGCCGGCGGCACCAACAATGCCGGCGGCGTCTGGAACCGCCGCAACCTGTTCACCTATACGGATAGTGTTGAAATCAGCAAGGGGCGCCACCAAATCAATTTCGGTGTGTGGTTCCAACGCCTGCGCGATAACGAAAACACCGCGTCGCGCCGCCTCGGCCTGGCCGCCTTCGGCAGCTTGACCGCCTTTCTGCAAGGCACCCTTACCACTTTCCAGGTCGTTCCCAACACCAATGAACTGGGCTGGCGAAGCTGGTTCGGCGCCTGGTATTTCGAGGACTCCATCAAAGTCCGCTCCAACTTCACCTTCCAACTCGGCCTTCGCCACGAATTCACCAATGGCTGGAATGAAGAGTCCGGCCGAGCTGCCAACTACATCACCGACGCCAATGGACTCCTCGTCACCAATCCCGTTGTCGGCAATTCGGTCTTTACTCAAAACAACGCCAAGCGCCTCTTCGGGCCTCGCATCGGCTTGGCCTGGGACGTTTTCGGCAACGGGAAAACCGCCGTTCGCGCCGGCTTCGGCACCTATTACACGTTAATCGACGACCTCAGCTTCCTGCTGAATTCATTGCCTCCCTCTAACGGCTCCGCCACCTTCACCGGATCGTTGCCCTCGCTGCTGCCCATTACCCCGGGCGCGCCGGTGCCGCCTTCCTGCGGCCCCGGAGTTCCTTCGCCCTGCACTACCTTTGCTCCGCAAGGCATTCAGCAGAATGCCAAGACGCCCACCGTGCAGGAATGGAAGCTCACCCTGGAGCAGCAATTGGATCGCAATACGGTGCTGCGCCTGGGCTACGTCGGATCGTTTGGGTATCACGGCTTCACCAGCATCGATCCCAATACCGTTCCCGCGCAGATCTGCGCGAATCCGAGCGGCTGCGCGAGTGGTGGTCAGGGCGCCACCCGCGGCGCCGTCCCCCAAGGCGCCGAATACATCCCAGTCGCGTCAGGCCGGCCCAATCCCTACCTCGGCGCCGGCTTCTTCTGGTTCACCGAGGGCAATACCCGCTACAATGCGCTGCAGATCGATCTCAGCCGGCGGTTGACCCGCGGCCTGCAACTCCGCGGCAATTACACCTTCTCCAAGAATTTGGATATCAACTCCGGATTGACCACCGCGCAGGCCAACAATCAGCCGCAAATGGTCATGAACCGCAACGACCTCCACCGCGATTGGGGTCCTTCAGCCTTGAATATCACCAACCAGTCGAGCATCTCGGCCAGCTATGAACTTCCGTTTGGAAAAGGCAAGCCCATGTTGGCCAACACGCGCGGCTTGGCGGACAAGTTAGTCAGCGGATGGCAACTCAACGGGATCTCGACTCTGCTGAGCGGATTTCCGTTCACTCCCCAAGCCGGCTCCAACCGCTCCGGCGATGGCAACACTCGCAATCCGGACCGCCCATCCTTGAACCCTGCATTCAGCGGTCCCATCCTGCTGCAAACCCCCACTCAGTGGTTCAATCCGAATGCGTTTGTTCTGCCGCCCGTCGGGACCTGGGGCAATGCCGGACGCGGCATTCTCACGGGGCCCGGCCTCGCAACTCTCGACGTGTCGCTGTTCAAAACCACCGCCATCGCCGAGCGCGCCAGCCTGCAATTCCGCGCCGAGTTCTTCAACGTGCTCAACCACTCGAATTTTGGCACGCCCAATGCCGTGGTCTTCTCGGGTACGTCCATCAGCGGCTCGGCCGGCTTAATCACCGCCACCGCCACCACGTCGCGCCAGATTCAGTTCGGTCTGAAAATGATGTTTTAAGTTGAGGACACGCGGCGCCAGCCGCGTCTGCCGGACTCGATTACAGAACTACCTCTTCCATGAGTTCGGCAAAGCTGTAGGAAGACTTTTCCGGGAACTCCTGCTCCACGATGCCGGTTTCATGGCTGGCCAAGGTGACTGCGAAATCGTAAGCTTGCGCGACGCCGCGATTCAGCAACGATTGCAAGCTGGGATTATCTTCCATATGCCGGCAAATCAGCTTCTGCTGCTCGCGAATGGTTGCGCGCCAGCTATTGGAACGATGGGCGGGCTGGAAATCCCATTTCAGCCGGTGCGTGATCAGAATGGCCAGGCGGTTGACGAGCTGTTGCTGCTGCGATTTGCCCAAGCTCTCCAATTCCTCGGCGACGTGTTCGGAATCGATCTGGTCCCCGGCGCGCACCTTCCGCGCCTGTTCCAATGCCCAGGCATGAAAATCACGCTCGTAGAGAGTGTCCATCTTGGGCCCCACCCCGGTTTCAGGATACCCCAGCCACGATGAGCGCACCTCGCAGATTTATAAAAACCTCGGCCCGGGTTCTAGAGTCACCATACCGATCGAAGCAGCCGCTCACACCCTGGTAATCCGCGCCCGCCAGCCCAGAATGCCCGGACCCATCGTGTTGTCGAGCGTCGCGGGCTCGATCGCATCTACGCGCCATCCCGCCGCAAAGCTCGTGCGGATCTCTTCCTGCTTAATCCGCTTTGGCCCAAAGCCGCCCGGTTGCCGGTCACTGAAACAAAGCAGGAAATACCGACCTCCCGGTGGAATGACCGCTGTGAGGTTATCCACGTACGACCGGCGATCGCTATCATCCAGCACATGAAACAGGCCGCTGTCCAGCACAGTATCGAACTGCTGCCCCAAAGACACAAGGTCGAGCGCGTTCCAAACGAGGAACCGCGCGGCAAGCCCGCGCTCCTGGGCTTTTCGCTTCGCAGTTCCTATAGCTGCGGCAACCGCATCAATCCCGGTCGCGTCCAAACCGAGTCCGGCGGCCATGAGCGTGTGTTCCCCTGTGCCGCACCCGGCATCTAGGACCCGCCCCCGCAATTCGCCCGCTTCGGCCAGTTCCAGGAATGCGGGCTGCGGCCGGCCGATGTCCCAGGGCGGCCTCTCCCGGTACATCGCTTCGAAATCTTCCGGCTTGCGGGGAGCGTGAGGAGGAGTTTCTTCCATCGCCTCAGTTTATCGCTCCGAGTGCCTTATCGAGGCGGCTTCGTGACTGTGGGGCTTGTAGGGTCGTTCGGATTGCCCGGATTCGGTTGCCGCTCGGGTTGATTCGGCGTCGGAACCGTATCGTTCGGCGCCGGAATCGGAGCAGTGTTGGGCGCTGTGTTTTGGTGGCCGTCGGGCAATTGGTTCGGGGGAGCACTACGATTGGCATCACCCGTATTGGGCGCCGTCGTTGTCTTATGCTTCTTCTGTTTCCGCTGGGTCGGCTTGCTTTGCTTCGTCCCTGGCTGCCCTGTGCCTTGGTCCGCCGGGCTGCCTTGGCCTGCGGACAAAAGGCTCGCGAGCGCAAGTGGCGTCAGAATGGCGAATCTTCGCATGGAACCCTCCCGCAAGGCGTGAAGCATTAAATGGGCCAAACGTTCGAATTACGCCACATAAATGTACCGGACACGCGGCGACAGCCGCGTCGGCTGTCGCGCGAGGGTTTGCTGAGCGACCGCCACGGAGCGGTCGTTCGACGCGAAACAATTGCCATTTCCCGGCGAACTCGAATCCAATGATGAGCTTTGTCCGTTGGCCGTAGTGGATCGTCCGCTTCGCGTAATTGGCGGCGATCTCACCGCAGCTTCATCGAAAGGGGCAGCCGATTGCTCAACATCCCTCGGGAGAAATCACGGTGAAAATTCGTCGCTGGAAATGGCTGTTGTGGGGAACGGCCATGGCTGCAGCATCTGCGGCCCTCATGGGTAGCGGATACCTCGTTGGTAAGCAGACGCTGGCTCCGCACGAACTGGCCAGTCGTGACGCCCCCGCGCCGATCATCTGGGAACCGCCGCCACTTCCCAACGGCCACATCGATATCGAATCGGCCGAAGAACGCAATCTCCGCGTCGTCGTGATTACCAAGGGATTGCAGCAGCCGTGGTCCATAGCCTTTCTCCCGGACGGGGCGATGCTCGTCACCGAGCGTGCCGGCCGTTTGCGAATGGTGCGAAATGGAAAACTCTCGCCGCCTGTTAGCGGAGTGCCGCCAGTTCAGACTGGAGGACCTAGAGGCCTTCAAGGATTGATGGATGTCGCCTTGCACCCACGTTTCGAGGACAACAAATGGGTATATCTCGCGTACCACAAGCCTGCCGGCGGCGGCGCGGGCGAGACGGTCCTCGCCCGCGGGACATGGAACGGCGGCGCACTCACGGATGTCCATAACATCTTCGAATCCGGTGCCGTTGACACGGAAGCATCCCGCATTGCGTTTGGGCGCGACGGCATGCTCTACATGAGTATCAGCGCGCCGGGTTCGCCGCAAGTTCACCGCTCACAGGATCCCAACGATTACGCCGGCAAAACGGTGCGGCTGCGCGATGACGGCAGCATTCCTGACGACAATCCGTTCGTTGGTCGCGCCGGATTCAAGCCAGGAATCTTCACCCTCGGTCATCGCAGTGGCCATGGACTCGCTGTGAATCCGGAGACCGGAGAATTATGGGAGACAGAGCAGGGGCCGAGTGGTGGGGATGAGCTCAATGTGCTGCGCCCCGGGCGTAATTACGGATGGCCCCTCGTCAGCTACGGACGGGACTATTGGGGCGCCCCCATCTCACCGCACCCGTTCCGTCAAGGTATGGAGGACCCCATCATCGTTTGGTTGCCGTCCATAGCCATCACGGGTATGACGTTTTATACCGGTGACCGTTTTCCCCACTGGAAACGAAACCTGTTCGTCGGGGGCCTCCGTCAAGGTGGCATCCCCGGAACCGGTCAAATTCAGCGGATTACGTTCAACGAGCGCTGGCAGGAACTGCGGCGAGAGCCGATGTTGCGGGAACTCAAACAGCGAATTCGTGACGTGCGGCAAGGCCCCGACGGGCTGCTCTACGTGCTTACGGCGGAAGAAGATGGCGCCCTGCTGAGAATCGAACTGCGGTAGCCTCTCGTGGGCCGGGCCTTCCGGCCTGCCGCCGGGCTTCTGCCCAACCGATTTTCAGCCGGTTGGGCAAGACTGTCTGCTCCACCTCAGTAAAATCGAACGATTGAGATGATGCAGCGCGATGTGGTCATTGTCGGCGCGGGTGTGTTCGGATGCTGGACTGCGGTATGCATGCTGGGCGCCGGCAAGTCGGTCTTATTGGTGGATGCCTGGGGACCAGGACATTCCCGGTCCAGTTCCGGCGGTGAGAGCCGTATCATTCGCATGGGTTACGGAGCGGACGAAATCTATACGCGGATGGCCCGACGGTCGCTGAAGCAATGGCAGGAGCTATCGCGGAATCGCGAAGAACCGCTGTTCCACCGCACGGGCGTGCTCTGGATCGGGCGGGCCGGGGATCCCTATAGCGAGGCCACGCAGCGCTGTTTGAACACGGCCGGGGTGCCGATGGAGATTTTCACGGCGGGGGAACTTTCCAGGCGGTATCCGCAGATGGCGATAGCCGATGATCGCAGCTTCGGTATTTTCGAGCCGGAGAGCGGGGCGTTAATGGCTCGCCGGGCCGTGGCGGCGCTCGTTCGGGGTTTAGTCGAGCGCGGAGGCGAGTACCTCAGAGCGGCGGTTCGGCCGCCGTCCGGCGGGAAGGGCCATCTGCATTCCATCGAAACTACCAGCGGCGAGAGGATTCGCGGCCAGATCTTCGTTTTCGCCTGCGGCCCGTGGCTTCCGAAACTGTTTCCCGAGCTGCTGGAACCGCGGATTCGTCCAACCCGCCAGGAGGTGTTCTTCTTCGCGCCGCCGGCCGGCGATTCCCGCTTCCGCGCGCCGCATTTTCCGGTTTGGATCGACTTTACAGACGCGCGAGGGCCTTATGGATTCCCCGACCTAGAAGGCCGCGGGATCAAGCTCGCGTTTGACCGCCATGGCGAGGAATTCGACCCGGATTCCGGCGATCGGAATGTGAGCAGCCCAAGTGTAGCCGAAGCCCAAGCGTTTCTCGGGGAGCGTTTTCCAGCGCTGCGCGGTGCGTCATTGACCGAGTCCCGCGTATGCCAATACGAAAACAGTTCTAATGGAGACTTCTTGATCGACAGGCATCCGGATATGGAAAATGTTTGGCTGGTGGGCGGCGGTTCGGGGCACGGATTCAAGCATGGTCCGGCGGTTGCCGAGTATGCCACCGCGCGCATCCTCAAAGGGGCCGCCGCCGAGCCAAGATTTTCCCTGGCCAGCAAGGAAACAACCAAACACCGGACGGTGTATTAGGATGGTGCTCGTTGTGCCATGATGGATGCCATGCAACAGCGCGCGCTCATCTGTCTATTGGCCGCCGGTTGTATGAGTGCCCATATGGCGCACGCAGAGTGCGCCGCTAGACGTCCCTTCTGCGAGGCCCTGCCGGACCGCTCCAACCCGAACGCCGCAATCTTCGTGGGTGTCGTGAAGGAGGTGCTTCCGCCACCGCCTGCGGTAATCGCATCTTCGCCAGGAAACGCATCCCCTGGCATTGCTCCTACCGGACGGCGGCTTACCGGCGATCCTGTCCCCCAAATATCCAAATGTTATCCAGTAGTCCGCCTTCAAGTGATCGAGGTTTTTTCGGGCGTCAACCTTGGGGATTTCGAAGTCCGGCTGACCTCGGATCACTTCCTCGGTTGCGTGCCTCGGCAGGTCCCGGCAATGGGGTTGGGCGAAGTGTGGTTGGTAGATGCCTACCGGAATGTTCGGGACCAGCAGTGGTACACGAGCTTGTGCCAGCCCACCAAGGTGGCGGATCAGGCGGCGGAGGAACTCACCACGCTGCGCGCCTGGGCAGCAGGACAGAGACTGCCCGCGCACTTCTCAGGCGAGGTATTCAATTCTTCGACTGCGAAGTTCCTCGCTGGTGTTCGGGTGTATTTGCGGGGGGAGCAGCAAACTCTGTCCGCTGTAACCGATGACCGCGGCCGCTTCGTTATCGAAAACGTCGCACCGGGAGTTTATGAAGCCGCAGCCGACGTGATCGGTTTCCAAGGGCCGGTCAAAGTGGATTTGACGCGGTCCTGGTGCGGGCAGCGCATGCTGCGAGTGAAATAAGGATAGCACTCCGGCGCTCTATTCCCTCTAAAGCCTCTGTTCCGTCCCGCCGATTCCCTCCTGTGACCGGATTGCTCACCGCTACCGGACGGCGCCACATGCGCGAGATGACGCGCACCATCGCTCCCTGGGCGGATGCCCTCGACCGTCGGTTCGGCGCGTGGCTGCGGAAGGCTCGATACGCTAGCCAAGAGGAACGCGCGCTGTTAGCCATCACTCCAGCAGCCGCCGCGCGCCTAAATTCCCTCACCCGTTTCTTCGAGCAGGTCGGATACAACGGGCGCCGGCTTGCCAAGCTGAACGTTCCTCCCGCTGCGGTCAATGAAGTACTGGAGTATTTCGATTCGCTCCTGAAAACCAGGCTGGGCGGGCGTTTTGCGCCGGTGCGGGAGCAACTCCATTTGGCGACTCGTCTCCAATTGGAAAATGCCTTTTACCAGGTGCGCGAGGCGGAGGCGCAGGCGTTTTTCGGCTTGTATCGGGCAGAGGCGGAGGCGACGGATCTGGACGATATGATGCGGCGGTTTTTGGCCGTGTTGGCCCGGACCTTTCAGGCATCCGGAGGGGGCTTGTTGCTCCCGCAAACTCCGTCCCTGGAACTATCGAAGCCACTTTACATCGAACGCGGCCAACCGGACGAGCAACGCATAGCCGATGCCCAATTGCGTGGCGGGTATGCTTCCTACTGGTCCTTCCCGCTCGGCCCGTCAGCGGTGATACAACTCGGCTTCTCCACGCGATACCCGTGGCTGCCCCGCGAACAGGCGTTACTGGAGGCAGCTTCGGCTCGTTGCCAGCAAGCTATTGAGCGGGCTCGGCTGCAGCAGGAAATCCGCCGGCTGCAGGCGGAGGCCTGGCGCGCGGAGGAGGAAGAACGCAAGCGAATCGGCCGCGAACTGCATGATGAGGCGGGGCAAAGCATTGCATTTCTCCGCTTGCAACTGGAAATCCTGGAGCGCGAGTCGCCTCCCGAGTTACGGCAACGGCTGGCGGAAGCGCGGGAATTGGCAGGGCGGACGGCTGTGGAACTGCGCCGGATCATCGCGGCGCTTAGTCCTTCCGTGCTGGACCGGATGGGGCTGGAAACCGCGATCCGCCAGTTGGCTGCGCGGTTTTGCCGGTCGCATTCAGCGCAGGTGAGGTTCCGTGCGGCTCTACCGCACCCCTTGACACCGCAGGCGGAGCAAGTAGTCTATCGCATTGCGCAAGAAAGCCTGCAAAATATAGGAAAGCATTCCGGCGCCACGCGGGTAAACCTTTCGCTGGCTTCGTCCGATAAGCATATCAGGCTGTGCGTCACCGATAATGGCGCCGGCTTTTGTGCGGAAGAGGCCTTGTCGAAGCCGAAGTCGTTCGGTTTGGCGGGCATGCGGGAACGGGCAGCCCTGCTAGGGGGCTCGCTACGGGTCCGCAGCGCGCCGGGCAAGGGCACCAACGTCACACTGGAGCTACCGATCAGCGCCGCACTGGTGACATCTCATGGCTAAGATTCGCGTACTTTTAACTGACGATCACACCCTGTTCCGGCAAGGGATCCGCACGCTATTGGCGGGAGAGCCGGATCTGGAAATCGTAGGAGAGGCTTCCGACGCCGCCGAGGCGGTTGCCCTCGCCCGCCAGGTGCGGCCCGATATTGTGCTCATGGATATTGGGATGACCGGCATGAGCAGTTTCGAAGCCACCCGGCAGATCCGGAAAGAGAGGCCCGAAACACAGGTCATCTTTCTCTCCATGTATGACGACGAGGATTACCTGGCGGAATCGGTGGAGATTGGAGCGGCCGGATACATCCTCAAGGAAAGTCCCGCCGATCAATTGATCAGCGCCATCCGGGAGGTTCATCGCGGCGGCAATTACTTGAGCCCGCGCCTGCTTTCGCGCCTGGTGGACGATTTCCGGACGCAGAGCCGCTCGCCCATACGTCAGCCGCGCTTCGGCACCCTTACGAAGCGCGAGCGGGAAATCATGAAACTGCTGGCGGAAGGCAACTCGGTGAAGGAGATCGCCACCGCTTACGACCTGAGCGTCAAGACGGTCGAGGCGCACAAATTCAATCTGATGCGCAAACTCGATATCCACAATAAGGCCCAACTGGTCCAGTACGCCATCCAGAAGAAGGTGATTCGCTTGCCCGAACTCTTGCCCGCGGTTTAAAGCGTCTCCCGCGGTCCACGCGTGTCCTCGCTGACACGCGCCCGCTGGAAGCAATCGCCTTTGCTTTCAGCGCATTAGCTGATGGCTAGAGGGCTGCATCTTCCCCCGGCGAAGGGAGAGGGAAGATGCCAAGAACAGAAGAGCAGATTCGGCGGTTGGCGGCACTAAGCACTGTGGTGCTCTTCGCGGCGGTGGAAGCCTGGGCGCAGGAGAATCGCGGGCAGACCGCCCGGAGAATTGTAGTGAGTATTCCAGACCGGAAACTCGCGGTAATCGAATCGGGGCAGATCGTCCGGATCTTCTCCACCGCGGTGGGTGCCGAACGAACCCCGAGTCCTTCGGGTTCCTACCGAATCGTCCAGCGGCTGTCGGATCCGACCTGGTACACCAAGGGCCGAATCGTTCCCCCGGGCAAATCGAATCCGCTAGGCACGCGTTGGCTGGGATTAAGCGCCAAAGGATACGGCATACACGGTACCAACAACCCGTTGTCTATCGGGCACAACGTCTCCCACGGCTGCATCCGGATGCGCAACCGCGACGTAGAACAGTTGTTCAGTATGGTGTCCGTCGGCGACGCCGTCGAGCTTTATAGTGAACGCACTCCGGAAGTGGAGAGCATATTCGGGTCTGTGTCCGCGGGGGAGGATGGAGTGGCGGTGGGGCAGTAAAGGAATGACCATGGAATACGTTGTGGGCTGTGTGTTGATGGCAGCCATCACTTTTCCGGTTTCATTTTTCGTGGCGCTCGGATGCCTGCGTGGGGTGATCCGGATCGTGACAGGGGGCGAGCGGCGCGATGTGCTATGATGCCACGAGTGAATGGGTGGTCCGGGGCGCTCGCCGCGTTACTTTTCCTGGTTCCGCGGCTCTCGTTGGGCGCTGACGATGTCGCAGGCGCCGCGCAGGATCTGGCGCGGCGGACGGTAGTCTGGAACCGGGGTCCGATCACGGTAACTTACCGCAATCTGTCTTCGCTGCCCGATTCCCGGCTGACCGAAGTGCGGCAGGATTTCGAAGCCGCGCTGCCGCGAAACACGGACGCGGCCATTCCCATCGAAGCGCGCATCACGCTTTCGGAAAACACAACCGATTACTTGCTCATCGAGGAAGCCCGGGCGGGCGCCGAATCGCAAGTCTGGATCGCTCGCTGGAAACGAGCCGCCCGTTCTGGCGCTGTATCTTCTCCCGCCGCCATTGAAAAACGCCTCGTTTGGGAGCAAGACGAGCCGATCTTGGACTTGGCTTTTCCTGGCACGTCTCTGCTGGTGCTGTCGCGTTCCCGCATCACTCTGTACGCGCCCAATGGAACCACGTGGCAGCCCAAGCAATCCGTACCGCTCCCCGGCGGAATGCCAGAGCCGCGCGATTTCCGGGGCCATCTGCGCGTGAATGGAACCCGCCTCGAAGTATATTTGCCGGGGGTAGCCTGCCAAGGCTCCGTCGAGCCTGCGCTCACGCTGGATTGCCGTGCCGGTGGCGAACCGTGGGTGCTGGAATCCGGCAGCCAAGCCCTGCTGCTTGCGAACTTCACCGCCAACCGGAATTATTTCGATGGCCGCCTCGTCCTGCAAAACGGCACGCGCAAATCGGTGACGCCCTTCTATTCCGCGGCCGAGAGCGGCGATCCCGGCAACGCCCTCTGGCTGCTTGCGATGGCCGATGGCCGTACCGAGGTCTTCGACGGAACATTCCAAGAGTTGGGCACCATTCCCGGCTGGGGCAGCGACCTGGCAGGTATCAGCACTCGCTGTAGCGGCGGCTCGCAGGTCCTCGCGGACCGGCCGGCCAACGATGAACCCGACGCTATTCAGGCCTACAGCATCGTGAACCGCTCGGCCGTTTCGTTGGCCCCTCCCGTCACCTTTTCCGGACCGATCACCGCCCTTTGGCCTTCGCTGGGGTCCTCTGCCGTAGCAGTCAGCCATGATCTCGCTACCGGCAAATACGCTGCTTATGTGCTTACGGTGGTTTGCGGTCCTTAGCGCGGCGGCACTGGCTGTGGCGGCTACGCGACCGCACTACGGCGGTACACTACGCGTCGAGGTAGCGGAGTCTATCGAAACGGCCGATCCGCCGCAGATTGGGCCGGGCATGGCGGATCTCGGCGGCGCGTTTAGCGTCACACGCTGGGAAGGGGGCCACGCGGCGGTTTACTCCGCCGGCGAAAGCGCGGAAGGTGGACGCCCGTTCCTCGATTCCGTGGAGATCCAAATGGGCCGCGCTCTTCGTGATCAGGCCATCGACCTCGAAACCGGCAAGGCCGATCTCGTCGAACTCGGTCTGGCTGAAATTCGCCGTCCCGCTCCCGCGCGTAAGATCTGGAATACGGCTCCTGTGCGGCTGATCGCGCTGTCATTCGCGCCGCGCGTAACGGATGAGCGGGTTCGCGAGGCGCTGGCGTTGTCGGTGGATCGCGGCGCGATCCACAGCGTCCTCCTGCAGCGCCAGGGCGAGATTTCCGGCGGCCTTTTGCCGCAGTGGATCTCCGGTTATGCCTTCCTCTTTTCGACCGCCGCCGATCCCGCCAGGGCGCGCAGCATCGTCTCCGGACTGCCGCCGCAAGCGCGCGCGGTGACTCTCAGCTTCGAAGACCCCTGGCTGCGGCCGATGGCCGAACGTATTGCCTTAAACGCGCGCGATGCCGGTCTTTCCGTTTCCACTGCGGGCTCGAACCCCGCCGCCGATGTGCGTCTGCTCGAAGTGCGCATCACGGCATCCGATCCATCGGTGGCTCTCGCGCGGACTGCCGCGACGCTGGGCCTGGCCGAGCCGCCGCGCGCGGATTCGCCCGAAGCGCTCTTCACCGCCGAGCGCGCTCTACTGGAAGGTTTCCGCGTAGTGCCGCTGTTCCACCTGCCTTATTTCTATGGCGTAAGCTCGCGAGTAAGAGGAGGCCCCGGGATCACGCCGCTGGGCGAGTGGCGCTTCGAAAACCTGTGGCTGGAAGGCAGCCGCCCATGACCTTCCGGACGCGCCTGCTGCTTATCCTCACCGCAAGTGTGATTGTGTCGGTCGGGCTGGTGGAATGGCTGGTCCTCAGCACCACCCGTGACGCCTTCGAGCGGGTGGAAGCGCAACGCGTTGACGCGCTCGTGGCGCAGTTCCGGCAGGAATTTTCGCGCCGCGGCAGTGACGTCGTGCGCGCGGTCCAGGGGATCGCTCGTTCCGATGCCCTCCTGAATATTGCGCTGGCATCCGATTCCGCGCCCTATTACAACGAGGCTTCCGGATTGGCCTCCGCCAACGGCCTCGATCTGCTCGAAATCGTCGCGGCCGATGGCGCCATCGTCTCCTCCGCCGAATGGCCGGCGCGTTTCGGCTACAAAGAAGACTGGCTGGCGGGCACCGCCGGGTGGCAAAACCGCGGCGCCTTTTTGCGGCGCGAGGAACTGCCCGACGGCTTTACGCTGGGTCTGGCCGCTGTCGCCGAGGTGCGCGCCGGAGACCGCACGCTGTACGTGACCGGCGGGCAGCGCTTGGATCGTGCCTTTCTCTCCAGCCTGGTCCTCCCGGCGGGGATGCGCGTGCTGCTCTATCGCAACCTGTCGGATGGCGTTTCGGCCGCCAACCTCACCGACTCGTCGGGAGCTGTCGCTCAGCCCGAGCCCTTTCTGCCCGTCATCGACGAAGCCCGGCGCAATCCCCACGAGTTCGGACGCGAGGTGGGTAGCGGACCCGCCGAAGAGACCTTCCACATCATTCCGCTCCAAGGCTTGCAAAATAACCTTCTGGGCGTGCTCCTCGTGGGCAGTTCCCGCCGCGAGATGGTGGAACTGGAAGCCTTCTTGCGGAATATCGGAATCATCCTCGCCGGCGCTGGAATCCTGGTAGGCGTCGCGCTGAGTTGGTGGGCCACCACGCGGGTTACGAGGCCGGTGCATGCGCTAGTCGCCAGCGCGGAAAAGGTGGCCGCCGGGAATTGGAATGCCACCGTCGATCTGGCTTCCGGCGACGAGATCGGGCAACTGGCGCGCGCCTTCAACCGCATGACGCAGCAGCTTCTCGCGCAGCGCGAGCGTCTGGTGCAGGCCGAACGTGTGGCGGCATGGCGCGAATTGGCGCGCCGCCTGGCCCATGAGCTCAAAAATCCGCTTTTCCCTTTGCAGATCACGGTCGAGAATATGCAGCGGGCGCGCGAATGGGCTCCTGAGCAGTTCGAAGAGGTGTTCCGCGAGGGAACCGAAACCTTTCTTGCGGAGATCGCCAAACTGAAGCAGATCATTGCCCGCTTCAGCGATTTCGCCAAAATGCCGGCGCCCGAGATGCAGCCGGTGAATCTCAATCAACTGGTGGATGAGACCATGCGGCTCTTTGAACCGCAGTTACAGGAAGCCCGAATCGTACCGCGAGCCGACCTCGATCCCGAGCTTCCTTCCATTCCCGCCGATCCCGAACAGATCACCTGGGTGCTGCGCAATCTGGTGCTGAACGCCATTGACGCCATGCCGCAAGGCGGCTCGCTCACGATCCGAACCGCCGCGCGCAACGGAGGCGTACGCATGGAGGTCAGGGATACGGGGCATGGCTTGACCGCAGAAGAGTGCGAGCGCCTCTTCACGCCCTACTACACCACCAAAACTCATGGCACCGGTCTCGGGCTGGCCATCGTGCAGTCGGTGGTCAGCGACCACCAGGGCCACATTTCCGTAGAAAGCCAGCCCGGCAAAGGCACGGCCTTTCGGATTGACTTAGGGTAACCTCGAATTTGGCTCACCTCTTAATCGTTGATGATGATGCGAATACGCTGGCTTCGTTGGCACGCGCCTTCCGCCTGGCTGGCCACGAAGCCACTGTGTGCGACAACGCCGGCCGCGCCCTGGAATTGCTGAAATCGCAGCCGTTCGACATGATGCTTTCCGATGTCGTGATGCCCGGCAAGGACGGCTTGTCGCTGCTCGAAGATCTTCGCAGCCTGGGCATCGGCCTTCCGGTGGTCATGATCTCCGGGCAGGCTAATATCGAGATGGCCGTGCGGGCTACGCGACTCGGCGCAGTGGATTTCCTCGAAAAACCGCTGTCCACCGACAAGCTCCTGTTGACTGTTGATAACGTGCTCAAACTCAAGCGGCTGGAAGAGGAGAACCGCGAGCTCCGGCAGCGCGTGGGCAAACACGAAATCATCCACGCAGGGGAAGTTATGCGCCGCGTCATGGCGCAGGTCGATCGCGTGGCTGCCAGCGAAGCGCGGGTTTGCATTCTCGGCGAAACCGGGACTGGCAAAGAGTTGATCGCCCGCGCGCTGCACGAGCGCAGCCCGCGCAAGTCCGGGCCGTTCGTCACCTTGAATTGCGCCGCCGTTCCCGCAGAGCTGATCGAATCCGAGCTGTTCGGGCACGAAAAGGGCTCTTTCACCGGCGCCGCCGCGCGCCATATCGGCCGTTTCGAGCAGGCCAACCGCGGCACGCTCTTTCTCGACGAAATCGGCGATATGCCGTTGGTGATGCAAGCCAAGTTGCTGCGGGTACTGGAGGAGAGCCAAGTCGAGCGCGTCGGCGGCGGTCGCCCGATTGCGGTGGATGTGCGCGTCATTGTCGCTACGCACCGCAATCTCGATGAGCTGGTCAAGAAGGGCAGCTTCCGCCAGGATCTCTACCACCGCATCTATGTTTATCCACTCGTGCTGCCGCCCTTGCGAGAGCGCGCCGAGGATATTCCGGAATTAGTGCGCCACTTTGCCGCGCAAGTGGCCGCCCAGAACGGATGGAAGCCCAAGCCGTTCGAGCAGGAAGCCATCGAGGCCCTGCAGCGCTACACCTGGCCCGGAAATGTTCGCGAATTGCGCAACGTGGTGGAGCGTCTGCTACTCCTGGCTGATGGCCCCGTGGATGTGCAGTCAGTTCGCGCCGCCCTGCCTTCCTCAGTCGCAGCCGACGGTCACACCGCCGAGCTGCCGCAGTTAGCCGGCCCTCTAGCTCAGCGCGTGGACACTTTCGAGCGCGAAACCATTCTGGCCGAACTCCGGCACCACAACCAGCGCATGACCGACACCGCCAAAGCCCTGGGTCTGGAGCGCAGCCATCTCTACAAGAAGTGCCAAGCGTTAGGCATCGACCTTCGTGCGCTGCGGAAAACAGGCGATTAGTTTGGGAGACAGGTAAACAGCCGACCGAGGGGCAGGGCAGACGGCAAGCGTCCGCCCCACCTGGGCAGCCAGATTAATTCCGGTGCCGCCGGAAGAACGACAAGGCTGGCCCGCAGGCTAACGCTTCCTCGGCGCCGCGCCAGCGGAGGAGTGCCTTCGAGACTTCCTTCCGCATCTTGGATTTCTCATCGAGAAAACGGCCCTTGGAGTAGCTCTGTTGCAGTTCGTCCGAGCAATCGCCGAGAGCGGCATAGACCGGATACGCCAAGGCTTTCTCGACATCAGCCGGTGAGAGCGGAGTGCCACGGCCATGCTGGTTGAGCACCAACTTCAGCCGCTGCTGTGGGACGCCGGCCTCGAGTAAGCGCCGGATGAGCCGGGTAGTCTCATGCAGGGCGAGGAGGTCAGCCGTCGTCACGATCAGAAGGTCGTTCAGTTCCTCAATCACCATAAAGGAGGCGGTTGTCAGCCGGCCGAGATCCACGATGATCCAGGAGTATTGCCGTTGCGCGAAACGGAGAACGTGACGAATCCGTTCGGGATTCAGCTCATCCGCCAGGCGAACGGCTCCCGCTGGGGGAAGAAAATCCACTTTGTGTTGCGGAGCAGGACAGATCATGGCGCGCCACAAATCTGTGTCCAATCGGTGCAAGTTGAGCGCCGTATCTAAGAGCGTGTACTTGCCTTCGAGCCGTAGCAGAAACGAACTAATGGCAGAGCTGATATCCAGATCAGTCAGAAGGACGCTCTCGTCTGTCTGCCGGCTCAGTTCCATGGCCCAATGACAAGCAATCGTAGTTGTACCGACCCCGCCTTTGGAACCTAAAACCCCAAGCATCTGCGCTTTGCCCTTTTGAGGGGCCTCGGCAATAGCCGGTTGCTGACTACGGGCGAGAGCATAATTTACGGACCGAATCAGCTTTTCCCGTTTGAGCTCGCCCTTAACGATATAGTCTTGCGCACCTTGCCGGACAGCTTTAATCGCCACTGACTCATCGTCTGTGCCAGTAACGACAATGACGGGAAGATTCGGCGCGTGGCGCTGAATCGTCAGAAACGTTTCCAGCCCCTGCGAGTCCGGGAGGGAAAGGTCGACAATGGCGATGTCGAAATCTTTGTTCGCCAGTAAGTCGAGGGCTCCCAGCAGAGTGTCGGTGCGCGTGACGCGAAAAGTGGGCGAATCCCCGTGAGCCAGCATCGCCTCTTCCAGGCGAGCATTTACGGCATTATCTTCAATTAATAAAACGCGAATTGCTAAGCTGTCCATCGGGGTGGCACGTAAGAATGCGAACGCATTGTAGCATCCCCGACTGTTGGGCTGTTCGGTTTTATCCTGCTAACAAAGGTTAGTCTGGAGGCGGCAAGCAATCGCCTGCCGCTCCGCTGCGCAAGCCAGAGAGATGCGCCACTTACGGCTTGCCGAACTTGGCTTCGTCGATGGGGACGTTGGTTTTTACGTCCGTTAGTTTGAAGGCATCTTTGCCGTCCAGCCAGGAGTAAGTGTACTGGAAGGGGAACTTGATGCCGTTCACGTCGCGGTAATCCGCGTAGTCCGATTGCACGGGCACGCGGCCCACCGGCGATTTGCCGAAGCGCACCATCCGGACCAGATACCCCGTCTTGCGGTCGAAGTACAAGGTGGCCAGTTCGCCTCCGGGCCCGGTTCCCTGTACGATGTCACAGTCGATGCCGTTGACGGTGTCCGGATTGCCGGCGCGCAAATTGGTGAGCACCTGTTTGATGCGTCCGGGGAACGAGAGTTCCGCATCCAGCCGCATGCCATCCAGGTCGCTTCCGGTGATCTCATATTGGCCCAGCAGCGAACGCGGGGATTTCACCCAGCCGGCCTTGCCGTTGAACACGCGGATACTGTCGCCGCGCTCCGGGTGGTCCTTGAACGTGATGAATACGGCGCGATGATCCGGCGCCTTCGCCATGATCTGGAACGTGCCGCCGCCACCCAAGCCTTCATATCCCAGGCTGGAGCCCGTGGCGATGAAGCTGGTCAATCCGGCCAGTTTCTGCGCGCCGCCTACGGCCGTGATGTACTTGTCCAGGATCTGAGTCGCGTTTGGCCCATCCTGCGCGGGTGCGACGAGATCGTCGGTCTCTTCGTTGGGAGGACCGTACAGCTTATCCAGGGCGATGGTGGTGGTGGGCCGCAGACGGCCGTGATGGCAACTGAAGCAGGTTACGGCCTGAACCCCCGAGAAATTCTGGCGGTTGATGGCCGCCACCATCTCCACCATCTTGCGCGCAGTTTTTTTACGCTCGGTGTCGATGACCCAATCCACCTTATCGGAGCCAGCGCCAGGATGGCAGTCCGCGCAATCCAGGCCCAGGTCCGCCGAAATCACACCCATGGCCTGCAGGAAGTCGGCGACGGTCAACGGCTTCAGCGTGCTGGTAGTGACGTTCTTGAATACCTCACCCGCCGATTGGCCCTTGGGCGCTGCCGGCGCGCCGCCGCTTTGCGCCGCGGCCCGATTGACGACTGCGACCCCCATTAGCCACACGCCCGCCATGGCGCCGGCGGCAAACACAAGTGGCCTCGACCAAATCTTCATTTTTTAAAACCTCCACAAAATCGGATGTAAGCGACCGATTGTACTAACGATTAATCTGTGGCGCAAGCAGAACCACCATTATACTGAGACACCGCTGAGCCCCTGAAACCGCCATGCCTATTTCGGGCTATGCGCGTAACCCCGCCGATTGCTTGACACGCCTCTACCTGAAAGATATGATCCGGGTAGAACTCGGTCCCCGTCTGCTCCAACTCCATTTGGAAACAAGGAAAGAAGATGTGGCGTTGCTGGCGGCGGTTTCGATTGTGATTCCGAGCCGCGACCGCAAGGGAGCGAGAGCCTGAGGAGGTTCTATAACGTGAGAAGGTTTATGAAGGGTTCGATGGCCGGCGCGACGGCTGCTTTAGCCGCACTCGCCTTGTGGCCGGCGCCGGCTTCGGCACAGGCCCCGCAAGGTCAGGCTGCGGGCGCAGCCGAGGGGCGAGGTCCCGGACAAGGCCGTGGCGGTCGTGGCCGCGGTAATCGGCCGCCGGCTGGTCCCACTCCGCGCCTCCCCGAAAATTCATTGCTCGGCGTCAACTCCGGCAAGCCCGATTTCGGCGGCAAGGGCATGTGGCAGGTGCCCTACATCATCGATATGCAGAAGCAAGGCAAATCGCCGGAAGGCGGCACGGTCGAGGTTCCCTTCACCGCCGAGGCCAAAAAGATCTTCGATTACCGCCAGCAGACCAACTCCAAGGATGACCCCGAGGGATTCTGCCTGCCTCCCGGCGTGCCGCGCATGATGTATACGCCCTACCCCACCCAGATCTACCAATTGGCCGATCGCATCCTATTCATCTACGAAGGTGGCGCGCATGTTTGGCGCATCATCTGGATGGATGGCCGCCAGCATCCCAAGGATCCGAATCCCACGTTCCTGGGCGATGCTATCGGGCACTGGGAAGGCGATACTTTAGTCGTCGATACCGTCGGCTTTAATGACCGGACCTGGCTGGATGCCGCCGGACATCCCCACGGCGAGAAACTTCACGTGATCGAAAGATACACGCGCACCGATTCCAACACTCTTCAGGTTGCCGCCACTATTGAGGACCCAGATTTCTATACCAAGCCGTGGACCACCGTGACCACTGCTACGTGGGCTCCTGGTCAGGAACTCCTGGAGTACATTTGCCAGGAAAACAATCGGGACTTGCAGCACCTCGTCGGGAAATAGTTCCTACTCGCTAGCGGACGGGTGAATCGCGTTCGCCGGATGAGTTGCGTTGCGCAGGAAACAGGCCGGCCTACGGCCGGTGGGTCGGATGGAAATCCGGCCAGCAGGTTGAAAGCCTGGCACTGCGTTAGTTGGTTCCGGCGGAAGGCTTGGGGGAAAGCGCGGCGAACTGTGCCTCCACCTTGAATCGCAGGGTATCCGGATTCAACTGAGCCATCCCGCGCAGTCGCGGAGGCAGCAGGGTGGCTATGGCGTTCTCGGATTGATCCACGTCAGCTCGCCGAACCTCGGGGTAGCCAAGCGCATCCGCGAGCCGGCACGCCGTACCCACCAGTTCGAACAACTGGCCGGCATGCGCTGCAATCTCCCAGTGATGGAAGCGGATGCAATCGCAAAGCGGAATCGGAAACCCCCACGCCATCGCAAGGAAAGCGCCAGCGTCGTCGTGGCCGCAATCGAATAGGAGGTTTTCTCGCGTCAGGTATTCCTGGGTGCTGGCGAACTCTGTGGCGAGGATCTGCTGGTATTTCGCGGGTGAGATCTGAAACAGAGCCAGCCGCCCGATATCGTGCATCAATCCACCCGTGTAGAGCAGGGGCCCCCGCGTGGTATCGGCTGCGCCGAGAGCTTCCGCAATCACTGCGGTGGCCACGCTGTGCCGCCACGGCCCGCGGATCGCATCGTTCCAGCGAGCCTTCTGCCAATAGCTCGTCATTGTGATAGTTAACGCGAGCGATCGGACCGTTTCGAGGCCCAGCATCGCAATCGCGTGCCGGATAGTGAGTACCTGGGTCCGCAGTCCGAATAACGGCGAATTGGCTAACCCCAACAGATCCGCCGCCAGGGCCGCATCCATGCTGAACGCGCTTTCGAAATCCGATACTGCGGATTCGCTCTCCAAGGAGATGGTGAGCAGATTCCGTGTAGCCGGACGGAAGGCGGGTAATCGCGAGAGCCGCCCGAAAATGCTGGGCTCGCCTGATGAGGGTTGTCCCGCGCTTTGCAGCGCTGGGGGTAACGTTGCCAGCACCATCTATTCACTTATCGGCGGCTGATCGGGACCTTAGAAGGTTTTTACCGGAGATGGCCAATTTACCCGGCTGGTACTTTCCTTCCAAACTGGTACAGCTACGTGGGACACTGGTACTTAACCGATGGCATACGGGACCTACCCCGGAACGATAATCACGGTGGTGGATAACGCTCCGGACATTATTCATGGCGACCGCCGCTCGATGCGGCGCTATGAAAGTCAACTCGGATTGTGGTTCGAAAGCACGGACGCGGGGGTACGCCGGTTAGGCCGCGGCACCACCGCAGATTTCAGCCGCCAGGCGCTTCGGTTTCATACGGATGAGCCCCCGGCCGTGGGCACGCGGCTGGAACTCCACGTGGCGTGGCCGTTCCTTTTGCAGGGAGTATGCGAGTTGGAGTTGCTCTTGCGGGGCCAGGTCACCGCGTCTAGCGAACGGGGCCTGATTCTTTCGATTGCCAGCTACGAATTCCAGACCTGCGGCGAACGATCATTCGCCGAGCCGCTGCCCGCCTCGATGCACAGCAGAGTCGCATAATCCGCCGGAGCATGATATCTGGGCCGATTTGCAGGTAGATCCCGGTTCAGGACGCAGGTGCGGCTGGGGGCCCATCCTTCCACACGAATCTGCTTGCCCGGGCGGCTCACCCGGTAAACCGCCAGAGCTCCGTGTTCCGCGGCCAGTGCCGGAAGGGACCATCCCATCGTGTCGGTGAGCATCTGCATGCCCCCGCGGTAAGACAGGCTGATGAGGTATTCCGAAGCGCCGCTATCCTTGGCTTCCCAGGCTGTTTCCAGGATCTGCTCGGCATTCCTCAGAAAGGCGTCCATGACCATCTCTTCGGCCAGAGACGCCTGATTTTCGGGCGAGATTTGCCTTACTGTAGCGGGGGTACCATCAGGAACATATTGCGGAGCCAGTCCGTGGGTTGTGGGAGCATCGGAATTCCTTTGATTTCAGTCACCTTGGCCGCTCCAGGCGGAGGCGTGGACAGCGGGAATGGCAAAGCCGCAGGTGTGAACAGGGGAGGAATATCGCCCCCCAAGAAGGGCAGCAATTGCCGCAGCCAGTTTGCGCTGGTGTCTTCCGCCGGCTTGGGCGCTGGAGACTCGGCCACGGTTGTCTCGGGGGCGGGCACAGCTACCAGAGGGTCGTGCTCCGGCGGAGGCAAGATGAAGAACAGTTTCGGATCGGCTTCCCCGCCCTGCTTGCGGGCGGCCTCCCGCTGCGGTTCCACCGAAGCCTCCTGCGCCACAACCGCTTGGCGCTGAAGCGCGATCGAGCCAGGCGGCGCCGTCGTGCCGGGCTTGGCTTCTTCCGCCAGCCCAACTGCCACCAGTAGGAGAAACCAGGATATCGAGCGTATGGCAGTCATCTGTCACCGCCTCCAAGATAAGGTAGAAAGCCCCACAAGGCCGCCGATATGAAGTTCGTACTGCGAGGCTTCATGCAGATCGACCCTTTAAATTCGGCAAACGCACTTCCGGCACTCGCCCCTGTTTCCAAACTGGAACAACAGGCTGCCCAACAACAAATTGTGACGGCCGTGCGGGCGCTGAATAAGTCCGAACTGTACGGCCAGGATCGCCAACTGCAATTCTCGCGGGATCCTGACACCCATATGCCGGTGGTTAAGGTCATCCAGCCGGGAACCGGCGAGGTGATCGACCAGATCCCCGCGGAACAAGTCTTGAAGGCATACGAAAGCCTCATGCAAATGGAAGATAAAGGAGCCCGCAAGTAATGGGGAGAGACGCTTACCTGGAAACACGCGTGTTGACGGCCGATCCAATGGAACTCATCTGCCTGCTGTACGAACACGCCGGCGACGCAGTCGCGGAGGCACGGCATTTTCTGAAGGCCGGACAGATCGCCGCACGTTCGCAAGCCATTTCCAAAGCGATCGGCATCATTGGCGAGCTGAACGCGTCGTTGAACCACTCTGTGGGCGGGACGATCAGCGCCAACCTCGCGCAGCTTTATGGGTACATGACGGCGCGGCTTACGGAGGCGAACGTTCGGCAGGATGACCGCCGGTTGGCGGAAGTGGAGTCGCTGCTGACCACGCTCGCGGACGGCTGGAAACAAGCTCGGACCCAATTGACGGCCGAAGCGCCAGTACCCGTCCACGCGCCCGTGGAGGCGTGGCAGGCTTCCGGGGAAGCTATGGCTCATATGTGGAACGCCTAGCTCTTTAACCCGCCGACGACGATTTTGGCTAAGCCCAGCCCGCCGCCCTTCGACATACCCTGGGCGAACATCTCCTGCGCATATTCCATAGCTGAGGAAGCGGCGTCATCCGAATCGGTTCCCATCCAGCCGCCTTCGGAATCGCGCATCGACTTCATCATCTGCGAGATCAGCAACGCTTCAAACTGCCGCGCGGCATCCTTCACTTTGGCAGGATCGTTTTTTGGCTTCGTGTCCGGAACTGCGGGATCTGCAGGGATCGGGTCAACCATAGAAGCTCCTAAATTACGTCCAATTCCGCATCGAGCGCGCCGGCGCTCTTGAGGCTTTGCAGAATCGCGATGATGTCCCGCGGCGTGGACCCGATGGCGCTGAGGGCCCGCACCAACTCCTCCACCGTCGCGCCTTCCTTTAGCAGGACATCGCGGGCCCGCTCTTCCTTCACTCCCACGGCGACTTGCGGTGTGGTTTGCGTGGTTCCGTTCGTAAGCGGGTTGGGCTGCGAAACATTGAGTACGGTCTGCACTTCGACGGTCAGATTGCCCTGCATCACCGCCACCGGAGCAATGCGCACGTCTTTGCCCATCACAATCGTCCCTGTTCGCTCGTTCACGATAATGCGCGACCGGCGATCGGGGTCGATGGTGAGGCGTTCCAACTCGGCGACGAACTCGGTGGGACTCTTCTGAAACTCTTCGGGGAGCGTAACGGCAACTACACCGGCGCTCTCTGCGTTGGCTACCGGGCCGAACCGCTTGTTCACTGCGGCGGCGATTCGGGAAGCCGTGGTGAAATCGGCCTGCCGCAATTGCAGACGGATTGCATTGCCGATCTTCACGGTGGGGCCGGCGCGCTCGACAATCGCCCCATCGGGAATGCGGCCGACTGTTGGATGATTCACTTGCTGGGTATTGCCTGGTCCGGAGCCCGCGGTATAGCCGCCGAGGACGGCAGCCCCTTGGGCTACCGCGTAGACCTGGCCGTCCGGAGCTTTGAGCCCGGTCATCACCAGAATTCCTCCCTGCAGACTGGACGCATCGCCGACGGCCGCAACCGTTACATCGATCCGTCCGCCCGGCTGCGCGTAAGGCGGCAGCGTAGCCGTGACCATGACAGCCGCGGTGTTCTTCACCTGGATAGCGGTGGGCGAAACCGATACCCCCATCCGCTCCAATAAATTGGTCAGACTCTGCGCGGAAAAAAGGGTCTGCCGCCGGTCTCCTGTGCCATTCAAACCCACGACCAGGCCATAGCCGATGAGCTGGTTGTCGCGAACGCCTTCCAGACCGGCGACCTCCTTTAAGCGTACGGCGGCGGGGGCAGGTAGGAGCAAGAGAAAAAGAGGCAGGAGCGTTCTCATAGGAATTCCTCAAACCGCTCCCTGGCGGTCGCGGCTCGGAAACGGCGGCGGAGCCGCGATCGGGAGGGAGCGGTCGTTGCCCTCTCCCGCCCGCCGGCGGGTTGTTTTGTTCAACTGATCGGTCATCAGAATGGCAGCAAACCCATTAAAATCCGGTAGAGGAAGAACGGCCGGCGGACCGAGTCATTTACCACGCCCTTGCCGTTGATTTTCAGCTCCATTTGCGCGATCTGGTTGGAGCTGATGACATTGGTAGTGGTCAGATCAGCGGGACGGACTACACCGCGCAACGTGACCACTTGATTCTCGCCATTCACGCTGACTTGTTTGTTAGCTTCTACGACCAGGTATCCGTTGGGCAGCACGTTCGCGACGCGGGCGCTCAAAGTGGTGCTTAACTGCGTCGAGCGGCTGGTCGTGCCTTGTCCATTGAGTTGGGACTGGGTGGAAAGATTGGCCAGGTTTGCCAGCGCGCCGCTGGCTTTGGTCACACCGCCAAGAGCCGAGACGGAGCTCTTCAGGTTCGACTGGCGCTGAGTCTTGGTCAGGCCATTGACCACCGCGGATGCCTGTTCCGTTACGATGATCGTGACCAGGTCATCCACCTGGCTCGCCCTTATGTCGCTGCCCAAATCGATGAACCGCGAAGTTGGCGTCCAGAGGGAGCCCTCCGATGCCTGCCCGGAAGGGCGATTTTGGCGGCCAAGCGCGTCCTGCACATACTTGTCGAGGGCACTGGGCTCGGCTACCTTGGCCTTTTTGTCTTTGGCGGCCAGGCAGCCCAACAGAAGAAAAGGAAGGATTGCATGCCTAAGGCTCATTTTGATTCCCTGAAGTCACGGCCGCATCGACAAAGGCTTTTCCCTTGCCGGCTACCCGCGCCTGAAATAGTTTGTTGCTCGTAAGATTGCGCAGAGAGATGATTTCGCCGGGCCGTCCGTCCGACGCAGAGCGCGCCGAAAGGATCAAGCGAGCCGCGCCGCTTCGTACTTCCACGTCGACGACGTCACCGCTGTGGATCACGGCGGGCGGGGTAGCGATGAGCACTCGCGCCCAAATTGAGAAGCGGCGGCCGGCGCCGTAGAGCACATTGCCGCGCCAGACCACAGGGGCATGAGTTCCCTTGCTGGCGGAAGCACCCAAATCTTCGCGACGGAACTCGAAGCGCCCCGGCGGAGCAGAAGGAACACTGGTCTCCAGGACCTCGATGTGTGTTTCCGGATAGGGTAGGGCCGCTTGCATGGCGGCAGCCAGGCTGCCCCGGTCGAGCGGTTCCATCTTCCATTCGAAACAGAGATCTTGCGAAGCGCCAGCCTCGATGCCGTGGCTCCTCGCCAGGGCTGCCAATTCCGGGGCTCGGAAAAGGCGGCGCGTGCCGGGGGCCGGGGCCGGCGCAATAGCGAGTTCGGGGGGCAGTTGGGCAAAAGCCGGCATGGCGGCAGCCAAATCACCCGCGGCAATCGTTTCGTGCTCGAGGAGCGCGCAGTGATCCGGCGCCTGCGCCAGCGCCAGAGCAAGCCACCAGACGGTCATTGATTCAGGTTATTGACCTGCTGATACATCTCATCAGCGGCCTTCACCACTTTGGAATTAGCCTCATAGGCGCGCTGCGCCACGATCAGGTTGATGAACTCGTCCACGATGCTCACGTTGGATTGCTCGGTGTAGCCTTGCATGAGCGTGCCCAGCCCTTCCTGGCCGCCTGGATTGGCCACGACCGGATCGCCGGAGGCATCTGTCGGCTGATAAAGGTTGCGGCCGATGCTGTTCAAGCCGGCTGGATTCTGGAATCCGGCGAGCTGAATCTGTCCAGCCTGCTGAACCGCCGTCTGTCCGGGTAGCGAGTAGCTCACAGTTCCATCCGGGGCAATGGTGATCGACTGGGCCGCTGCTGGAATGGTGATAGCGGGCTGCACCGGATCGCCGTCGCTGGTTACAAGGGCGCCATTTTTATCGAGATGAAATGAGCCGGCGCGGGTGTAGGCCAGGTCGCCCGTAGTACGGAGCACCTGGAAGAAGCCGTTCCCCTGAATCACCACGTCGAGCGGATTGTTGGTTTGGGAGAAATCGCCCTGCGTGAAGACGATCTCGTTGGAAGCGGCGCGCGTGCCGAGCCCGAGCTGCAAGCCGGTAGGGACGGTGGTTGACTGTCCCGCCGCCGCGCCCGGCTGGACCATATTCTGGTACAGCAAGTCCTGAAACTGGGCCTTGCGCATTTTGTAGCCGAGGGTATTGGCGTTGGCCAGGTTATTGGCAATGTTATCGACGTTAGTTTGCTGCGCCGTCATACCGCTGGCGGCGCTATAGAGCGCGCGTATCATAATAGCTTTCTCCTAAGAAACGATGCGGCCGACCTCTTCAATGGCTTTCTTGTCCATGTCGGCGTCGAGCGTGACAGCCTTTTGCAGCATTTCAAACTGGCGCATCATACCTACCAGGCGCATGGCGGCTTCTGGTACAGCCACATTGGAGGTTTCCACCTTGCCCTGCTCGACTTGAACATTCGCCGCGGGGACCGGAGCATTCTGCGGGTCCGTATTCTGGAAGGCGGACCCGCTGAGCTTCTTTAGCGAATCGGTAGATTTGAAGTCGTCGATCTCCAGCTTCCCGAGGGCCTGACCATCCTGAGAGACGCTGCCGTCCTTCCCGATCACGATGGGCTTTCCAGAAGAGACCTTAATGGGCTTGCCGCCGGAGACTGCTCGAAGCGGATAACCTTCTTCAGTCGTCAATTCGCCAGAGGGGGCGATTTTGAGGCTTCCATTTCTCGTGTACAGCGTGCCGTTGGGACCGTTGACGGCGAGAAACCCGCGGCCCTCCAGGGCAATATCCAGAGAATTGCCCGTCGGCTGTAAGCTCCCTTGCGAGAAATCGGTCCATTGGCGTTCCACTACGGGAGCGGTCGTGACGGCGGAAGGCCCCATGGGGTTGTCCGCTTCCGCGGAGGTGAAAAGCCCGTAGAATTCCTGGTCGCTTTTGTATCCGCTGGTGCCGGCATTGGCCAGATTGTTGGCGAGCAGTTCGAGCGAATCCATGCGGGAACGCAAGCCGCTGGCCGCCGATACAGAAAGAGAGTCCACGGGACGGGACAATGCACGCGTGGCACCACAGAACGCGGCGCCGTCAGATTGCGACCGCTCCCTGGCGGTCGCCGCTCGGTAACGCCGGTCGAATCAGAGCCGCGACCATTAGGGAGCGGTCGCTCACGAAAACTAGAAAACTTCTCGAATGGTGCCGATGAGGATGCTGAAGCGGCGCAATCTCCCGTCAAAATCTTGACGACTAGGTTGACTCGTCAAAAGCGCAACACCCCGTGCGCTAGTTCATCCCATTGAATCAAGAGAAGCAGCATTTTGGCGTTTGATCTGCATTTGCGGAGCACCGTGACCGCAACTGGCGCTATCGGCAGTATGATGCCCGGCGAACCGCAGACCTCCTTCGCTCCGGATGGCTCGAGTTCGCCGGATGGGCATACCTTCAACCAGCAGTTGCGGGACGTTCAAGGAGAAGAGGATTCTGCCGCTTCCGAACCTTCCGGGAATCCGCCGGTTCCAAATCGAATTGCCGGGCGCGGCGACCAAACAACCGCTCGTCCAGGCCAGAAGAAAATGCCAGGGGACACAAGCCGGGGGAACCTGGCTGCAATGGTGGCTACTCCGGCGCTGCCGGATCCCCTTCTTCTTTTTTTCGGCTTGCCCTTTGCTGCGAACGAAGCTGCGGGCGGGTCATCTTCTACCAATACGCCTGCGGTTCCGCAGCCCGCGGCTCAGGACCCGCAGGCTGCACAGGAAACTCAGGCCATGGCGCCATCAGGCGTAACTGCTGCCGGCCCCGCTCCCCAAAACCAGGGCTCAGACCTTGCTTTCGCAGTTCAAGTCAAGCCCCGGCCGGCGCCGGGGCATGGTCCGGATGCGCCTCCAGCCGCGGAAGCGGCATCCACTCCCGCCCGCGTAGCCCCAGTCAAGGAGGCCCCGCGCGGCGATTTGGAGCAAAATACGCAAGGCGGCGGCGAGCCGCACAGCGGCAGTTCGCAACCCGAGATCGCGACCACCGCGACGCACGCGCAGAGTCTGCCCGTTGCCGGCCCGGCCATCGCCAAGCCCACAGATTCCGCGGCGCCGCCCCAAGCGCCCACACCATTGAAACCAATCGAATCAGCCGCGCCTATCGAAGCACCGGCGCCCCTGGCGAAACCTCCCGCGGAGCCGCTTAAACAAATCTCGATTCAGGTCGGTCAAACTCAGCAGGACCGCGTGGAACTGCAGGTAGTGCAGCGCTCGGGCGAACTGCAGGTGGCCGTGCGCTCGGCCAATCCGGACCTGGCCCAAGGACTGCGTTCGGGCCTTTCGGACCTCGTTGGCAAGCTCGATCAGAACGGCCTCCGGGCCGAAGCGTGGCGTCCGGGCGGTACGGTGACCGCCGTTTCGGCCACCAGCAACACGCAGCAAAAGTCCACCGAATTTCAAAACGGTGGTTCGCGTGAGCACGCCGGCTCATCGCAGGAAGATCAGCAGCAACGGGGTAATTCCAACCACTCCCAGCGTCCGAAGTGGGTCGAAGAATTGGAAGGCAGTTTCACGGGCGCATCAGATCGATTCCCAGGAGAATTCCATGGCATCAGCCGTTAATCCTCTCGTAGCGGCCAGCAACGCCGCAAGCGCCACGAGTACCGTCGCACAGGGCGCCAATGCGCCGGCGCCCTCGGAACAAATGTTTTTGCAGTTGTTGGTCTCGCAGATCCAAAACCAGGACCCCCTGAATCCGACGGACAGCTCGCAGTTCGTGTCGCAGTTGGCGCAGTTCAGCCAACTGGAGCAAGTGATCGCTATCCGCGGCGACATCGAAAAGGCGCAGAGTGCGGGCATTCCGGCCACTTCCGGCGCTCCGGCCGCGCCCAACACTCCAGCTTCGGGCAATACGGCTCCCGGCGCCTCAGCCGCGCCGGGAACTCCCGCTGTTCCGGTTACTCCGGGAATTTTTGGCGGATCGAGCACGACAGGGACGCCATCCGGCGCCACGTCACAATCCTAAAGCAAAGGACTAATTATATGTTTGGTGCATTCTCTACCGCGCTTTCAGCACTCCAGGCGAATTCCACGGCTATCGACGTCGTAGGCAACAATCTCGCGAACTTGAACACCACCGGGTACAAATCGGAAGACGTGCAGTTCTCCGATTTAATGAGCCAGCAACTGGGAGCCTCGTCGTCGGGCACCTCCTCGGTGGGCTTGGGTGTCGGCCCGATACAAACGGTCACGCAATTCACCCAGGGCTCGATTCAGCAGACCGATGGTCCGCTGGACGCGGCCATAAGCGGCAACGGCTTTTTTATTGTCCAGAACGCCAGCACCGGGCAGCAGCTTTACACGCGGGCCGGCAATTTTCAATTAGGTTCCAACGGCGAACTGCTGACGGCGAGCGGGGACCCGGTGCAGGGCTGGACGGCGACGAACGGCACCGTGAACATAGCGAATCCGGTGGGCGTGATCACACTTCCCATCAATGGTGTTTCGCCGGCGACCGCCACCGCCAACGTGTCGATTAATGCCAACCTGAACGCCTCGGCCGTGGTTGGCGCTTCCAACGCCACGTTTTCCGCGCCGGTGCAGGTTGTGGATTCGCAAGGAGGCACCCACTTGCTTACGTTCACTTTTTCCAAAACAGGCACGAATGCCTGGAGCTATACGGTAACCATCCCGCAGGCGGATCTCAAATCCGGTAGTAACAGCATCGCGACCGGAACGTTGTCGTTTGACCAGAACGGCAATTTGACCAGCCCCGCGGCGGGCTCGCCGGTGGCGCTGAAAATCACTGGTTTGGCGGATGGCGCCGCGGACCTGAACGTGAACTGGAATCTATACAACGGAACCACCGGCGATCTGACCCAGTTCGCCCAGAGTTCGGGTGTGTCGGCAACCCAGCAGGATGGCATTCAAGCGGGGCAAATCAACAAGGTCGCGATGGGCAACAACGGAGCGATCATGGCGACTTACTCCAATGGGCAGACAGCCACCGTGGCACAAGTCGCCATGGCCGCCATTCAAAACCCCGACACCATGGTTTCTGTCGGCAACAACAACCTGGAAGCCACCACTGCCACGGCCGCCCCGGCCATCGGGGCCGCGGGCACCGGCGGGCGCGGCACCATCTCCGGCGGCGCTCTGGAGGGTTCGACCGTGGATGTGGCGACGCAGTTTACCCAGCTCATGACCCTGCAGCGGAGCTACGAAGCCGCTTCCAAGGTGGTCACCACCACCGATCAAATGCTGCAGGATCTAATCAACCTGAAACAGTAGGAGCGGATAGCTTGGATTCTATGCAACAGGTGACGAGCGTTCTGTTGGTCCTGGCACTGCTGGGCGGCACGCTCTGGTGGCTGCGCCGCAGGGGTTTGGCGCATTTTGCGGTCAAAGCCCCGGGACTCGGTAGGCGCAAGTCCATCCAAGTGATGGAACGGCTGGCTCTCACGCCGCACCATTCTCTCCACCTGGTCCGGGTCGAAGAACGCACTATGCTGATCGCCGCCTCCCCTGCAGGCTGCTCCATTCTGGAAGGCTTCGCGCAACCGGCAGCCGAAAGGATCGAGGTCCGATGATTTTGCTGGCTGCCGCAATGGCGCCGGATTCGCTATTCGGCATCAACATGACCAAGGGCGGCGATTCGCTCAGCCTGCCGATGCAGATCATTATTCTGCTGACGCTGCTGACGCTGCTGCCGGCCGTGATCATGTCGATCACACCGTTTCTACGCATTGCCATCGTTCTACACTTCTTACGCCAGGCCCTGGGAACGCAATCCACTCCATCCAACCAGGTCCTGCTGGGCCTGGCGCTTTTTCTTACGATTCTGGTGGTGCAACCAGTGGCCACCGAAATGTACCACCAGGGATGGGAACCTCTGGAAGCCAAGCAAATCACATCGGCGCAGGCATTTGATGCGGGCACCAAGCCGCTCAAGACTTTCATGCTACGGTTTGCCCGCGAGAAAGACGTGAAGCTGTTCCTGGAAATGTCGCACTCGCCGGCGCCGAGAACTCCGGCCGATCTGTCGCTGAGCGTGCTGATCCCCGCATACATCATTTCGGAGTTGAAAGCGGGCTTTCAAATCGGCGCCGTCCTGTTCCTCCCGTTCCTGATCATCGATTTGGTAGTGGCCTCGGTCACGCTGTCGATCGGCATGGTGCAACTGCCTCCCGTGATGATCTCCGCGCCGTTCAAGATTCTGCTATTTGTGCTGGCCGATGGTTGGAACCTGGTACTCGGCTCGCTGATGAAAGGCTTCTCCGCGTGACTCCGGAATTCGTGATTCAAATTCTCCGCCAGGCCCTCATGCTGGCTTTTTGGCTGAGCGTACCGCTGCTCGCAGTGGGGTTCGCGGCCGGCATCGTGGTCAGTCTGGTTCAGATCGTCACGTCGATTCAGGACACCGGCTTCAGCACCATTCCGCGGCTGGGCGCATTTCTGGCGGCCTTTCTGCTGGCTTTGCCCTGGATGTTGGAGAAAATCACCGGCTACACGGTGCAGATTCTGGGAGACCTGAGCCGCTATGCGCGGTGAGTTGGTCATTCCGACCGCGACGCTGCTGGGTTTCCTACTGACTCTGGCGCGCATTTCCGGCGTGTTTGTGTATGTCCCGCTGCCGGGAATGAGCTCGCATTTCCATCTGGCGCGGGCGATGCTTGCGCTGAGCATGACGGTGGCACTGTTTCCGTATTGGCCGCATATCAGTGGGCAACCCTCCGCCGGCCAGTTGATCGGCTGGCTGGTTTCGGAGGCTGCTTTGGGCCTCGGAATCGGGCTGGCTGTGGCGTTTGTAACTGAGGGATTGAGCGTGGCGGCCCAAATGATGGGCTTGCAAGCCGGTTTTGCTTACGCTTCCACCATAGACCCCAATAACGGCGCCGATTCCACGGTGCTGGTGATCTTCGCGCAACTCGCCGCCACTCTTCTGTTCTTCTCTATGGGATTGGATCGGGAAGTGATTCGCATCTTCGCGCGCAGCATGCAAACCGCGCCGCCCGGATCGTTTTCACTCGCGCCTGGAATCGGGCAGCAACTGCTCTCCATGGGCGGGACGATCTTCTCGACGGGCGTGCGATTGGCTTTGCCTGTAGTGGCGGCCCTTCTGCTGGTGGACATCTCGCTGGCGCTGCTCGGGCGAGTGAATGCTCAACTGCAGCTGCTGACGATCGCATTTCCAGCGAAGATGTTGGTCAGCCTGGCGATTTTCGGCTGGCTCCTGCTGCTGATTCCCGTGCTGCTGCGAACCGGTATGGCCAACGCACTCTCCATTTCAGCATCGCTGGCGGCACACTGACGAGATGGCCGACCAGGGACAAAAGACCGAACAACCGACGCAGCGCCGGCTGAAAAAGGCGCGCGAGGAAGGCAATTTTCCCACTGCGCGGACCTTCGTCGGGGGATTGCAGTTCACGGCTTTCGTGGCCATGATGCACTCCTGGGGCGCCACTTGGGTGGCGGCTATTCACCGCAACCTGGTTCTGCTGTTAAACCATGCCTTGGCGCCGCGGCTGGATGCCAGACTGCTCTTGAATCTGTGCCTGGATCTGACGAAGCAGGCCCTAATGCCCCTGGCGATGATGGGAGCGGCTCTGCTCGTCGTTACGCTGGCCGCGCAGTTCCTGGTAACTCGCATGGGGCTCAGCCTGAAAAAGCTTTCCCCCGATTTCAACCGCCTCAATCCCATGGCGCGATTGAAGGAGTTGCCGCGCCAGAATCTTCCGGCGCTGGTGCAGGCCATCGTGATGCTGCCGGTCTTCAGCGCGGCCGTCTACTTTTTGGTGAAGGACAACTTCGACAGCCTCCTCACGCTTCCGCTGAAAAGCGCGCTGAGCGGCGCAACACAAGTTGGCAGCACGCTGGAATCCCTGCTTTGGAAGGCATCCTTCCTGTTTATGACCTTCGGTGTCATCGACCTGTTTCGCCAGAAGCGCCGGTATAACCAGGACCTGCGCATGAGCAAGCAGGAGATTCGGGACGAGCTGAAGGAAGTGGAAGGCAACCCCTTGATGAAAGCGCGCATCCGGCGCATCCGGCGCGATATGGCGCGGCGGCGCATGATGCAGGAAGTGCCGAAAGCGACGGCGGTGATTGTGAACCCGACGCACTACGCGGTGGCGCTGCAATACACCATGAATTCGCAAGGCGCCCCGAAGGTGGTGGCGAAAGGGAAGAATTATCTGGCTCTGCGGATCCGGCAGAAAGCGATTGAGGCGGAAGTGCCGCTGATCGAAAATCCGCCGTTGGCTCAGGCTTTGTACAAGTCGGTAGATGTGGGGCAGGAGATTCCGGCGCAGTTCTACCGCGCCGTGGCCGAAATTTTAGCGTACGTGTATCGCTTAATGAACGGCCGGCGGTGATAATAACGTCCGCTTCCTGGCGGTCGGGGCTCTGTTCGATGCGCAGACCGAGCCGCGACCTCTAGGGAGTGGCACAGGAACCGAGCCGCGACCGCTAGGGAGCGGTTACGCAACACAGGAGTCGATCTTGGCAGAAACGAAATCGGTTGCGGTACTGAAAGCGCCGTCGGGATTCCTTTTTTCCAACTGGCGTGAGGTCAGCATTCCGCTGGCAGTGCTGGGCATCGTGATCGCGCTGATCACGCCCATGCCGCGGTTCCTGCTCGATATTCTCATCGTGACCGACATCATGATGTCGGTGGTGGTGATGATGGTCGCCATGTACATCCGGCGGCCCGTTGAATTCAGCGTGTTTCCCACCACACTGCTGCTACTCACGCTCTTCCGTCTGGCGCTGAACATTTCCTCGACGCGGCTCATCCTCATGAACGGCAACACCGGCACCTCCGCGGCCGGCGACGTCATCCAGGCGTTCGGCAATTTCGTGGTGGGCGGCAACTACATTATCGGCACCGTAATCTTCCTGGTGATGATCGCCATTCAGTACGTGGTCATCAACCATGGCGCGGTGCGCATTTCCGAAGTCACCGCGCGTTTCACGTTGGACGCTCTACCCGGAAAGCAGATGTCCATCGATTCCGACCTCAGCTCGGGACTTATCGACGAGAGCGAAGCGCGCCGCCGGCGCAAGCTGCTGGCCGGGGAAGCGGAATTCTACGGGGCGATGGACGGCGCGTCGCGCTTTACGCAGCGGGATGCGGTGGCCAGCATCATCATTACCGGCATCAATATCGTTGCCGGGTTCCTGATCGGTGTCCTGCAGCATGGGATGGACCTGAGCCATGCGTTGGAGACTTATACGGTGTTGACGATCGGCGACGGCCTGGTCACAGTGGTGCCGGCGCTGATGATTTCGATTTCCGGCGGCTTAATCGTTACCCGCGCCAGCTCCGACGAACGCCTGGGCACCGATTTCGGCACCCAGCTCTTTAGCAATCCGCAGCCGCTGCTGCTGGCGAGCGGCGTGCTGGTGGTGCTTTCCATATTTCCCGGATTGCCGACCGTGCCATTCCTGGCGATGGGGACAGGCCTGGGCGCGATCTCGTGGAACATGCGCAAGAAAGAGCAGGCGGCCAGCCGCGCCGAGGTGGCCAAGCCTGCCGCAGCCTCCAAAGAGAACCTGGAAGGCCTGCTTCGCGTGGAGCCGCTCTCCATCGAAATGGGTCTGGGTGTGGTGAAGTATGTGGCCGGCGGCCAGGAATCGCCGCTCATTAAACGCATCGCTGGAATTCGGAAACAACTGGCGGGCGAACTGGGCTTTCTGCTCGGCCCGGTGCGCATCGTCGACAACATTTCGTTGAAGGCGCACGAGTACACCATCCTGCTCAAGGGCGCGGAAGTGGGCCGCTTCGAACTGGCGGCCGGCTGCGAACTGGCGATCCCAGTGGGCCGCACCGAAGCGCCGCCCGAAGGCAGGCCTACCAAGGACCCGGCTTTTGGCATGACCGGCTGGTGGGTGCCCGCCAACTCCTCAGATCGCGCGCGCCGCGCAGGCTTCACGGTGGTGGATCCGGTGAGCGTGATCGGAACGCACCTCACCGAAGTGATCCGCCGGCACGCGCACGAGCTGCTGAGCCGGCAGGAGACCAAAAAGATTCTCGATCGAGTGGCGCTGGAACATCCCAAGGTGGTAGAGGATTTGGTACCTAAACTGCTTCCACTGTCCGCCGTGCAACGGGTGCTGCAGAATCTGCTGCGAGAGCGGGTCTCAATTCGCGATTCGGTGACGATTTTGGAAGCGCTCAGCGAGGGCGCTGCCGCGACTCGGAATCCCATTCTGCTGACGGAGTATGTGCGCCAGGCGATCCGGCGCATCGTTGTGAAACCGTTTCTCAACGCCAACGGCGAGCTTCCGGTGTATTTGCTGGATGCCTCTCTCGAACAGACCGTGGAGTCCACGGTAGAACATGGCGAGCAGACCAGCCATATGACGCTCAATCCCGCGGCGCTGCGGGAGGTGTTGAAGCGTATTAGCCAGAAGGTCGGCACGCCGGAAACGCCGGTGGCCGCGATCGCCAGCTCGTCCTCGCGCCATTTCTTCCGTCAAATCGTGGAGCCGACGCTGCGCAACCTGTTTTTCCTGTCGCACAACGAAATACCGGGCGACATAAAGATCATTTCGTTGGGAGTAATCCAGTAGCATGTCTGAAAAGAACGCACGTTTATTTGTGAAGTCCTACTTCGCCGCGACGGTGGAAGAGGCGATGGAGCAGGCGCATCAGGAACTTGGCCCGGAAGCGCTGCTGTTGAATTCGCGGCCGGCGCCGCCGGAAGCGCGGCAGCGAGGAGCCTATGAAGTGGTATTCGGCTGCCGGCCGGCGTCTGCGGCGCCGTCTACGGCGCCCGCAGCAAATGTGCCCGACCCCGTGGATGACTTGCGGAAACGCATGGAAGAGCTCCGGGACATGGTTTCCCGGATGCGGCCCGTGCGTAACGCCCCGATGGATGGCTGCGTTTCCGACGTGCTGCTCAATGCCGGCGTAGACGCCGAACTAGCTGTCGACATTGAAGCTGCGGTACATCATCGGCTTCGGAACCAAAGCGTAGTGCAGATGGGGCGCCTGAAGCAGGCCGGCTTCGATCCGGTAGCGATCCGGAGGGAAACCGCGGCCGAGTTGGAGAGCCGCTTCACGACTGCTCCCGAAATTGGCAGGGTCACGGCGCTGGTAGGTCCTCCGGGTTCCGGGAAGACAACATGTTTAATTAAGCTGGCCATTAACCTTGGTTTGGCCAGGCGCCGCCCCGTCCGGCTGATCTCCACGGATAACGTCAGGATTGCCGCCGCTGCACAGTTGCAGACATACGCGGAACTGCTGGGAGCGCCGTTCACGCTGGCCGAGACGCCCACCGCGGCCGGCCATGCGATCGATGCCGCGCCACCGGAAGCCCTGGTGCTCATCGACACTCCGGGTTACTCAGCCGCTAACGAAGACTCGGCCGCGGAGCTAGCGCATTTCCTGCGCAGCCGTCAAGAGATTGACACCCATCTGGTTTTGACAGCTTCGATGCGGCCGGCCGACCTGCGGCGCGTCGCCGCCCGGTTCGAACCATTTCAAGCGGCCAAACTGCTTTTTACGCATCTCGACGAAGCCGGTTCTTCCGCTGCAATGCTTTGCGAGGCGGCGCGCACGGGCAAACCGCTCTCGTTTTTCTCCACGGGCCAGATGGTGCCGGAAGATTGGGAGCCGGCCAGCAAGGAGCGTGTCACCGGATTATTGGCACCGGAATTGCCCCTTACCCGAGAAGCAGTCGCGTAAAACGCGCATGGCAACTTCCCAGGCCGATTATCGTCAACTTTACGACGAAGCCGCTATCCTCCGGCGCGATGCGCTGGTGATGCAGCATCTGCCGCAGGTGCGGCTGATCGCGCGGCGCATTCACGAACGCCTGCCCTCCTATATCAGCCTGGATGACCTGGTCTCGACGGGCGTGGTGGGTCTGCTGGCGGCGATCGATAACTTCGACGAATCCCACAACGTCCAGCTCAAGACGTATGCGGAGCGCCGGATTCGCGGCGCCATCATGGATAGCCTGCGCGACTTGGATTGGGCGCCGCGCGATACCCGCAAGAAATCCAAAGTGATTGAAGCGGCCATTCACAAAAGTAAGCAGCGCCTCGGACGCGAGCCATCGGAAGAGGAGATCGCCGCGGAATTGGGTATTTCCCAAGAGGAATACCAACACTGGCTGAGCGATATCCAGGCGATAGACCTGCAGGCGCTGGAGTATGTCAACTCCGACGGGCACCGTTCCGATCTGTTGCGCGTGCTGCCGGATAACCAGGAAAATTGGCCTTCCCATTTGTTGGAGCGCGCGGAATTGGAGCGCATTCTCGCCCTGGCTATCGAGCGGATGCCCAAAATGGAGCGCACGGTTCTCAATCTCTATTACTTTGAGGAATTGAGCCTGGCCGAGATTTCAAAAGTGGTGAAGCTGCACCTTTCGCGGGTGGCCCAATTGCGCGTGCAGGCCGTGCTTCGCTTGCGCAGCCACTTGCAACGGGTCTGGACGGCGCCCACCGGGAGGCGTGTTTGAACCTTGACCTCCTGATGGATGTGGAGGTGCCGCTCGTGATCCGGATCGGCAGCACGAGCATGCTGCTGCGCGATATCGTGGCACTGAATAATGGCTCCGTGGTGGAATTCCCCCGGCCGACGGATGCACCCGTGGACGTCGTAGTGAATGGGCGCGTGGTGGCGCGCGGCACGATGGTGCTGGTGCAAGGGAATTACGGAGTGCGCGTTACCGAAGTTCGAAAAGAGAACGCATGAGCTTGGACTGGATTTTGAACCCGATCACGATTTACGCGCTGGCCGCGCTGACGCTGGTGGTTTGTACGTGCCTGTTTCTGGCAGCCAGGATTGAGGTGCACGGTTTGCGCCGTACTGCCTCAGTCCGCGAGGAACAATTGGCTCAGGAGCGTCAGCAGTTGACGGGCAAAATGGAGGAACTCGAATCGACGCTGGCGAGCCTCGCCGCCGCATCGCCGGCGGCAGCCGTGGTCCGGCCTTCCATGAACCTGACACGCCGCGCACAAGCGCTTCGCATGCGCCGCCGCGGAGAAACCGTGGAGAGCATCTCCGCCGCCCTGACCGCACCGCGGAATGAAGTGGAGTTGCTGCTCAAAGTACAACACCTGCTCGACGGCGCGCCGCAGAGATAACGCGTGTTACCGAGCCGTGACCGCCAGGGAGCGGTGATCGGAATACATTTACTGCATCCGCCCGCCCGCGCACCAATCCAAGAGCGGTGCTGGTACCGTACCGGCTCACCCCGATCTCTAGTTGGATCCTTGAAAGTAAGTCTTTCGGGCTCTAACCGTCAGGTCCGGGTGGGTCACTTCAACTCGAATCTCATGCCGAACCTTGCCGCTGAGGCGATCCGCCCGAAAACCGAGGACGGTAACGGTGGCGTAGATCGGTTGCGATACGGCCGACAATCGAACTGTAGTCACCTTTGGGCGCTTGAAACCAGGTTCCTCCGGCGGCTGCGACGAGCCGGTAAAGGTCGGGCGCGAAATTGCGACCCAGGTCACTTCGGTACTGAATGGCATAGACGTTGGCGTCAGCTCGGATGGCGGCATCCGCTGCCTGCCGCCAAGTGTGAGTGCTGCCGGTATCGAATCCGTCCGTGAGAATCAAAAGTGCTTTGGGTCCGGTAAGCCCCTGCAGTTTGAGTGAGGCGGCGTCATAGATCGCATTCCAGAGCGGGCTCGATCCGCAAATCGATATCGCTCTGGCGCCTGATAACGCACTCTCTTGCCGCCGGCAAGGATCGCCAAATGGCTCGGCAGGGCTTCTCTCCATTGCCGCGAATACGGGCGGAAGACGCCGTAAGATCCACCCACATTTTCACATTCTCATCCACCGAGATCACGAATGCCCGATCCGCGGGGCGGAGGATCTGCTGGAGCAGATCGATTGCGGTCTGACGGTGCTCCAAGATCTGCGCTTTTTGGCTCTCGCTGGCGTCGATGACGAGGCCGAGAGTCAGCGGTAGATCGTTATCGACCCAAAAACTCTCGATGGGCCGGCGAACGTCGTTGTCGTAAATCTGGAATTCCTCGCGAGTGAGACCCGCTACCGCAACGCCATCCGTGTCGACGACCGTAAACGGCACCACCACAATTTCGACGTTTGAGCGGAACGCCCGGCCGGTTTGGGCGGTGGATACAACCGCAAGAAGGCAGGTCAACAAGATTGTCTTCGTAGCGGCTGAGAACACGTTGCGATTGTCTCACGAAGGTTGCGGAGGAGGCTTCTTAAGGCGGCGAAATCAACCGCTCGTTTGCAATCGCGGCTCGGTATCAGCTATCCGCCTACCTCCGCGGCCTGCGCAGGCACGGGTTCGTCGAATAGTTCGGCCTCTTTCTGGCGTCTGATGACTAGACCCTCCAGTTTTTGGCCGCCGGCATACACCCACTCTTGCATTTCGCGGGGAACAGCCGCATAGTCCTGCGCGTTTAGCTTCTGAAGCAGGCTCGAACTCTGGAAGGCTCCCGCACCAATGTTGTAAACGAAGCTGACCAAAGCATCGAATTGGTTCTGGTTCAAGTCGACTGTCACCACAGACTGGATCACCTTCTCAAAGGTGGCTACATTCAACTTGAGCAGACCCTCCGCTTGCTCCTGAGTTATTCCATTCAGGTATGGCTCCTCAGATGGATCCTTACCCGTGCAGGGGCCGATATGAAGAAGGTGTCCATACCCAACGCTACAATTGCCACCGGAGTCGTTGTACATTTTCGCGCAGAATCCCTCGAATCCCTCGATCATGCGGATGCCATTGACGCTCGTTGAGCTGGGCATTTCGGGAGGAGCCTTCGTTCCGAACGGCTCCGGCGGCTGCGAGGGCTGAATCAACCCGGCAGTGTTCGCATGGAAGGGGCGCGGCTCCTTCGAGCCTGCCATATGGCACTCCTAAATCCGCAAAAATCTTTCGGATAGGCTATCACAGATCCGATTTACGAATATCGGATCCATGGCCGGCTTTCGACGCATTGGTGGTGCGATTGCCAGTGTCTGGCGCATAGGAGAAATTATGCATAGGCTCGCAACTTTGTGCGTTTTCGTTTCAGGCACGCTCGCTCTAACGGGATTAGGGCTGGCACAAAAGCCGGAGACTCCGGGCGCGAGCGCCGACCGCTCTATCGGTGAGAATGTGATCGAACCAGAAACGCTCAACCAGAACCGGATTGCACGGGAAGTCCGCCACGAACTGCTGACGCTTCCGTATTATGGCGTTTTCGACAATTTGGCCTTTCGAGTCGATGGTTCGACGGTGACACTATTGGGGCAAGTGACTCGTCCGACGTTGAAGGACGATGCCGAGAGAGTCGTGAAGAACCTTGAAGGAGTTGAGCGCGTCGACAACCAAATCCACGTGCTGCCGCTATCGGCGACGGATGATGCGATCCGTCTGGCCACTTATCGCGCGATTTATGGGCAAGCTGGGCTCGAGCGGTATGCCTTACAAGCTATCCCGCCGATCCACATTATTGTGGACAACGGACACGTCACGCTCGTCGGGGTAGTGGGCAGTCAGATGGATAAAGAACTGGCCGGCGGAAGGGCCAATACCGTCACGGGCGTGTTCTCGGTGATGAATAATCTCCGGGTGGAGAATCGGTAAACTCAGGCTCCGGCCTGCGGCCGGTTAGCAGGCCAAAACGAGTTGCTTCACCAAACCCTTATTGCGCCGCCAGGGGGCGCGCCGCAATCCAGTATCCGGGGCGCGTCTGGATCTTCTTTACTTCCGGATGCCCCTCGACTTCCACGCGGATGTCGTGGAAGCCGCCTTCCAGGCTGTTATTGGGGCTATAGCTAATCATGTACTGGCTGTGTAGTTCCTCACCGATCTTCTGGACTGCTTCGTCAAGCCCTTTTTGCCGGTAGAAACTGAACTCGCTCCCGCCCGTGCCTTTGCTGAACAATTCCATCGGGTTGTCTTTGAAGATGTACTTCACATCCTTCAGCAACTCGACCATCAACGGAACAAACTCGGCTCGTCCGCCGTCCAGGCCATAGGCTTGAGCGATCGACGTCGGTGTCGCCGGTGTGCCCCCGGGCAGAGGTCCATATGCGGCCGGAGGAGTGTTATTGGGACGCGGCTGAACCGGCGGTGCGGTCAGAGTCGAGAGGAACCGCGACATGTCGACACTATAGAAGACGACATTGGAAAGCTGTAGATCGATGAGCGCTTCGCGCGCCCGGCTTTCGCTGCCCAAATCCCGTGTCTCGCCGATTAGCAGAAGGATGCGCCGGCGATTAGGCGGCCGGTGGCTGAGCATCCGTGCGCTTTCTACTACGGCATCGGTAATCCGGTTGGAGTTGCTGCCCGGCTGGATCTTTTTCACCGCCTTGGTGATCAGGTCGGAATCCGAAGTGAAATCCTGAAGCGTGCGGACGCGCGAATCATAAGCCACCACGGCCGCCTCCCCTTGATCTCCAATCACAAGCGGCGCGACCATGTTGCCGACCTTTTGTACCTGGGGCAGCAGACCTTCCACGTGAGAACTCGACTCGATGGCGATCACCAGCGAAATCGGTTGATACGCGATATCGACTTCGATGTTCTGTTCCCGCCCGTTGTCATATAGATGAAACTGTTGGGGCTGAATGCCGTTAACATAGCCCCCGTCCCGGTCGAGAACAGTTACGGGCGCAACCACCCTTTGCGTAGTGACGACAAAAGGAGGAATGATATCGTCACCTTTGTCTTGGGCCAGAGCCCCCAGAGCGACACACAAAAGCGGAAGGATCAGTAGTTTGCGCATATCACTCCTGCCGGGCGGCCACGTGTTCGGTTTGCCCTCGAAGCAGTTCGAGCACGTGCGGCACCAATTCCACGATAGCATCCAATGATTCCACTGCGCCTTTGGGCGATCCAGGTAAATTGACGATTAGTACCCGGCCGCGGGTTCCAGCCACGGCACGCGAAAGCACGGCCAGGGGTGTCGATTCGCGGCCGCGCGAACGCATAAGTTCTGGTAACCCTGGGATTTCCCGATCAATGACGGAGCGGGTAGCTTCCGGAGTGACGTCGCGTAAAGCCACACCCGTGCCTCCGGTGGTGAAAATTGCAGAAACCTGGCCGCCATCGGCAAGTGTCGAGAGGCGGGCGCCGATCTCGGCAGCTTCGTCAGGCAGTACTTCCAGGACTGAGACACGCCAGCCCAGTTGTTCCAGCCGTTCCCGCAGGGCGGGGCCGGAGCGGTCGCTGCGCGTTCCGGCACTTACGGAGTCGCTGATGGTAAGAACTGCGGCGTCAATCATGAGGTTGCCTTCCGGTGAAAATCGCCGCTCTTGCCGCCGGTCTTTTCCAGCAGGTAGACGTCCTGAATTTCGATGGACTTGTCGAGCGCTTTGGTCATGTCGTAAACCGTGAGGGCGGCCACTGAGGCGGCGGTAAGGGCTTCCATTTCGACACCGGTGGCGCCGGTCGTGGTGGCGCTCGCCGTAATCCGCACGCCGCGCTTTTCCAGGGTCACGTCCACATCGGCATGCGACAGCATCAACGGATGGCAGAGCGGGATCAGTTCCGAGGTGCGCTTGGCAGCGGCGATGCCCGCGATACGCGCGATCTCCAAAGGGTTACCCTTGGGGTTTTCAGGCAGCTTTCGGACGACGGAAGGCGCGATCTTTACGAAGGCGTGCGCACGTGCCGTCCGCTTGGTATCCGGCTTCGCGCTGACATCCACCATCCGCGGACTGCCGGCCGCATCGTAATGGGAAAGTTTCTTCATTTGAGCAGGACGTGAATCAATTCGCCGCGCGGGTATTCGGCGCGGTCGGACTCCGCGACCAGATAAGCGTTGGCGCGCGTGAGGGAGGGGACATCGCCTGACCCGTGCCAGGAAATAGGCGTGACCTCGGAACCGTCGGCGCTTAGCCGAGCCGGAAGAAAGCGTGTCAGGCCGGTCTTGTGGTGGAACTCAGTCGTGAGCCGCGCGAACGGCATATGCAATGCAACCTCTTGCTGGCCGGAAAGCAACTCGATCGCGGCGCGAGCGAAGATTTCGAATGTCACCATGGTCGAGGCCGGATTTCCGGGCAGTCCGAAGAAGAACCGGTTACGCGCCTGGCCGAATACGAGCGGCTGGCCCGGCTGGATGAGCACGCGATCGAAAAAGAAGCGCGCTTCCAAAGCGGCGAGCACGCGCTCGACGATATCGTATTTGCCCGCCGAAACGCCACCGGATAGCACCAGCATATCGGCGGTGAAACCTTGTTCGATGATCTCCCGAGTGTGCGCTTCGGTGTCCCGCGCGACAGGCAGGATGCGCGGTTCGCCTCCCGCGCGCCGTACCTGCGCCGCGAGCGCGTAGATGTTCGAATTGCGAATCTGGAACTCTTGCGGTTGCTCGTGAACTTCTACGATTTCGTCGCCTGTGGGGATGAGCGCGACGCTGGGCTTGCGATAGACGCGCGCGCCCGTGCGGCCGAAGGCGGCGAGCATGGCGATATCGCTGTAATCCAGGCGCTTACCGGCGTGCAGGACGGTTTCGTGCGCGGCCGCCTCGCAGCCTTTCGGATTGATGAACTGGTGCGGCTCGGCGGAGCGATCGATGCGCACGCGGCCGTTCGCGCGATGCGTATGCTCGACCATGACCACGGCATCGGCGCCGCTGGGAATCGGCGCGCCGGTCATGATCTCGACCGCCTGCCCGCGGAGGACCTCGCCTTGGAACCAGTCGCCCGCGCGGACCTCGCCGATCACCTGCAGTTCACCCGGAAGATCGATCGCGCGCACCGCGTAACCATCGCGCACGGAACGCGAGAGAGCGGGCGTGTCGCGATCGGCGGCAATGTCCTCGGCAAGCACGCGGCCGGCGGCGCGTTCGAGATCCATGGTTTCAGAGGACGAAAGCACGCGCGCGCCGCGAATGTTCGAAACGACGCTTTCCCGCGCTTCTGAAAACGTTAGGGCCGGCACATGGTTATTCTACCGCCGCGATCCTGGCTGACGTTTCACATTGGCACGCGCATCGCGTCTTGAATGTGACAGCCATGATTCGCAGAATGGGAATTGAGGTGAACATCCATGGCCGATGTGAAAGTCCAGAACCGAACGTCTCAGGAACGCGGTGTGACGCGGCGGGAAGATTATCTTCCTTCGCGCGACCTTTTCAATTTTGACCCGTTCGCGATGATGCGGCGGCTCTCCGAGGAAATGGATCGGGCCTTCGGCAGCACTTTCGGGCTGCAACGAAGCATGGGGCAAGCGGGCATGTGGGCGCCGCCCATCGAGGTTCGTGAAAAGGACAACAATATCGAAATCTGCGCGGAACTCCCCGGTATGAACAAGGATGATGTGAAGGTTCAGGTGACTGATGAAGGCATCATCATCGAAGGGGAAAAGCGGCGCGAAGAAGAAAAGAAGGAAGGCGGCACGTATCACTCCGAGAGGAGCTACGGGCAGTTCTACCGGATGGTTCCCCTACCCGACGGAGCCGATCCCGAAAAGGCCAAGGCCGAATTCAAGAACGGCGTGCTGCAGGTGAGCGTTCCCATCACTGAAAACAAGCGCCACGCCAGGCGGATTGAGATTACTGGATAACCTTATGCTGCCTCCTCTTCCCGTCACCGCGGACGCGGTGAAGCAACGAATGGATAGCGGCGAGCGCGTAATCTTCTTGGATACGCGCTCGCCGGATGAGTGGGACGCCGCTCATCAACAATTGGCTGGTGCGCACCGCTTCCGGCCTTCCGAGGTGGAAAACCATCTGAGATTGGTGCCGCAGGGGTATCCCATCGTCACGTATTGCGAGTGCCCGAACCAACGCTGCAGCACGCGGGCGGCGGAAGCGCTGATGGAGAATGGCTGGAAGGATGTACATCCACTGGCCGGCGGATTCGCCGCTGCTGTTCAGGCGGGACTGGCGACGGAACCGAAGCGGTAGCGCCGCCGGTCTTTGCCGGCGGTGAATCGCACGGGCGACAAGATCGCCGCGCCCCTACCTAGTCACAACTGGCGGGCAGCGAACCGGCACATCGCCAGGCCGTCCATCCAATTGAACGGAAACTGGCCGGTGGTGTAATGGCCACATGGAAGGGTGAATACCTGGTGCGGCAGGCGTAAGCGTCGGAAGGTTTCCAACACCTGTTTCGAATACACCGGCAGGAAACTGCTGTCGTGGCGCGCCCAGATCAGCAGGTTCTGCATGTCGCGGCCCCGCAATCGATCGATATAAGCCGCGGGGCTGATCACCGACCAATAGTGCCGCAACTCGTCCTGGCTAACGCTGTCTCCAAAACCGCGGCGGACGTGTTGTGTCGACAGACCGGTCCAGACCACATCCGAGAAGTACATCGACACGTGATTGAAAATGCCGAGACGGACACGCGAGTCGTGCGCGGCGGCGATAAATGCCATGCACGACCCCAGGCTGGTTCCCAGTATGCCGACGCGTTCGTAGCCCTGCTGCTCCAGCCAGTCGAGGCAGGCCCGCACGTCGATGATTGACTGACGCGAGGCGTGGATGGTCCGCCCGATGTTGCTCGAGACGTGATAATCGGCGCGCTGCAGCTCTGCAGGCATCCGCTCGGCATGGTAGGCCATGGTCATGCGCAGGGCGCTGATGCCGAACCGGTTGAGCAGTTTGGCAAGCCCGACATGGCCATCCGGACCGGAGTTCCACTGCGGCAAGACGACTAAGGCGCGGCGGCAGTCGCCGCCCGCTGGAAACCAGAGCGCGTGAACCGTATCGTTTTCGGGATAGCCGGACTGCACCGGGCTAGTGAAAGTCAGCCGGTTTCCGTCGAGTTGGTAATTGGCGACCGGATCGTAAGCGTAGAAGCTGTCGGACTCGCGCACGGCCCGCTCGATAAATGCCGCCATGCTGCGGGCATCGATGGGCTCCTGTGGGAAACCAATGCGCCCCAGCCAATCGGTGCCCCATTCGAAGGGCCTGACCACGCGGTTGCTATCGCGCGTGGCGAGTTTACGCTCCCAGCGGTCCATCCACCGGGCGTAGAGTCGGGTCATTTAGCGAGAAGTATTTAGGTTAGCAAAAAAGAAGCCCCACTCCGGCAGATGGGACCGGAGTGAGGCTGCGATTAGGCCCGATTTAAAGGAGGCAACGCACCAAAGCTAAAAACCTCTTCAACCCCGCTGGCTGAAATGCAAGCCGGGTGCCACGTGTAAGTCATAGAAAACATGTAGCGAGCCTACTAAGGCTTCCAGAATCGGAAGCCGGCGGCTACCAAAGAACGGATTGAGCTCAAGCCTTGAGTTCGTGTTTCAACACTTTCCCATACGCCGAGCGGGGGAGGGTGTCGCGGAAGTGGATGGCTCGCGGGAGCTTGTAACGGGCCAGTCGGCAGTCCAGGAAACCGAGGATATCGGGTTCGGTGGGGGTTTGACCAGGACGGGGGACCACGAAGGCGATGCCGGCTTCGCCCCATGTAGGGTCGGGAATGCCAATGACGGCGGCATCCTGGATCGCCGGATGATCCAGCAGGACGCGCTCGACCTCGGCCGGATAGACGTTAGCGCCGCCGCTAATGTACATATCTTTGAGGCGGCCATCGATGTAGTAGAAGCCTTCCTCGTCGCAATGCCCGAGGTCGCCAGTGTGCAGCCAGCCCTCCGGGTCCAGCGCGGCTGCCGTGGCTTTGGGCTGGTTCCAGTAGCCGCTGAAGACGTGCGGGCCGCGCAGGCAGATCTCGCCGTTTTCGGTCAAACGAACCTGAGAGAAGAGCATGGGTTGGCCTATTGAAGCGGGCCTGCGCGCGGCGTCTTCTGCGGAGATGGCGAAGCAGTTGACCCCCGCTTCGGTGAGGCCGTAGCCCTGTTTGAACACGAGGCCCCGGGAGCGGTACTGTTCGGCCAACCAGGCGGAGAGGGGTGCGCCGCCGCTGATCGCCCACCGGACGCTACTGAGGTCGGCGGTCTCGAACTCGGGCGCTTCCCGCATCATTTGGAACGTGGTAGGGACACCGAAGATCACCGTGGCGCGCTCGCGCTCGGTCCAGCGCCAGATTTCGGAGGAGTCGAAGCGGTCGTGCAGGATGATGGTGCCGCCGATCAGGAATAGCGGAGTGAGGAAGACCGCCAGCCCGCCCGCGTGGTACATCGGGGTGAAGATGGGCGCGATGTCATCTTCGCGAAGCTGCCAGCTCGCCACGGTATTGTAGGCGTTCCAGAGGATCATGCGGTGCGGGAGCATGACACCCTTGGGCTTTCCCGTGGTGCCGCTGGTATAGAGGAGACACCAGAGGTCTTCGGGGCGAGTGGGGGTCGGAGTGAATTCAGCGGCCGAGACGCTTTCCAGCGGCAACCAGCTCCGCTCCGAAGAGCGGCGGCAGCCCGGAAGGGCTGACCCCACGAGAATTGTGGTGATGGCAGCATCGTCCAGTTGGGCTTCCAGTTCCGGGCCCGAGAGGCGGGTATTCAGGGGGACCAGGATGATGCCGGACTTGCCGGCCGCGAAGAAGGCGTCTACATATTCGACGCAGTTTTGGGAGAGGATCCCGATGCGGTCTCCTTTGGCGAGGCCGCATTTGGCCGTCCAGAAATGCGCCATGGCTGCAGCGCGGCGGTTCAACTCGGCATAGGTGAAGCGGCGGTTCGAACGAACTTCGATCAAAGCCGTTTTCTCCGGCGTGAGCCGCGCCCGCTCGCCTAACAAATCGCCTGCAATCATGTCATGCGAAACGCCACGCCGGCTTGGTTATAGCCCACCCCGGAGCCAATCAGGACCACGAGGCCGCCGGGCTTCACTTTGCCCTGCTCGATGGCGCTGTCGAGAGCCATACCAACACAGGCCGAACCGGTATACCCGAACTCTTCCATGATGGTGTGGGTGCGCTCTAAGGGAAGGCCCAAATCGTTCATGACGAGCTCGATGGTGGGCTTGCGGACCTGCGTGAAGATGGCGAGGTCGATGTCGGAGACGGTAAATCCGCCCTCGGCCGCCAGGCGTCGGACGAGTTTGGGCCATCCGTGGTCGTTAATTTCGGGCGGATAGCGGTCGTTCATGCGGACTTGCGTGCGGCCGGCGGTAACCGATTCGCACGTGGCCGGTTCGTGCGTGCCGCCGGAATAGATGCCCCAGAAGCTGTGATACGAGCCATCGGCCTGGAAAGCGGAGCCGACGAATCCGGGCTTTTCCGCGGGCGCCAGGACCGCGGCTGCGGCGCCATCGCCATAGAAGAAGATCATGGGATCGCGCGGATCGGCCAGCTTATGCATGAGATACACGCCGACCACCAGCACGGTTCGAATCCCGGGATTGGTCGCGATGATCCCCGCTCCTGCGGCAAGTCCTGTCGGAAAAGAGGCACAAGCGCACCCGACGTCGAAGGTGCCGGCGTTCTCCGCGCGCAGCTTGTGCTGCAACACGACGGAGGTGGAGGGCGTGATGTAATCGGGCGAATCGGTGCCCAGGATGATGAGGTCCACATCTTCCGGCTTGCAACCGGCGCGGGCCAGGGCGCAGCGCGCGGCGGGTAGAGCCACATCGGAGGTGGCCCAATTTTCCGGCGCGTACCAGCGCTTCCGTATCCCCGTGGCGGCCTCCATCTTCTCTACGAATTCCGGGACGTGCGCCAGTTGCTCGCGAAGGACGCTGTTTGGCACTTCAATTTCGGGCAGGTAGCGGCCCGTGGAAACAATGCGGGCGTATCGACTCATTTTTAGGTTCCCGTAACCACGCCGCCATCCACGCTGAGTACCGTGCCGGTGATGAACGAAGCAGCGTCGGATGCGAGCCAAACATAAGCGTTCGCAATATCCTCCGGCTGTCCCATACGGCCGAGGGGTGTGTGGTCTTTCATGCTCTGGAGGATTTTCTCCGGAATGGATTTGACCATATCGGTCGCAATGAAGCCGGGCGCGACGGCGTTGACGCGGATGTGGTATTTGCCGAGTTCGCGCGCCCAGACTCGAGTCATGCCGATCACGCCGGCTTTGGTCGCGACGTAATTCGTCTGGCCAAAGTTGCCGTACAGCCCCACAACGCTCGAGGCGTTCAGTATGACGCCGCCGCCAGCCGGGATCATACGAGCTGCCACGGCGCGGGTACACAGAAAGACGGCTCGCAGATTAACGTTGATGACGGCATCGAACTGCTCGTCGCTCATCATGCCGGCAATCGTGTTGTCTTTAAATTTGACAAGTTGGCCATCGCGCAGGATGCCGGCATTGTTCACCAGGACATCCACCGCGCCCCATTTGGCGACGACTTCGTCGATGGCGGCATTCACCGGGGCGGCCACGCCTACGTCCACCTTCTGGAAGATGCCGCCACGCTCCGGCTCGGCTTCGTGAACGTCCCAGGAGGCAACCCGCGCGCCTTCCAGGGCGAAGCGGCGGGCGGTGGCGCGGCCGATGCCCGCGGCCGCGCCGGTGACGATGACAACTTTATTTTGAAGGCCGGTTTCGATCATAAGTAAAACCTCAGTCGCGCCGCGCGGAAGCGCGGCGGCAGGGCAGAAGCCCTGACCCCGCTAGAAATTTAGTTTCATGGCGAATTGAATCACTCGCGGGCCGGCAGCGGTGGAGGTGATGGCTCCCAGGGTGCCGGGCACGAGCACATTGTTGTTCGGCGGCGCGAAGTTCACGCGGTTGAAGGTATTGAAAAACTCCGAGCGGAATTCTATCTTTACCGCTTCCTTCACCGGGATGAATTTGACGACCGAGAAATCCAGGTTCCTCTGGTCCGGGCCGCGCAGGATGTTGCGGCCCGAGGTTCCGAATGGCGCGCTGTTGGTGCATGTGGGCGCGAACGCCGAGGTATTGAAGTAGCGGGTCAGGCGGCTTTCCGCCGATCCACCCAATGCGGCGTTTTGGCCCGGCAACAGGTCAGCGCGGTTGTAGAGGGCCGATCCGGACGTGCAAACCACCGAGAACGGCATGCCGGACTGTAAGGTCAGGATGCCGCCAAGCTGCCAATCGTTGAACAGGCGCGTGCCGAGAGCGGACTGGCCGCCATAGAACTTCGGCAGGCTGTACGTGCCGCTGAGGACGAACCGGTTGGGCACGTCGAAATTGGAGAGAGACCGGTTGGAGCGGCGGTTTTGCTGATCCCCCGGAACGGCGGCGAATTCATTGGTTGGCGCGCCCGAGGCGTCGTCCATCGATTTGGAGTAGGTATAAGAGGCCAGGAATTGCAGGCCTTTGGAGAAACGCTTGGTCAGGCTGGCCTGAAGGGAGTTGTACAGCGAATCGGCATCGGTGGTGGCCATCTGAAAGCCGTTGAGCACCTTGTTGTTCGAAAACACAGTCGTGCCGTAAGGCGCGGTTGAGAACGCGGTGCCCTGATTCAAGGTGAAAACGTTAATCAGCTTGGTGCCCTTCGAGCCGACATAGCCCATCTCGATCATCCAATCCTTGTAGGCCTCCCACTGAATGCCCAGGTTGTATTGCTGCACGTACGGCATGCGGAAATTGCGGCTCACGTAGATGCCGCTGATAGCCGTGGGGCTCGTGGCCAGAGGCACCCCGGCATAGTAATAAGGAACCGGCGATGGTACGGCAGGCGGATTGATCGGGAAAGTCACCCCGGAAAGATCGGGGAACGGATTGGCGAAAGAACCTAATGCCAGTCCGACGATATCGTACGGGTAATTGAATATTTGGAGGTTGGCGACGCGCGTAGAGAAGCGGTCGAAGTAGATACCATATCCGCCGCGGACCACCACGTTCTTCAACTCCGGCGGTTTCCAGGCGAAACCGAACCGCGGCGCGAAGTCGGTGGTATTGGGGTTCAAAGTCTGTCCCGGTTTGAGCAGAACGAAACCGGTGTTGCTCGTGCAGGGCGCCGTGACCGTGCAGGCCGGATTGTAAGCGGGATTGACGGAGGGATCGAAATTGGCCAGCCGTCCGCGAATTTCGCTGATGCCACCCTGCTCCTGGAAGCGCAGTCCGAAGTTCAGGGTGAGCGATTCGCTCACCTTGTAATCGTCCTGAACATATGCCGCGCCATCCGTGGCGCGCATGCCACGATCGTGCACGCCGTTCCCCAGCAGGCCGAACGCGATGTTGCCGCCGAGGAAATCGTTGAAGGAGTTGAAATTGATCTGGCCGCGCGAGAAAAAGTTGAAGAAGAAATCGACTCGATACCGCCGCACTTCCCCTCCGAAACGGACCAGGTGCTTGCCATGATTCCAAGTCAGCATGTCGGTCCCTTCGAAGGTTTGGGTAGTCGATTTTTGGTCGGCGAGAGTAGTCGAGCCGATGGAGAACAGGCCCAGCACTTGAATCGTGGCCAGTCCACAGAAACTCGGGGTGGTGGCGCAGAGCGGATTGTTGATGCCGAAATCTGAATTCTTGAACGGCTCCTGTGGAGTGGAAGGGCCGTTGATGCGGCTGTAGCCGAAATGCGCCTGGTTGATGAGCGACGGCGTGATGATGTGGTTATCGCTGATGGTAACCACGCGATTATGGAAATCGATATTGCCACCGTAGCCCGGTATCTGGAACGGGTTGGCGCCAACAAAATTGAAGAGCGCTTGAAATTGCGGGGCATCGGAGTAGAATACCTTGCCGGAGAGCCGATTGTTTGGACCGATCGCCTGGTCGATGTTCGCATTGAATTGGTCTTCGCGGAAGGTCGAGATCCCGGACATTGGCGTGAGGACCGGGGTAGCGGCTGACGCGGCGGAGTGAGCCGCGCTGGGGATGGCCCAGCTTCCATCCGGCAGCTTAGCCTGAAGCAGTTTCACCGCAATCGGACTGATCGCCGGCGCGGTGGCGATGGGCGTATACAACTTCGCCAGCGCCGCCGGGCTGCGATCATCGGTCAACCCTGCCGGAATGTTGGGGAATGTCAGACTGCTGGTGAGCGATGCGCCATTGCGTTCCCGTGTGCCTTGATAGGAGACAAAGAAGAAAGTCTTGTCTTTCACGATGTGACCGCCGAGCGTGCCGCCGAACTGATTGCGGTTGAGAATGGGACGCGCGTGGCCGGCTGCATTCAGGAAAAAGTCGTTGGCGTTGAGTTGGCGATTGCGGAAAAACTCCCACGCGCTGCCGTGGAACGCGTTCTCACCGGATTTGGTGACCACGGCGACGTTTCCTCCCGCATTGCGGCCCTGGGTTGCGTCATACATGGAAGTCTGCACAATGAATTCCTGAATGGCGTCGGGTGCGGGCACAGAAATATTGGGCGTGGAATTCGTACCCGGACTATTGATCTGCGTCCCATCGACCACCACGTTGTTGCTGGTGGTGCGGTTGCCCGCCACGCTGATGGTTGCGTCGCCACGGCCCATTTCGGTGTTATTGGAGAGGTTCGCGACGGTGCCGGGAGACAAGGTCAGGATCTGCTGGAAGTTGCGGGTGGGCAGGGGCAACTCGCGGATCTGCTGGTCGCCGATGACCCGGCCGGTGGTAGCCGAGGTGGTCTGCACCAGAGGCACCTCGGCGGTCACTTCCACGGAGGCCGCCGCCCCCGCCACGGTCAGCGAAGGCGACAGTTCCGTGGCCTCCGTAATCCGAATGGTGATTCCAGATGCCTTATAAGGGTCAAACCCGGCGGTTTCGACGGTTAAAGTGTAACTGCCGGGCGGCAGCAAAGGAAACCGATAGGTGCCATCACCGGCGGTGGAGCCGGTCCGTTCTTCGCCCGAAGAGCTCAACAACGTGAGTTTCGCGCTGGCAACCACGGCGCCACTCGGGTCTTTGACGGTCCCGGTGAGCATGCCAGTGGTGGGCGTTTGGGCCAGCAGCAGCGCCGGCGCCAGGGCCAGAAGTAGCGTCCATCTCATGACTTCGCTCCTGAAGCTTCGGCTGCGCCCGTAGGGGCGGTCGCGCCGATCCCGTTGGTGAAGATCTCAATCAACTGTTCAATGGCAAGCGCTTCGGGCGGTCCCAGATGCTGCTTCCCGCCGAACAGTCTTTCCACAAGAAAATAAGTAAACAATTGCAGATAAATGGCGGCATAAGCGAGCCCGGGGTCGATGCCGGGCCGCACGGTAGCGCGATAGCCGCCGGCTAGCTTCTCCAGGTTGCCGGACAAGCCGCGGAAGATATGGGCGAAGTGCCGGTTGCCGAACTCGGCGACGTCCACATACATCAGCCGCCAATAATCGGGATTCTGGTAGACGATCTCGCGGACGGCTTGGGCGAGCGCGGCCAGACCCTCACGGTCGAAGCGGCCCAGGAAAGGTTTCAATTCGGCCTGAACCTTCGACATCCGCGCCGTATAGCGTTTCACGACGCTTTTATAAAGGGCTTCCTTGGTGGGGTAATAGTTATAGATATTCCCAATGGAGACGCCCGCCTCCCGCGCCACGTCGCGGACGGAGGTTCCGTGATAGCCCTGGCGGATGAACAGACGCAGCGCCACTTTTTCAATAGCGGCCTGATTCCGCTGAACAGTATCGTCGCGGAGCTTCGGCATAAAAAACGATCGTTCGTTTTAGAATATAAAGCCGATATAACGGCGTTGTCAATGGGGGAGTGAGTGGAGTGGGTGGACTGGAAGCAAAGCACAGACGAAGCTCGAGACATCTGCGTTACTGAGCCGCGACCGCGAGGGAGCGGTGCTCCGGAATACGTGGGCGAATTTCTGAACGCATGTACTTAGCTCGCCTCTGTCGCGGCGAATTCGACTAAAACAGGCTCTTATATCCTTTTTGGCCCCTCCCGTGCAGAGTCTTTCCCGTCTGCCACTGGAGGATTTTCATGGCAAAAGGCTTTGTAGCCGTCACGGTCGAACGGTGTAAGGGCTGTGCCTTCTGTGTGGAATTTTGCCCCACCAAGGTGCTTTCGCTCTCATCCGCTTTTAATTCCAAGGGTTACCATCCCCCCTACGTGGTTGCGCCGGAGAAGTGCAGCGGCTGCGACCTCTGCGGCATGTACTGCCCCGATTTCGCAATCTTCGGAGCCAAATATGCGCGCTGACCCGAAAGGGGTACTCACCGGCGTTCATTTTCTCGACGGAGACCATGCCTGCTGTGAGGGAACGCTCGCAGCCGGTGCGCGATTTTCCGCAGGTTATCCGATCACCCCTTCCACCGAAGTAGTGGAGCGCTTCGCTTCGCGCATCCCCACCGTCGGCGGCGTTTTTATTCAGATGGAGGACGAACTCGCGGCCTCCATCGCCATTCAGGGTGCCGTTTGGGGAGGCGCCAAAGCGTTCACCGTCACCTCGGGGCCGGGCTACTCGCTCATGATGGAGCACATCGGCTATGCGGCCATGACCGAAACCCCGTGCGTCTTTGTGAATGTGCAGCGGGGCGGGCCTTCCACCGGCCTGCCCACGCTGCCGGCGCAAGCCGACATGATGCAGGCGCGCTGGGGCTCGCATGGTGACTACGGCATCATCGCCCTCTGCCCCAACTCGCCGCAGGAGTGCTTCGACCTCACGGTCACGGCCTTCAACCTCTCCGAAGAGTTCCACGTCCCCGTGATGATGATGCTTGATGAATGCGTGGGCCACATGACGGAGAAGGTGGTGATTCCGCCGGCCGAGCAGATTGAAATCGTGCCGCGGCAACTCACGCGGAAACCGCCCGGCCAGTTTCATGTTTACGAGCCACAGCAAAACGGAGTGCCTGAGATGGTGCGTGCCGGCGACGGCTACCGCTTCCATATCACGGGCCTGACGCATGATGAGCGCGGCTACCCCAGCATGACCGTGGACGTGCAGGATCAACTGGTGCGCCGGCTGCAAAACAAGTTGAAGCCGCTGGCCAACGGACGCGGCCTGTGCGATACCGAGCACCTGGAAGACGCCGAGGTGGTGGTGGTTTCGTACGGCATTACCTCGCGGGTAGCGCAGCGCGCCTTGCAACTGGCACGGCAGCGCGGCGTGCGCGCCGGCAAATTCCGTCTGATTACCGCATGGCCCTTCCCCGAACAGAAAATCCGCGCGCTCGCAGGCCAGGTGAAGGCGTTCGTCGTGCCGGAACTCAACCTCGGACAGATGGTGTATGAGGTGGAGCGCTCGGCGGCGGGAAAGGCGCGGGTCATTCCCGTGACTCACGCGGGCGGCGGCGTGCACCGGCCCGAAGCGATTCTCGATGCCATTATGGAGGCGGCCCAATGACCGAAGTCGATAACCAAATGACCTGCTCGATGGAATGCGAGATGGAGATCCCTGAAGGGGCCTTCAATCCCGTCGAGCCGTTCCTCCGAATGGACCGCATCCCGCACATCTGGTGCCCCGGTTGCGGCATCGGCACCACCGTCAATTGCTTTACCCGCGCTCTCCTGAACTCCAAGGCGAACCTCGATAAAGTGGCCATCGTCTCCGGCATCGGCTGCACCGGGCGCGTGGCGGGCTACGCCGCGCTCGATTCCTTCCACACTACCCACGGCCGCGCCATTCCCTTCGCCACCGGCCTGAAACTCGCCAATCCCGAGCTTCAGGTGGTGGTCTATTCCGGGGATGGCGACCTGTTCGCCATCGGCGGCAACCACTTCATTCATGCCGCGCGCCGCAACATGGACCTGAAGGTCATCTGCGTCAACAACATGATCTACGGCATGACCGGCGGGCAATCGGCGCCGACCACACCCGGCCACGCCACCACATCCACGGCGCCCTACGGCGTATACGAGCCGGCCTTCAACCTGGTCTCGCTCGCCGAAGCCGCCGGCGCTGCCTATGTGGCACGCTGGACCACCTTCCACGTCATGCAACTCGCCCGTTCCATGGAAGAGGTGTTCAAGAAGAAAGGCTTCTGCTTTATCGAAGTGCTCTCGCCCTGCCCCACGCTTTACCAGCGCCGCAATAAGATGGGCGACGGCCTGGATGCCATGAAGTACTACAAGAAGGCCAGCAAGATTCGCAACGGAGCGCCCACCAGTGAATGCGGCCTGACCAGGGACGGCGAAATCGTCGTGGGCAAATTCGTGGATCGCGACCGCCCCGATTTCATGGGCCTCATGCGGTCGCAAATGGTGGAAACTCTCGGCGAGCGCTACGCCGAGCCGGAGGTACTATGCAGTCTCTAAGTGAAATCCGCATCGCCGGGTTCGGCGGCCAGGGAGTCATTCTGGCCGCGGCCGTGATCGGCAAGGCCAAAGCTCTCTACGAGAACGGCTACGCCACCATGACGCAGAGCTTCGGCCCGGAAGCCCGTGGCGGCTCTTCCAGTGCCCAGGTGATCCTTTCCAACGAGCCGATCCTCTATCCCTACATCACCCAGCCCGACGTCCTGGTGGTGATGTCGCAGGAGGCGTATACCCGGTTCACGCCGGAATTGAAACATGGCGGCATTCTGATCATCGAGCAGGGCCTCGTCCGTCTGAACGGACTGCATTCCGGCACGCGTGTATACGGAGTGCCTGCCACACGCCTAGCCGAAGAACTCGGTCGCAAAGTGGTGCTCAACATCGTCATGGTGGGCTTCTTCGGCGCCGTGACCAAACTGCTCGACCGCGACGCCTTGCGCCAGGCCGTGGCAGCCTCGGTCCCGCCCGCGCTACAAAAACTCAACCTCGAAGCTTTCGACAAAGGCTACGATTACGGCACACAGGCCATCAGCCGACTGACCGAAAACGGTGACGCCGAGAGCCTCGTCCCCACGTTAGAAGTGGGCTGATTTCAGCCCGCGGCCTGCGCCGGTTGCCTCTGATAGCTCCCCGGCACCGACCGGAAGGAGATCGCCAACCGGTTCCATCCGTTGATCGCGTTCACCGCGAGCGTCAAGTTCACCAGTTCTTCCTCGCTGAACTGCTCCCGCACGCCCTGATACAGCTCGTCCGGAACGTCGTTCTCCGAAATGCGCGTGAGTGCTTCGGTCCACTCCAGGGCCGCCCGCTCGCGATCCGTGTAGTACGGGGCTTCGCGCCAGGCGCTCAGGCCGTATAGCCGCTGCTCGGTTTCGCCTTCGGCGCGCGCGTCCTTGCTGTGCATGTCGATGCAATAGGCGCAGCCGTTGATCTGGGAAGCCCGCATCTTGACCAGTTCGAGAAGTTTCTGCTCCAGGCCGCAGTGCTGAACGTATTTCTCGAGGGCATACATCGCATGGGCCGCCGGTCCGGTGGCATATTTGCGGTAATCGATTCTCGGTTCCAAATTCCCTCCTATATATAGGGTGAGATGCCGTAAGCAGGGCTTTGGTCGCCGCGCAACGTGCGAATCACGCCCGAGGTTGAGGCCGGAGATTTGACGATGCGGTGTTAGCGGCCGGCGGTACGGAGTTTGCGGGGAATTAGTGGCGTCCAACTGAATCACACTTTCCAATAATCCCACTTTAGTGCCGTGATGCCTATTTAGCCAGCCCAGTTAGAGTACTGTTCTAAAAAAGCCTGCGGTGATCAATTCTCGTGTACTACAACGTTCAGGCGGCGGAGGCCGCGCAGCGTGAGGGTGTGGCTCCATTGCGGATCGACCTCGCGCAGTTCGACCCGTGGGAAACGGTCGAACAGCGCTGCGAACGCGATTTGCGCCTCTATCCGCGCCAGGTGCAGCCCCAGGCACGTGTGTGCGCCCGATCCGAAATCCAGGTGCGCGTTGTGCTTGCGCGTGGGGTCGAAACGGTCGGGGTCAGGGAACTGCTGCGCATCGCGGTTGGCGCAGCCCATCAGCGTCAGGAGAGATTGCCCGGCACCGATCTTTTCGCCATGAAGTTCCACGTCTTCGACGGCAACCCGGCTCGTTCCCTGGATCGGTCCCTCGTAGCGGAGGATCTCCTCGATAGCGCCGCGGATCAGAGCAGGCTCGCGGCGCAGGCGTTCCGTCTCTGCGGGGTGGCGCAGCAGTGTGAGCAGGCCGTTGCCGATCAGGTTTCGTGTGGTCTCATGGCCGGCTATGAGCAGCTGCATGCACTGAGCGAGCAGTTCGTCGTTGGTCAGCTTGTCGCCGTTCTCCTCACTCGCCACCATCATGCTCAACATGTCGTTGGCGGGGTGTGAACGCTTCTGCTCGGTGAGTTCCCGCAGATTATCCAGCATCTCGATGGTCGCCCGGTCCGCGCGCAGGTCGATGGAACCCTGGAACGTCGTGAGGAATTCGATGAAAATGTCCGGCCACTCCATCAGGTGGTTCCAGTTTTCGCGCGGCACGCCCAGGATTTCGCCGATCACGAGCGCGGGGAAGCGGTGGGCCACCTCCGACATGAAGTCGATTTCGACTTCTGTCGGAAGACCGTCCAGTATTTCGAGGAACAGACTGCGGATGCGCGGTTGCAACGCGCCGGCCGCTGTAGAAGTACAGATAAAGGTTCGTGGTTGACTGAGGACTGCGGGTTTCGGCTCCGGATAGCGTCAAGTGGACGACAGACGCGCGATGTCGGACAAATTTGATAGAATGGCAGACGGGAGTATATGAAAGACGATCGCATTACCGTTCGGTTTTCGCTTGAGACGCGCCGTCGCCTTCAGGCTGCGGCCCGCCGCGGCGGAAGGCGCGAGTCCGATCTCGTTCGCGACGCCGTGGAAGCGCAACTTGCTGCAGAGGAGCACACACTCACCGCCTACGAACATGCGAAGAGGGCCGGATTGATCGGGGCAGCGAAGGGGAAGGTCCGCGACCTCAGTACGAACCCAAAGTATTTTGATGGATTCGGTCGCTCGTGACTCGCAAATTGCTGATTGATACCGGCCCAATCGTGGCAATCATGCTGGACTCCGATGAACACCATGAAGTATGCGTCGAGCAACTTCGGAGCATCGGAGGTCCGCTCCTGACGTGCTGGCCTGTGATTACCGAGGCGGCATGGCTCTTGCGCGCATATCCCGAGGCAATCCGGAGACTTTTGGCGTCTTTCCGGCGCCGCCCGTTTGAACTTGTTCCGCTGGACGAGACCGATCTCCCGGCCATTGCTGCCATTCTGGCCAAGTATGCCAGCCTGGGAATACAATTGGCCGATGCGGCGCTACTGCATCTGGCAAACCGCGAACAGATAGAGTCGATCTTCACATTGGACCGGCGAGACTTTGGCGTGCTCCGCCTGGCGCATGGGAAAAAGATTCGGTTGATTCCATGAATTGCTTCAATCCTGAGGTCAGATCTGGCCATGTCTCACACCGGAGTGGGAGTTCCCACCAAACGCGTGATACGTCAACATGGAGCCCTCGTGGACGCTTGCAATCTTATTCCTCGACGAACGCCTCGAGTAAGTCGCGCTGCAACACGATGCCGATTATGATGTTGGCACTAGCTTTCAAGACGCGCAATGCCACAGAGCGGTGCCTGGAACGGATCAGTGAAGCCGCCAAGAAATTGGGAGAACTGGCTGAGGAATTGTGTCCGGATGTTCCCTGGTCTAATGTGCGCGCGCTGGGCAACTTCTTGCGGCACGAGTACGACCGAGTCGATCCCGCTCCCGTCTGGTTGACAATACAAGACGACTTAGGACCGCTCAGAACCGCGGCTCAGCGGGCGCTGGAGCGGCTTCGGCAAGCGTGACCTGCATCTCGGCAGACGTCGTTTTCCGCGCTACGATTGCGGTTATGGATTCGGCCTGGGAATACCGGGCGCAGCCACCGCGTTTCACACGATTCATCACCATCGCGATGCGGCTCTACATCGCATTTTGAGGTGCCCCGCCAAGAGCTAGCCGCGGCATTCAAGCTGAAGAAACCTTTCTCATTCACCAAAACGGAAATTTTATATTTTCCTTATTTTCTAGTATTTAAGGTCCTAAATAAAAAGAGTCCATCCTCACCCGATGCTACGTTCAAATCAGAGAGGCAGTCAATCACCGGCCGGTGAGTTTCTCTAATGCAGTTGGTGTTCCGCGCGGTCGCTTAGGTAGTAGGGCCGAACGATCGGTCAGCGGGCGGGCATCGGTGTCCGAACAGAATTAAGGAAGTGCAGGGACGAAAGCCGGATCAAGCGGTAGTGGGGCGCTGCGGGGCGCCTCGATCCGCGGCGTCTGGCCGCAAGATCTGTATCGACTGAAATTCACATCCGAGGGGGCGGGAGCCAAAACCTCCCGCCTCATCTCGCAAAAAACTCATTCCCGGTCGGCCTACGTGTCTTCAAAGTGGCGCATGCCTCCGGCTTGCGCAGCCGCGGAGCGGCATCCTCGGGTTCGTTCGTTCAATTTCCCCTCTCCCAAAATTCCCCTTGACGCCACCTACTATTCCATAGTAGATTCAATTACGTCATAGTAGCCGCAAAATGCGACCGCCCAAACTAACGAAGTTGGAATTGCAGATTCTCGAGGTCCTGTGGGCCCACGGGAGAGCCTCGATCCGCGAGATCCAGGAAGCATTTCCCGAGCCGCGCCCGGCCTACACCACCATTCAGACCACCGTCTACCGTCTCGAGTCAAAGAATGCGGTTCGCCGCGTCCGCAAGATCAGCAACGCGCATATTTTCGAACCGACGGTCGCGCGGGATGTCGCGCGCCATAAGCTGTTGGATGAAATCCTGAGCTTCTTCGGAGGCCGCGCGCAGCCCATGATGGCGCAGCTTGCGGAGGCTGGTAAGCTCACGCGCGAGGACCTGCGGGAGTTAGAAGAAACCATCGAGCGGCTGGAGCGGGAGAAAGCGGAAAGGAGCCGGAAGAAATGATCGGAATGGAGTCACATTTCGCAATCGGCGTGTCTTGCCCCCTGGACTGTCCGCCGGAAAGCTGACAAAAAAAACAGCACGAATCGGAAAGGAAAACGTCAATATGATGCAAATGCGCAAATCCACTTTCGCTGCAATCGCTGCGGTTCTGTTCGCGGGCGCACTTCGCGCGCAGATCCAAATCCCCGATACTCCTGCCGGGCGCCAGTTGTCGGCATGGCTGAGCGCATTCAATAGCGGCGACCGGGCCACGATGCAAGCGTTTCTGGAAAAGAATCTTCCGGGGCGCCCTGTGGACGCCGCTTTAGCAGTCCGGGAGCAGACCGGGGGATTCGATCTGAAGAATGTGGAGAGCTCCGACGCAACCACTATCGTGGCGCTGGCGCAGACCCGTTCCGACAAGCAGTTCGTCCGCATTAGTATGAGTGTGGCGGATGCCGAACCACACCAGATCGCCGGCATCCGCATGCAGCCGGCGCAGCCTCCGGCCGGGATGGCGCCGCCCAAGATGACTGCGGCCCAAGCCGAGGAGGCCCGCAAGGGGGTCCCGTTCCAACAGTTCTCGGCCTGGCTAGAGGCGTTCAATTCAGGTGACCGGAACCGTCTGAGCGATTTCTTGAAAGCCAATTTTCCGTCCCGCAATCTCGATGCGGATATGAACTTCCGCGAGCGGACGGGCGGCCTGGAATTGAAGGCGCTGGAACAGGCGACCGCGACCAGTCTGGTGGGGCTCGTGCAGGAGCGCGATTCGGATCAATTCGGCCGGTTCTCGATCGTGGTCGAGGCCGCCGAACCCCACCACATCACGCGCCTGGGGATCATGGCGATTGCGCGGCCTACGGAATTTCCCGTGGCGCATATGAACGATGCGGAACTGGTAGCGGCTTTACGCGCCAAGCTGGAAAAGGACACCGCCACCGACCGGTTCGCCGGTGCGGTACTGCTGGCGAAAAACGGCAAGGTTCTGTACACCGGAGCTTACGGCCTGGCGAACCGGGAGAAGGGCCTGCCCAACAAAGTTGACACGCAGTTTCGAATCGGCTCCATGAACAAAATGTTCACCGCCGTCGCCATGCTGCAGTTGGTGCAGGCGGGGAAGCTCAAGCTCACGGACCCTATGGGCAAATACATCACGGATTACCCAAACAAGGATGCAGCGGCGAAGGTGACGATCCATCAGCTACTGACGCACACAGGCGGGACGGGCGATATCTTCGGTCCCGATTACAGCGCTCACCGCCTGGAATTGAAGACCCTTAACGACTACGTGGCCTTGTTCGGGAAACGGGCGATCGCTTTCGAACCAGGCAGCCGCTGGGAGTACAGCAACTATGGGATGGTGCTGGCGGGAGTGGTGATCGAGCGGGTAAGCGGGCAGAGTTATTACGATTACGTGGCGGAGCACATCTACAAGCCCGCGGGAATGACGCGCACCGCATCGGAACCGGAGAGCGAAGCGGTGGCGGACCGGTCCATCGGCTACATGCGGGCGCAAGGTGGCGGCGCATGGACCCCTAATACGGATACACTGCCGTACCGCGGGACTTCTGCTGGGGGCGGATATTCTACGGTCGGCGACCTGCTCAAATTCGCCGAGGCATTGATGGGGCACAACCTGTTGAACGCCGAATACACCGACCTGCTGATCACGGGAAAGGTGGACGTAGGCAGCGGGATGCGGTATGCCTATGGCTTCGAAGACGGGCGGAAAGACGGGGTGGGAGCGGTCGGCCATAGCGGCGGCGCGCCCGGCATGAACGGCGATCTGCGCATCTATCCGAAATCGGGATACGTGGTGGCGGTACTTGCGAACCTCGACCCTCCGGCGGCACAGCAGGTATGGGGGTTCGTCGATTTAAGGCTCACGCCGTAGGCCAGGTCAAAGCGCCCGGTCCGGTTCCTCCCTCCTGGTAGAATGAAAATTACCCACTCCCAGGGAGGAACAGCGCAAATTGAATTCTGCAATCCTCGCCTTGGAAGACGGCACGGTCTTCGAGGGCAGGAGTTTTGGTGCGCCCACAGAACGGGCTGGTGAGGTGGTCTTTAATACCGCCCTCACCGGCTACCAGGAAGTGTTCACGGACCCGTCCTATGCCGGGCAGATTGTCATTCTGACCAACCCGCAGATCGGCAATTACGGAACCAATACGGATGACAACGAGGCCGGCCGTCCTTACATCGAGGGGTTGGCGGTGCGCGAGTTCTCGCCCATGGCCAGCAACTGGCGCTCGGACGCGGAAGCTAACACCTTCCTGGAGCGCCACGGCATCCCCGTCATTTCCGACCTCGATACCCGCGCCCTGGTCCGGCATCTGCGGTCGCGCGGAGTCATGCGCGGCGTGCTCTCTTCGACCGAGGGGAATGCACAGACGCTGATCGAGCGCGCGCGCGCCATTCCGAGCATGGTGGGGCTTGACCTTGCAAGCCGGGTAACTACGGCCGAACGATACACCTGGTCGCAATCCGTGGAAGGATGCTCTCCCTCCGAACCGGTCGGGCCGCCGGCGGAACCGAAGCGCCACGTCGTGGCCTACGACTTCGGAATTAAGCGAAACATCCTGCGCCGACTGGTGCAATCGGGGTGCCGCGTTACGGTGGTTCCGGCCCTGACGTCCGCCGAAGATGTTCTGGCGCTTAATCCCGATGGGATCTTTCTCTCGAACGGGCCCGGCGATCCCGAGCCGCTGCAGCCCCAGGTGGGGAACATTCGCAAGCTCATCGGCCGCAAGCCGATCTTCGGGATTTGCCTCGGCCACCAGTTGCTCGGGCTCGCGGTCGGCGGAAAGACCTATAAGCTGCCGTTCGGCCATCGCGGCGCGAATCACCCGGTGCGCAACGAGTTGAATCAGCGCGTGGAGATCACCTCCCACAATCACGGCTTTGCGGTCGATCCCGATTCCCTCAACCTCAATGACGTCGAAATCACACACGTGAATCTGAATGACCAGACGCTCGAAGGCTTCCGGCATCGCAGCGAGCCGGTCTTTTGCGTGCAGTACCATCCGGAAGCCGCGCCGGGCCCGCACGATTCGCACTATCTGTTCGACGATTTCGTCCGGATGATGGAGGAGCACGGAAACCGGTAATGCCGCGACGCAACGATCTCCACCGCATTCTGATCATCGGCTCCGGTCCCATTGTGATCGGACAGGCTTGCGAGTTCGATTATTCGGGGACGCAGGCGGCCAAGGCGCTGAAGGCCGACGGCTATGAAGTCGTTTTGGTGAATTCCAACCCCGCCACCATCATGACGGATCCCGAACTGGCGTCGAAGACCTACGTCGAGCCGCTGACCGAGCCGTATCTGGAAGAGATCATTCGGCGCGAACGGCCGGACGCGCTGCTTTCGACCGTGGGCGGGCAGACCGGACTCAATCTCTCCGTGGCTCTCGCCGAATCGGGCGTGCTGGAAAAATACGGCGTCGAACTCATCGGCGCCAAGATCGACGCCATCAAGAAGGCCGAGGACCGGCTCCTATTTAAAGATGCGATGCGCGGCATTGGCCTGGAGACGCCGCAATCGCAACTGGTCAACACGATTAAGGGCGGCGTTGAATTCGCCGAGCGCATCGGTTATCCGGCCATCCTGCGGCCCAGCTTCACTCTCGGCGGCACGGGCGGCGGTATCGCCTATAACAAGGAAGAGTTGGAAGAAATCCTGGAGCGCGGCATCGACCTCTCGCCCGTGCACGAGGTCCTTATCGAAGAGAGCGTGCTGGGATGGAAAGAGTTCGAGCTAGAGGTGATGCGCGACCTGGCGGACAACTGCATCATCATCTGCTCGATCGAGAATTTCGACCCGATGGGCGTGCATACCGGCGATTCCATCACCGTCGCGCCCGCCCAAACGCTCACCGATCGCGAATACCAGATGATGCGCGACGGCGCGATCCGCTGCCTGCGCGAGATCGGCGTCGATACCGGCGGCTCCAACGTCCAGTTCGCCATCAACCCGCAGAACGGGCGGATGGTGATTATCGAGATGAACCCGCGCGTCTCGCGTAGTTCGGCGCTGGCATCGAAGGCGACGGGCTTCCCGATCGCTAAGATCGCGGCCAAGCTGGCGGTGGGCTACCGGCTCGACGAGATCCGTAACGACATCACGCTCAAAACGCCGGCGTGCTTCGAGCCGACCATCGACTACGTGGTGGCCAAGATCCCCAAGTGGGCGTTCGAGAAATTCCCCGGCGCCGACCCGACCCTGGGAACGCAGATGAAGTCCGTCGGTGAGGTGATGGCCATCGGCCGCACCTTCAAAGAGGCTCTTTGGAAGGGCATGCGCAGCCTGGAGACCGGGCGAGCGTTCGGCTCGGAAAAACTGGACAAGGCGCTGATTACGCAGAAGCTGATCACGCCCACCCCCGACCGCTTGAATTATGTGCGGTTCGCCCTCGCGCAAGGATTATCGGTAGCCGAGGTCCACGAGCTTACTTCGATCGACCCGTGGTTTCTGGAGCAGGTGAAGGAAGTCGTGGAGTTCGAGGCGCAACTCGCGCAGGCTTCCTGGCCCGACGTCCCGAAGGATCTGCTGCGCGCGGCCAAGCGGTACGGCATCTCCGACGTGCAGCTTGCCAAAGCCTGGAACACGGATGAAGTCGCCGTGCGCAACCGGCGCAAGGAACTCGGTGTAGCAGCCGTGTTCAGCCGCGTAGATACCTGCGCGGCCGAGTTCGAAAGCTTCACCCCGTACTTGTATTCCTGCTACGAAAGCTCGTGCGAGGCCGAGCCCAGCGACCGCAAGAAGGTCATGATTCTGGGCAGCGGGCCGAATCGGATAGGGCAGGGGATCGAATTCGATTACTGCTGCTGTCACGCCTCTTTCGCGCTGCAGGAAATGGGCGTCGAATCGATCATGGTCAACTGCAACCCGGAGACCGTCTCGACCGATTACGATACCAGCGACCGCCTCTATTTCGAGCCGCTGACGCTCGAAAACGTGCTGAACATATACGACACGGAAAAGCCGGATGGCGTCATCGTGCAGTTCGGCGGCCAGACGCCGCTCACTCTGGCGCTTCCGTTGAAGCGGCTGGGCGTGCCGATCATTGGTACCGATCCGGCCGATATCGACCTCGCGGAAGACCGCAAGTTGTTCGGCAAGCTGCTCGACGAGCTAGGTATTCCGGCGCCCGCGAACGGCACGGCTACCAGCGTGGAAGAAGCCTGCGACGTCGCGCGGCGGCTCGGCTATCCCGTGCTGGTCCGTCCCAGCTACGTGCTGGGCGGGCGCGCGATGGTGATCGCCTATGACGAGGAGATGGTCCGGCAATACATGCGCGAGGCGGTCACGTTTTCGCAGGACCGGCCGGTACTCATCGACCGGTTTCTGGAGGATGCCACGGAGATCGATGTGGACGCGCTCTCCGATGGCGACGATGTGCTGATCGCCGGGATCATGGAGCATATCGAAGAAGCCGGCGTGCACTCGGGCGATAGTTCGTGCGTACTGCCGCCGCAATCCCTTCCCGATGCCGCTCTGCGCACGATTGAAGAATACACAGTGCGGCTGGCGAAGGCCTTGCGGGTCGTGGGCCTGATGAACGTGCAGTACGCCATGCGCAACGGCACCGTCTACGTGCTCGAAGTAAACCCGCGGGCGTCTCGGACGGTACCTTATGTGAGCAAGGCGACCGGCGTGGCGCTACCCAAGATCGCGGTGGGGCTGATGTGGGGGCGCAAGCTGAAGGATTACGGCTACGGTTCCGGGAAGCTCTCGGTATCGCAGGATTTCGTCAAATCGCCGGTTTTTCCGTTCAATAAGTTTCCGGGCGTGGACCCGGCGCTGGGTCCCGAGATGCGCTCCACGGGCGAAGTGATGGGCGTGGGGATGAATTTCGGCGAAGCGTTCCTGAAGGCGCAGATCAGCGCGGGGAGCCCGTTGCCGGATAAGGGGACGGTGTTCATCAGTGTGAACGACCACCATAAACGCGAGGCCGTCGAAGTCGCCAGGCGTTTCGCCGAATTGGGTTTCCAACTTGTGGCCACGCGCGGAACCGCGGCAGCACTACGTGCGGCGGGCCTGACCTGCAAGACCGTATTCAAGGTGAACGAAGGGCGCCCGAATGCGGTCGATCTGCTCAAGGGCGGGTCGATCCAACTTGCGATTTACACCACCACCGGGGCGCCGGCCTTCTTTGACGAGAAGGCGATCCGACGCGCCGCAGTGACCTATCGCGTACCGTGCATCACCACCATGAGCGGCGCGCGTGCGGCGGCAGACGCCGCGGCCGCCCGCCGGCGCGACCCGATTCGTGTCTGGAGCTTGCAAGAGATCCACGAACCGCGTAAGACCGTGGCCTAGCCCGGATCTACGAAAATCCTATCCACGTTTTGGCCCTCCAGCCGGTATATCTTTACGAAAGGATGGATCGGCTGGCGCTATTGCTGACCGCGACCGGAATGGAGGCTCCGGAGGACCGCTCGCGGACGCTGGCTTCGGCCCAAGCCGGCGACCTGGCAGCTTTCGAGCGCCTGATGCGCCAGCATGAACGAATGGTGCTGGCCACGGCATGGCGGCTACTCGGCAACCGCGAGGACGCGAAGGACGCAGCGCAGGAAGTGTTCTTGCGGCTGTACCGGAACTTGAAGAAAGTGGAAGCGGCGGAGAATTTCGCGGGCTGGCTCTATCGCGTGACGGTAAATGTTTGCCACGATCAGCAGCGGCGGCGCCCGATCACAGTCGAGTTAACCGATTTGCCGGCGGCTTCCGCGGGACCGCATCAGGAGATGGCCGAGGCGGAACGCCGCAGAGTGCTGGAGTTGAGCCTGCGCATGCTGCCGGAGAAAGAGCGCGCCGCGCTGGTGTTGCGGGACCTGGAAGGCCTTTCGACCAGCCAAGTCGCGCGGGCATTGGGATCGAGCGAGGCGACGGTGCGGTCGCAAATCAGCAAGGCGCGGGTGAAGGTGAAGGATTTTGTGGAGCATTACTTCCGGAGGCGCACATGAGCTGCCCGGATTGGGAAGAGAAGATCGCGCTGCAAGTGGAAGGCGATCTGGCGGCGGCGGAAGTGGAGCGGCACCTGGAAAGCTGCGCGCCTTGCCGGGATTTCGCGGAAGGCTTGCGACAAAGCTTGGGCATGTTGCGGGAGGCGCATCGGGAGCCGCTGGCGGATGCGGATTTTGCGGCAGTGCGGGCGCGAGTGCTGGAACGGGTGCAGGTCAAGAGACGCTGGATCTGGTGGCCGGCTTGGGCGGGCGCGGCAGCAGTCGCCGCTTTGGTTGGCTGGCTGTGGCTGAGCCCGGCGAGCCAAGCGCCACCCGAGGCAGGCCAACGGCCTGCCCCACCAGTAATCGCCCAGGTTTCCGCACCTGCGCCGGTGATGGCCCAGGCGGAGCAGGCACCGCGAAAGCATCGCGGGCGCAGGAGAGCACCCGTTCCACCGCCGACCGAACCGTTAGTGGTCAAGCTGATTACCGATGACCCCGATGTGGTCATCTATTGGATCGTCGATCCCCAAGGAGATTGAGCATGAAACCACTCTTATTAGCTGTGCTGCTGGCGTTACGGCTCGGCGCGCAAGACCAAAAGAAACCAGAGGAGCCCCGGCCGCCGCTTCAATACAAGCTTTTCATCTTGAAGTACGCCAATCCCGATAAGATTCAGAACCTAATCAACATTCTGGGAGGAAGCGCGACCAGCACTCCCGAACTGCACGCCATCGCGGTCAGGGCGACCGCCGAGTCCTTGACGGCTATCGAAGAGGCAATTAAGCGACTCGACGTCCCGGCCGCCGCTCCGCAGAACATCGAGTTGACGGCGTATTTCGTGGCGGGCAGCGATACGGATGCTGCCCCCGGGCAGGTCCCTAAAGAACTCGATCCCGTGATGGCCCAGTTGAAGAATGCCTTCCCCTTCAAAGCCTACCGCGTGCTGGATACCCTCACGCTACGGCTGCGCTCGGGTTATGGTGGCGACTCAAACAGTGTTTCCGCCGCGGAAAATTCGCAGCCAGTCTACACCAGCCTGAAAATTGGCTCGGCCTCCGTTAATACGGAAGGCTCCGCAATCCGGATTGATAAACTGCACGCCGCATTGCGTGTGCCCAGCTCGACAAATGGCATGTTTCAGGATCTCGGGCTGGATGCGGATGTCGATATCAAGGAGGGCCAAAAAGTAGTTGTCGGCCGCTTAAGCATGGGCCACAACCAAGCGTTGTTCCTGGTATTGACCGCGCGCGTGGTGAATTAACCCTGCTATCTTATCGGACATGGGCGCCGCCGCGCTGATTCCTGTTGAAGAGTACCTGAACAGTTCCTATTCGCCGGATTGCGATTTCGTGCATGGGCGATTGGTGCAGCGCAACGTGGGAGAAAAGGAGCACGGCCGCATCCAGCGCGCCGTCATCCGCTACATGAGCAGGTACCGGGAGGCTGGGCTGGAAGCCTGGCCGGAGCAGCGCATTCAGATTACTTCCGATCACTACCGCGTGGTGGACGTGTGCATCACGGAAGGCGAACCGGCTGAACAGGTTTTCACCGCACCGCCCACCGTTTGCATTGAAATCCTTTCGCGCAAAGATACGCTCGCCGAACTACAAGACCTAGACGATTACCTGAGCATCCATGTGCCGCACATCTGGATCGTCAATCCATGGAAGCGAATTGCTTACACTGGATCAGGGCGGGGCTTTGAGAAGGTTCCCGATAGCGTCTTTCGCGCCGAAATCGCTGGCGCGGACATCGTGATGCCGCCGGACCAGCTCTTTACGTTGTAGTCCGCCTACTTAATCTGCTCGTCGCGCTCGATTTTGCCGTCGCGGATATGAATAATCCGGTGGGCATGCAGAGCAATATCGTGCTCGTGCGTGACCAGAATGATGGTGCTCCCCTGCTGGTAGAGGCGCTCGAAAAGTCCCATAATTTCATTGCCGGTGGCGGTGTCCAAGGCGCCCGTGGGCTCGTCGGCGAGCAGAATCGAAGGACTGTTCACCAGGGCACGCGCAATCGCAACGCGCTGGCGTTGTCCGCCGGAAAGCTCGTTGGGCTTGTGGTGCATGCGCTTATCGAGGTCCACCGCTTTCAGTGCGGCCTTGGCTTTTTCCAGGCGCTGATCCGCGGGAATCCCCGCGTAGATGAGCGGCAGTTCCACGTTGTGCAGCGAGGTCGCGCGCGGCAGCAAGTTAAACGTCTGGAAAACGAAGCCTACTTCCTTGTTGCGGATGCGCGCCAGGGAATCGTCGCTCATCTCGCTCACCAGGTTGCCGTTGATGTAATACTGGCCGCTGGTGGCGGTATCCAGGCACCCGATGAGATTCATGAGCGTCGATTTACCCGAGCCCGATGGGCCCATAATCGCGACGTATTCGCCGCGCTTGATTTCAATGTCCACGCCCGAAACCGCGTTGATCTCCTGGTCGCCCATGATGTAGGTTTTCCAGAGATTGTACGTGCGCACGACAATGCCCGCGCGCCGCAACTCTTCGCCGCGCTGAATCAGTTCTTTTTCCGCAACCGCTGCTGCCATTCGGTGAATTCTCGTTTCTATGAGGTCTGTTGCTGCGTGGTGGTCGTGTTCCGATTATCGATCTTGACTGCGGCGTCGTTCCGAATCGTGCGGATCACCTGGTACGTGCCTGTGATGATCTCGTCGCCAGGCTTGAGGCCACTGACCACCTCGATATCCGTGGTTCCGGTGATACCGGTTTCCACCTTGTGAAACTCAGCCTTAGTCCCGTTGATGACGAACACGCCTTGAATTTCTTCCTTGCGCGCTTTCTCCGCCACCGGATCGATGGCGGCCGCCGCCTGCGTCACACTCTTTCCACCCTTCTTCTGGGGCTCCAGGTCCCCTTTTTGCCGTACCGTTAATGCCTGGATCGGTATAGTAAGGACGTTCTGACGGGTGGCTGTGGTTATCTTGGCGGTGCAAGAAAGTCCGGGCCGGGCTTCCTCCGGGGGATTATCGAGAGCCACCGTGACCTTGAAATCTTTCGCTTCCTGGCTGGAAACTGCGCTTTGCGAGGCGGCTTGGCCGGTCGAGCGTACGATGGCCGTGTTGCCGATTTCGATCACATGTCCCTTGAAGGTCTTATTGGGGATCGCGTCGATACTGATATCGGCTACCTGGTCGAGCTTGACGTTGACGATATCGGCCTCATCCACCTGCACTTCGGCGGTGATGAGGGACATATCGGCAATGGTCATGATGGTGCTGGATGCGGAATTCTGGATACCGGGGACAACGGTTTCGCCAACGCGCACCGGAAGGTTCGTCACTACGCCATCCAACGGGGCGTAAGAGTTGTATTTGTGGAGAACATCCGTCACACGCGTCAGGTTGGCCCGGTTCTGCGCGATCCGCTTTTGCTGAGAAGCGAGCTGTGCCGCAGCCTGCTCTCGTTGTGCCTTAGCCTGTACCAACCGCGCCTCGGCCTGGCGCACTGCGGCCAGTTGTGATTCGTAGGTGGCCTTCTTCAACTCATAATCCTGGCCAGCCAAAAGCTTGTCTTTATAGAGCGAATCGGCGCGGTCGAAGTCCGATTTCATGCGCGCCAGATCGGCCTTGGCGCGATCGATATCGGCCTGGGTGGTTCGGATGTTTTCATCGGCGGCGGCTACATTGGCCTCGGCGGCGGCGGAATCGGCTTCCGACGAGCTCAAGGCAGCCTGTTGCGCCTGCACGTCGGCTGCGGGCTGGATATCTTCAATCCGCGCCAGCAGTTGACCTTTGTGGACGCGATCGCCTTCCTTCACCAGGATTTCCGTCAGTTGCCCCAGCGCATTGGCGCCAATATTGATGTAGTTCTTGGGCTTAACCTCTCCGGAAGCAGTCACCTGGCTCACGAGATCCTGCCGGACGACGCGGCTGGTCTGCACGGTGACAACGCCTCTTTTGCTATACACCGTGCTGGCGTAAATCCCCGCGCCGGCTAGCACTAAGGCGAGGAGGAAGATCAGAACTTTCGACTTGGTCTTCACAGCGCAAAAATCTCCCGGATTTCGGTTTCCAAGGTATTTAGACGATCCGAACGAAGCGGGAGTTCACTCCTTATTTTACACCCGTTCATCCATTGGCCCTTTTGATCCCAGGGTTTACCTTACTGACGGAGACGAATGAAATGGAGAAAAATTAGCGCGGATAATGGCCGAAGACTCCTCCGCAGTCTCCGGCCTCATCACGTACCGATCAAACGAACGTGCCGCTGACCGAAAGATACAACCTACATGTTGCCTTCGTCGGCGGAGGGCCCGTAAATGGAGGGCACGGGAATATCGTTGAGGCGCAAATAGACGCCGAGTTGCGCGCGGTGATGGATGCAATGGTTCATTACAAACGAGCGGAGCACGGCGATACGAGGCATCGTGAACATGGGTTTGCCGCCATTGAGAAGGGACCACGGCTTCAGCATCTGCTCATCGGACGCCGCGGCAATGGCCTCCCTGGCTGCCGCTGAGCCCTTATCGAACTGGTCCAGAATATCCTGCCGGGTGGTCACCGGCGGCGGCTGGTAGGGCGGAGCGCCCGGCGGTGCAACATCGAAGGAATCGAGAGTCATGGTTTCCTTACCCCAGCCCGCCATTAGAGCGATATGCTGCGCCAAGTGACCCATGGAAAAAGACTTCGGGTGGGGCTTCCAGGCGAGCTTGTCATCCGGTACCCGTTCCAGGGTCTTTCGAGTATTGGCCATTTCCTGGTCAAATTCAGGCAGAAGTGATTGGCTGATCGTCATTAAACTGCTCCTTATTTCGCTTTATCTTCGCCAATGGTAGGCCGCCTCCCGGCAGAAGTCAAGACACAAATCGGTTACAGCGCGTAAAAAGATTGGTGCCGCGTGTCACAGCGGGCGGACATGCCGCAGCCGTACCATTCCCATATGTACCGCACGCTTTTCGTTGGATTGCTGTTGTTGGCGCGGCTCGGCTGGAGCGGCGACACCAAACTGGACCGCGCCACGCTGGCGGGAATTAAAGCGGTCAATGTGGTAATCGACCGGCTCGACCCGCAGCTCGAAGAGCAGGGGATCACGCAGGACATGCTCCGCTCGCGTATCGAGGAGAAATTGCGCGGGGCATCCATCACGATGGATCCGAAGGCTGTGGAATTCGTGGGGCTGCACATCGTTTCAATGCAAGCCGGAAAGCAGCCGTTCAGCCTGTGCTTCTCGCTGGCGCTCTATCAACCGGTACTGCTAGTGAGGGATCAGAAGATCCGCACAGCGAGCCAGACCTGGGACGTGAATGCGATTCTGGTTGTGCCGCCGAAACCTTTGGTGCAGTCCACGTTAAACACTGCCGACCAACTCGCCGACTTGTTCGTGGAGGCGTATCGGTCGGCGAACCCACGCTAACATCGAGTGGGGTAGAATTGCTGAACAAAATATGGGCGCAACCAAGTGGGCACTGGGAGCAGCGGGTGCCTTGTTTGCAATCCTGATCTTCGCGCCGACGCCGCAGATGCTCGGGCAAGGGAAGGTTTCGCTTGTGCCGCGGTTCGAACCAGATCCGCTCTGGTCTCAAGCGCTACCGAAGAAGTGGGTGACAGGCCAGGTGGGCGGACTGGCGGTCGATTCGCACGATAACGTGTGGGTCTTCCACCGCCCGGCGACCATCCCCGACGGCGAAAAAGCTGCCTCCTTGAAGCCTCCTCAGGCGGAGTGCTGTATCCCTGCGCCTCCAGTTTTGGAGTTTGACACCAATGGAAAGTTCCTCCAGGCTTGGGGCGGTCCCGGACTGGGCTACGAATGGTTTACTTCCGAGCACGGCATCTTTGTCGATTACAAGGACAACGTGTGGCTGAGCGGAAATGCGCAGATGGACAACCAAATTCTGAAGTTTACGAACAAAGGGAAGTTCCTTCTGCAAATCGGGCGTGCCGGAAAGAATCGCGGCAGCAACGACCCCGAGAACCTCGGCGGGCCTGCGGGCCTCTTCGTCTACCGTAAGACCAATGAATTATTCGTGGCGGACGGGTACTTCAATCACCGTGTGATCGTTTTTGATGCGGATACCGGCGCCTACAAGCGGCATTGGGGCGCGTATGGCAAGAGGCCCGATGACGATCTGAAGTTTCCTCCGCGCGCCCAGCTTGTTCAAGGGCCGCCGCCACAGGGCTTTAATAACCCGGTTCACGCCGTGCTGGTGACCAACGACGATCTGGTATATGTCGCGGACCGCTCGAATAACCGGTTGCAGATCTTCCGGCTCGACGGGACCTTTGTCAAGGAAGCCTTCATCGCCAGGAACACGCTGCAAAACGAAGGCACGGTGCATGCGTTTGCCGTCTCGCCGGACAAGGATCAGAAGTTTTTATACGTGGTCGATGGATCCAACAAAACGATTCGCGTGCTGGACCGCCAATCCCTGGAAACGGTAGAGACGATTGGCGGACACGCGGGGCATAATGCGCGGGAGTTCTTCCATATCCACAGTTTCGCTTCCGATTCGAAAGGGAATCTCTTCTTAGGCGAGGTCAACAACGGCCAGCGCTACTACCGGTATGCGTTCAAAGGTATGGGTGCGCCGCAATAAACCGATTGCGCCGATTCGCTCTATTGCTCGGGAGCGGTCCAAAACCGGCGCGCAGTTTTGTATTCGGGCCTTTCCGGCCGCGCGGAGGCCTTCGCAGCGGCGGCCGCCAGAGGCATTTGAGCCATCCGGGCCATCGCCAGAGGCGTTAACGCTTCGGCATCCCGCCGGAAGATCATTTCGTGGGACTCCGGCTCGGTATCGATCATGAGAAAATCGCCACTGTGTACCTGTTCGCTGGCCAGCAGGTTGGAAATCGGCTGAACCAGCAGGCGATCGATCGCGCGCCGCAGATGGCGTGCGCCATAGCGCGGATCGGTGCCCGCTTCGAGCAATTCGTCCACCGCCGCCTCCGTCAACCGGAACACGAACGGCGTGGCCTTGCTGTTGAAAATGCGCTCCTGGACGCGGCGCAACTCGATCTCGATCACCTGCCGCAGTTCCGCTTCACCCAAAGCGTTAAACACCACCATCCCATCCAGACGATTGATGAACTCGGGAGTGAATTTTTTCCGCGCGGCTTCCACTCCTACGCTGGACAGTTTCTTGGTCAGTTCGGCGCTGCCGTTTTCGGTTCGCTTGGGCGTAGTGGAGAAGCCCCAGCGCGGCCGAACCAGCCCCTCCATCTCCGAAGCGCCGAGATTGCTGGTCATAAATATAAAGGCGCGCGAAAAATCGGTCTGCCGTCCATCCCCCAGCGTCAGAATGCCCTTGTCCAGAATGCCGAGCAGGAGGTTCCAGAGCGCATCGCTCGCTTTTTCCACCTCATCGAACAGAACCAGGCTCACCTTGACAGATTCGGTATGGGGACGGTTGAGGGCTTCCTGGCTGAGAAACGGATGAGTTTCGCGATGGCCCAGGTATCCGGGAGGCGCGCCGATCAATTTGGCGATTTCATGGCTATGTTGAAACTCGGCGCAGTTCACCTTGATCACCGCCTCCGCGTTTCCGAACAGGCTTTCGGCCATGGCTTCGATCATCCGGGTTTTGCCAGACCCCGTCGGCCCGAGAAACAGAATGTTGCCAAGCGGACGCCCAGGGCAGTTCATTCCTGTAACGTACATTTGATAAAGGTCGACAATTTTCCGGACGGCTTCGTCCTGGCCGACTACCAGCCGACGCAAGCTCGATTCCAGCGCGGTCGCCTGACGGCCCGGTCTGCCGGGATCCAAACGATAACCCATGTTGGCCATAACCCTCGCTTCCATACCCAAGCGTTGCGATTATCTGCAATTCAGACGCCAAAACAGAGTTAACCATCCTAATAGGATCGATTCAAAATACTTTCTCCGCTGGCTCGATTTCCGATGAGAAGAGTGCGCAAAAAGCCCCAGCCAGTTCTTCTATTTTCAGGTCTCATGGTGCACTTTTGGCGTTAGAATGAAGGCGGATATCCTGGGGAGGTAAACCCATGCCAGGCGCATTTCGACATCGAGACCACCATTTTGGGGGGCTCATCCATACCACAATTGAGAGTACCTTCTTAACCGCTGGCGCGCTGCTGATATTGCTGGCGCTGCTGGCGTTTTATTGTGGCCTTTTGGCGATGCGAGGGTGAAGATGCGATTTCACAATTCGTCGTCGCGTACCCACGAAGTGGAATTCGACCGCTCCCTCGCGGTCGCGGCTCGGTAAGTGTGTCGTTCGGAGCCGCGACCGTCAGGAAGCGTTGGCCCTTGCACCGCTGCGACGGCGACGTGGAGTTTGGAGTATCTTTAGGAAGCGGGAGGAGGCTTATGCTATTGATTCAGGCGCAGACCGCGTCCGTTGCTTGGGATACCCACAAAAAGCGCTGGACCGTCACCATCAAAGTGGGGGGTGAGGTCATCCGGCGCACAGTGGAGAAACCTGTACCATCCGACAGCAGTGACGATGTTTTGAGTTCGCTGGCCGTCGACACCGCCAAGGACGAGGGTTACGACCTCAAACCCGAGAGCGTGAGAATCGAACGATAGATGGGTTCCGGGTTCTGCTATATCGATCTGCGCGTGCCGCCCCGGCGATTCGAGAACTGGGACCACTTCATCCGATGCGCTCCCGAATATTCCATCGGGCTCGAGGTGATCGACGACGCGCCGGGCCACCGCGGGCATTACGTACATTTCGATCACCATGAGGGCGTCATCCGCGAAGCCACCATGAGCGCGGCCATGCAGGCTTACCTGGCTGTCCGGCAGGGCCGCCTGATGCAGAAGTGGATGGAGCACCGGTGCCCCATCCCTGTATACGTCTGGAATGCCGACCAGGATGTCTGCCTGGCCGCCTTCATCCTCGAATATCACGAATTGCTGGAGCGCTTTCACAGCGATCCCCTGCTCCGCTGGATCGTGCAGTTCAACAATAAGATCGACGTTTGCGGCGGCTTATACCCGGTGGACCTTCCCGAACTGGAGCGGAATCACTTCACCTGGGTGTTTGAACCCTTCCGCCAGCAGCGCATGCATGGCAAAACCCAGGGGGACGCAGCCCTGGTTCAGGAAACCATTCGCCAGGTGTGCGACCGGCTGAAAGACCTTTTGCAGGGCAAAGCCGGCATTTCTCCCATTACCGCCCAACCCGAGATCCTCTACAGTTCGCCCAAAGGGTTTGTGATCGCGGATGAGAAGGGCGATCCCAATTCCCGGCTCGTGCTGGCGTCCCTCGGTTATACGAATTTGATCAGCTTAATCTGCCGCCGGCCCAATGGCCGGTACACGTACAGCATTATCCGGGGTTCTCCTTACGATGAAGACGTGTTCCAGGTGACTCGCCTGATTGAGGCTTTCCAGGCCGCCGAAGATGTGCCGAAGGCGCGCATCTGGGGCGGCTCCAATATGGCGGCCGGCTCCGATAGCGAGCTGGGCAGCAGCCTGCACTGGACGCAACTTCGGGATATCGCCGAATCGATCGTAGAACCGTACCCACCGCTTGCGGTAGTAAGCGCCAAAGCACCGGGACAACGCCGCTAAGAGCGTCTACATCCTTTTACATATACTCTGGAATCCGAATCCCTAGGATCCCTGCGGTTCGTTCCAATTGACAGCGGAAGAAATCCGTCATCCACAGCAGAAAAACCTTCTTCTCGCGATCCGGTTCGTGGATCACCGGGTATTGGTGATAGAAGTTGTTGAACGCCTGTGCCAGTTGAAAGGCGTACTTGGCCACGTGCGCGGGCTCGCCGGCAGTAACAGCGCGCTCGACGGCGGTCTCCGCTTTAGAAGCCGCGAGCAAGACTTGCCAGAAATCCTCGGACTGGAGTTGCCGTCCGATGGCCGCGGCATCCAATTCCGTTCCGAATTCCGGCGTGCGCTCGCCGCTGGCTTCCCATTTACGCAGAATGTTCCGGGCGCGAACCGCGGCATATTGCAGGTACGGCCCGGTTTCCCCTTCGAAGCTCAGTGCCTCTTCGAGATCGAACGCAATGATGGAATTGCGCGTGTATTTCAGCAGAAAATAGCGCAGGGCACCGATTGCGATTTGAGTGGCGACACGCCTCTGCTCTTCGGGAGCCGCCTCCACATGCCGGGAAGCCACCTCTTCCAAGGCCTTGGAGATGAGAGTATCGATCAGGTCGTCCGCCTTCACGCCCAATCCCTTGCGCCCCGAAACTTCTACATAGGGCCGCTTTCGATCTTCTTCGGAGAGCGAAATTCCGAGGTCCGCACAGCAGCGGGGGGAAAGCGCCACCATCTCGTAGGAGAAATGCACCGAGCGTTCGGCTTGCGCTTCGTAACCTAAACCGCGCAGCCCGGCCACCACGACGTCCTGCAAGTACGATTGGCGAGCGTCGATCACGTTGTAAACGCTATCGCCCGCGCCGAAATGATGTTCGCCTTCGGCAGGCCGATCGGTGGTGACCCAAAGCACGCGCCCATCGGCATAGGTTTTGAAAGGGCGGTAATAGAAATCCTTTCCCAGGAGGCCGAACTTCCAGAGCTGATAGGCAATATCCTTGCCGACATAGGTAACCGTGCCATCCGATCGCACGATCACCTTGCCTTCTTCGGAGAGGCCGGGCATGACCCAGCAGCCGGCGTTTTTGCCCTCGGTCTCCAGGTAGATCGCCTTGCGGTCTTTAAGTTGCTCAAAAGCGGATGCCCAGAACTCCAGATGCAGGATTTCGCTCTCGCGCGGCAGGACGTCATATTCCACATCGAGCCGCAGCATGGTGGCGAGGTGGGCTTCCACGATGGCATCCGCGACTAAGTGCGCCAATTCAGCCAACTGGCCCGCGCCAGCCTCGATGGCGTGGAGGGTGGCCGCCCGCCAGCGCAGGGCGTCGGGGTGCTCATCATAATAAGCGGAAGTGCGTGCGTACAGGTCCCAACAGTAGTAGTCGAACTTTGGGCCGGCGATCAGTATCCGGACATCAGCCGGACTCTTTTTCTCCAAGTAATGGAAGCCCACGACCACATCGGCCACTTGAACGCCCGTGTTGTCGATGTAATTCTGCACTTCGACCCGCTGTCCGCGGGAGCGCAGCATGCGGACGAATGTGTCGCCGAGAGTGGCATTGCGCAAATGTCCAATATGCGCGGCCTTGTTGGGGTTGATATTGGTGTGTTCGACGATAATCTTTTCGCCCGATCGCGTGGGTGCTTCCGATTCGCCGCTCAACAGAGATGCCCCATACGCCGTGCGGTCCAGGCGGATATTGATATAGCCGTTTCCGGCCACTTCCAGGGCGGCTACGCCCGCCAGCGGGCCGATCTCTTCCACTAATTCCCCGGCAATCTTGCGGGGCGCCTGCCGCAATTGTTTGGCCAACTGAAAAGCGGCAGGGACGGCCATTTCGCCGAACTCGCTCTGCCGCGGCTGCTCGATGGGGACCGGTAAATCGATTCCGTACCGTGCCTGTATGTGCGCGCGGAAGGCTTGGGAAACCTGCTTCTCAATAGTATGGAACACGGGAACCTACGAGTATAGCAACCGCATGTGTGGTGCTCAGCCCGTGGTGAATGCTGAAAAAGTGAGTTCGGGCCGCAGATAAACGCGGATCAACGCCGATAAGAGCTGTACTCCCCGTCTTCGCGCCTTTTGCCGCATTATTCCGGATTTCCTCCTCCGAAACCCGCGCCACAAGTTATAATGTTTTCTGATACTCAGAGGATTTTGGGAACGCCCATGGCTGAAATGAGCGTCATTTGGCTCCGCGTAGCCGCTGCTCTCTATTCGCTCGGCCTGCTGCACGCAATTCTGATGCTGGTCCGGCGCCGCGAGCAACTCTTTCGCATCGCCTTCGGAGCTTTCACGCTCGGAGCCGTCTTTCACTTCGTCTCGATTATTGAAGAGGGTGTCGCCACAAGCCGCTGCCCCATCAATAATTTCTACGAACTCGTCTCCATGTGCGCCTTCCTGGTGGCTATTCTTTACCTCTTCATTCAGTGGCGCTACAAAATCGAGAGCATCAGCGCGTTCATTTTTCCGCTGGTGTTTGTCATGGCCTTCGTATCCACGTTCGGCAACCCGGTACGAGTCTGGACCAGTCCTGTCGTCCGCAACACCTGGCTCACCGTCCACATCGTGCTCGTACTCCTCGGCCTCGCCGCGCTGTTCGTCACAGCCATCGCTTCTTTCTTGTATTTGTTCCAGGAGCGCGAGCTGAAAGCCAAGAAGCCGCGCAAATTCTATTACCGGCTGCCCGCGCTCGATACGCTCGATGCCCTTAGCTCTAGGTTCATGCTGGCCGGGTTTGTGCTGGTCACCCTGGCTGTGATAGCCGGCAGCACCTGGGCGTTTATCGAGATGCAGAGCGGTTGGATTCGCGATCCGCGGATCGCCATCTCTTTTTTCACCTGGGGCGCCTACATGGCCATGGTCTTTCTGCGAACCACCGTCGGTTGGCGCGGCCGCAAAGCCGCCATCATGACGGTCTGCGTGGTAGCCTGTTCCCTCGTGACTTGGGCCGCCCACGCCGGACTGGGAGCTTTCTTGCTGAAGCAATGAAACTGCTTCTTACAGGCGTGAGCCACAAATCCGCGCCCGTCGAGGTGCGGGAATCGCTCGCCTTCCGGGAAGAAGCGCTGCCAGGCGCCCTCCGCGATCTAAAATCCTGCGATGGCGTCACCGAAGCCGTTATTCTTTCCACGTGCAACCGAGTCGAGATCACCCTCACGACCGAGGATACCTGTGACCCGCAGGCTATCGTCGAATCGTTCCTGGCACGCGAGAAATCCATCGATTCCGGCCGAATTGGGCCGCATCTGTACCGCCACGAAGGCCGTGACGCCATCCACCATCTCTTCCGCGTAGCTTCCAGCCTCGACTCCATGGTGATCGGCGAACCGCAGATCCTGGGGCAGCTCAAAGCCGCATACGCCGCGGCCAAGGATGCCGGCGCAGTCTGTGGCTGGCTGGATGGCCTGCTCACCCGCGCCTTCGGCGTGGCTAAACGCGTCCGTTCCGAAACCGGCATCGGCCAGATGGCCGTTTCGGTGAGCTATGCCGCCGTGGAGCTGGCCCGGAAAATTTTCGGCTCTCTCGACAACCGCACGGTCATGATCGTGGGCGCGGGTAAGATGTCGGAGCTGACCGCGCGCCACTTGCGCCGCTCCAGTTCCGGAAAGTCGCACGTCTTCGTCACCAATCGCACCCACGAGCGAGCCATCGAGATGGCCAAGCTATTCCAGGGCACGCCGGTGGAATACAGCCGGTTTCTCTCGATTCTGCCCGAGGTCGATATTCTCATCGCCTCCAGCGGCGCTCCGCACTACATCCTGCACAAGGACGAGATGCACCGAGTGATTTCCGCGCGCCGGAACCGGCCCATGTTTTTGATCGACATCGCCGTGCCCCGGAACATTGAGCCGGCAGTCAACGACCTGGATAACGTCTTCCTTTACGACATCGACGACCTGCAGGAGGTCGTCAACGCCAACCTACGCGAGCGCCGCAAAGAAGCCGACCGCGCCGAAGCGCTGGTGAAGGAAGAGGTCGAGCGGACCATGGCGCGCCTCAAGGTCGCCGAGGTCACTCCCACCATCCTGGGGCTGCAGGCCACTCTGGAACAGATTGGGGCCGGCGAGATCGAAAAAATACGCCGCAAGTACGGCCCCTTCACTCCCCAGCAAGAGGAGGCTTTCGAAGCGTTGGCGCGCGGCATCGTCAACAAGGTGGCGCACGGACCTATTTCCGAGCTGCGCAACCAGGCCGGCCAGCCCGATGGGGCGCACGTGATAGCCGTCGTGAAAAAGGTTTTCCACTTACAGGATTGAGCATGCTCGTGATCGCGTCGCGAGGCTCCAAACTCGCACTCTGGCAGGCCCACTGGGTCGCCCAACAATTAGCCAATGCCGGGCACGAGACCCGGATCGAGATCATTCGCACCACCGGCGACAAGATCACCGATGTGCCTCTGGCGCAGGTCGGAACCAAGGGTCTATTCACCAAGGAAATCGAGGAGGCGCTGCTGGAGGAGCGCGCTGACCTCGCGGTTCACAGCCTCAAAGACCTGCCCACCGAGTTGCCCTCCGGCCTCGTGCTGGCCGGAGTGCCGCCGCGCGAGGATCCCCGCGATGCCATCGTGGGCCGGCGCCTCTCCGATCTGCCCGCAGGCGCACGCGTCGGTACCAGTTCGCTGCGCCGCTCCGCCCAACTGCGCGCCGTGCGGCCGGATCTGCAGATCGAATCGGTGCGCGGCAACCTCGATACCCGTCTGCGCCGCCTCGACGAGGGCCGCTATGATGCCATCGTGCTCGCCGCCGCGGGATTGAAGCGCCTGGGTTGGGCCGATCGCATCGCCGAGTTGCTGCCTCCCGAAACGATGTGTCCGGCTGTGGGCCAGGGCGCTCTCGCTTTGGAGACGCGCCCCAGCGGAGCCGGTCACGACGCCTGCGCCGCTCTTGACAACTCGGAAACTCGCGCGGCTGTAACCGCCGAACGCGCCGTACTTGCCGCTCTGGGCGGTGGCTGCCAGGTGCCCATCGGAGCCCATGCAACCGTAGCCAGCGGCCACCTGCAGCTCGTGGCGATCGTGGCTTCGCCGGATGGAACCGAATTGGTGCGCGCCCAATCGCAAGGCGCGGTTTCCGAGGCCGCCGGACTCGGCAGTGCTCTCGGCAGCGAACTGCTCGATCGCGGCGCCCGCCCCATCCTCGACGCGGTCTATGCCGGGTAAGGTCTACCTGGTCGGCGCAGGCCCCGGCGATCCCGCTCTCATCACCTGGAAGGGTCACCGCATCCTCGAACGCGCCGATGCCGTCTTGTTCGATCACTTAGCCAACGATGCTCTAGTTGAACTGGCCCCGCCCGCAGCCGAGCGGATTTATGTGGGTAAGAAAAAGTCCCGCCACGCCTTCTCCCAGGAAGAAATCTGCGCCATGCTGATCGAGCGCGCCCAGCGCGGCTTGACTGTGGTTCGCCTCAAGGGCGGTGACCCGTTTATCTTCGGACGCGGCGGTGAGGAGGCCGAGGCGCTGGTGGCTGCCGGCATCGAATTCGAAGTCGTGCCCGGGGTCACTACTCCGCTGGGTATCGCTGCGTATACCGGCGTTCCGCTCACCCATCGCGAGCACACGTCGGTGGTCACCTTCGTGACCGGCCACGCACCCGGCGAAATCGATTGGAGCAAGGTGGGGCTCGCGGAAACGCTGGTGATCTTCATGGGCCTCACCACCTTCGGGGAGATTGCCCGCGAACTGGTCGCGCGCGGACGCTCCAGCGATACGCCCGCCATCGCGGTCCGTTGGGGCACCCGACCCGATCAGGAAACTCTCGCCGGCACGCTCGAAACCCTGCCCTCGCTTATCGAAGAGCACCAGTTGAAACCGCCCGCCACCATCATCGTTGGCGAAGTGGTCCGCCTTCGCGAAAAGCTGGACTGGTACGAGCGCCTGCCCCTGTTCGGCCAGCGCATCGTGGTTACCCGCGCCAAGGGTCAGGCCGAAGCTCTATCTGAAAAGCTGCGCACGCTGGGCGCGGATGTCTGCGAGTTGCCCACCATTGAGATCCGTCGCGCCGCCGATTACGGTGCGCTCGATTGCGCCATCTCGAATCTCTCGTCCTACGACTGGCTGATCTTCACCAGCGTGAATGGTGTTCGATTTTTCCTCGATCGCCTCGACCGCTCCGCCGCCGATCTGCGCCAATTGCGCGCACGCATCTGCGCCATCGGACCCGCTACTCGCGCCGCCGTCGAAGCCGTGCATCTCAAGGTGGATCTGATCGGCAAGGAATATGTTGCCGAGGGCTTGCTCGCCGCCTTCGAGGCTCACGATTTAGCCGGCAAGCGCGTGCTGCTGCCTCGAGCGGCTGTAGCACGCGACGTGGTTCCGGTGGAACTCGCCCGCCGGGGAGCCCAGGTCGACGTCGTGGAAGCCTATCGCACCGAAATTCCGGCGGATGCCGCCGCTCGTGCGCGCGAGTTCTTTACGGCCGCGCGCAAACCTGGGTGGATCACTTTCACCAGTTCGTCCACGGTTCAGAACTTCATCACCGCCGCCGGCGCCGGGGTGCTCGAAGGGGTGCAGGTCGCCTCCATAGGCCGTGTAACCTCCAACACCGCGCGATCCCTGGGTCTTACAGTCGCAGTCGAAGCCGAGACCTACACCGTAGACGGCCTGATCGCGGCGATTCTCCACAGTGTGTGTCCGGATACCTCTGCTAAACTGGGCTTTCGGTGATAGTTTGACCCTGGAACAAAATGGCCGTCCGAAGATTCAAGCGGCTTCCAGCGAGGTCGTTCGCGATATCAACCGGCGGATCGTCCTTAACCTGATCCGTACACGCCAGCCCATCTCCCGTGCCGACCTGGCGCGGGTTTCCGGCCTCCAGCGCAGCACCATCTCCCTCATCGTTGAGGAGCTGATCGAGGAGCGGTGGGTGCTCGAAGGCCCTACCGGACGCTTGCCGCGCGGCCGCCGGCCCACCTTTCTCCGGCTCAATGACGATCGCGTCATCATCGGGGTAGACATTCGGCCTTCGCAGATCACCGTGGCCCTGGCCAACGTGAACGGCAAATTCAGTTCGCAGGAGGTCCTGCCCACACCTGCCGACCCCAAGCTAGCGGTCGACGCGTTGATCCAGCGCATCCAGGCGCTGACCCGCTCCAGCCGCGGCAAGAAAGTGGAAGGCATCGGCATCAGCCTGCCGGGGCGGCCCAACGCGGGCCATCTCGTTTTCGCGCCCAATCTTAAGTGGCGCGATTACGACCTGGCCGCCCCTATCGTCAAGGCCACCGGCCTCGAAGTCGAGCTGGAAAATGCTGCTAATGCCTGCGTGCTGGCGGCTGTGTGGTTCGATGGCATGGAGTCCGTCCGCGACCTCGTGGTCATCACTGTATCCGAAGGCATCGGCGCAGGCATCCTGGCCAATGGCCAACTACTGCGCGGACTCAATGGCTTGGCTGGCGAGTTCGGGCATGTGCCCCTGGACCCTACCGGCCCACCCTGCAATTGCGGGAGCCGCGGCTGCTGGGAGGTATATGCCTCGAACCGAGCCGCGTTGCGATACTACCTCGAATCCAAGTCGCAGGCCAACGGCCTCAGCTTTCCCGACCTGCTCAGCCGCGCCGACCAGGGGGATGCCCGCGCAGCCATGGCGCTGGAACAGATGGCCCATTATTTAGGCCGCGGCATGCGTATGATCGTGGCCGGCCTCGCCCCCGAGCGCATTGTCATTATCGGCGACCTGACCCGTTCCTGGCGGCGCTTCGGTCCGATCATCGAAAAAGAAGTGTTCGCCCAGGTGCTCCCCGGAACCTGCCCTCCGCAGCTTATCCCGGCCCACGAAGACGGCATGGCGCGCCTTCGCGGCACGGTCGCGCTGGTCCTCCAAAAGGACTTCGGCGGTGTGCGCTAGGTGCGCCACAAGACGGAGCATTGTGCCACAGTGGCGCAAGGCTCTGCCTTGGCGTAGCCGTTAGTGGTTTCGATGTGGATTGTTGTTGTTGTTATTTTCCGGTGTCTTGGCGCCTTCCGCTACGCCCTTCCCGAGTTGCTCTAGCGGGCTCTCGTTCTTCCAGTTGCCGTTTCCGTTTCCAGTAGCGAGCCCCATTTTCTGAGCCGTTTCCCGATCAAGCCGGCCGGTCTCCTGGAGGTTGTTCGCCTTCTGATACTGCCGGATCGCGCTTCGGGTACCCTGGTTCATATTGCCGTCCACTTTTCCGCTGTAGAAGCCATCCTGCGAGAGCTTTTGCTGGGCGGCGCGCACTCTATCCTGCGAGAGATTCCCGTGAGAGTTTTCGGGCGGAGTGGTAGAGTTTCGCAGTAGCCCGCGATTCCTCAGAGGAACGGCTGGCCTCACCGCGATACTCGCGTTGCGAGTTGCTCAATCCCAAGCTGCTCATCGTGGCTTGGTTCAGTTCACCGGTCTGGTCCAGGTTCTGCGACCGTTGATACCGCCGAATCGCCATGCGAGTCCTGGGCCCGTCAATGCCGTCCACTCTGCCGGCATAGAATCCCTTCTGCTTCAACATCTGTTGGGTCTGGCTGATCATGTCATGAGAGTCGCTCTGATCCGAAGCGGAATTCTGGGCAGGCGATGTCCGGTGCTCCGTCACCGAATTTTGCGCGAGTGCCACCCCAGACATGCCGGCGGCAAATGAAGGTGTAATAGCACAACACTTCACCTTTTGATAGATATGATGCATTTTGCCTCTCCTTTTCAGGCTGTCACTCGTGATACTACAATCAACTGGCCAGGAGAGAGGCAGCCCGCGGATCACGCGCCCAGAAACGCATTCACGACCCGAAGGAACTCTTCCGTATCCTCCTGGTCAGGGTAATGGCCAAGGCCTGGCATCATGACGATGCGGACTTTCGGTAGCGTCTGCTGCAACTGCAGTTGCGCCTCGGGTGGGACGATCCTGCTCGCTCCGCCCAGAATGTAAATCGTGGGGCACTGGATCGCGCGGACAAATCGCCAAAGCTCGGTGGCTACGAAGCCTTTGGCCAGGTTCGGATCGCGCTTCCAGACGATCCGGCCATCGTCGCGGTGCTTCGTCCCGAAGTGCGCGTACGATCGAAGGATTGCCTCGGGCACCTTGGGATTGCCTTGTTTCAATGAAGCCAGCAGTTCCTCTTCCGATGCCCAACCGTTGGCTTCGCGTTCCACCTGCCGCGTGAAAGCTGACGCGATCTCATTGGGCCGCTCCGGCCCCACGTCTTCCGAGATCAGCTTGGACACGCGGTCCGGGTGCAGGCCGGCATAGACCTGCACGACACGGCCCCCCGTCGAGTTGCCCAGGAGCACGAGATTGCGAAGCTGGAGTTGATCGGCAAACGCTTCCAGGTCCTTTACATAATCCTCCACCAAATAGGCGCCTTCCGGCGACCATGCGGAATCGCCGTGGCCCCGCATGTCCAACGCCATCACGTGGTAGTCGTTGCGGAAGTGCGGCGCGAGGTGATCGAATTGGTGGGCGATGCGGCTGATGCCGTGCAACATGACAAAGGGCGGCTTGTCCGGCGAACCCCAATCCAGATAGTGGATCCGCAGACCGTTCAGCGTGATGAATTTGTCTTCGTAGCCGGGCTGCTGCGCCATGAGGGCCATGGTGCTCATCATCGCAAGAAGGGCTGCGCCCTGGCAGGCGGATTTCATTCCTTGGAGTGTAGTACAAAAGGGGCAGCCTTGCTCACGATTGGACATTCGAACCGGCCTCTGGGCGAGTTCCTGGACCTGCTGAAAACGCACGGGGTGAAATTGCTGGTCGACATCCGTACCATGCCGCGCTCCCGCTATAACCCGCAATTCAATAGCTATACCTTACAGCAGGCGCTTGCAGCCGAGGAAATTGCGTATGAGCATCTGCCCGGATTGGGCGGCTTGCGCCATCCGCGGAAGGACTCTCCGAATACCGGTTGGAAGAACGCCAGTTTCCGAGGCTACGCGGATTACATGCAGACCGAAGAATTCCGCCAAAACCTGGAGAAGCTGCTGCAACTCGCCGGCCGCCGGCCCACCGCAATCATGTGCGCCGAATCGGTGCCGTGGCGCTGTCACCGTTCACTCGTTGCCGACGTTCTTACTGCGCGCGGCATCCCGGTGTTCCACATCATGAGCAAGACACAGGCGAACCCGCACCGGCTCACTGCCTTCGCGCGAGTCGAGGGTGATCAGGTTTTGTATCCGCCGCCCGATCTCGATCTGTTCCGATAGCGAGCCTCAGTAGCCGTTACCCTTGTGGTTCACCAGGGCGAGGAATTCATCGCGGGTTTTCTTCTTGTCGCGGAAGGCGCCTAGCATAGCGCTGGTCATGGCGCCGGAGTGCTGCTTCTCTACGCCGCGCATCATCATGCAGAAATGGCGCGCTTCGCAAATGACGCCGACACCTACCGGATCGATGGTGTCTTGAATGGTCTGCGCGACTTCCTGGGTGAGCCGCTCCTGGATCTGTAGCCGCCGCGCGAATACATCGACAATGCGCGGGATCTTGCTCAGCCCGATTACCCGGTTCCGCGGCAGGTACGCTACATGCATTTTGCCGAAGAATGGGAGCAGGTGGTGTTCGCAAAGGCTGAAGAACTCAATATCCTTCACCACCACCATCTCGTCGTACTTCACTTCGTACAAAGCATTGTTCACGATCTTCTGCACATCCGTACGGTAGCCGCTCGTCAGGAAGCGGAGTGCTTGTTCCACGCGCTGCGGTGTGCGCTGCAATCCTTCACGCTCCGCGTCGTCGACCAGCTTAACGAGCATCTCCTTCACGAGCGGCGCGATTTCGTGCTCTTCCGGCGGACGGATCGGCTTGACTACTGCTTTATTCGATTTCATCGGCCCTGATTTCAAAGATGTTCCGCGGGGTCTCCTCGATTCGCACTTTCTCCAGCCTGGGCCACTCGCCGGCAAACGCGAGCCGCCAGTTTTGTTTCAAACGGCGGCAGATTTCGATGGCGAGGTTCTCCGAAGTCGGCGTGACCCCTTGGAACGATTGCACATCGCAGTTGAGGTTGGAATGATCGAACGGCTGTAACACTTCTTGCTTCACCAGGCAGTCGAGCAGGTTGGGGTTCACGACCATTCCCGAATCGCCCACCGGCCCGCAAGCGCTCACGTGCAGTACGTAATTGTGGCCGTGCCCGTACGGGTTGTTGCACTTGCCGTAAACCCGCCAATTCTCCGCCTCGCTCAATGCATCGGAATGCAACCGGTGCGAGGCGGCGAACTGGTATCTCCGGGTTACACGGAACACGTTTGCTCCCCAAGATAATCCACGTACAAATCGGGCGTCTCATACAGACGCACCACGCGCAACTTACGGCCAGGAGTACTCAGGTGCGGTTCCAGGCGGCGCCAGATATCCTGCGCGATGTTTTCGGCCGTGGGAATAATGCGGTCGAACGGCGCGACTTCGTAGTTCAAAAAGCGGTGGTCGTATGGCTCGACAACCTCGCGACGGAGCAGGTCTTTCAGCTCTTTCAGGTCGAGCACCATTCCGGTCACCGGGTCCGGCTGGCCTTCCACGCTCACTTCCAGCACGTAGTTGTGCCCGTGTCCATGCGGATTCGCCGCCAACCCGAACAATCTCTTATTCTCCTCATCTGACAAGTCCGGATTCCGGCAGACGTGGGAGGCCGAAAACTCAATTTTTCGGGTGATGAGCATGATGTCGTGTGTGGGGAATCTACGCGCTACAATCAAATTATAGTTTTCAAGCATGGGTACCGTCAAAATTGACCGGTTTCTCCGAGTCGGCATTGGCTTGCTCTCGGTAGTTCTGATTTACGTGCTGTATGCGGCCCTCCACCAACACGTCGTTGTGGCGGGGGATTCGGCGCCGGATTTCACCATCACCGCCGATAACGGCCGCACCGTCTCTGTCCGCAATTTCGGCGGCAAACTCCTGGTCCTCCACTTTTGGGCATCGTGGTGCGCGCCTTGCGTCGAGGAGACTCCCTCGCTTAGCCAATTCGCTCAAGAATACGGCCCCAAGGGCGTAGTCGTGTTGGCGGTCAGCGTCGATCGCGATCAAAAAGCGTATGAACGCTTCCTCGCCCAGTTCCATCCAGCCTTCCTCACGGCGCGCGACTTCACCGTGCACGAGGATTACGGTACTTTCATCTACCCGGAAACCTATATCATCGATACGAGCGGACGGGTGTTGCGGAAATTCGATGTCGCCGGGATCAATTGGATGGATTCGCAGATGACATCCTATATCAACTCCCTGTTATAGCCATCGGATGCCCATGCTGCGCGCCGTCGCCGTTCTTCTGCTTGCCGCCGCCGCGAGTTGGGCCGGGCTGGTGGACCAGGTGAACGGCCTGGTGGTGACGGGCAATCTGAGCACGGCAGAACGCTTGGTGCGCGCGGCGCAAGCCCAGCTAGGGGGGACGCCTGAAGTGGCGGCTGCGCTCTCTTGGGTGGCCCGCGGTGCGCTGAGCGCGCGCGAATTCGCCAAGGCAGATGCCTACGCAACGGAAAGCCGCACGACGGCTCTGAAGGCGCTGGGAATCCGCCGTCTCGATTCGGATCCTTACCTGCCGATCGCCGTGGGAGCCTCGATCGAAGTACACGCGTTAGCTCTTGCTGGCCAGGGTGACACGGCCGAAGCGGTCACATTCCTGCGGGATCAACTCAAAACCTGGGGAACCACTTCGCTCCGCGAACGCATTCAGAAGAACATCAATCTTTTGAGCCTGGAAGGCAAGCCGGCTCCACCCCTGGAAGGCGCCAACCTCGCTGCCCTGCGGGGGCATCCCGTCCTGCTGTTCTTTTGGGCTCACTGGTGCCCGGACTGTAAAGCTGATGTGCCAATAATCGCGGATGTCGTGAAAAGGTTCGGTCCACAGGGATTAACCTTGATCGGGCCGACCCGGTTGTATGGGTATGTGGCGGGAGGAGATCCGGCGCCTCCAGAAATCGAGAAGCAGTACATCCAGCAGGTGCGGGAACGCTATTACGCCCCGCTCTCTAGCATGCCCGCTCCCCTCAGTGCGGCCAATTTCGCTGCTTATGGCGCCAGCACCACTCCAACGATCGTCCTGGTCGATCGCGCGGGTGTGGTTCGCTACTATCATCCCGGGGCCGTGACCGAGGCGGAATTGGCGGACCGGGTTCAAACGCTCCTACGGTAATCCAGAACCTTTCAGGCGGTCTTCCGTTTCGAGATAACTTCGGCCTTGGCGCGGTAACGGTCGTATTGCTCCAACGAACGGATCAAAGTGTCAATGGCTGAGCGCCGGGCGTACAGGAACTCTAACTCTTTCTCTGCCTGGGGAGAAAGATCAGGGGAGGCTTTCTTAACAATCATGGTACAGGTGTACCAAAAGATCTAAGGTAAAACAATAGATAACACAGGATACCCCTGATACTATTTTTGCCAGACCGTACTATTGGAAACCGCCCGCATTTGAGGGGTATATCGAGTTATTCCTCGATAATTCGCCGAATTCTATCCACGTCGTTAGGCACCACGACGGGCTGGTTGCCGAAGGTCGAACGGATTCGAGTCCCATCGGGTCCATCCAGTACACCTGTATGGTACCGATAGATATAATCGGGGTCCTTCAGAACATTACCGGTTAGGACCGCGACTACATCCGCATCCGGTGCGATAGTGCCCGCCGCAGTGAGGTTCCGGATTCCGGCAAGTGTCGCCGCCGAGGCAGGCTCACAGCCGATGCCGCAGCGGCCGATAACCGCTTTGGCGTCGGCGATCTCCTGCTCGCTTACCTTCGCGACCACGCCGTCCGATGTCTCCAGTTCATGCAAAGCTTTTGGCCACGAGACCGGATCGCCGATCTTAATGGCGGTAGCCAGGGTTTCCGGGTGCTCGACGGGCGTCAGGCGGGAGCGCCGTTTCTTCCGCATCAGCTCGTAAAATGGCGCGGCGCCTTCCGCTTGAATTACTGCCAACCGAGGCAAGCGGTCGATCAAGCCAAGTTCCTTCATTTCCCTTAGGGCTTTCCCGAATGCCGAGGTATTTCCCAGATTTCCCCCAGGCAGCACGACCCAGTCCGGCACACGCCAATCGCGCTGGTCGAGCATCTCGGTCATGATCGTCTTCTGACCTTCGATGCGGAAAGGGTTAATAGAATTGAGGAGGTAAATCCCCAACTTCTCCGCCAATTGCCGGACTAAAGCTAAAATCTGATCGAAATTGGCTTCCACCTGCAGGGTCCGCGCGCCATATTCCAAGGCCTGCGCGAGCTTTCCGTACGAAATATTGCCGTGCGGGATGAAAATGATCGGCTGCAATCCCGCAGCGCTGGCGTAGGCCGCCATGGAAGCGGAGGTGTTGCCGGTCGAGACGCACGCCACGCGCGTCATGCCTAACCGTAGCGCTTGAGCGGCCCCGCAGGTCATGCCGTTGTCTTTGAACGATCCAGTGGGATTAAACCCTTGGTGCTTGAACGTCAAATGATCCAAGCCGCCATACTGGGCCGCTTGGCGGGATTCGAGCAGGGGCGTGTTCCCTTCCCTTAGCGTGACCACGCAGTTGTAGCTCGGAAGAAACGGGAAAAACTCGCGGTACCGCCAGACCCCGCTTTGGTCGAGCGGCGCGTTGGAAGTTCGGCGCTCCCGCCACAGCCGTTTCAACATTAATGCCGATTGCTCGGGCGCATCGTACGAGGCCTCCAGCAGCCCTCCGCATTGCGGGCAGTTGTAGATCACCTCGGTGATGGGAAATCGCGCACGGCACTTCTCCTCGAAACAGACCAGTTCGGCGGGCATGAAGCTCCATTATAGAAGCCCACCTATGAAAGAATGAATCATGGCTTTCGGGCAGCTGCTCGGTCTGCTGGCCGGCTCGGTGTGGCTCGTCGCGGCCCCCGCTCCTTCTGCATTCCACTTTGTGCTGCTCGGAGACCGAACCGGTGAGGCGCAACCCGGCGTTTACGAGCAAATCTGGCGCCAGGTGGCGGCGGAAAAACCGGCCTTCGTAGTGTCGGTGGGCGACACAATCCAAGGCGGCTACGATGCTACGGCTGCCCAGGAATGGCAGGAGGTGGATGCCATTGTGGCTCCCTACCGCACGATTCCGCTGTACCTCACACCGGGGAACCACGACATCTGGTTCACTGCCGGAAGTGGCGTCCGATCGGCGAAAACGTCTCCCATTTCCGAAGAGCTCTTCCGCAAACATGCGGGTCATCCGCCGCACTACAGCTTCGACTATGGCCCGATCCACTTCACGATCCTGGACAACAGCCGTTCGGAGGATTTATCCACGGAGGAGATGGGGTTCCTGCGGCAGGATCTGGAACAGCACGCCTCGCAACCCGTGAAGTTCATCGTTTCACACCGGCCCTCGTGGCTGGTGAATGCCGGTCTGGGGAACCCTGCGTTTCCGCTACACCAACTGGCAAAACAGTACGGTGTGCAGTATGTGATCGCAGGCCATCTTCACCAGATGATCCACGCGGATCTGGACGGCGTCATATACGTTTGCCTGCCAAGCGCGGGCGGGCACCTGCGGCTTTCCGGAGAGTATGAGGATGGCTGGTTCTTTGGGTACACGTCCGTTGACGTGCGCGGGACGCACCTCGAGTTCAAGGTCCACGAAATCCAGGGCCGCGTGACTAACTGGAATGACTGGGGACTAGCGGGTTTGTCCGGTGCTCGGCCACATACCGCATCACAAACTCACTAAAGACGTGGTCCAGCCTGGCGCGGACATCATCGCGCCGCCCGATAGGTTTGCCTTCGATATCCGATACCGGCAGCAGGCTACGCGTGGTGGAAGTGATGAAGACTTCGTCGGCGCTTTCGAGATCGGCCGGAAATACCGTCTTTTCACCGATCCGGATACCCAACGCCTGAATCTCGCCCAGCAGCACCTCGCGGGTAATGCCGGGCAGGCAACCTGCGCTAAGCGGCGGGGTCCAGACCTGATTGCCGTCGGCGACGAAGATATTCGCCGAGGTGCATTCGGCCACTTCACCGCGCTCGTTGAGGAGGATCACCTCGTCGAAGCCGCGCGCCTGGGCCGATTCGAGCCAGGTTAGGTTCATGGCCCAGGACAGGATTTTGGCGCCGGCGAACTCGGAGGCAGCGTGGCGGGCGTGCTTCACGTAGGCGAGCTTGGCAGACGGACCCCAATGTTTGGAATCGGCGGTTAAGCCGATGAGATCGTAGGGCCGGTCCTGCGACGGTCCTTCCCAAACTCCGCCGCGATTCCGCACCACGCAAACGCGCAAGGTGCAATGCAGCGCGCGGTTGGCTTCAATCAAGTCCAACAGTTGGCGGCGGACCGCGGCCGGATCCGGCGGCAGCGGAACACGCAGGGCGGCGGCGTCCCTGGTCACCCGTGCCCAATGGCGCTCAAACGCGAAGGGGACGCCTTCCACTACCTTGATTGTGGTAAAAACACCCCATCCGGAGAGCAGCCCGACCTGCCCGGCCGACAGCAATTGCTCCGACGCTAGACGGATTTGGTCGTTGTGAAGAATATAGCGGTGGAGCACGTTGCCATTCTACCGCGCGGCACCGGCTTACGATGGAAGGGATGCAGTTCGACGTCGTGGTCGCGGGCGCCGGGATCATCGGCAGTTCCATCGCCTGGCGGTTGGCCCAGGTGGGAATGCGAGTGATCTTGCTGGATGCTGGCCGCATGGGTGGGGAAGCCAGCTCGGCGGGCGCCGGCATGCTGGCGCCTGGCGGAGAAATCGCAGAGCGGTCGGCGTGGAGCGATTTTGCCCTGGAGAGTCTCCGGCTCTATCCCGATTTTGTGGCCGAATTGGAGTCGGAAAGCGGATTGAAGATTGATTTCCAACGCGAGGGGGCCGTCGAAGTGGCGCTTTCGGCGGCGGAGTGCGACCCGATGCTGGCACGCTCGCGGGCCCAGGAGGCGCTCGGGATCCGTTCCAGCAGGTTGCCTCTGCCGGACCTCCGGAAGTTGATTCCTTTGGCATGCCCGGACGTGGCGGCGGCCTGGTTTTACCCCGATGACGCCGTGGTCGATCCGCGAGATATCATGGCGGCGCTGCGATCGGCCTGCGAGCGGAGGCACGCCACCATCGCGGAAGGGACGCGCGTGGAGAAGATTCAAGCCGAGGGCCGTTCGGCACTGGTATTTACGGACGCAGGAACCTTTCAAACCCCGGCGGCGGTGCTGGCCGCCGGCGCTTGGAGCAGCCAGATCCCGGTAGAGGGAACGATCTTGCCGGAGTCATTCCCGGTGCGGGGGCACCTGATCGGATTTCATCTGGAACCGGGCTCGCTGGGGCCGATTGTGCGGCACGGCCATATGTACCTGCTGCAACGCGCCAGCGGGTTCACGATTGCCGGGACTTCTTCCGAGGAGGTAGGGTTCAATCGCACGCTGGACGCAGGAATTGTCGAGGACATCCACTCGCGCACGGCGGCCTTGATCCCAGCACTGGCTAAGCGCAAGTCCGATGAGCATTGGCTCGGGTTTCGTCCGGGAATCGCCAGTGGAGGACCGGCGCTGGGCAGAGCGGAGGAAACCGCGCTTTGGCTGGCCTATGGGCATTACCGCAATGGGATCCTGTTGGCGCCCGCCACGGCGGCACGCATCGCGGCAGGGATTACTGCCAGTTCGGGAAGGGGTTCGTCCGCGCCGACCGGCAGGCGCTGATCAACTCCGGCAGGCGCGAGCGGCGACGGAACAACTCGTCGAGCAGGCGATCCAACGCGTCCTCCTCGCCTGCGATCCACTCGCCCGGAATGTGCTTCCACGCTCGATCGACCACCTCCTCGGGAAAGTTCATGATCTGATCGAGCCACGGATGGAAATCATCCAAAGAGCGGACGGATTGATACACCAAGGGGCGGGCGTACAGGCCTTGCACGGCGCTTTCCGGGAAATCCCAATTGGGTCCGTTGAAGGTATAGCCGTGGTCAATCATCCGCGCGACAAATCCCGGGCGCCCTTCACCCGCGCCCTGGCGCACCATGGCTCGATAGAAAACGGACTGACGCCCATCGGCATTGGCGGTCCACTTATCGAACGCGAGGATGGCGCGGAAATCCTCGAGGTTAACGACACGGTCGAGCAGCGCATCTGGGAGGAAATCGTAGACCGCAGCTAACGATGGATCTCCGGGATAGCGGGAGCCGAAATGCCAGCCCGGCTCGACCGGGATCTGCCGGGAGCCGAGGGACAACTGGATTTCAGGATTGGCACCGAGGAAGTCTTCCGATACCTGAATGATGGCGGTTTCGGGCGCAGCGATTTTGAGGTATTCCAGGAAGGTGGAGGATAGCAACTCGTTGACGAGGACGCGATGGTGCTGCGGGTTATTACGAAATTTGACCACGTACCAATTGCCGTCATCGGCCTGCAGCAGGTGTGCCTGGGCGCCACCACGCATTTTGCGGACATGCCGGATAGCGGTAAGCGGCATGAGAAATAAAATGAAGTAATCTAGAGTTTTACCACACGAAGGAGCCCATCCAACATGGCCGAAAAAGAACCCCCAACGGTAAGTGCGCCGCCAGCCGAGAACGCGGCTGCGGCAGCCGGTCCGGCGCGCAGCGCTGATGAAGTGGCTTTGGAGTTGATGAAATTCATTGCCGTGGCTACGGGATACGGCCGGTCGTCGCACTCATCGGCGGGCTTTTCGGGGAAGCCGACAGCACGCTCGGCAGAGGAACACGCCGACGCGCTGATCGAACTATTCGAGCGCTGCCGGCGCGTGGTAAAAGCGTAGCAATCAGCAGTCAACGTTCAGCAACCAGCAAGCTGATCGATTGGGCTGATTGCTGAGCGCTGAATGCTTGTCTTAGCGCTTCTTCTTTGCAGCTTTCTTGGCTGGCGCTTTTTTCGCCGACTTCTTGGCGGGAGCCTTTTTCGCCGCTTTTTTGGCCGGCGCTTTTTTGGCAGCCTTTTTAGCAGGGGCCTTTTTTGCCGCTTTTTTCGCTGGAGCTTTCTTCGCAGCGTTCTTGGCCGGGGCTTTCTTTGCTGCCTTCTTAGCAGGCGCCTTTTTAGCAGCCGCTTTCTTGGCTGGGGCCTTCTTAGAGGCAGCCGCCTTCTTCACCGGCTTCTTGGGGGGAGCTTCCGGCGCGGATTCGGTCATCTCGGAAGCCGGAGCCGGCTCGCTTGACGGAGGTGAAAAAATCGCGACCTCAACCTCCTCTTCTTCCTCATCCTCATCGTCATCCTCTTCGAAGTCGTCCAGCTTCGAATCGAGGTCCGAGCTTTCTTCGTCGTCGTAATCGTGGAAGTCTTCCATCTCGTCTTCATTGGGAGCGAGTTTCACGCGATCAAACATTCCGCAAGCCTCCAGTAGTCACTCGTAATCACCCCTAGAATACCCCTTTTTGTGAGCGAGGTAATAGAGAAAAAGAGAGTTCAGTAAAAATTCGCGGGAGGTTACCGCGTAAATTAGGGTAACGCTCGGCGCGCGAGAACCGCTGGACCGCGAGTAGCCACCGAGTTGGCGGATGCATGCTCCGTGGCCGGTTTGGCCGCACGGTGGGCGGGAGCGCGCTTGTGCACCGCCGCCGTAGCGCGCACGGCAGATCGCTTGGCGGTGGCTTCGGCGCGCAACGCAACTGGAATGAACAGGCGGTCGCCTTCCATGGCTTCGGGCTTTTCAAGTTTGTTGGCGGCTACCAGGCTGGTGGGCGAGAGGCTGTAGTCTTTTCCGATCGAAGCCAGTGTCTCGCCCGGGGCGACCCGGTGCATGCGCCAGGAAACCCGGCTCTCAGCCGGAACCAGTTGGAGGGTAGCCATCAACTGGTTGCCTGTGCCCTTGGGAACGTGCACCTGGAAGCCTTCGGGTGCGACGTTCTTAAGGACCGCAGGATTGAGGTCCAACAACTCGGAAATCGGCGCATCGGCCAAATCGGCAATGAGCGCCAAACTGGTGGGCGCGGTAATATCTACCGTGTCGTATTCCAGGGGTGGATCCATGGGAGCGCCTTCCAAACCGTATTCGGCGGCATTCTTCTCCATGATGGTCATGGCCAGGATAATCGGAACGTAGTTGGTCGTCTCGATCGGTAACTGGCCGCGATTGCGCAGTTCCCAGAAATCGGCATAGCCGGTGCGCTCGACGGCCTTTTCGACGACGCCAGGGCCGCAATTGTAAGCGGCGATGGCCAGGTACCAATCTCCGAACTCGTTGAAAAGGTCCCGCAGGTGGCGGGCGGCGGCGCGGGTGGCCTTTTCGGGGTCCATACGCTCGTCGGTATAGCGGGTCTGCAGCAGGCCATATTGCTGCCCGCGCCAGGTAAGAAATTGCCACATACCGCCGGCCGCCTTGTAGGAAACAGCGCGCGGGATGAACCCGGATTCGGCTTGAGCCAGATGAATGAGTTCGGGCGGAAGGCCCTCTTCATCGAAAATGCGCTGGATCATCTGGCGGTAGCGGCCGGACCGCTGAATACCGGCCAGCAGGGTCTTGCGCCCGCGGCCATCGAAGAAATGAATATATCCGAGGACGGGGTCGGTTACCATAAGGGGCAACTGCGAGACGGTGGCGGCGACCTGCTCCCGAACTTTGTCTTTTAGCCTGGGATCGACGGGGAAGGTCATGGGCAGGATGTCTTCGAGGGGAGCTTTCTCGAACTGGGCCTGCTGTACTTCCGCCGAGGCGCCCAAACCGGAGAGGTCGTACCGATGTATGTTGTCGACCATCTCGTCCAACTTTTTCTCCAGGTCCTGGCGATCTACCTGATTCTGATCGGAGGCTTCGAGCATCCAATCAATGGCGCGATCAAACTCGGTGCGCGCATGGGCGATATCGTTGGACTGGTAATATCGCTTGCCGCGCTGAAACGCCTGATCGGCCCGCTGCACTAAACCAGTGTCGCGTCCGCGCCGGGGAGGACTCGTCAGGACTGTGTTCAGGAGGGGAACATCGTCGAGGTAAGCATTCGTAGAGAGGACCGGAGGATCTCCGAGTTCGACCGGAGCCGCCGACGCGCGAGGCGCTGGCGGCAGGAAGAACATTTGGAAGCGAGACTGCTGGTTGTAACCGCAGGCAGCGGTCGTAAGAGCTGCGGCCAATAACGAAAAGGAGAAAAACGTCTTCGTTCGATTGTCCATTACACTCTCGAACCACAGATACTAAAGTACTTGCACGGAACGCCGCCCGTTTTCAGACCCCTCTAGACTACAACAGCGTCACAGAAGTGCGCAACCACCCTTTGGGGGGATCGCTCGAATTGTGTCGTTTAGTACTATCGGCGCGTCCAATTTGCACAGTAGGCCAACCAGCCTAAATTTCTCACTCGGGAAAGCGCGGTTTCGTGCGCTTTGGCCAGGACTTTTTTACTCTTCTTCCTCTTCTTCACCCGTTTTGGCGGCTCGGGCGGCGGCGATGATCTTGTCGGCCTGGAGTTGCGGCACGAAATCGTAGTGGTCAAATTCCATGGTGAATGAGGCACGACCTTGCGTCATGGCCGTTAAATCGCTTTGGTAGTTCAACATCTCGGCCATGGGGACCTGGGCGCGGATAAACTGAGTGCTACCTTTGGTTTCCATGCCGGAAATGCGCCCGCGGCGGCCATTGAGATCGCCCATCAAGTCACCTGCATATTCGACCGGCGCCTGTATTTCGACATTCATGACGGGTTCTAGGAGGACCGGCTTGGCCTGCTCCATAGCCGCCTTGAAAGCTTTGCGAGCCGCCAGCTTGAACGCCAGTTCCGAGGAATCGACATCGTGGTACGACCCGTCGTAGACCGTTACCTTGAAATCCACCATAGGATAGCCGGCCAGGTACCCTTTTTCGGCCGCCTCGACGATGCCCTTTTCCACGGCGGGAATGAAGTTTTTGGGAATGGCGCCACCGAAAATCTCATTGGCGAACTCGAATTTCGCGCCCCGCGGCAGCGGTTCCATTTTGATCCAGCAATCGCCGAACTGGCCATGGCCGCCGGTCTGCTTTTTGTGGCGGCCCTGCACGTCCGCCGTCCCACGGATGGTTTCCCGGTAGGGAATCTTCGGCGCTTTGAGGGTGACGTCCACGCTATACCGCTTCTTTAGCCGGCTGACGACAATTTCCACATGCTGCTGGCCGGCGCCCGCGAGAAGGAACTCGCGGGTCTGCGGATCGCGATAGAAGCGGAGAGACTGGTCCTCTTCTAGGATTCGGTGGACGGCATTGCCCATCCGGTCCTCATCGTTGCGCGACTTGGCCTCAATGGCGAACGCAATCGAGGGCTCAGGAAGTTTGACTGGAGGATAAGTGATGTTGAAGCCCTTGTCGGCCAAGGTATCGCCGGTAAGGGTTTCCTTGAGCTTAGCGACCGCACCGATGTCGCCGGCGTGCAACTCGGTGATCGGTTGCAGCGCTTTGCCCATAGGAGTGCTCAGGTGGGCCAGGCGCTCGGACGCAGAGCGGTTGATGTTCTGGAGGTTGGCATCGTTTTTGACAACGCCGGTCATTACTTTAAAGAAGGTGATCCGGCCGGCGAACGGATCGGCGGTGGTCTTGAAGACGTACACGGAGCACTGGTCGTTTTCGGCGATCTTGCGTGTAGCTTCCTTGCCGTCGATCTGGGCGGCGACCGGTTCGCGCTCCGCCGGGGAGGGCAGATTTTCAGCGATGAAGTTCAAAATCAGGTCGGCGCCGACGTTGTGCAAGGCGGAAGCGCACATGACGGGGAAGATGCGCATTTCGCGAACGCCCTGCCGGAGTCCTTCGATCATCTGTTCGGGCTCCAGGCTGCCCTTCTCAAAAAACTCTTCCATGAGCTTGTCATTGCCCTCGGCGACCATTTCGACCAGGGCTTCATGGGCTTTCTGGGCGGCATCGGCCATATCGGCGGGTATATCCGCTTCCTTGCCTTTGCCATCGCCATCGGGGGCGTAGGTGTAAGACTTCATGCGGATGAGATCGACGACTCCTTTAAAGTCGCGCTCAGAACCGACTGGGATCTGGATGGGGACGGCAGCGCGGCCGAAGTTCTCCTGGATACTTTCCAGCGCGCGCTGGAAATCGGCGCGTTCGCGGTCAAGCTTATTAATGATGACGGCTCGCGGTAGCTTGAATTCATTGGCGAAATGCCAAACCTTTTCGGTTTGCACTTCCACTCCAGCCACACCATCGACGATGACGAGGGCGGAATCTGCGGCGACCAGGGCTGCGCGGGTATCGTTTATGAAAATGTTGTATCCGGGGGTATCGAGGATGTTGATTTTGGTTTTCTTCCATTCCGCCACGGCGATGGCAGTCGAGATCGTGATCCGGCGCTGAATTTCGTCCTCATCGAAGTCCGTGATCGTGTTGCCTTCATCGACGCGCAGGAGCCGGTTGACAGCCCCGGCGGAGAAGAGCAACCCGGCGGTGAGAGTAGTCTTGCCGGAATCGCCGTGGCCCACCACCCCGACGTTCCGAATGTCCTTGCTTTCGTAGACTTTCACGGAAATACCCCCTATTTAAAACGGAATGGTAACACAGGCGTAAAGGATCGGCGGGCGTAGGTTACGGGTGCTCGAACAGGCATCCACGGTATGCTTTGCAACGGCCACTCGGTCTGGCTTCAAAACCTCATCGGTGGATCGATTGCCCACCACGGGTGGAGGTCGTTTGCATGAATACGCCGATCATTGATGAGCCGCGTACTACGCCGCGCATGGAACATCGAGAGGGAAAGATTGCCCGTACAATCGAACAACAGACCGCGAAGGTCCCGTCCGATTGGTTCCTTTGGGCCGCCGTAGGATCGATGGCCGGGTCGCTGGCTATGAAGATTGCTGGAAGCGATAAGACCGCGAACTTCATCGGCCAATGGGCGCCCACGTTTCTGATCCTCGGGCTATACAACAAAATGGTAAAGTTACACGGCTCGGAAGGGATGTAAGGAGGAGCGGCGCTGTGCCGCTCTTCTGAGAATCGCTTGTGCCGGCACGCCACGATTCGGTCGGTGGTTACTTGCCTACCAGGTGCGGTGTGCTCCGGTTGTTTTCCAGGCAGACGAACTCGATCAGATCGGTATCGGGCATGAGGCGCTGTTGGAGCTTTACGGTCCAGGGCTTGGTGAAAGCCTTGGGGTCATCGATGGTGGCCTCGATTTCCAGCGTCCCGTAGTTGGGGCGGCGAAAGCGCTCGGTCATACGACCTGCCGTAGTCACGGGCGTGCCTTCTTCATCCAGCCAACCGATGTCGCGGAAACCGGTGGTCTCGGCGACGAGGGTGTCGCCTTCCCAATGGCCAATGGAATAACCGAACCACCAGGGTTCTGCGGCGGGCCCTGGCAGGGGACGGCCATCCGTGAAGATCTGCCGCAAACCGTTGTTGGCTTCGTACATGATCAGCACGAGACCGGGCGTCTGCACGATTTTCCGAGGCTGCGGATGGCTGTGAAGCTGTAATGGGTGAAGAGGCAGGCAATGGGCGTCGGGATGATCCTTGCTGTTTTCCGCCAGGCGCTGCTTGCGGAGTTCCGCGGCCCAAGGCTGGAGCGGCAAACCGCCGGGGACTGCCGAAGGGAGATCCTGAAAAGGCCGGGGTCCGGGCGCCGGAGCCGCACCGAACGTCACTGCGGGAGGCGGCGGTGTTCCGGGAACCATTCCGCGGTCCCAGACGCCGGAAAGATCGGGGTGTCCGTTGGCCGTTTTGGGGGTCGGTGCTTCCAGCTTCACGCGCCCATTAGCTGTCCGTGGTGCGGCCGGCGCCAGGTAGGTAGGCCACTGCGCCTGGAGTGCGGGAAGGAGTGCGATCCCGAGTGCAATTGCGGAAAGCGTTGCAGCCATAGGCGTAAGCCGAAAACAGTATATACTGACGGCGGTCCACAGGGGGAACTGATGCGGTTCAAATGTTTATTGGGACTCGCGCTCGCGCTGTTGCGGGTATGCGTTGCGCAACAAAGGGGCGGTTTTGCGCAGCCGGAAGGCGTCCGTGAGGTCAGCGTCACAGAGATTCCGGGCGTGATTGGGGCGGGCGCGAAATGGACAATGGCGTGGCAGGGCACCGACAATGCGGACGGCCTCTGCGGGACAGCCGACGGCGGCCTCTTGTTCGCGCAGGAGCAGCCGAGCCGTATCAGCAAGCTGGACAAGAGCGACCACGTGTCCGTATTCCTACAAGACACTCATGGCGCGGGAGCAGTGGCAATTGATAGCCGGAGCCGAATCCTGGCGGTGGAACGAACCTGCACGGATCCGGGCAGGCGACCATCGGAATGTAAGGAACCGACCGCGGTGGCGGTGCTGGCGCCCGAACGGAAGATCCTGGCAGACAGCTACGAGGGCAAGGGGTTGGGGCGTCTGAACGACCTCGTGGTAGACAAAAAGGGCGGCGTGTATTTCAACGGCGCGGGCACTTTCTACGTGAATCCGGCGGGACAGGTGATCAGCATCGGTGAGAATATCCGCACCAACGGCATCATGCTGAGCCGCGACGAGAAGACCCTGTATGTAACGAACGGCTCGACCCTCCTGGCTTTTGATGTCAACGCGGATGGTTCAGTGAAGAATCAACGGAACTTCGCGCGTCTGGAAGCAGGTGGCAGCGGAGATGGGATGGCCATTGATGCGGCGGGGCGGCTATATGTTTCGACAGCGCCGGGCATTCAGGTGATTGGGCCCGACGGTAAGTACCTGGGGCTTATTCCAACACCGCGTAGCGCGATTAGCGTGGCCTTTTCCGGCGACGGGAAACGGACTTTGTACGTCGTGGGCAGCGGAGCGCTAGCGCCGGACGGCAAGGAATTCCAGACTCCGGCAGGAGTTCGGAACAACGCGAAAACGATCTATCGGATTCCCCTGCTGGCCCAGGGATTTGAGGGGCGGGTGAAATAGGGCCCGCACGTGCTAGTACGGTGAGCCACTGAGAATCGATATAGTTGGTACCTTTTTAAAAGGTATTAAAGGCCTTAAATACTCAATACCGTGATATTCTTTGCTGGGCAGGCCCGCTTGGTTCAAGGGTCACCTTCGCATCGCCCTGTTATCGACGATCCAATTTGACGCTCGTGTGGCAAAATGCCGCTTCCGAGCAGCGCGAAATATCCCCTCTACGGGGAGAACGGAGAATAAGAGTGAAACGGCTATCAATTCTAGTCTGCCTAGCGCTGACTCTACTTTTTGTTACGTCAGCCACGGCAGATGTAACCTTACAAGACGGCAGTTCGACGGTTCAGTTCAACCCCAATTCGCAGGCCGGCGCTTATGCCTGGACAGTGAATGGGTATGACGTTCTGTTCCAGCAATGGTTCTGGTACGGAACCAATCCCAACGGAGGTCAGCAATCCATCGATAATCTCGGAAACCTCCTTGTCACCCAGACCGACAATCAGCATGTCACCTTCAACTACGGCGCCGCGGGCGGCCTGCAGGCGGAAGTCGATTATGGCCTCCATGGCGGAGCAATCGGCCAGATGACTTCGGATCTTTCGGAGAATATCAAGTTAACCAACGCGGGCAACGCGCCGGTGGACTTGCGGTTCTACCAGTATTCGGATTTCGACCTGAACCGCTCGAATCTGGTCGATCAGGTGAAGATCGATCCCAGTTTGCGATTCGTCAACCAGTGGCCTGTGGGCGCGGGCAGTTTCGGCCCACTGCTCAGCGAAACCATAATCACTCCAGCGCCGAACCATGCGGAAGCGAACTACTATGCAAATACCTTGAATGAATTCGCTGCCAATTCGGGGCTCACGCTGAATGACGTTCTGGTCGCGGGCCCTGGCGATGTCACCTGGGCATTCGAGTGGGACAGGACCCTTGACCCTGGGGCTTCGTTCCTGATCAGCAAGGACAAGCAACTCACTCCAACACCCGAACCGGGCACTTTAGGAGTGGTTGGCGGAATCCTGGCGATTCTGGCTTGGAAGAAGCGCAGCCTGGTGCTGTAGTCGGGCTCGGCTGCTTGTTTAAATGGCGAGGGGGATGCCTCACGGCATCCCCCTCTGGTTTAGAACGACGCTGAACTACCGCGGGCAGCCCAAAGCCTGCACTTGGGCTTGGGGCACTGCGTTGGCCTGGACGCCGGCCGGCAGATCGGCTCCGCCGGGGACGAACCAGACTTCCACGCGGCGGTACTGCGCGCGGGTGTCGTTGGCACGGACGGCCTGTCCGGGCCGTTCAGTTACGGAGGCGGCGCAGAAGTTGGGCCTGGTCTGCGAAGACTGATCGGTCCCGACCGATTGACCGCTAATCCGGCTGGTTTCGAGCGCGGGACAGATGCCCGATCCGGCGCTGATCACGGCCGAAGAGTTGAGCACGCGCTGCTGGTCGAGCATGGCGGCATTGCGGCCACGATCACTCTGGTCGCGATGTCCGATGAAGATCACCCTGCTGTTCGGATCGTCGCGCAGGAGCGGAGTCAGTTGCTCGATCAGAATGCGTTTGGCGCAGTTGTTGACACGAGCACTGGACGCCGGGAAGACGATGTCATCGAGACGCCGCGCTTCCGGCTTCAAGGTAACGGTCACATTGGCCGAGTCGCGGGCTTCCGCGCCGGTCTTATCGGTCGCGATGGCGGTGATGGTCACCTGCTTGGTTTGCAGTCGGTTGCGGTTGGTCGTGTCCATAGCCACGCTGCTGGAGTCATAGGTGGTGCCGGTGATGGTCCCTTCCGAAGCAGTGTAGCGGACATTCACAGGGTCGGTACACTCGGAGCCGGTAGCCGCAGCGCTGAGAGTAGCGCGGTCGCCGAGCGCGAGTGTGGTGGGCGTCACGGTCAGGCGGACCGTCGGCGGCGCCGACATCCGGATGCGGACGTTCACTGGACCCGAGGTAGCGGAGGCGTCCCCGGAAGTCACCCGGACGGTGATCTGCTGGTTGCCTTGACGATTCAGCGTCGGCACCTGGAAGCTGGAGCCATTGCCGCCGGGAGCAGGCTGGCCGCCGATCAACCACTGATAGGTGAGGGTTGCGTCTGGGCGCGAAGCGGTCGCCATTACGGTAAGGGTCACGTTCTCACCCGGACAAACATCGCGTGCGCCTTGAATCGGTGCAACGTTGATCGTCAGCGGGGCCGGTGGGGGAGGTGGTGGTGGCGGAGGCGGCGGGGGTGGCGGAGGCGGCGGCGGCGCATGATGGCCGAAGCGGAAGGTGATTCCGCCACTGACCTGGATGGCCTGTTCGCCGCCTCGATCGGAGTCATAAAGATAACCGGGCGCCGGCGGATAGACCGGCAAGCCGAACTTCGCGGCTCGGGTCCACATCCCGCGGACATCGAAGCGAATACCGATCACCTGCGAAAGCGCGGCTTTGAGGCCGCCGCCATAGACCAGAGCGATGCTATTGGTTCCGTGCACGGGCACCGCGATGCTGCCGGCGTTGGTTGTGGCGTTGAAAGTGTTACCGCTAGTGGTGTACCAGGTATAACCGGGCCCCACCGTGACGAACGGACGAATCTTGTTTTCGCGGGGGGTCAGATACAGCATCGGGGTTAGAGCGAACTGATAGTTATGGGCCACTCCGGAGACCCAGTTGGACTGACCAAACGGACGAAGTAACAAATGGTTACTGGGGCCCCACGTAAAGGCCTCCTCAAGCCCTAAGTGGCTGGCGAAATCTTCGTCCACGCGAGCACCGACGATAAAGTTATCGTCCAGCCGGTGACTCCGGTTGTGCCAACTGGCATAGGCTTGAAACCACTGCCATCCTCCAAAGATCGAGACATCGGCAATAGAGTAATCACCGGATGACGTCGAGGACTTGGGCGTAGAAGCAGGCTGAGAAGCAGCCAGTCCAGCCAAGGCCAGCGTGAGCACCAGAGAACCAACAATTCGCCTCAACAATCTCATCTTCACCGCATTCTCCTTTCAAGCTCCTTCATTGATAGTAATGCGTGGATGGCCCCTCCGCATTCTAGCGGGCGGCCAAATCCGACCCCATGGGAACCGTGCGAAAAACACCGCGGCGCGGCAATAGCACAAACAACATTTCAGGATTGGATGGCAACACCACGACCGCCGCCGCATAAGTTGCGGGGTGGCCTTCTTCCACTGCTGGCTGCCAATCGATTCCTTTATTAGCTGATATGAGTACGTGGCCGTCCTGAACAACGATGAACTCATCTGGGCGGGTGGGATGCGTAATAACCAGCGGTACGGTGCCGCGAAAACCGGTGGAAGCGGAAGCCCAGGAACGGCACCCGTCCGTGGAGCGGAAGAGGCCGTGGGAGGTAGCCGCCAATGCGACTCCACCGGGCAAAGGACTCCCGGTGAGCCCGTACCACTCAGCCTCGGCCAATGGGGATGCGCAAGTTTGCCAGGTGCGGCCGCCATCGGCGCTGAGGTAGGCAGCGAGGTTGTTGCCAGCGGCAACAACCTCCGTACCGGAGGATTGAATCCATTGCACCGGCTGGTCGGGTGGCCCTAACGCCACCGCTCGCCACGAAGTGCCCCCATCGTTACTTCGGAACAGGCCCGAGGCAGTCCCCGCCAATACTGCGGCGCCGGTGCCCGGCAGCACGGCCAGCGCGCGAACGGTTCCATCACCCGGCGCACGAATATGGGTCCAAATGCGGCCGCCATCGGTAGATTTGAGCATGCCCCGGAATGCCGCGGCATACAGTAAGTTGGGCTTCTCCGGGCTCGCTGCCAGCAGCCGGGGATTTTCCCCAGCCAGCGCGGTCCGGCCGGCGATCAGGTCCCAACTATGTCCCAGATCTTCGCTGCGGAAGATGCCTCCTCGAACCCCTTCATAAATGCTGGATGCGTAAAGAACCTTTCCGGCACCGGCAAGTGCGGTCAGGTTGTGATCCGAAAAACCGATATTGGCGTCGCTAAAGGTGCGGCCCGAGTCAGTACTAATGAGTATTCCCGAGCTAACCGCGGCCGCATAGACACGCTTGGCATCGTTGGGATCGAAGGCAATCGATTTGACCACCTCGGGAGATACTTTGGTCCAGGTCATGCCGCGATCCGACGATCGGACGAGGCCGGAGGTCGTCGCGGCGAAAACGACATCGGACTGCTGCGGATCGCGCGTTACCAGATAAACCCGAAACGCTCCCGGCGGGGTGGGCAGACGGGCCCATAGTTTCCCGCCATTAAAAGTACGATACACGCCGCTGCACGCGCTGGCCAGGACGACATCGGGCGAGCGCGGGTCGGGCGTGATACTGAAGACATCCGAATCGTCGAGCATGCCATCGTGGATGGATGTCCAAGTGGCCCCTCCATCGGTGGTGCGCCAGGGCAGGTGGGTAGTGCCCGCATACAGAGTGTTGCGCTCATAAGGATGGAAGGCCAGGGAGACCACCGGCTGCAAGCCGATATCTTCTTCCGGCGAGATCCGTTTCCAGTTCTCCCCGGCATCCTCGGAAAGATATACGCCATCGGCTGTTCCCGCAGCCATGATGTCCGGGTTGGCTGGAAATAGTGCGAGCGACCAAACCGCCTTGCCCTGTAGGCCTGGCAGGCGCGCCCAAGTTTCTCCTCCATCGGTGGTGCGGTAAAGACCCGATAGCGAGGCGACGCTGTCCTCCATGCCGACGTACCACGTTCCCGCTTGCTTGGGATGCAGTTGTAGCACATGCATTTCTCCGGACAGTTGCCGCGGGAACGAAACATTCGTCCAGGAAGCGCCGCCATTGCGCGATTCATAAAGGATGCCGCCGCGAGTGCCGGCCACGAGGAAATCGCGCTGTGCAGGGGTCACCGCAACGAACTCAGCCTCACCGCCATAAGGTCCAGTGGGCTGCCAGGCGCCGTATACCGCCGGGCATAACGCCGCGATCGCAAGCAGCCCGATGCAATTCGAGCTTCGCACCCGGAACGACGATTTCTTCAGATACAGACAACGAGGCATCTTGATCCAGAATACAGCGATTTATCTTGAGTGCGGCGCAACTTTAACGCAGGCATAATGATCTTCCGGGCTTGCCTTTGCATTTCCGCCGTTTTCCTGGTAACTTCGTTTACCGTCTGCCTTCCATGAAACGAAAAATCTCACTTACCCTCAACGGAAAGCGTACCGCGGATGAAGTCGAGCCGCGGCTGCTGCTGATTCATTATTTGCGCGAAACGGCTGGTTTAACGGGGCCGCACATCGGCTGCGAAACGTCCACGTGCGGAGCCTGTACAGTGATGCTCGATGGCAAAGCTGTGAAATCGTGTACAGTTTTCGCTGTACAAACGGATGGGCGCGAGGTGCTTACCATCGAGGGACTGGCCGCCAATGGCCGTCTGGACCCGATGCAGGAAGCTTTCTGGAACGAGCACGCGCTGCAATGCGGTTTCTGCACGCCGGGGATGATCATGACCGCTAAGCAACTGCTGGCGGACAATCCCAACCCGACCGAGGCGGAAATTCGCAAAGGACTGGAAGGCAACCTGTGCCGGTGCACGGGGTACCAACATATCGTCAACGCCGTAAAAGCGGCGGCAGCGAAGGCGGGGGCGTAAATGGCGACCACTACCGTCAAACCCGACACTTTGGTCGGCAAAAAGATCCGCCGGCGGGAAGACCCCCGGTTGATTACCGGCACCGCTACCTACGTGGACGACATCAAGATGCCGGGAATGCATCATGCGTGCATCGTGCGCAGCCCGCACGCGGCAGCGCGGATCAAAGGAATCAATGTCAAACCCGCGCTGGGACGGCCCGGCGTGGTGGCGGTGTTCACTGGCGCGGATGTGAAGGACGCCGGCTCGGTCCCTTGCGTGGCGAATCTGCCGGGTTTGCGTGTCCCACCTCATCCCATGCTGGCGCAAGACCGCGTGTATTTCGTGGGCCATCCCGTGGCCGTCGTGGTGGCCACCGACCGCTATATCGCCGCAGATGCGGCCGACGCGGTTGAAGTGGATTACGAAGAGACGCAAGCCGTTGCCGATCCTGAGAAGGCGCTCGCCTCGGGCGCGCCCGCCGTCCACCCGCAATGGCCCGACAATACGGCATTCACTTTCCACCAAGAAGGCGGAGACATGAACAAGGCGTTTGCCGAAGCGGACGTCATTGTTAAAGAGCGAATCGTCAGCCAGCGCCTGGTGCCCAATCCCATGGAGACGCGCGGAGTAGTGGCGGACTGGCGCGCGGCCGAGAAATCGCTGACCCTCTATTCTTCGAGCCAGGCGCCGCACCTATTAAGAAGCCTGCTGGCTTCGATTTTCGGAATCCCGGAAAACCGGCTGCGTGTGGTGGCGCCCGAAGTGGGCGGCGGCTTCGGCTGCAAGATCGACGTCTACGCCGAAGACATGCTCATGACCTTCGTGAGCCAGCGCATCAACAAGCCGGTGAAATGGGTGGAATCGCGGCGCGAGAATTTCACCTGCACCATTCATGGGCGTGGGCACGTGGATTATTACGAGTTGGCGGCCAAGCGCGACGGCACCATGCTGGGGCTGAAGCTGAAGATCATCCAGGACCTCGGCGCTTACATGCAGTTGTTGACTCCGGCGATCCCGACGCTTTCGGTACTCATGATGCCGGGGCTTTACCGGTTCAAGAACATCTCGGCGGATGTGATCGGCGCGTTCACGAATTGCGTCCCCACCGACGCGTACCGCGGTGCGGGACGCCCCGAGGCAACGCATGGAATCGAGCGGATGGTCGATGTTCTGGCCGCGGAATTGAAAATGGACCCCGCCGAGTTGCGCATGAAGAACTTCGTCCGCAACGACGAGTTTCCGTTTGCGACGGCTACCGGCCTAAGCTACGACAGCGGGAACTACGCCCTGCCGCTCCAAACGGCCATGGACACGGTCGGTTATGGCAAACTGCGAAGCGAACAGCAGGAGGCGCGCAAGCAGGGCAAGCTGATGGGAATCGGCATGTCCGCCTATGGCGAAATCTGCGCCTTCGGACCCACGCCCGCCACGCCTACCGGAGGATGGGAAAGCGCGACGGTGAAGATCGAGCCCAGCGGCAAGGTGACCATTATGACCGGCGCGTCACCTCACGGACAAGGCGAAGAAACCACCTTCGCGCAGATCGCCGCCGACGAACTTGGCGTGGATATCGATGACGTGGTGGTGCTGCATGGCGATACCTCGCTGGTGCAGTACGGTATTGGCACCTTCGGCAGCCGCGGCACGGCTATTGGGGGTACGGCCCTCTACTACGCACTGCAGGAGCTCAAAGGTAAGATCAAGAAATTCGGCGCCACGCTGCTGGATAGCGAAGACGTAAGCTTGGCCGGCGGGTCGGTGGTGCATGAGGCCAGCGGGAAATCGGTTTCGTTTACCGAGGTCGCGGCGGCGGCGTATCGCCCGATGAAGTTGCCGCCCAACACGCAGCCAGGCCTGGTGGCTACGCATTTCTGGGAGCCGCCCAATTTTACGTTCCCGTTCGGCGCCCATATTGTTGTTACCGATGTAGATCCGGAGACGGGGCAGGTGTCCATCCGCCGGTATGTGGCGGTAGACGATTGCGGCAACATTATCAACCCGCTACTCGTCGCCGGCCAGGTGCATGGCGGCGTGGCGCAAGGGCTCGGGCAGGCACTCTGGGAGCAGGCGGTGTACGACGATAACGGCCAGCTTGTTTCGGGTGAGTTCACCGATTACGCCATGCCGCGGGCACACATGATGCCATGGATTGAATCCGAGCACACCGTGACGCCTTCGCCGGTAAACCCGCTGGGCGTGAAAGGGGTAGGCGAAGCGGGCACCATAGGCTGCTCGCCCGCGGTAGTGAACTCGGTGGTGGATGCGCTTGCGCACCTGGGCGTGCGGCATCTGGATATGCCGCTGACACCCGAGAAGCTTTGGAAAGTGATTCAGGCAGGAGGCCGCGCGTGATTCCCGAACCGTTCGAATATTCCGCACCCGCTTCGCTGCAGGAAACGTTTCAACTAATCGCGGGCGGCGAGAGCAAGGTATTGGCCGGCGGTATGAGCCTGATCCCGCTGATGAAGCTGAGGCTGGCGTCGCCCGAACACGTAGTGGACCTCGGCCGCGTGCCCGACTTGAACCACCTCACGGAAAGCGGCGGCATGTTGCACATCGGCGCTACAGCCACTCATCACGATATCGAGATGTCGCCGCTGGTGCGCGGGCGCTGTCCGCTGCTGGCCGAAGCGGCAAGCCATATCGGAGATACGCAGGTCCGCAACCGCGGTACGATTGGCGGCAGCATCGCGCATGCCGACCCGGCGGCGGATTACCCTGCATCGCTGCTCGCGTTGGAAGCCCAAATCCGGTTGGCGTCGGCGAAATCCGACCGGACCGTCGCGGCGACCGAGTTCTTCCTCGATCCATTCACAACGGCGCTGGAACCGGGCGAACTCATTGTCGAAGTGCTGCTGCCCGCAGAGGCTGGTAAAGAAGGCTATCGATACGAAAAGCTGCAGCATCCGGCTTCGGGATTCGCAATTGTTGGAATAGCCGCTCGCATCGTCAAAGAGGGCGGCAAGATCGCCATGGCGCGAATTGGCGTGACGGGGATGGGCCCGCATGCGTTCCGCGCGCTGGCAGCCGAAAAGCTCCTCGAATCGGGCGCTACGGTGGAACAAGCCGTAGCCACGATTGGTGAGGGCGAAGAGGCCAATGCCGATCTCTACGCTTCTGCCGATTACCGCCGCCACCTGGCACGCGTACATGCCAAGCGCGCGATCACGGTGGCGCTATCGAGGGCCTCGTGAAGATTAGCGGGGCTCACGTGATTCCCCTACCGCAGGAGCGCGCTTACGCTCTGTTGCGGGATCCGGTGGTGCTGGGCCGCAGCATGCCGGGCTGCGATGCTTTGGAGCAAATTGGCGACGGCGAGTACCACATGAAAATGAAAATGGTAATGGCCAGCATCTCGGGGCTGTTCGACGGCAAGGTTCGGATAGCGGAGCCAAACCCCTACACCAGCTTTCGTTTGATCGTGGACGGAACCGGCAAAATCGGCTTCATGCGGGGCGATGGGCTGCTGACGCTCTCGCCGGTGGATGGCGGCACCAGTGTGCAATACGACGGCACGGTCGAAGTGGGCGGGACGATTGCGGCTGTGGGCCAGCGACTACTGGACACCACCTCCAAAATGATCATCAAGCGCTTCTTCGATAAACTGAGCGCGGAAGCCGCCAACATGGGAGGCGTGGTCGGTTCGGGAGGTTGAAATGCGCCGGTGGAGCTTGCTCGTCTTCGCGTCTTTGTGCCTGTGGGGGCAAACGCCGCCCGGTACGGTGACCGTCTTCGAAGGCGCAAGGCTCATCGCCGGCGACGGCAGCACCATCGAAAACTCCGCGTTTGTCGTCGCGGATACGCAGTTCACCGCCGTGGGACGGAAGGGTGAGCTAGCGGTTCCACCCGGCGCCAGGCGGGTCGATCTCACCGGCAAGACGGTGATGCCGGCCAAGGTCGATCTGCACGGCCACATCGGCTATCAGCACGATGTGGACGGCACCATGGCGAAAGAGTATTACACGCGTGAGAATCTGATCGACCATCTGCAGCGGCTCGCATATTACGGGTTCAGCGCCATTATTGGGATTGGCGATCTTGTGGACCGTTCCGACTTGCATGGTGGCCGCACCAACTGGGGAGATGTACCGCTGCGTGTTCGGGACGAGATCGTGCCGGGAGCGGCGCTGTTTCGCACGGCGGGTCCTGGGATCGCCTGGCCGGGCTCGGGCGCGAATGGCCACCCTTCCCGGATGGACGTTCCGTACCCGGTAACGACCGTTGAAGAGGCGCGCGTGGCGGTTCGGGACAACATCCGCATGAAGCCGGAGTTCATCAAGATCTGGGTGGACGACCGGGGCGGCCGGGTGAAGAAGCTGACGCCGGAACTGTACCTTGCCATCATCGACGAGGCGCATAAGAACAATGTGCCGGTTGCCGCGCACAACGTCACGCTCGCCGACGCCAAGGTGCTGATGCGCGCGGGGGTGGAGGGCTGGCTGCATCTGCCGGTAAGGATGGGCGAACTACCGGATGACGAACTGATCGGCATCATCAAAGATCGGATCGCCAAGAACGACCGGCCGAACCTGTGGTTTAATCCGGGCGCCGGCTGGACGGCAACCAGCCGCGAGGACTGGAACGATCCACTGCTGCGCGACACCGTGCCTGCCCAGCAGATCCAAGTGCAGTGGGGCGATTATCTCGCCAAGCTGACACCGGATGTGGTGGAACGTGCGCGGCGCAACCTGAAGCAGATGGGTGAAACCAATGCTCTGAAGTTGCGTGCGGCGGGAATGAAGATCGTACTGGGGAGCGACACCGGGCAAACGCGGTTCTTTATCGGCTGGATGGGCCAACTGGAGATGGAGAACTGGGTATGGATGGGGCTGACGCCGATGGAGGCGATCGTGGCCGCGACGCGCGATTCGGCGGAGATGGCGCATCTCAACACTGGGATGATTGCGCGCGGCAAGAATGCCGACTTCATTGTGCTGGACGCCAACCCGCTTGACAACATTGTGAACAGCCGGCGGATTAACAAGGTGTATCTAAGAGGCCAAGAGGTCGACCGGGCCGATATGCGTGCCAAGTGGCAGGCGCGGTTCCCGAAGGTAGTGGCGGCACGCTAGCATTTATTTCGAGCCGCTGACAACTTGTTCCAACGTGAGGCGAATGAATCGCTGATAAGGGATTCCCGCACGGGCTGCACGCTTTCGGACGGCCTGGTAAAGCTCCTCAGATAAACGTAGATTGATGGATTTATCTTTGGGCTTGATCTCAAAGCGCGTCAACTGTGCTCCCGAAAGATCGTATTGCGTGAGGTCGGCCTTGTCAACGAAGGCCGCTGCTGCGCGGTCGGTCTTAAAGGCCGGGATTTTCTTTTTCATAGGATTCCATTTCTTGCTTGCGCATATAGCGGGCACTAATCGGCCTGATTAGCATTTCATCGCCCCGCCGGCGAAGTGTAAAGACGATGAATACCCCTCGGCCTTTTTCCAGTTCGGCCTATCGCCCGATAACGCACCTCGCCCTGCGAATGGGCCGCATCCGGGAGAATGGCGAGTGGCCGAGCAAAGAGATTTTCGATGACCGAAACAGAAAGCCCATGCTTCTCGCACTTGGCACGGTTACCCTTGTCCCAGTCAAATGCGTTCGCAATGCAAAAATCATGGTAGCATGAGCCTATACAATTGTATAGACAAACGTGAATACTCGGTGTAATGGCGTACCTGGACCCCGAAAGGCCGGAAGAGGCCGGCAGATCTGACTATTGCGTCCCGCTCGCTTTCAAGAGCAGCGCGGCGATGCGGTCGGCGGCAGGATCTTCGAACGCGTCCGCCGCGGGCGCAACGCCGGTGGAAGTGGTGGCGGCCGGTTTCTCAACGGCGCCTTTCGGACCACCCAGCAGCGCCAGGTAGGGCGTGATGCCGGCCTTATTCTTCGCGTTGACGTCGGCTCCGTGTTCGAGCAGGAACTGGACCACCGTTTCGTAGCGATGGGTGACGGCAGCGTGCAAAGCGGTAGTTCCGGACTTGTCGGCAGCGGTCACATCATTATTGGCGCGGAACGCGGCTTCGACCGCAGGCAGGACTTTGCTTTCCGGTTCCGGTTTGCCGAAGTCGATCACGTTGACGCCGCGGCGGTCGGCATTGTTGGGGGAGCCAACGCCGGCAGCGAGCATCAAGGCGTTGGCCCCATCGGGCATGGTCAATTTGGGATCGGCGCCCCCCGCGAGAAGCGCCTGCATGATCTCTGGCTCGAGGAATTTCGCCGCCAGCAGATAGGGCGTTATGCCAACCAGCGGGGACAACAGAAAGTAATCGGTGGAATTGCGGCGCACTGGCGTGCCCTTAGTCATGCGGATGTTGGGGTCAGCGCCGTGGGCCAGAAGAGCTTTCACCAGTTCCGGATCGCTGCGAAGTATGGCGGCGTGTAAGGCGCTGTAGCCGATCCCCATATCGTTGGGATTCGCGCCTTTGTCGAGCAAGACCAGCGCAACATCCCTGTGCCCGCTGTGGGCCGCAAGCACCAGCGCGCTGGTGCCATCGGGCAGCCCGTCGTTGGGATCGGCCCCGGCGGCGAGCAGCAGACTGGCGGACTTGGCGTCGCCCGAGCGCGCCGCAAAAAGCAGGGGCGTGCTGCCGCCGCGTTCCACGGTGTAGTTCAACTCTTCCCGGCCGGCTCTTTGGGTTTGTTCGCCGACGACCGTCATTGGATAGGAGCGAGAGCGGGCCCGGACCTCGGCGCCAAACTCTATGAGCATCGCGGTCGCATCCGCGTGATTGTTGGCGGCGGCCCACATGAGCGCGGTTTGATCGTGCCCGGGTTCTTTGGCCTTGGCATCGGCGCCATGGACCAGCAATGCTTTCACCGCCGCGGCATTCCCGGTACGGGCACACGTCATCAGCACGGTTTCGCCATCCAGCAATTTGGCGTTCGGGTTGGCCTTGGCGGCCAGCAGCCGCGCGACCATCGCGGCGCTCCGGTTTTTGCAGGCCAAGTGCAGCGGGGTAGCGCCGAGATCGTTGGGCGTGTCCACGCGCGCGCCGGCGCGGATCAGGGCATCGGCCGTAGCCAGATCGTCGCGATAAGTGGCCCAATGAAGGGCGGTAGCGCCATCACCCTGCTGCGCGTTCACGTCGGCATGGTGGTCGAGGAGTGAGTGAACTGCTGCCGAATCCTGGTTCTTTACGGCTTGGATCAGGCGCAGATCGGGAGTGGCTGCGAGAGCTGCGGCGGCGGAGATAACGAAGAGTGCTATGAGCGAGGGGACCGCTCCCTTGCCGTCACGGCTCGGTAACGAGAGGGAAGCGTTCCGTTTCATGACCGGCCCATAGCGAGCATCGCGGGATCGACCCGGCCGTTGCTGTCGCCGATGCGCTCCCACTTCACGCCGAATTGATCCATGAGCGTGAGGTGCAGGTTGGCAAGCGGGGTTCCCTTCATATTAGTGTGGCGGCCGCCTTTCAAGTGTCCCGCGCCGCCACCGGCCAGCAGGAACGGAATATTCACCGGTGCGTGCGAGTTGCTATCGGCAATGCCAGCACCGTAAATCAAGGTCACATGATCCAGAAGTTTGCCGTCTCCATCTGGAGTGTTGCGCAGCTTGTCCATCAGGTAAGCGAACATTTTCACGTGATAGGCGTTAATCTTGGCGGTCTTGGCAACCTTCTCCGGCTCGCGCTGGTGGTGCGAAATGGGGTGATGGGCGTCGGGCACGCCGATCTGCGGATAGGTCATCCCGCTCTGCTCGTGCCCAAACATGAACGTGATGACGCGAGTGAGATCGGTTTGATACGCGAGAACCATCAGGTCGAAGATCAACTTTACGTGATCTTCCCAGTTCGCCGGAATTCCGGCCGGATGCTCCACTAGCGGAACCTGTTGGTTCTCCCTTTCCGCGATCTGAATGCGGCGTTCCACACCGCGGACAGCATCGAGGTACTCGGTGAGCTTGGTGCGATCGCTTTGCGGGAGCGAGCCCTCCAGATGGGAAACTTCCGCAGTTACGGAATCGAGGATGCTTTTTTGCTCGCGCATGCGCCCGAGGCGCTCCTTGGGATCGGTGCTGCTGCTATCGCCGAACAGGCGCTCAAAGATAAGGCGCGGATTGTTTTGCGTGGGCAGCGGCGTAGCGGGGCCTTTCCAACTAAGGGTGTTGGTATAGGGGCAGGCATACCCGGTATCGCAACTGCCCGCCGTTTCCCCCGATTCGATCGCCAGTTCCAGGGACGCAAGCTGCGTACTTTTTCCAAGCTCCTGGGCTAGGATCTGATCGACCGAGATGCCGGCGTCGAGCCAGGTTTCGCTGGTGGGCGGCGAAATGTCAGTGAGGAAGCGAGTGGTGGCTTTGGCATGGGCGCCGCCCGGCCTCCCCGGCGTCGGGATGCAATTGAGCCCGCTCAAGATCTGGAACTGGTCGCGGAATGGTTCCAGCGCGCTCAAGGTCGGCGTGATTTCGTAATCCGGCCCTTCCTTCTTAGGCAGGTAGTTCTCCATGATCATGCCGTTCGGTACATAGACCACGCCGAAGCGGTTGACCGCTGGGACGGCCGCGGAGAGAGCCGGGGTCATGCTGTCAATCAACGGCAATGCGATCGCCGCGCCCATTCCGCGCAACATCGCGCGGCGCGATAGGGCCTTTCTGGTGATAATCATTTGTGAACTCCCTCATTGCTGGCGGACAGAACTTTGTCATTCGGGGCCAAACCCATGCCGAAGGCGGGACTATTCACGATGCCCGAAATGATGGCCGACCAGCGGTACTCCTGGGATGCGGCATCGCGCGCAATCTTGCGAATCGTGGGATAGTCCGATGATTCGATTCCGCGGCCGATCGCATATGCCAAGAGCTTTTCAGTAAAGGTGCGGACGAAATCTTCCGAGTGGCTTCCGATGAGCGCGCGCAGGCCCTTGATGCCTTCGAAGCGCGTACCGTCCGGCATTGAGGCGGCAGCATCGATCAGCGCGCCGTCACTTTGGGTGCGCCACTTACCGAGTGCGTCGAAGTTCTCGAGAGAGAAACCAAGCGGATCCATGCGGACATGGCAGGAGGCGCAAACAGCGGACTGGCGATGGAGCTCCATGCGCTGGCGCAGCGACCTTGGCTGGCCATCCTGCCCCGCCTCCTTCAAAACAGGAACATCGGGCGGTGGTGGCGGAGGAGGAGCGCCGAGAAGAGTGGCCAGCAGCCATCTGCCGCGCAGAGTCACAGAAGTGCGGTTGGGATAGGATGTGATGGCGAGGATGCTGGCTTGCCCGAGCAGGCCGCCACGCACGCCATCGGTGAATTCCACGCGGCGCAAACGGGGACCATAGATATCGGGGACTCCATAGTGCTTGGCCAGCCGTTCGTTCAGGTAACTGTAATTGGCGGTGATCAGATCCACCACGCTACGGTTTTCGCGCAGTTGGCTGGCGATAAAGGTTCGGGTTTCCTGGGCCATGGCATCGCGCAGGCCCTCGTCGAACTCCCGGTAGAGATCGGTATCCGGGAGCAGGCCGGCCAGCTTGCTCAATCCGAGCCACCGATTCGCGAACCCATCCACGAGCGCTTGGGAGCGCTGGTCATGAAGCATGCGCTGCACTTGCTGTTCCAGCACCTTGGGATCTTTGAGCCGCCCGCGAGAGGCAAGGTTCAGCAGTTCGTCATCGGGGACGCTGCTCCAGAGGAAAAACGACAACCGCGACCCCAGGTCGAGGTCGCTCAGCCGGTACGGTGCATTGGGCGCCACATCGGCCGGGACGGCTTCCACTCGGAATAAAAAGCTGGGAGCAGCGAGGATGCGCTCCAAGCCCTGCTGAATGCCCGTATCGAAATCCTTTTCCGCGCGGCCAGACCGGTAGAACTCGAGGAGTGTATTCAGATCCACGTCAGTCACGGGACGACGGTACGCGCGGGTGGCTAGTGCGGAGAGAATCTTGCGAGCACAGGGTTCTTCGGCTGCAGGAGTGTTCGGGGTGCAGACGAAGATCTTCCGGCGAGTCGGTGAATCGGCGTGGGAAACGGCTCCGTACGGTCCGCCGATCATCACGAACTCGACGCCAGGATTCCCGTGGTAGTACTCATTGGTGGTGCGCGCGAAACCGATTTGGGGCGGTTGCTGAACGCCTTCCTGCTCCCAATACTGGCGGACAAACGAAATGCCAACCTGGTGTTCGCCGGCCTTCACCGGAACCCGAATCTCGAGACCGGCATCGGCGGTGTGCATGTAAACCTCGAATTCCGGACTTCCCTGCGTATTGCCGGCGAAGGTTTCGGGCATGGTCATGCCCTTGGCGGCGCCACCCACGGTGAGGCGCTTGAGGCGGAGGCCATCGAGGCGAATATCGATCTGGTGCGGCTCGCCCATACCGACGATGTACTCGTAGTACTGACGGCGTAACAGAACTTTGATGGTGTATTCGCCATCGAGCGGGAAGTAGTGGCGGATGAGGCCGCCGCCCTGCGAGCCGAAAGGCAGATCTTCATCCATCTGGTCATCTTGCGGAAGCAGCTTGGAGTACTTGACCGTCTCGACGCCGGCAGGCAAGGTGGGGTCGCCAAGTGCGAGACGGCTGACAGTACGGGCAGCCGCAAGGTAGTTCTCCAGTAGCACGGGCGAGACCGAGAGTACGCTGGCGACGTTATCGAAACCTTCCTGGTCGCTGTCATCCGCGGGGAGCAGCACCCTTCCGTCGACGGGGAGGCCCAGCAAATCCCGGATGGCGTTGGCGTACTCCGTCCGGTTCAGACGATGTACCGGGACGCGTCCCGGACTCGGTTTGGCCGCAGCCGCCGCATCCAGCGCGCCCTCGATCTCGGCCGCGACTTTGGCGTACGTGGCTTTATCGGGTCGCGGCATGCCAGCGGGAGGCATTTCGCCGGTGCGTAGCTTCCGCGCCACCTTTTCCCACTGCGCCGAATGATCGCTTATGTGATCGAGACCGGTGATATCCAGCACCAGACCCGCGGTCTTCAGCTTGGCATTGTGACAGCCCGTGCAATACTGCTGGATCATGGCTTTCGCGGCCTGCGAACGAGGCGGATCGTCGCCGCGTAGAATCAGTGGAATGGCTGCGATGGACGCGAGCGCGAGGGCGGTGCAAACCATTGGCCGAGAAGCCATGTCGCCAAAATACTAACGAATACAGATGTGGTCGTCAATCGGTCTGGGCGTGCGCCGCGCCTTTCGGGCCTCCCATCCATATGCACCTCCTACTGGCAGGGGCCGGCGTTTTCCAGTTCCTTGGTGATGGTCAGCAGCCGGCATCCGGACATATCTACTTTTCCCATCGGCACGCCGTTCCAGTTCAAGTCAGCGCCCACCCATTGCCCCGGAATCGTCACCCGCATCTCATTCACGGTCCGGCTGACAATCTGGATTTCGCTGGCAGCGCTATCGTATCGCGCCTGGACGCGTGCCGTCACCGCTGCCGCCCGCACCGGCAGCAGAATCCGGGTTTCCACGCGCATGCGATTCTTGCCGCGCTGCACCATGGCGACCGCCGGCTTCTCTTCCTTGATCTGCGCCATCATTCCCACGTACTGCCGGGCGTCGGCGATCTGTTTTCCGTCGAGCGCCACGATGCGGTCGCCGGCCTTCAGCGGCCCGTTGTACTTTTCCGGCAGCGAAGAGACCAGCACCCCCGGCCCCGGCGCATCCGCTTGAAATGCGAATCCGCCCAGATCGAGCGCGGCTATGACGGTTGGCTGTAAACGGCTGGAGGGCAGCACATCATTGCGCGCGGCCGCATCGAACTTGGTCATCGCAATCCAATAACAGCGGCCGAATGATGGCTCGTCGGTCTCGCAATCGATGGCGGGTGGATATGGGTCGCGGGTGTGCGTCTTCAGCCACTCGAAAACGGCCTCTATCGGCACCTTCTCCGCCTGCCGCCACTCGATCTCGATCTCCGCGGACTTCAACTTTTCGGCCAGCTTTTCGTCGTCCGCACCGGGGCTGATCCACAACACGGGCACGTTGTGAAAATTGCCGGCGTACAGGCGCCCACTATCGATGGCCGGTTGCGGCGACCCGCCCAGTGCTACGGCCGCCGCCCAAAGATCCGGCGTGCGCGATGCCGTGTAAAAGACTGCGGCCACCGCGTCCCCCCGGCCGGCGAGGTAGATCCGCGCGTTGTCCACGCTCCCCTGCTCTATGGCGGCCTGTACGGCCGCTTCCAGCGCTTGTACCCGCATGTCGATATTGGCGCCGGCGGCCGTTGGGGGTGCGACCACCTCCCATCCGATCGCCTTCGCCCAGGTCTGCCACTGCGGCGCGTCGCCCGCATCGATCAAGGCTATGGCGGGTTTTGCGGGCGGCGCCGGCTGCGCCCAAAGGCTAGTCGTGCCGCATGCGAGAGCGAATTTTCTTAGCCAGCTTTTCAATTTCTTCCGTTTTCTTGACCGTGGTCAGAGAGAAGACGAACCGGTCCTCGCGGTCGAGGGCCTCTTTCAGTTCGGCCGCGAGGTCCGCCAGACGGGTGGCGTCTTTCACGTTCTCCTCGTGTTCCGCCTTCAGGATTTCGTCGCGCTGCGATTTCCCGCTGGGCAGGATCACATCGGAATGCTGCCCGGGTGGCGTGACCGGCGGCAAATCGCCCGGCTCCTGGGCCAGAGCCGCGCCGAAGAAAAGGGCCATGCACAACGTCACGGCGCCGCGTCGCAATGTGCTTTTCATGCCAGAGACCTACCCGTATAATATCGCCGGGCAGGGCCAAGGGAGGAGGGCTCCCGTTCGCGCTACAGTATACCTTTACCCTTTGGAGCCCCGTATTGTCCCTAGTCCAACTGGAGTCCGGCGCACTGGAGCAGGAGCTCAAGCGCCAGCTCGAAGGTGAAGTCCGCTTCGATACCATCTCGCGCACGCTCTATTCCACCGACGCAAGCGTCTACCAGATCCAGCCGCGCGGCGTGGTGATCCCGAAGAGCCGCCGGGATATCCTGCGCGCGCTCGAAATCTGCCGGAAGCACCATTGCCCTGTCACTATGCGCGGCGGCGGCACCTCGCAGGCGGGGCAGACGATCGGCGAAGGCCTCCAAGTGGATACTTCCAAGTACTTCAATCGGCTACTGGAGGTGAATGTCGACGAGCGCTGGGCGCGCGTGGAGCCGGGCATCGTACTCGATGAGCTGAATGCCCAACTCGCGCCGCATGGCTTACGCTTCGCTCCCGATATTTCGACTGCCAGCCGCGCCACCCTCGGCGGCATGATCGCCAATAACTCCGCCGGCGCGCGCAGCGTTCTCTATGGCAAGACGATTGACCATGTGCTGGAACTGACTGTCGCGCTCTCGGATGGGAGTGTGGCTCATATGGGCGAGGTTGCGCGCGACTCGGTTCCCTCGGGTGACACTCTCGAAGCCGCCTGCTACCGGACGGTCTTGAAACTAGCGTGCGAGCATGCCGATCAAATCGAGCGCCGTTACCCCAAAATCCTGCGGCGGGTGGCCGGCTACAACCTCGACGAGTTCACTGACCCTGCCCGGCCAGTCAATCTGGCCAAAATGATCGTGGGCTCAGAAGGCACGCTAGGCATCGTTCTTGAAGCCAAGGTGCGGCTGGTCCCCTTGCCGAAGGCGAAAGCGGTGATGGTGATCAGTTTCGCCGGCTTGCTCGAATCGCTTTCAGCGGCACCTGTGATTCTCGAGCACAAGCCCTCCGCGGTCGAGGTCATGGACAAGCACATCCTCGACAATACGCGCCAGAACGCCGCTCTGGACGCCATTCGAAATGCCTTTATCGCCGGCGACCCCGAAGCCACCCTGTGCGTGGAGTTTTACGCGGATCGCAAGGAAGATCTGCCGCCGCGCCTGGAAGCGCTGGAGCGCGATTTGCGCTCGCGCGGTCTCGGTTACCACTACCATTCCGAGACCGATCTGCCGCGCCAGGCGCGCATCTGGAGCTTGCGCGAGTCCGCGCTCGGTCTTTCCATGGCGATGAAGGAAGATGCGAAATCCATCTCCTTCGTGGAAGACACTGCCGTGGCTCCGGAGCGGCTCAGCGAATACATCGGGCGATTTCTCGCGATCATTCACACGCACGGCACCACCGCCGGCATTTACGCCCATGCCTCGGTCGGCTGCCTGCACGTCCGCCCGGTGGTCAACATGAAGACCGAGGAAGGCGTCCGCAAGTTTGAAGCCATTGCGGGCGCAGTCGCCGACCTGGTGCTCGAATTCGGCGGCGCGCTCTCCGGCGAGCACGGCGATGGGCTGGTGCGCAGCCCATTCATGCAGCAGATGTTCGGCCCGGTGCTCTACGAAGCGTTCCGCGAAATCAAGCGCACCTTCGATCCCGAGGGCATCCTGAACCCGGGCAAGATCGTGGACGCGCCGCCACTCGCTTCCAACCTGCGCTTCGGCTCGACCTATCAAACGCCAAAGCATAATTCCTGGTTCGATTATTCCGAATACGGCGGCCTGGGAGGCGCGGTGGAAATGTGCAGCGGGGTGGGCGCGTGCCGCCAAAAATTGGCCGGCACCATGTGCCCCTCCTACATGGCAACACGCGAAGAATCGGCCAGCACGCGTGGACGCGCCAACGTCCTGCGCATGGCCATGACCGGCCAGTTAGGAGAAGCCGGTCTCGGCGACGACGGTGTTTACCAGGTCCTCGACCTCTGCCTCGAATGCCGCGCGTGCAAGAGCGAGTGTCCGGTGGGTGTCGATATGGCGCGCTTCAAAAGCGAGTTTCTAGCGGATTACCACCAACGCCACGGCACGTCATGGGGTACTCGTGCGCTCGGCAACGTGCACGCGGTTTCACGCTGGGGTAGCCGCTTTGCGCCATTCTCCAATTGGATTTCGGCCAGCCTGCCGGTTCGCTGGATGAATGAGAAACTGCTGGACGTGGATCGCCGCCGCAGGCTGCCCGCCTGGCAGCGCGAAACCTTTGAGGGCTGGCTCTCGAATCATACGCGCCTCGGAAACGGGAAGCCGGTGACGCTCTTCAACGACACGTTCGTGAACCACTACAACCCGGAAATTGGAGTCGCCGCAGTAGAAACTCTGGAGCGCGGCGGCTGCGGCGTGACGGTCGTGCGGCCGGGCTGCTGCGGGCGTCCCTTGATATCAAAAGGCCTACTGGCCGAAGCGCGCCAGCATGCCGCCCGGTTGACTGAAGCCCTGTTCCCAATTGCCAGCCGTGGCGAGAAGATTCTCTTCTGCGAACCCAGTTGCCTCTCGGCGGTGAAGGAAGATGCTCCCTCACTGCTGCGCGGCGAATCCCAGGAAAAGGCGCGGACCGTGGCCGGCGCGTGCCAGCTTTTTGAGGAGTTCGCGGCGGAACTCGACCTGCCGCTGCGCGCCGGTCCCTCGCGCATTCTCCTCCACGGCCATTGCCACCAGAAGTCGATGGGGCTGCTTCCGGCGACCGTGAAGCTGTTGTCGCGCATTCCTTCCGCCACCGTGGTCGACTTGGATGCCGGCTGCTGCGGCATGGCCGGTTCTTTCGGCTACAGCCGGCAGCATTACGATGTGTCGCGCACCATCGCCGAGCGAAAACTACTGCCAGCCGCCAAGGCTATGAAGCCGGATGAAGTATTGGTGGCGCCGGGAACGTCGTGCCGCCACCAAGTGGCGGAATTGGCCGGGGTTCGGGCGGTGCATCCGGCGGTGCTGATTCGGAGTTTGCTGTAGCCTACCGCTCCCTCGGGGTCGCGGCTCGGTAACCTAACTGAGCCGTGACCAAAGGGAGCGGTTCAGATCGTCATCGCGCCAAAGCCGCCATCACTCGCAAGATCGTTGCCGTGACAAAGGACGACGCTTTTTTGGAACTTCTCCACCCGGAATACAACAGGTTGCAGAGCTTAAGACAAGAAAGCGTGGAATTCAGAGAATCAGGCCGACACAGAGGTCGCCCCGGGACAACAAAAGGAGCGGATTCGCCGCCGGGCAAGACCGGCGGCGCTACTCGATTAGTGTGCGGAGCGAGTCTTCGGCTTCCGGGTACTCTCGGCCGTATCGCGGCTCACCAGCTTGTTGAAATTGCTCTGCTCGCCGCCGGCGGTGGTCTCCTGCACCATTAGAGCCAGATTCCGCTCGTCGAATTTCTCGAACCACTCGTCCCAGGAGATTTCCTCGAGCGATTCCTCGCCGCCGAAGCCGGGGAAGTTAAGCCGGATCATTCCAATATCGTTCGGGTCGCCCGTGCCGCGGACACAAGACGGGCGGGCGTCGCGTTCCTCAGCCCATTGCCGAATCTCTTCGTGATCCAGTAACGCGTGGGCGGAGTGGCCGCCGCTGCCGGAAGCGGCGGAGCGGCTTCGGGAACTGGACGAGCGGTTAGTCTTCGAGGCCGCGCTGGAGCGGGAGGATGCCGTCCGTTTCTGCGCGGTTGTGCTGCGCTTGCTGGCGGTCGAACTCTTCTTGGAGGGTGCTTTTTTCTTTGCTGCCATTGATTTCTCCCCTAAATCGAGTGTCGCAATCCGGAGAGTTCGAACGCGGCACCGGGAGAGCGGAAAGTGTGTGCGGCTCCACGTCCAAAACAAGCCGGACGTGCGGCTGCCCACTTTCACCGGGCGGCTACAATGAGACTAGTGCTTGTCTCGATTGCTTCCCCGCCTGAGCGCCCCAAATGGCTGCGCGCGCCCGCTCCCGTGGGCGCGAATTATGCGGAGTTGAAGGACCTGATCAACCGCCTGCACCTCCACACGGTTTGCGAAAGCGCCGCCTGTCCCAACGTGGGCGAATGCTGGAACCAGCGCACCGCCACTTTCATGATTCTGGGGAACGTCTGCACACGCCGCTGCGGCTTTTGCGCCGTGAGCAAGGGCGCGCCGCTGCCGGTCGATTATGACGAACCCCGGCGTGTGGCGGAAGCTGTGGCCGCCATGGGCCTACAATTCGCCGTGATCACCAGTGTAAATCGCGACGACCGGAAGGACGGCGGCGCGGAGTTGTTCGCCCTCACGATCGGCGCCATTCGCGAACGCGTGCGCGGGTGCGGCGTAGAAGTGTTGATCCCCGATTTCCAAGGCAGCCATGCCGCCGTTGAAATAGTAATGATGGCCACGCCGGATGTGCTCAACCACAATACCGAGACAGTGCCCCGTTTGTACCGTCAGGTCCGTCTGGGTGCCCGCTATGAGCGGTCCCTGGACGTGCTGGCACATGCCAAGCAGGTCGCGCCCGCGTGTCCCACCAAATCCGGCCTCATGTTGGGATTGGGGGAAACAGCCGAGGAAGTCTTAGCGGTAATGCGCGACCTGCGTGCGCATCAGGTGGATATTCTCACGCTGGGCCAGTATCTGCGTCCCTCGGCCAGGCACCTGCCGATCGTCCGTTATGTTCCTCCCGAAGAATTCGCGGACTTCCGCCAGGCTGGCTATGAGATGGGATTCGCGCACGTGGAATCGGGGCCGCTGGTGCGTAGCTCTTATCACGCTTCCCACGCCGTAAAATAACCGCCACCAAATGGAACCAGCTCCGGTCCGCCACCGCCTGCAACTGGCGGCGGCTGCCTTCTTGTTCTCCACTGGCGGCGCAGCCATCAAAGCGGCAACGTTGACGGGCTGGCAGGTCGCCAGTTTCCGGTCGCTGGTGGCGGCGGTGGTGCTATTGGCCGTTTTGCCCGAGACACGTCGCGGCTGGTCGTGGCGCATGCTACCCGTTGCCGCGGCTTATGCCGCCACCTTGATTCTGTTCGTACAGGCCACTCGGCTCACCACTGCGGCTAATGCCATCTTCCTGCAAGACACCTCGCCGCTCTATGTTCTCTTGCTCGCCCCGTGGCTCCTCCACGAGCCGATCCGCCGCCGCGATCTGCTTTTCATACTCGCGATCGGGGCCGGCATGTCGTTATTCTTTCTGGGAACGGAACAGGCGGTAGCCACAGCTCCCGATCCGCGGCGGGGCAACTGGATCGCCTTGGCCAGCGGCCTTTCTTGGGCTTTGACCCTGATGGGCCTGCGCTGGCTCGCACGCACGGGCACAGGAAACAACTCCATGGCCACGGTTGCGCTCGGCAATTTGCTTGCGTGTGCCGTTGCCCTGCCCCTGGCTTTTCCTATTACTTACTTGAATGGGGCGAACCTGGCAGTCATCCTCTATTTAGGAGTGGTGCAGGTCGGGTTGGCTTATGTCTTCGTGACCCGCGCAATCCGCTACGTGCCGGCCTTCGAGGCCACCGCGGTGCTGCTGCTGGAGCCGGTGATGAATCCCATCTGGGCATGGCTGGTCCACGGAGAAACTCCCGGATCGTGGGCCCTGGCCGGGGGTGCTATCATTCTTTCGGCTACGTTGGTCAATACCTGGCGCACGAGGACTGCCTGATGGCCGCTCGGTGGCAACCGGATCAATACTTGAAATTCGGCGGCGAACGCACGCGGCCGGTGTTGGACCTTCTGCACCGGGTCGTGCTGGCGAACCCCCGGCGCATCGCCGACCTGGGCTGCGGACCGGGAAACAGCACGGAAGCCTTGCGGCTCAAGTGGCCGGACAGCACGATTATCGGTCTGGATAGTTCGCCCGAAATGATCGAGCGCGCCCGTCAGTCATTTCCCGCAGACGCCTGGGTGGTGGGCGATGCCGCTAGGTGGCAACCCGAAGAGCCATTCGACCTGGTTTTTTCGAATGCCATGTTGCAATGGGTTCCCGATCACGAGCGCGTGTGCCCGCACTTGTTCGATCAGGTCGCGCCGGGCGGGGCTTTGGCCGTGCAGGTGCCTGCCCATTACGATTCGGTGCTGCACCGGGAAATCATTGCGCTGTCCCGCGATCCCCGTTGGGACCGCCGGATGGAAAGCGCGCGGCGATCTCTAACCAACCATCCGCCAGAGTTCTACTACGACCTGTTCGCGAGCCGCGCAGGGCGCGTGGATCTCTGGGAGACGATCTACCACCACGTGCTGGCCGGCCCGGAGGCGGTGCTGGAATGGTTCCGCGGAACTGGGTTGCGGCCTTACCTCCAGGCGTTGACGTCCGCTGAAGAGCGGCGGAGTTTCGAGGAAGCTCTGCTGGCGCGGTATGAAGACTCCTACTCCCGGCGGCAGGGTGGCCCGATCCTGTTCCCGTTTCGTCGTTTGTTTTTCGTGGTTTACCGATGACCTGGATGCACGGCGGCGGACGCGTCCGGCTCATACCCCATGCCCGAGGTTAACGTGTATGCGACCGTCCTGCAGGATTCCGCGCCCCGTGCTACTAATGAAGAAAGAGTGGGGTAATTCTCAGCGCCGAACCCACCGATTGTTATCCATGACTGCTTTTGGCTGGCTGGTCTCTTTTGGTTTAATCGCTTCGACCGGCCACGTAATCACCTTTGATCATTACCCGTTGGGGAAGACGCCGCCGGGCTGGACGGTGGCCATGACGAATCAGGGTGCGGCGCCGCGATGGGAGGTCCGCCGCGATCCTTCCGCGCCCACGCAACCCTATGTTTTCGCGCAGCTTTCTACCGACTCGCGGCAGGACCGCTTTCCCTTAGCCATTCTGGATGGGGTTTCCCTGCGGGATGGCGATGTGAGCGTCCGGCTGAAGCCAATTTCCGGCCATGATGAACAGGCCGGGGGCTTGGTATTCCGCTATCGCGACGAAAAGAACTACTACCTGGTGCGCGCCAACGCGTTACGCGACAACGTGGAGCTATATAAAGTCGAGAATGGGCGCCGTGTTCCGATTCAGCCGCGCGGTATGCCGCCGTTCGACTTCGGCATCAAGCACGATATCCAGCCGAACATGTGGCACATTCTCAAGGTGTCGGTGCACGGGAACCGGTTCCAGGTGTTTGTCAACCACCGGCGAATCCTGCAAGCCGAAGATTCCACGTTCACGAATGCCGGGAAGGTAGGGCTTTGGACGGCAGGCGATTCGATTACTTACTTTGACGATTTTCGGGTGTACCCGAAGTAGGCGCCACGAATCGGATCGTGTTCAGAATCTGGTTGAAAACATTCTGCAACTGCAGGAACTCTTTTTCCGGCGCGGTAGCCAGCGCATAGAAAGTCCCCTCCGGACGCCCCACGGTAAGCAGAACGTTCAGAGCCCTGCCTCCGGAGTAGGATTTACTCTGCAACGGGCTTACTAATCCCTCCGACCCGTCTACGTTTACACGCTTCTGCTCGGTCGATACCAAGATCAGACTGGGATCGATCTCGTGCAAATGAGCCACCAGGCTGAGCGTCGCGGTACCGAGACTCATCTGCGCGGATTCGGCCCGGTAGTAGTTGCAGGTCACACCCATCATCATGTCGATCCCTCCGCCGGGAAGCTTCACTAGGCCTCCATCCGGAGCGATGGTAACGCTACCGTCAGCGCTTCGGTAACCCTTCCAGTTGGCCGGAAAAGCTACGCGAAAGCGGTTCGAGCTCGTCTGCAACCACGTTCCCGAGGGCGCCACTCCGGGCGGCAGAGGAGCGGACGGCGTAGGATTGCCGCGCCCCACTGGCGGAAGCATGTTGATCTCGGCCTTAGCCCGCGCGAAATCGCCGGTTTCATAACCGTATTGGCGCGCCGGAAGCGTGCGGATCTCGGCTTCGATGGCGCGTTCGCGGTTCTCCGGGTTCGGATGATCGGAGAAAAATTGTGAACCAGCGCTGCCGGTTTGCGCGAGTTTCTCGAAGAAATGGGCCATCTCGATCGGGTCGTAGCCGGCCTCCGCCATCAGGTGCGAACCGAGGGCGTCGGCTTCGGTCTCCGCGTCGCGTGAGAAGTGGAGGAGCAGCGAATTTTCGCCCAATCCGAGCCCGGCATTGGCGAGTTGTCCCCCTGCCGATGCATTGCCCATAGCGGCGCCCGCGAGTGCTCCGCCGATCATAGCGACCCACCCGGTCGCTTTCTTTTTGCTTGCCTCGTGCGTCCCGTGCCTGAGGATCACGTGAGACATCTCGTGGGCCATCGCCGCCGCGAGCTGCGCTTCGTTATCGGTGGCTTTGATCAGACCCGTGAACACGAACATGGGTCCGCCGGGCAGCGCGAAGGCGTTGATCATGGGAACGTTGAGCAGCGTAAAGCTGAACGGGAAAGCGCCCTGCCTGGCTTCCGGGGTTTCGGCCAGCCGGTCTCCGATCCGGCGGAGGTACGCCTGCAGGAACTCGTCCTGCACTTCGGCATAGCGCCCCCGCACCTGAGCGGCCGAAACCTGCCCGAGTTGGATATCCTGCGCCCGCGAGAAGACGTTGAAACCCGGCTTGAGCGGATCGCCCGGCTTGCGGGCCCACACCGCGCCTGCCAAAACCAGGCTGCACCCGACCGCAGCAAGCACGCGCTTACGCGCCATATAACAAGTGCAACTCCTTATTCTTCTATTATCGCTACGTTATAATTGGCACATGTTGACGCCTACCGAGAAAATCTGGCATAACGGCCGCTTCATCCGCTGGGAGGATGCGACCATTCACGTGCTCTCGCACGTCGTCAGCTATGGCAGTTCGGTGTTCGAGGGCATCCGGTGCTACGCCACGCAATCGGGACCCGCGGTTTTCCGCATGCGCGAACACCTGCGCCGCATGATCGATTCGGCCAAAATCTACCGCATGGAGAATATCGGATACTCCGCCACGGAGTTGGGCGAGGCTATCCTGGAACTGGTGCGGGCGAACAAGATGGACTCCTGTTACATCCGGCCGATCGTGCTGCGCGGCTACGGCGAGATGGGTGTCAACCCCTTAAAGAATCCGATTGATGTGTACCTTGCCTGCTGGTCCTGGGGGAAATATCTGGGTGAGGAAGCTCTGGCGGAGGGCGTGGACGTGTGCGTTTCCAGTTGGACTCGCATTGCTCCCAACACGCTGCCGGCGCTGGCGAAGGCCGGCGCGAATTACATGAACTCGCAGCTTATGAAGATGGAGGCGTTGGCGAACGGCTATTCCGAAGGCATTGCTCTGGATGCAGCCGGCTACGTCAGCGAAGGCTCCGGCGAGAACATTTTCGTGGTGCGCGACGGCCGCATCCACACTCCCCCGCTCGGCGCTTCTGTGCTGCCCGGTATCACACGCGATAGCGTTCTGACGCTGGCGCGTGAGTTGGATATCCCCGTGGTTGAGACGATTATTCCGCGCGAGATGCTGTACATCGCCGACGAGGTTTTCTTTTCGGGAACGGCCGCGGAAATTACGCCGATCCGCAGCATCGACCGGATTCCGATCGGCAAAGGCCGCCGCGGACCGGTTGCCGACAAGCTGCAAAAAGAGTTTTTCGCTTTGATCAATGGGACGAAGCCGGACCGGCACGGTTGGTTATCGCCGGTGCATGCGGGACAGCCGGCGGGTGTGGAGTAAGGTCTTTACCGAGCCGCGACCGTGAGGGAGCGTAGCAACAGTGTTACCGAGTTGCGACCGTGAGGAAGCGGTACGCCACGTCTTACAGAGCCGCGACCGTAAGGGAGCGGTAGGAAATCCGGGAACAGCCAGGAAGGCCCGTGCGCTCGAATGGACGGGTTGACTGCCCCCGAAATCCCGCGGACAATTTCAGCCGACGCCTGCGCGACCGAACAGCTACCTCCCCCGAGATTTGCCGTCCTGCCGCGCAGCCGCCTAATGGACTCTCTCTTTTTAACCTGTGGCTGCCGGGAAAGCCAGAATGAATTGCTGCGTTCGTTCCGTTTTCAACAATTTTCTGCGCTTGTTGCTTGTTAGACTTAGCGCGATTGACTGTGGCAAAGTTGTGAATAAAACGCAAACTCAATGACCTGTTCGGGAAAAAATGCGTTCACGGAACGGCCCATCGCGATCGCCTTTGCGGAGGAGATTCGATCTGTCACCGCAAGTGCCACCGTACCAGATCGATACCTCGCTCCCGCGTGGATTGATCTTCAGGTGAATGGTTTTGCGGGAGCTGATTATAACGACGCTGCCGCCACTCCGGATGAAATTGGCCGCTCCATCCGTGCTCTGCACGCTACCGGTGTGGCCCGTTTCTTTCCGACAGTCATCACGAGCGCGCCGGGAGCCATGGAAGCGGCGTTGCGCAACCTGTCGCGCGCGAGAGCGGCGATTCCCGAGGGAGCGGCAATCGAAGGCTTCCACGTGGAGGGGCCTCATATCGCGCCAGCCGACGGTCCGCGCGGGGCGCACCCACGCGCCTGGGTGCGGCCGCCCAACTTCGGCGAATTCCAGCGGTGGCAGGATGCTACTGAGAATCGGATCCGCATTGTCACGCTGGCGCCTGAGTGGCCGGAGGCCCCGAACTACATCGAACGGATTGTGGCCGCAGGAGCGGTCGCCTCTATCGGCCACACCGAAGCCACGGCTGCGCAGATCGCCGATGCCGTTTCCGCGGGCGCCAGCCTCTCCACCCACCTTGGCAATGCCGCCCATTCGGTCCTGCCGCGGTTCAATCATATTTGGGAACAACTGGCCGACGACCGCTTAATGGCCGGCTTTATCGTGGACGGTTTCCATCTCCCCGCGGCTTTTCTGAAGGTGGCGTTGCGCGCGAAGGGAGCGGACAGAGCCATCCTCGTGACCGATGCCGCGGCCCCCGCGGGATGCCAGCCCGGCCGCTACCAACTTGGTGAAGTTGCGGTGGATCTCACGCCGGATCAGCGCGTGGTGCTCGGCGGCGGGAGCCGTTTGGCAGGCAGTGCCCTGCGGCTCGATCGCGCCATTGCAAACGTCATGCGGACGGCAGGAACACCGCTGGGCAGCGCAGCCGGCATGGCAACGCTCAACCCTGCCCGCGCCGTGGGAATTTCCGGGCGCCAACGCGGCCTCGCGCCCGGCGACCGCGCCGACCTCGTAGTATTCCGTGTCGATCCGAACACCGCAGCTCTGGAGGTAGATGAGACGTGGCTCTCCGGCCGCCTGGTCTACCGCGCCTCGCCCGATAACGAATAAGGTCCACCGGCGATACGGCCGACGGCGCGCCACTGGTACTTCACCAGGAAAAGACTTGTGAAGAAACAAGTGTTACGGGCGTATAATTTGTGACACCTCGCCTTTAGAAAGGGCGAGCTTTTTCCACAGGAAAGGTCCGAACTTAAATGGAAATTCAAATCCAATGTGCCGCCATCGTCGCGGCCGGCTTACTGGCGCTCGCTCCCGGCGCGCAAGGCCAGAGCATTCCCGGAAGTGGCCGAGTAATGATTCCCGATTCCAGCGTGGAGCACCCCGGTGATGCGGGTGTGCGCTCCCACACGCATATCCAGGCTTTCGTTCCGGATGGCGGTTTACCACAGACGGGCCCGCCCGTTTCGGGGCTTTTCTTCGAAACGCCTGCGTCCGCCGGGTGCATTTACGGTCTGGTGTCGCCGATCGTTCCGGGCTGCAATCCGAATACGGTCACCGCCAATCCCATCGGAGGCAGCAAGGCGATCGCAATCGTGGATGCTTACGACGATCCCACGGCAGCGACCGACCTGGCCGCGTTTTGCACGCAATTCGGTCTGGCGCCCGCGAATTTCACGGTGGTGTACGCTAGCGGCACGCAACCGGCCCAAGACCCCACGGGCGGTTGGGAGTTGGAGGAATCCCTGGACATCGAGTGGGCACACGCTATGGCGCCGGGCGCCAAACTGTACCTGGTGGAGGCTGCCTCCAACAGCAATGCCGATCTATTCGCGGCTGTAGCTGTTGCCAATTCGCTGGTCGCGGCGGCCGGCGGCGGGGAGATTTCGATGAGTTGGGGAGGCCCGGAATTTAAAGGGCAGCGGCTGTTCGATACCTTATTCACCCAGTCCAACGTCGTCTACTTTGCCTCTACAGGAGATGCCCCCGGCGTCGGCTATCCGGCCACCTCGCCGAACGTCGTCGCGGCAGGCGGTACCACCATCAACCGCAACACGGCTACTGGCGCCGTTCTCACAGAAACGCCGTGGGATCTCGCGGGCGGCGGCGTGAGCGCGCTGGAATCCCGTCCCACTTATCAAAACGGAATCGCCTCCATTGTAGGGGGTGCGCGTGGCGTACCGGACGTCTCCTTCGATTCCAACCCCACTACGGGTGTGTACATTCTGAGCAGCACGCCCGTTAACGGCCAGGGTGGCCCGGGCGCCTGGTGGATCGTGGGAGGCACCAGCGTAGCCTCCCCATCCCTGGCGGGAATTGTCAATTCGGCCGGCCACTTCGCGGCCTCCACTGCGGCCGAGCTCACCACCGTCTACAACAATATGAGCAACGGCGCGGATTTCCGCGATATCACTTACGGCTACTGCGGTCCCTATGCCGGTTATTTCACTAAGGCCGGCTGGGATTTCTGCACCGGCGTCGGCAGCGATATCGGCAAGCAGGGCAAGTAGAACCCGCCAAACGGAAGGCACTCGGGCTATTGCACCGTGAAATCCTGATTCATGGTGAAGACGCCCTTGGGCGTGGTGATCGTGATACGGCCTGTGCGGGCCCGTTTCGGTACCCACGCCCAGACAGCTTGTCCGGACGCCACTTCGAACTGTGTGCCGACACCGTTGAAATCGACGGCCGTCGTACCCAAAAGATTGTGGCCCCATAGGAGCACCTTGCGTCCTACCGCGCCCGTTACCGGTCGGAACGTCGCGATCCGCGGCTTGGGCGGCGGCAGTCCCGCATCGTACGCAAATAGGGTGCCGAGCTGGTACGTGCCGCCGTTGGCGGCCGTCCCATAAAGCCTGCCATCGCTGCCTTGGATTATGGAACATCCGCACTCGCCGGTGACTCCGCCGTTTTGGAAACGGTAGATTGTCTGGAACTCCCAGGTAGACGGGTTCAGCCGGAAGATACTGCTATAGCCGTCGAAACCAGTGGCGAACTTGCCTCGCGCCGTTCCGTACAACATGCCGTCGCTGGCCTCCGCCAGAGTTTCCGGAGTCCCCTGGTTGCTATCGGAGAACTCGTACAAAGTCTTCAACTGGCCCGCAGGCGTGACTTCGTACAGGCTCCCAGCCCCCGCCCTTCCGCCCGCAGGAAGCGTTCCATAGAAATTGCCGCTGCGTGCCTGCATGAGGGCGATACCGTAGTTGACGCGCCCGGTTGCGAAGTGAGGTGCAACCCACGAAAACTCCCCCTGATACGTCAGGCGAAAAATGCCGGCATCGGCTGTATGGTTCCTGAGGATCAGGCCATAGAATGCGCCATCCAAACCCAGAAATGGCGGGGTCGCCAGATAGCTTTCACTTTTCGGAAATGCGTAGAGCAGAGCCGGCATGCCGTTTGAGTCCAGCCGGTCGAAGTCAGGCCGCTCGCGGACTCGAAAAAGGCGTAAAGGGAACCATCGGATGATTGAACGGCCATCTGGACCGGTGCGCCTTGTGCGGCCGAGTCATAAGCGTGCGTAGTTACCTTGCCATCCGGCGTCACTGAGAAAAACTCGGAGAAAGTAGTGACCGGTCCGGGACTTAAGGCGGCGCCGTAGACTTGCCCGTTGAGTCCCGGCGTCAAGCCCAGGACCGCCAAGCCCGAGTTCCTTCTGGGAAAGCCATAGAGGTACTGGTAAGAGCCGCCGGAGGTGATCGAGAAGATCCCCTGGCTGGCTTGGACGATGCCAAGAAATCGCCCCGGCGCCACCTCGACGATGTTTGCCGGCGTCCCCGCTGTATCGAAAGTATGGAGTACTTTAAGCGGTGCGGGCTCCACTGCCAAAACCGGAGTCAAAACAACGCCAGCCACGAAAAGCGCGGAGGCAGCGGCGAAAATCCATAGAATCATCTTCTTTCGTGTCATATAGCTCGAGCCTCTGGAGTCGCGCAGATCCACGGCTAGAAGCCGTAGACCTGAACCCCGCTGTTGTTATAGGTGCCGGTGCACACGCCATTACCGTTGAACTGCGAGCAAAGGGCATAGGCGGGCACATAGACGAAGCCATTGGCGGCGGTCGGAATGGCATAAGGCGACGGAGCAAAGTCCGGAACTGCGGAAAGATTGGCAGGCCAGATCGGGTTCCTGCTCAAGGCGCCGGCATTGTCCAATTTGTAAGCCAGAAGGTATCCCAGGCAGCCCAAGCCTGCAGAGTGGCAACCGGGCGCCGCGTTCGGATAGGGCGCCGCCACTGCCCACACTACTGCGGCAGCAGGCGACTCGGACGGGTTGACCGTCAAAGCAAGGGCGCCGCCGGCATATCCCGTGGTGTTCGAGCCGAATGGATTGTTGGCCGTGCTGACGGGTGCAAAAGTAAATTGGCCGCCCGCCTGCGGCTGCGTCCACTGGAAAGAAGCCGGAGATTCGTTCCAGGGCCAGATCACGAGGAAGCCGCCTGAGCCAGAGGGATTCCAGTAAGCCGGCGTACGGGGCTCATCGCAAGCGGCGACGCTACAATTGACGTTGCCATAACCGGCACCCGCGGACATATTGAAGCGCGCCACTTCGCCTTGATCGTTTACCTGATATTGCCCCAGGTTCGACTGGAGCAGCACATACCCGTCGCCGCGTTTCGAAGATGTGAGCAGCATGCTCGTGCCGGCGACCGTCTGCCCCGTCGAAGAGTTGTACCAATTGTCGTCAAACAGCAGCGTCCCGGAGACTCCCAGGTCCCAGTCGTTCAGGTTCAACACTTCAAAATAGGGAGACCTGCCGTTGACGTTTTTCGTAACCCCCGGAGGGACCGCAGCAGGAACGAAATAGTTCACCGGCCAAAAGGGCGCCTGCACGGACGATGTGGATCCGGGCTGAGTGGCCCAAACGCTCGCCATGTCGGTTTGCAGCACCGCATTGCCGAAGTTCGTGAAATTCTGCATCGCCTTGATGGGCTGGCCGGCGCAATGTACCGAGCAGTTCGGACAGTAGTTGAAGCCGCCGTTCCCGGTAGCGGTTTCTTTCTCACCTTGCAGGCCATTCGCAGACAAATGGAGTATCACAAGAGAGCCGTCGATATCGCACCCGATGAACCAAATCTAAGGTCGAATCTTGGTATCGCCTATGTAAACCTAGGGAGATTTGCGGAGGCCGAGCGTGAATTCCGATTCTCGATCGGCCTCCACGAAACGATGACGGGGACCTTTGTGCTCGGCCAAACGTTGATGTACGAAGGCAAGGACCAGGAGGCTGTCCCATTTCTGGAACGCGCTGCGACAATGAAGTCCCAGCCGGGCGGTACGAAAAGATATACACCCCTGATGTACCTTGGCATTGCCTATCGCCGACTCAATCTGGGCAATAAAGCCAAGGAAGCCAACCGACGTGGCTTGGAAATGGCCGCGGCGGATTTGATAAACCCCCGAGTTGGTGTAGTTCTCTCATACGTGGCGTACTTTGATGCCGCGCTTGGAGATCGTCAACATGCGGAAACGGAGATCACGAAAGCGTTGGGACTGTCGAACAGGTCCCTGACGCGTTGGAACGCAGTCCTTTCCTACGAGACTCTCGGATTGCGAGAGAAGACGCTTGGGCTACTGAGCACTTCCACTAGAGAGCAGCTCGCAGATGTAAATCGTTGGCCAGATTTGGCGGACTTGCAAGCCAATCCTCGCTTTATACAGTTGAATGCTATACACCAACTCAGATAGGAGAACACATAATGGCGGAAATCACGATCACCCTCAAGCTTGACAGCACGGAGACGGTGGTAAGCAACGGGATCCCAAAGGACCACAATCCCTCGAAACTAACTCCGCTTGGAGCCAAGCCGGATCCCAAGGTGTTGAGTCTGGAGGAGCGCACCGAGCCACGGTCCACCGTTCAGAACCTGAGTACGGTCGTCCCCCCTATGCCAGCCGTGGAGATCTGTGTTCGGATCTATGACTCCGCCATCAAGAAGATCGAGGATGAGGCGGGCGCTGAGACAAGTCCTGGAGAAGGAGGAGGCTAGAAAACCGGCCCAAAACGTCGCAATCACCCCACATCCGCCACCACAAACGGCTGCGCGCTCCCCGCTGCCCGCGCCACGGCCTCCGCGGCGCGGTAGCCGCTGCGCACCGCGCCTTCCATAGTCGCGGGCCAGCCGGTGCGCGTCCAATCGCCGGCCAGGAAAATATTGGGGAAGCGCGTCGCGGTCTCGGCCCGCAGCGACTCGGTTTCCGGGGCCGCCGAAAACGTCGCTTTCTGCTCTTTCACGACGTGCGCCTTCACCAGGTTCGCCTCGCGCACGCGCCGGAAAAACAGGCGCAGATCTCCGATTGCGATCTCCACGATGTCGTTCCGTGAAAGATTGGTCAGATCCCGGGACGCGCTCACTACCAGTTGCAAATAGCGGCCGCCATCCTTATTGAACATCCATTGCATGGTGCGGTCGAGCAGCGTCGCGTGGGGCAGAGTCGTGATCTCGCGATCGAACCAGAGGTGAACCCCTGTAATCGGCGAATACTCCAGCCGCGGAGGCTCGATTCCCGGGATCTCCACGCGGTCGAACGGAAGCGCGCAGATGTAGTAGTCCGCGGTCTCCGTACGTCCATCCACCGTGAAGCCCTCCGGCCCGATGCGCTCCACGTTCGCGCGCAACCGGATGCGGACGTGTCCGAGTTGCCGCCAGAGTTCGGCGGCGTAGAGTTGGCCCAGCGGAACCGCCGGTACGCCCATTTCGTAGGAGTCGTGGCGGGCGAGAAAGCCCAACCAGAAGACCTGGAAGCCGTGAATGGCGGCCATCCGGTCGAGATCCTCGTTGACCGCGCTCACCAGCACCTGCCGCCAGAAACGGTCGATGGCCTTCGGCGTCTGGCGCTTCTGCAGCAGCCAGTCGAGCATGCTGATGCGCTCGAGGTCCTTGCGGCGAGTGCGCTCGCGGCGCAGCGCCAGCATGGCTTTCGCGATGCCGATCTTGTCGGATCGGTCCAAAAAGGAGAGGCCCAAAAACGAGCCGGCAAAGTGCAGGGGCGCGCGCAAACTACCGCGCCGCAATGTGGAAACACGGCCACCGGGCTCGATGAAATAGAACTCGCGGTAAAACTTGATTTGCTGCCGCACTCCCAGCCGCTCATAAAAATCCAGCAGGTTGACGCAGCAGCGCAGCAGGATGTGCTGGCAATTGTCGATGGTCTCCGGCGGCTGATCCGGAGGCCCCGGCACGGCATAGGAAGTAGCACGGCCCCCGAGGAAAGGGCGCGATTCGCATACCTCCACTTCGAATCCCGCGCTACCCAGAGCGGCTGCCGCGGACAGACCCGCCAAGCCACCCCCGGCGATCAGAACCTTCGGCATTATTGGCCAGTATGCCACGCCCACTGCTAACTTTCGTTATGAATACTCTAGGACGTACATTCTCTAATCCGGATAGTAATTGTCTGATACGATTCGCGGACGCGCCGCCACTATCAGGGCAGAGCCTATGCAGATCATCGTTTCGTATCCTCGATGTTTTCAGGTGCCCGGCGTCGTTCTGTCCGCCGGCGCCGGTGTGATTCGTGTAGCGATGCGCGACTGGGACGATGTAGCAGAGTTCCGGTTGCAGGGTGGCGCGTGGATCGCCGAGAACGGGGATCGAGTCGAAGTGGAAGAAATCGGGACGCACTCGTGGAGCGGTCCCGCCATTGCAGCCGACTGGACTGGCGGACGCGTCGAACATCACCGCGCGAATCCGGCTGCCGAACTGGGATAATGGTCGTGGGCCCCGCGTTCCCGCATGATCGACTCCGTGCTCAACCTGCTCTTCCGCTGCCCGCACCGGCGCTTAACGCGTCCGGTCACTCCGGTGAGCAAAGCGGGCGTTGCACATGGGCAGACTTACGTGGTCTGCCTGGATTGCGGAAAGCAGTTCAGCTACGATCTCGAGGAAATGCGGGTCGGCAAGCCGCTGGAGGATTCGCATGATGGCGGCGTGCTCCATCCCGGCATGCCCAAAGCGCGCAGCCAGAAGCTGAAGTATGCGTTGTGGGCGTCCCTGCCTCTGGCTGTGTTTCTGGGAACCGTACTGAAGAGTAAGAAGGCCGAGAACCCGCCTCCGCCGCGGGACAACAAACCCGTCTAATTCCACGTGCAGACGCTGTACACTGAAGGGCTATGCGGCATGGCCTTCTGGCAACATCCCTTCTGACGCTTCTTCCCCGGCTCTTATTGGCCCAACCACCGTCAATCTCCAAGGACGTCAACTTTTATAGCGGGACACCCCAACTCCAGGCGCGCATCGCGCGCTTCACCGCGCAACCGGCAACCTCAAAACCCGGGCAAGCCGTTATGCTCGAATGGCTCGTCGAAAACCCCATCGGCGTCTCGATCGAGCCTGGAATTGGAGCCGTACGCGCTCACGGAAGTAGAGAGGTGAACCCCCGGCAGACGACGACCTACGTCATGACGGTACGCGGCCCCCGTGACCAAATGGTCACCCAGGAAGTGACGGTGACGATTCCCGGCACCACCCCGCTCAAACCAGTCTCCGTGAAGCGGGAAATTCCCAGGATGCCAGACGGGAAGCCGAACCTTTCGGGAGTTTACAACATGATCTTTCCCGGCAGTTTCTTCCCGGGTGGCGCGCCCATGAACATCTCCAACACGCCTGGCCCGCTTGAAACGACGCCTGTGTTGAAAGCCGGAGCGGAGAAATTCAAAGTCGTTCGGGGGCCGAATGATGCCGGCTCATCCGCGGATTGCCACCCTCCGGGAGTTCCCGAGGCGATGTTTTCTCCGTACCAGTGGCAGATCGTGCAGGGGCTCGATCAGGTGGTCATCCTGTACGAATACCCCGGCGCCTTTCGCGTGATTCCAACCCATGGCGGCCCACACCAGGCGGATTTGGATCCGACGTGGTATGGCGATTCGATCGGGCATTGGCAAGGCGACACCCTGGTGGTCGACACGACCGGCTTTAATGACAAGACCGAACTTCCCGGCGGATACCGGCACACCGAGGCACTACACGTCGTGGAGCGATTCCGCCGGGTTACCTTCGATCATCTCGATTACCAGGCCACCATCGAAGATCCCGCCATCTTCGGGAAGCCGTGGGTGGTGCATCGCACCTTGCCGCTTCGCACGGACCTGGAGCGCGTGGACGAATTCATCTGCGAGAATAACCACGATTATTCCGGGCTATTCAAGAAATAATTACTTCTTGATCCCCTTCGATTTCACATCCCAGTTCGAGTTCGTGCAGAGGCTGCAATTCTTGCCTGCGAACATAGCGCCGGCTTTTTTGTCGCCTTTGAAGGTCCACAGGAGCCAGTTCGAGGCGACATTGGCGAACTCGCCGCCGCCGGGATGAAACACGGTAGCCGTGTGGCCGGCGTTGTGCCGCGCGCCATAAAAGGCCGGTACGTTGTTGACCAGATCGAACGTGGCCGCCGAGGTCGCCATCATAAAGTCGGGCTCGCCGCCATTGATGAGCAGCACCGGCCCGTGCACTTTTGCGAGCGCGTCCGCGGTCGGTTGCGGCGAAGCTCCGCCTCGCCCCCCATTTCCCTGCGCCTGTCCCGCGGGCGGCGTCTGCACGCCCGAGTTGAACACCCCGATCGTCTTGACGCGCGGATCGGCACCCAGCACAATCGCGAGAAATCCTCCGCACGACTGGCCCATGACCGCGACTTTGTCCAAAGCGATCTTGCCCTTCAGCGGCGAGCCGCTTCGATCATTTTCTTTCGCGGCCCAGTCGATCGCGGCGCGCACATCGTCGGCGGTCTCCTGTCGTTTTCCTTCCTGGGGGACCGTACCTAGCACCAGGAACCCATGCGACGCGATCGTGGTCAGGAATCCCCCGTAACGCGTGCTGTCAATCGCGCACCCGCCGTTGCCCCACACCATCACGGGCAGCGTGTCCTTCTTCGGAAATGCGTCCAGCGACTCCGGGCGATAGACGTGATGGCCCGGGGAGTCGAACGCGGCTTCGGATACGACCTTGTATGGTCCCGGCACTGCGAGCGGCGCGCCTTCGAGAGGCAACGCCCGCTCAATCATCTCGCGGGTAATGCCGGGCGGTTGCGCGAGGCAAACGCCGAAACTGGTGAGCAGGGCTGCGGCTGCAGCGACGATGGGCTTATGCATGAGAGGCTCCTCCCTGGGATATCCCAATCAGGATACACCGGAGGAGCCTAAGTCCGGGAACTGGCAATCTAAAATACGAACCGGGCAACCACCTGGCCCGATCGCGGCTGGGCGCTGCCGCCGTTCACCCAGTTCACAAAGCCCCAACCCGAAGAGAGGAGACCCGGGGTCCCGCTCAAAGTGTTGGCGCGCCCTGTGGGAGTCGTAATCGTGGTCGCTCCCGCGGTGCTGGGAACGGCATAGTACAGGCGGTTGAAGATGTTCTGAAATTCCGCCCGCACCTGGAGCGAAGCTCTTTCCTTGATGCGGAAGATCCGGCCGAAGGCCATCGACTCCGACGGCTGCCGCTGCCAGCGGTAGTCGTTGAAGTAGGGGGCCGAGGCGCCGAAAGTGCCATAGGCCGGCTCGACCCATGCCTTCGGATTCAGTACAAGCTGCGTGGTGGGATCGAACTTCGAATTCGGATCCACCAGAAACAGCGGTTGGCCGGGCACGCGGTTCAGGAACGTGTAGCCGCCGCCCCAGATCGCCGGGTTGTTCGAGGGCCCGCGCGCCAGGTTCGAAAGCAGGTTGTTGGCCGAATCCGGAGTCTGAATCAACTGCCCGCTCTGATACCGCAGCACGCCGCTGTAGGTCCAGTCGCGCAGCAGCCACGAAGCTGCCTTCGTGCCGGTACCGCTAGCGGAGAGCTTCGGTGTGGTATAGCTGAACGAGATCACCAGCACCTGCGGCAGGCTGAAACCGGAAATCTGCTTGTCGAGCGACTTATTGAACACGTCGTTGATGAGCGGTGGTGAGGGCGTCACGTAAGACGTGTTGGAGTTGGTACCGTTGGTGAGTTCCTTTTCCCACGTATAGGCCACATTGGCGCTCAAGCCGTGGGAGAAACGCTTCCCTAGCTTCACCTGGAGCGAGTCGTACCAGGTATTGCCCATCGGCGGCCCGAGGAACGGCGGAATGCCGTTCCACTGCGGATACGGGCGCAGAGCCTGCAGCAGCGTCTGGGTCGCCGGGAAACCGGGATACACATTGTTCGGATTCGCCAGCCAGGGGAACCGGGCAATCACGTTGGGGGAATTGATTTGCGTATTCAGAAGCGTCGTGTCGGCGCGGTTGGTGACATCCAGCCCATATTGGTTCTTCAATACTTCCGGGGTGAGGGCGTTGTAGTTCAGGCTAGCCAGCAAGGGCGACACCCACCACGCGCCGCGGTTCCCGACGTATGCCGCATCCACCACCAGGTTCGAGGTGAGCTCCCGCTCGAAACCGATGCTCCATTGGAACGTCCGCGGCAGCCGGCCGGCATTGGGCGCGATGGAAACGAACGGCGATGCGGGCGGGATGACGCCTGGCGCGGCTGGCACCGGGAATTGCGGGTTGAAGTTCGGCCAGTGTATTACCGGGTTCCCATAATGGTTTCCGGGGCCGAGCGGGTCACCGTACTTCAGGTCTCCCGCCGAGGCGCCATAAGCCGGCGCCGGAATCGTATAGAAATCGCCGGCGCTGCTGTTCAACCCCGCTTGGTCGGATACCGACGCGTAGGAGATGGCGCCGCCTGCGCGGAAGACGGTTTTCGGCGTGATCTGGTAAGCCACCCCGAGGTGCGGCCCGATCGCATAGGGGTACGCATTCGCGTAGTTGCAGTTGCAGGTGGCCTGGTATTCGACCGTGCCAATCCGGCCGCCGATCAGGGTGTTGGGCTTGTCGAAGGCCGCATTCTGCATACGGCCGTATTGTTCCTTCCAGAGAATCGCGTAGTCCCACCGCAGCCCGTATTCGAATGTCAGCTTGCGAGTGACTTTCCAACTGTCCTGGATGTAAATCCCATAAGAGTGGGTGCCCAGACGCACATCAGCGGGCGCCGCCGTGGAGACGCTGCTGGTGGCGCCGAGCAGAAAGCTCGCATACGCAAAGCCGCTGCTGGCCGTGTTCGCGAATGGCTGGCCGTTTTGGGAAGGATCGGCCGTCTGCACCGCGGAGAAACCGAACTGGCCATCGGCGCGGCTGGCGTTGATGCTCTGAATGCCTTCAAACAGGGCGGTCGCGCCGAGTTTATAAGTGTGGTTACCTTTCACCCAGGTCAGGTTCGTGTTGAAGGTCGGCTTGTAATCGTTGGCTTCGGGAGTCAGGGTGAACGCCACGCCGGTGTTGAGAACCGCCGGGTAAGGACCGCCGCCGCTCCACCCGCCGCCCAGGACGCTGTACGGCCCGTTCATATACGGGAAGTAGTTGCTTGCCGTGAAGGGTACGCCTTGCGGGAACAGTTGCTTCTGATCGTAAGTGGGAGCGGTCTGCGGATTGGATGTGTGCAGGTAGCCGCCACCAATATGCAAAAGCAGCGTAGGGCTCAAGGTGTAATCCCAGTTGATCCGGATCGTCTGAGCCAAAGCGTTCTGCGGCTGCAGGGCGGTGTAGGGTTGCGGGAAACCGTTATTCTGCGGAGAAAACGTTTTCGTGGCGGAGTAATACCCTGCCACCTTCATCTTGGCGCTCAGGTTCTGATCGATCTTTATGGAGGGGATCTCGGTATGCCGGTAATTCGAGTAGCCTGGCGCGGTGTAGTTGATCAGCGCCGCGGGATTGGGGTTGTTCGGCAGCGGGATCATGTTCTGAATGATCGCAGCCGTAGGGTCGATGCGGCTCACCGGAATCTTATTGCCGGGGAACGGATCGCGTTCCTGAATGCCGTTCACCGTCCGCTGCGTTGTCGGGTCGAAAATCTGGTTCAGGCAAACCTGCTGCCCGTTCGGGTCGGCGTTGCACGTGGTACTCAAGGCCGCGCTAAAGTCGCCGTTCCGCTGGGCCAGCGTAGGCACAACTCCAACCGTGTTGCTGATAAAGGCGCTCTGCCGGAACTGCTCGAAGCTGAAAAAGAAGAAGGTGCGATCGTGGCCGTTGTAGATCTTGGGGAGGAAGATGGGCCCGCCCAGAGTAAAGCCGTAATCGTTTTGGCGAAGCGGGTTGCGCACCAGTTGCCCGGCCTTGTTGGGGTTGATCGTGCCGGCATCGGTAAAGGGGCTGCCGGCATTGAGCGCTTCATTCACGAAGTAGTCGTAGCCGCTGCCGTGAATCTGGTTGGTACCCGACTTCATCGTGTAGTTGAAGTAGCCGCCGCCTGCTTGCCCGTATTCCGCGGCGAAGTTGCTGGTTTGGATGGCCACTTCCTGGATGGCTTCCACCCCCGCCTGGTTGATCTGGTTCTGCTGCTTGAAGAACCCGTTGGTGGCGTCCTGGCCCTCGATATTGATGGATTGCGAATTGGACGGCATGCCATTGATGCGCAAAACGGCGTCAGTGGAGATACGCGCGCCGGGAAGCAGTTGAACCGAAGACAGCGGATTCCGGATGTTCCCCAGCGTGTTGGCCGTGCCGATGCTCGCCGCCGCGCCGGTAAGAGTCAGGATGGGGAGGTCGTCCAAAGTTTGGGTGGCGATATTATGACTGACCGCGCCACTTTCCGTGTTGAGCTGCGAGGCGGCAGCTTCCACGGTCACCGATTCGGTCGCAGCGCCGACTTCGAGAGCCGCGTCGATGCGCAGCGTGCCGGCCACCTCCACTTGCAGACCCTCGCGAACGTACTTCTTGAAGCCCGGCACCGTAATCGAAAGCACGTACGCGCCGGCCGGCAACTGCGCGACTGTATAGTTGCCGGTGCCCGACGATGCCGCGGTGTACACCGCGCCCGTAGCTACGTTCCTGGCCTCCACCACGGCATTGGCGATGACAGCGCCAGCCGGATCCGAAATAGTGCCGGTAATTGTGCCGCGGTCCGTTTGCGCGAATGCGGCAGCTACAGATAGACAAAGACACGCGAACAACCGAGATCGCATGAGCTGATCACCCCTCCTGGCCGGGTTCCCCTGGCCCGAGAAAATCCCAAAGGTGGAGCGATTGTATAAGACGGGATTTAGAGTGTCAAGAACGAAGAGTGGATTTGCTGTTAATTTGACGGGCAGCTAGCTGTTGTAAATTTAAACGTCCAGTGTAGATGGCCATGCCTAAAGCGGCATGGACATTCATGGCAAGGAGTGAATCGATTTCATCCATTGTGGTGATGCCGCCGGCAGCAGTAAGTTCGAGAGAGGTAGCTCCGCGTAGGCGGCGGAACCATTCAAGGTCGGTGCCTTGCATCATCCCCTCTTTATCGACGTACGTACATAAGAAGCCCGAGCAATACGGTTCGAGTGAATGCAGCACATCTTCGGCGCGGAGATTGGTGGACTCGCGCCAGCCTTTGATGACGATGCGGCCGTCCTTCGAATCGAGAGCGATGAGCAGGCGGTCGCGGCCGATGGCGTCCCGGACGGCAGCCAAGAAGTCCGCATGGATTCCGGTGGAAGTGAAGGCCGACGTACCGATGATTACTTTCCGGGCGCCCTGCTCGATCAGAGCACGAGCGCGCTCGACCGTGCGCACGCCTCCACCTACCCGCGTGGCGGCTTTGGACGCCAGCATGCGTATGAGATCATCGTTGGCGCCGCGGCCCATGGCGGCATCGAGGTCGATCACCTGAATCTCCGGGAATGCGGCGAAGCGGCGCAGCATCTCCTCGGGCGAATCGGCCTCCAGAGCCTTCTCGCGGCCTTGCACCAGTTGGACGACTTTGCCCTCCATCAGGTCGATGCACGGGAAGATCATGCGGTCTTCCTCACGGGGACGCCGTGCTTGTCCAGTTCCTCTTTGAGCTGATCGACAGTGTAGGTGCCGTAGTGAAAGATGGAAGCAGCCAGCGCGGCGTCGGCGCAGCCATCCGTCAGAACGCGGACGAAATGCTCGGGTTTCCCCGCTCCGCCGCTGGCTATCACCGGGATGTGGGTGGCTTCGGAAACGGCTTTGGTGAGCGGGCAATCGAATCCGGTCTGAACGCCATCGGTGTCCATCGAGGTGAGCAGGATTTCCCCAGCGCCCAGTTCTTCGCCGCGCGCGGCCCAGCCAACCGCGTCAATGCCTTCATCGTCGCGGCCGCCGCGCGTATAGACGTGCCACTGGTTGGCACCGTGGCGGCGTGCGTCGATGGCGAGCACTACGGCTTGCGCGCCGAACTCCTCGCTCAGTTCGGTGATGAGTTCGGGGCGGCGGACGGCGGCCGTGTTGACGGAAACTTTATCAGCGCCGGAGAGCAGGATCCGGCGGGCGTCCGCTATCGAGCGGATACCGCCGCCGACCGCCAGCGGGATGAAGACTTTGCGCGCGGTGCGCGCGACCACGTCGGCCATGATGTCACGGGCATCGCTGGAGGCGGTGATATCGAGGAAAACGAGCTCATCGGCGCCATCGCGATTGTAACGGTCGGCCAGTTCGACAGGGTCGCCGGCATCGCGGAGATTCACGAAGTTCACGCCTTTGACTACGCGGCCGCCGGTCACATCGAGACACGGGATGATGCGCTTGGCTAACACGGCAGCTCCAGAAAATTGCGCACGATGCGCAGTCCGACCGGGCCGGATTTTTCCGGGTGGAACTGCACGCCGAAGACATTGCCGCTCTCCAGCACGGCAGTGTACGGGACGGTGTAGGTGCAAGTGGCCGCGGACCGGCTATTTTCAGGAACGTAGTAGCTGTGGGCGAAGTAGACGAACGGGCGGGCATCGAGATTCCGCACCAGCTTGGAGTCGCCTCTCAATTCGAGTTCGTTCCAGCCCATGTGGGGGACGCGCGCGTCCGCGGGGAAGCGACGCACCATGCCGGGATATAAGCCAAGGCCGCGCTCTTGCGGGGCTTCTTCGCTGCACTCGAACAGTGCCTGCAGCCCGAGACAGATGCCGAGGAACGGGACGCCGGCGGCGATCCGCTCTAAGATTGCGCCGCGGACGTCGAGGGTATCGAGCGCGCGCATCATCTGGCCGAAGTGGCCCACGCCGGGAAGGATGATTTTCGAAGCCTGATGGAGGCCCGCCGAATCGCGCACCAGCGTGTATTCCCAGCCGAGTTCGCCCAGCGTGTTCTGCACCGAGCGCAGATTGCCCGCGCCGTAATCGAAGATGGCGATCATAGCAGGCCTTTTGTGGAGGGCAATTGATCCTTCAGACGAGCGTCGGTGGAACAGGCATAGCGCAGGGCACGGGCGAAGCACTTGAAGATCGCTTCGATTTTGTGATGGCTGGAGCGGCCGTAGAGCACCTTGGCGTGCAGATTGGCGCCAGCGTGGTTGACGAAGCCGCCGAAGAAATCTTCCACCAACTCGGTTTGCAAGTCGCCCACCAAGCGGACTTTGACCAGGTCTTTATAGACGAGTGCGGGGCGGCCGCCGAGATCGAGAGCTACCACGGCCAAGGTTTCATCCATGGGGAGAAGGAAATAACCCGCGCGGTTGATGCCTTTGCGATCGCCCAAGGCTTTGGAGAACAGTTGGCCGAGCACGATGCCGACGTCTTCGACCGTATGGTGCTGATCGACGTCGAGATCGCCATCGGCTGCGAGTTTCAGATCGAATCCGCCATGCTTGGCGAAGAGTTCCAGCATGTGGTCGAAGAAGCGGATGCCGGTAGCGATTTTGTATCTCCCGCGGCCTTCGATTTTGAGCGAACCGGAGATGCGGGTTTCCTTGGTGTTGCGGTCCAGGGAGGCGGTTCTCATGAAGGACCGCCGGGCGCCGAGATGAGTCTCGGCGCGGCAGGCAGGATTGCCTGCGCCACTGACCAGAGTGTGATGAAACCAATTGCTGCCGACCGCTCCCTGACGGTCGCGGCTCCGAATGCGGATTCAGTCTGAGCCGCGACCGCCAGGGAGCGGTTTAGTCGGAGTACAAGCGACCTCACTCTCATGCGAACACCTCTTCCAGGTAATTGATGTCGTCTACGATGGCATACGCGCCTTCGCCTTGGAAGAGGAATACCAAGTCCAGATAGCGCGGGTTGGACGGGGCGGCTACACCGATGAATGGCACGCGGGCGGCTTTGGCGCAGCGGGCGTCATCGACTGTGTCGCCGACATAGTAAACCTTGCAATCGCAGTTGTCCTTCAAGATGCTGAGGAGGCCGTCGGGCGCGGGCTTGTGATTCTCAACATCGTACATCCCAAGAATTGGGTCGAAGGTCATTCCGGGGGCGAACCGGTTCAGCGTCATCTCGGCTTCGGGCTTGGGTCGTCCGGTGAAGACGGCGAAGCGGAAGTTGCGGTTGAGCTTTTCGAGAGTGCCGGGCCGCGCGATCCATTGTTCGCGCATCATCAGGCCGTCAGAGCCATTCCCGAGGAAGATCTTCTGGAAATGGCCCTTCACTTCTTCGAAGGGTACCGAGACCCCGGCATTGCTGACGATGTGATGCGACAGTTGCCAATCGTCGTTCCAGCCGCCCTGGTTCTTGTAGTCCTGAATCTGGGGATTGGTAAGCTGGATTCCGGCGAAATGTGCGACGGTCTGCGCGATCGCTTCGCGATAGGATTCGGTGACGTCCACCAGCACGCCATCCAGGTCGAAAACCAGTAGGGGAGTGTTCATCGGATCCAGATCTCTTCGAGGGTAGCGAGCAGCCGGCGGGTCTGCTCGCGCGTTCCGACCGTCATGCGGACGCATCCCGGTGCTTCGTAGCTGCGGTCGCGCACCAGGATGCCGCAGTTGCGCAGCGTGTCGCGCACCTCGATGGCACGTTCGCCGATCTTGGCGAGCACGAAGTTAGCGGAGCTGGGGATATAGCCGATACCCAGTTTCTCCAGGCCGACGCACAACAGTTCGCGTGCCGCCAGCACTTCGGCCACATAATTCTGGATGTAGGCACTATCTTCGACTGCCGCTTGCGCAGCCATGATTGCCAGCGAATTGACGCTATAGGGCGATTGCGCCTTGTGCAGGAACTGGATGTTGGCCGGATGAGAGAACAGGCAGCCCAGACGCATGGCAGCCATGCCGAACACCTTGGAAAACGTGCGCGAGACGAACAGGTTGGGCACGCGCTCGATCTCGGTGAGCGCGGTGACGCCGGAGAATTCGTAATAAGCCTCGTCCACCAGGACCACCGCTTTGCGCGCGCGGTGGAGAATGCGCTCGATGCCCAGCAGTGAGATGCCGGTCCCGGTCGGGTTATTGGGATTGGCGATAAGGACCGCGCGGGTTTCGGGCGTGATCGCGTCCAGAACGGTTTGCAGCGGGAATTCCAGGTCGGGCCAGGGATAATCGATCTCGCGGATGCGCGCGCCCGCCACTTCACAATAGAACCGGTACATGGCGTAAGAGGGCCGCAGCAGCAGCACTTCCTGGCCGTCATCCACATAGGCATTAACGAAGACCTGGATGGCTTCGTCGGTTCCGTTGGTGAAGACGAACTGGTCGGGCTGCACGTGGAAGTATTGGGCGATGGCGTTCTTGGCTTCGCCGTACTCGGGGTAGACGGCGAGCCCGTCCGCTTCTAGTCGGGATTTCAGGGCTTCAATGACGCGTGGCGAACACCCCACGGTGTTTTCGTTGAAGTCGAGGCGCAGCTTGCCCGCCCGTCCGGCGGTGGGCGGCGAATACGGTTTCATGCCCAGGACCGCAGGGCGCGGTTTGATGGCCCCCTTGGGCAGCTTGGGAGATTTAGCGGCCATCCAGTCGAACCTCCACGGAGCGTGCGTGCGCCTCCAGACCTTCGGCGCGCGCCAGGGTGGTGATGGCGGGAGCGAGGCGGCGCAGGGCCGGTTGCGACAGTTGCTGCACCGAGATCACCTTGAGGTAATCGGTCACGGAGAGCCCGCCGCGCTGGCGCGCCACGCCGCTGGTGGGGAGCACGTGGTTTGGACCCGAGACGTAATCGCCGGCGGCTTCGGGACTGAACGGTCCAATGAAGACGCTGCCGGCGTGCCTGACCTTGGCAAGGAGGCGCTCCTCGGGGATGCTGAGATGCTCGGGCGCGAAGCGATTGGCTATTTCGATGGCTTCGTCGAGCGAAGAAACAAGAATGATGGCGGAATTGCGTGCGATGGATTTGGAGGCTACATCAGCAGTGGGAAGCACAGCGAGTTGCCGGTCGAGTTCTTTGGCTACAGACGCTGCCAGACGCTTGGAAGTGGTGAGGAGAACGGCCGAGGCGTCGGTGTCGTGCTCGGCCTGAGCGAGCATGTCCGCCGCGAGGTGGCGCGGATCGCCTTCTGCGGCAACGATCAGGATTTCGGTGGGCCCGGCGATGAAGTCGATGCCCACTTCGCCTGCCAGCAGCTTCTTGGCGGCAGCGACATAGATGTTGCCGGGACCAACGATGCGGTCGGCTCGCGGCACGGTGCGGGTTCCGAAGGCGAACGCGGCGATGGCCTGCGCTCCGCCCATTTGAAACACATTCGGCACACGCAGGAGCGACGCGGTACCGAATACTTCCGGTACAGCTTTCGGAGAGGCAATCGCGATGTTGGGCACGCCCGCGACTTGTGCGGGAACGACCGTCATTAGAACGGTAGAAGGCAACGGATAGCGGCCGGCTGGAATGTAGGCCGCCACGGTCTCGAGCGGCCGGACTACCTGCCCGAGGCGCAATCCTCCGCCCGCTTGCGCCATCCACTCGCGCGGCATCTGGCGCGCGGCGAAGCGGCGAATGTTGGCGGCGGCGGTTTCCACGGCACGCCGGAATTCTTGGTCCAGCGAGCCGGCCGCAGATCGGAGTTCGGATTCCGGCACACGAACGCTGCGCCGTTCGAGGCGGTCGAACTTGCGCGCGTATTCCAATAAGGCGCGGTCGCCATCTTTGCGCACGGCTTCCAGAATCGGGCGGACGGTGCCCTCCGCTTCCGTAAACCGCGCCGCCTTACGCGCCAGCAGGCGGCCGATATCCTTGCTTTGCAGTATGCGGATCACAGGACGATCTTGTTGAGAGGATATTCGACGATCCCCTCGCCGCCTGCCTTTTTGAGGCGCGGAATGATATCCCGGACCGTCGATTCGTCCAGGATGGTGTTGACGGCCAGCCACTCTTCGTCGCTGAGGTGCGAGATGGTGGGACGCTTCAGGGCGGGCAGCACGCCCAGAACGGCATCCAGGTTCTTCTTGTGAACATTCAGCATGAGCCCGACCTTGCCGAGTGCGTTGATGGCGCCTTCGAGCAGCATCTTGATATCGCTAAGCTTACGCTGCTTCCACGCGTCGCCCCAGGCTGCTTTGTTGGCAATCAACTGCGTGTTCGATTCGAAAACCGTGTCGATGATCTTGAGCTTGTTGGCGCGCAGGGAGGAGCCGGTTTCCGTGACCTCGACGATAGCATCGGCGAGGACCGGCGGCTTGACTTCGGTGGCACCCCAACTGAACTCCACCTTGGCGGTGACCCCGTGCGAAGCCAGGTAACGCTTGGTGGTGGCGACGAGTTCGGTGGCGATGATCTTGCCTTGCAGGTCTTTGGCGGATTGAAACGAAGAGGCCTCCGGTACGGCCAGCACCCAGCGGACTTTGCCGAAGCTCTGCTTGGCATAGATCAGGTCGGCGACGGCAACCACGTCGGCCTCGTTCTCTTCGATCCAGTCGCGCCCGGTGAGCCCGGCATCGAGGATGCCGTCCTCGACGTAACGCGCCATTTCCTGGGCACGGATCAGCATACATTCGATTTCGGGGTCGTCGATGCCGGGGAAATACGAGCGGCTGCTGGTGGTGATGGCGAAGCCGGCACGGCGGAACAGGTCAATCGTGGCATTTTCCAGGCTGCCTTTGGGGATGCCGAGTTTAAGTTTCACGGTCTGCCTCCGGGGAGGCAGACCGCTCCCTCGCGGTCGCGGCTCGGTAATAACACGAGCATCAGCGGCCGGCTCATGCTTGGCCTCCGTAGACGGCATTCGGGTCGTAAGTTCGCTCCTCGGAGACTTGCCAATCGCCATTCGTCAGCTTGCGGAAAAAGCAGCTCTGGTAGCCTTCGTGGCAGACGCCCGGGCCGAGCGCCTCTACTTGGACTAGAACGGCGTCGCGGTCGCAATCGGTGGCGATTTCTTTGACGACGAGGCGATGGCCGGAGCTTTCGCCTTTGAGCCAGAGCTTCTGGCGTGAGCGGCTGTAGAAGGTGGCGTAACCGGTTTCCACAGTTTTGCGGAAGGCTTCCTCATTCATATAGCCGACCATGAGGACGCGCCCAGTGGCGTGGTCCTGGATGACGGCGGTGACCAGTCCGTCCGCTTTCTGAAAATCGAGGTTCATCGTGTGCGCAATAAAAAAGCCCGCCAAACCTGCGGCGGGCGTCCTTTCGATTTGTGTTTGATTGCGAAATCAGAACACCGCCCGTCGCGTGATGGCGTGGTGATGATGGAGATGGCGCCGGACGACGGAGGTCATAAAGCAAAAGTATAGCAGACCACGAACTCCGGCGGCATCCAAAAGAAAACGGCTCCGGATAGCGGGGCCCGACTAGCCGCTGATCCGGAGCCTGATGACAGGGAGAAGGAAACTTCAAGCACCTGTCACCTATATAGATGCTTTGAGGAGCAATTTGGTTTATAGCCAGTATTGCCACTGGCCGAATAGGAGTACATAGGCGGCCAGGATGCCGTTGGTAACGGCGTGCGCAAGGATGCAATCGGCCAGGTTCCTGGTGCGGAGGATCCACCAGTTGTAAACAATTCCAGCCGCCAAGCCGACTTCCCAAAAGGAGCCATGTTCGGAAGCGAACAAAACGGCCACCAGCCAGAACGCCATTGGACTGTAAGTACCCAGGGGGACCTTCTGAAAATCGGTGTTAATCAGCCAGCGCATCAGCCATCCGCGCCAGAAGAGTTCCTCCAGGATGGGCACCAAGACCATGCTGGAAAGCACACGAACCGTGAGGAAGAAGTAGTTATGCTGCAGGTTTGCTGGTAAGGAAGTGGCCGGTTTGCCAAAGATGGAATTCTCGAATAGCCAGTGATGGCGGTAGCCGAACAGCACGTCCGGGCCGATCCAGATGAGGAAGACGGCGATTCCGATGCCTAGGCTGGCAACGAGATAGGACGGTTTGAGCGAGAAATACGGACGCGAGAAGGCCAGGATAACGGTCGAGACGATCACGAAGCGGATGGGCCAAAGCCATTCGGGAGGGAGCGGCAGCACCATCATCCCGACGTAGACAAGGAAAGGCGCAATGTACCCTACGGTGGGGTTGCGGGGCATGCGGTTCAGCGGTTGCGCCGCGCGTTGATTACAGGGACCAGCCAGTTGCGCTCGGCCGGTTCGGGCGGCCGCGTAGTGCGCGCCGCCAGCTCATTGTTCAGAGTCGCGATGAACTCCTGGATCTGGGCCTGCATCTCGCCCATTTTCTCACGCATGTTGAGAATAATCTCGACGCCGGCGAGATTGACGCCGAGGTCGCGGGTAAGGTGCAGAATGACTTCCAGGCGCTCCAGGTCCTCCGGCGTATACAGCCGGGTGTTGCCTTCGCTGCGGGAGGGTTTTAGCAGGCCTTCCCGCTCGTAGAGCCGGAGGGTTTGCGGATGAATTTCATATTGTTCGGCCACCGCCGAGATCATGTACGCTGCTTTGGATTTGGCCTTCGCTCCCATGGTGATCAGACCTTGGACCAGATTTCCGCGCGCGGATCTTCCGGATGCAACTTGGAGATTTCGCGCAGCAACTCGCGGGTTCGCTCGTCGCGCGGTTCGGGGGCTTCGATGGCGACCTCGACAATCTGATCGCCGCGTTCACCGCTTCGGGAATTGGCGACACCCTTTTCGCGCAGGCGGAAGCGCTGCCCGTTCTTAGTGCCCTGTGGGATCTTCAGCAGCGTGCGGCCGTCGATGGTGGGCACTTCGATCTTGGAACCGAGGGCCGCCTCCCACACGGTGAGCGGCACTTTGATTTCAATATTGTCGCCCTCGCGGTGGAAAAAGGGGTGTTCCTCCACCTTAGTGGTGATGTATAAGTCGCCTGGAGGCGCGCCATGGGTTCCGGCGTTGCCCTTGCCGGGGACGCGCAGCCGCGAGCCGTTGCGGGCGCCGGGCGGAATGCGGATCTCCACGGTTTCGGTGTGGGTCACGCGCCCATCGCCGCCGCAGGTAGGGCACGCATTGCGCAGCTTGCCGGAGCCGCCGCAGCGCGGGCACGTCAGATTGAACTTCATGGCGCCGGCCATCTGGCTGACGTTGCCTGTCCCTTTGCATTGCGGACAAGTGACTTCGCCGGAGCCAGCCGAGCCGGAGCCGTGGCAGGTGCCGCAGACTTCGTAGCGGGTGATATTGACCCGAGCGGTGGTGCCCTTGATGGCCTGCCAGAAATCGATATCCATTACATATTCGAGGTCAGCGCCCTTCTCGGGCTCGGGTTGCGCCGTTTCACCGCGGTTGCTGAAAAATTGGGAAAAGATGTCGCGGAAACCGGAGGAGCCGGTTTCGGTTCGGCGGCCACCGGCGCCGCTGGGGCCGCCTTGCGCGCCGGAAAAGTAATCGGAAAAATCGAACCCCCCGAAGTCCATTCCGGGACCGGGGCGCCCGCCAGCACCGCCCGGAGCGCCCGCGCCGGGAAAGCCGTTTTCGGAGTAGAAGCCGTACTGATCGTACATCTGGCGCTTTTTGGGATCGCTCAGGACGTCGTAGGCTTCCTGAACGTTTTTGAAGCGCTCTTCGGCGGATTTATCCCCGGGGTTGAGGTCGGGGTGGTATTTGCGCGCCAGCTTGCGGTACGCCTTCCGAACCTCTTCGGCGTCGGCTTTGCGCGGGACGCCGAGCGTCTCGTAGTAATCGTGTTTGGGAGCGGAAGCCATAAAAGCTGTCAGCAATCAGCATTCAGCTAAAACCGGTTCAGCGACCAGCCTCGGCCGGGTTGGCTGAAAGCTGATCGCTGACCGCTGAACGCTCACTTCTTATCGTCTACATCTACGAATTCGGCGTCGACAACATTGTCTTTGTCTTTGCCGCCACCCTGCGGGCCCTGATCGCCGCCGCTCGGGCCGGCGCCATCGCCGCCTTGCGGCGGTTGCTGGCCGGCACTGGCTTTGTACATGGCTTCGGCCAGTTTGTGGCTGGCAGCGGTGAGCCGGTCGACCGCCGCATTGATTTTATCGGGGTCGTTATCGGCGATAGCCTTCTTGGTCTCTTCGACGGCCGATTCGATTTCCTTGGCTTCGGAGTCGCTGATCTTACTGCGATGCTCCTTCAACGTTTTTTCGACGTTGTAGACCATGGAATCGGCGCGGTTCTTGGCTTCGATGGTGTCGCGCTGCTTGCGATCGTCGGCGGCGTGCGACTCGGCGTCCTTGGCCATCTTCTCGACCTCGTCCTTGGACAGGCCGGAGGAGGAGGTGATGGTGATCTTCTGCTCGTTGTTGGTGGCGCGGTCTTTCGCCGTGACGTTCAGGATTCCGTTGGCGTCGATATCGAAGGTGACCTCGATCTGCGGGATGCCACGGGGCGCCGGCGGAATATTACCGAGCTGGAAAACGCCCAACAGCCGGTTATCGCGGGCCATGGCGCGCTCGCCCTGGTAGACCTTGATCTCAACCGACGGCTGGTTATCGGCCGCAGTGGAGAAGGTCTCGCTCTTGCGGGTCGGAATGGTGGTGTTACGCTCGATCAGCTTAGTGAAGACACCGCCCAGGGTTTCGATACCGAGCGACAGAGGGGTCACATCGAGCAGCAGCACGTCCTTGACTTCACCGCCGAGGACGCCGCCCTGTACGGCCGCGCCGACCGCGACCACTTCATCGGGGTTCACGCCCTTATGCGGCTCTTTGCCGAAGAGCTCGCGGACGAGCTGCTGGATGCGCGGCATACGGGTCTGGCCGCCGACCAGGACGACTTCGTCGATCTGCTGCGGGGTGACGCCGGCATCCGCCATCGCCTGCTTGCAAGGGCCGACGGAGCGCTGCACGATATCCTCAACCATCTGCTCGAAGCGCGCCCGGGTGAGCTTCATCTGCAAGTGCTTGGGGCCGCTGGCATCGGCAGTGATGAAGGGCAGGTTAATCTCGGTTTCGAGCAGCGTGGAAAGCTCCATTTTGGCCTTTTCAGCCGCCTCTTTGAGGCGCTGCAGGGCCATCTGGTCCTTCGAAAGGTCGATACCGTTCTCCTTCTTGAATTCGGAGACGATCCAATCGATGACGCGCTGGTCGATATTGTCACCGCCCAGGTGCGTGTCACCGTTCGTGGACTTCACCTCAACGACGCCTTCGCCGACTTCAAGGATGGAGATATCGAAGGTGCCGCCGCCGAAATCGTAGACGGCGATGGTTTCGTTCTTCTTCTTGTCGAGACCGTAGGCAAGCGCGGCCGCCGTCGGCTCATTGATGATGCGCAGGACTTCGAGACCGGCGATCTTGCCGGCGTCTTTGGTGGCCTGCCGCTGAGCATCATTGAAATACGCGGGAACGGTAATGACGGCCTGAGTCACTTTGCCGCCCAGGTACGATTCGGCCGCTTCCTTCAACTTCGTGAGGATCATGGCCGAGATCTCGGGCGGGGAGTACTTCTTGCCTGAAATATCGATGCGGGCGTCGTTGTTGTCGCCTCGGACGACCTTATAGGGCACCATTTTCATTTCTTCGGTGACCTCGTCGTAGCGGCGCCCCATGAAGCGTTTGATGGAGAAGACGGTGTTTTCGGGGTTGGTGATGGCCTGACGTTTGGCCACCTGACCGACCAGGCGTTCGCCGCTCTTGGTGAACGCGACTACGGAGGGGGTGGTACGGGCCCCTTCCTGATTTGCAATGACCGTGGGTTGGCCAGCTTCCATGACTGCCACCACGGAGTTCGTGGTTCCCAGGTCGATGCCGATAATTTTTGCCATTTGAGAGAAAGCCTCCGTGTTGATTGGTTACGATTGCGATGCTGCCGGCCTAACCCGGCGGCTTAGTACACTCTCATTATTAAATTTTAGTGTGGTATTGTCAAGTATTTTTAAGTAGCTTCTTTGGAACGATCTAACAGGATTTGCAGCAAGGCTGGATGCCCTTCCAGCGGCGGGGTGACCGAAATCTGAATGGAGGGGTAGGCTTCGCGGAGCTGTGCAATCATCCTGGGCAGGTCGCGTTCCAAATGCAGGCCCAGGGTAAGGAAGTAGGGGATTACGACGATGCGATCGACCCGTTGGGTGGCGAGCCGGTCGACCGCTTCGGCCAGGGAAGGCCGGCCGAGTTCGAGGAAGGCGGCCTCAATTTGAAAAAACGAACTGGCCTGGGCAAGTTCGGCGGCGATGGCGCGCACACCTTCGTTGGCGCTCTCGACGCGGGAGCCATGGGCGAAGACGATAATCGCGGTGGTCATGGGAAGCTCAGGGCGAAGAGAGGGCGAAACGGAACAAACGAACCTGAGAGGAGTGGAAATAGCTGGCAAACGCGTCGAGAGTAGTCTCGACGCGACAGGCACGAGTGCCTGCGCCACAGAACTGAATTACTCGTCATCCCGAAGCTAGTGTAGCAGCAGGGGCGTGGCGGCCAAACTTAAGTAATTGAAATGAATCGGCTGACGGGCGGTGACTGAGTGGGGCTCCTGGCATTATAATAGTTATTATAATGACTTCACTGAAGTTGACTGCCATCGGGACTTCCACAGGGGCTGTGATCCCGAAGGAGATGCTGGCCCGATTGAAGGTGCAGAAGGGCGATACCCTCTACGCCATCGAAACGCCCGAAGGCTACCTTCTGACGCCCTACGACCCTGCGATCGAAGAGCAACTGAAAGCGGGGCAGGAATTCATGAAAGACTACCGCGATACATTTAAAGCGCTCGCGAAATGATGCAGGAGCCACGGTGGCTCAGCAAAAAGGCGTTGCTGCTCTTGCATGAGGAAAGCCTTGCCCAATTCGGAGGCGCGTCTGGTTTGAGAGATGAGGGTTTACTGGACTCCGCGCTGGCGCGCCAACGGAACACGTATGCCTACAAGCCTGAGAGCACCATCGCGGAACTCGCGGCATCCTGCGCTTTTGGTCTAGCTCGCAATCATGCGTTGGTGGACGGGAACAAACGTGTGGCATTCCTGTCGATTGGTGTATTCCTGCGGATTAACGGGTACCGATTGGAAGCGGACCAGGTCGACGCGATCCGGACGATACTCGCTTTGGCGGCAGGGGAACTCAATGAGCAGGGGTTGGGGGAGTGGATCGCGAAGAACAGTGTCACGGCGGGTTCTCCCTAGAGTACGAGGGTATAAATTGGACTGTGTAAACGGCCATCGAAAGAACGACACTAAGGAGACACGATGGCCATCGACCTCGACCTCATCGACAAATTGCTGGCGGACTACAAGAAGCCAGAAGACA